>Ga0136633_1000860_pt1 | contig 22795 bp, 22 predicted proteins | sample AntDrymeUQ832206_2_FD_105494 | JGI IMG/M metagenome (GOLD analysis project Ga0136633, IMG submission 105494) | Polar desert sand microbial communities from Dry Valleys, Antarctica - metaG UQ83 (22.06) | ecosystem: Environmental > Terrestrial > Soil > Desert | place: Antarctica: Dry Valley...
CGGAGTAGGCGACCACGTCGAGCACGCTGTATGCGACGGTGGCCGACCAGATACCCCGATAGCGGTAGCCCTTGGACCAACTCACCTGGCGTTCAGACGTAGTGCAACGCTTCCCAGCCTGGTAGTCGATCACTCGAACCGCACCAGAGGTGTTCGCCAAACACGCAGTGATAGCGCCGTTCGTGGTAGACGGGATGGAGGCCAGGGCAACACCTCCACCGACGACGCCGCAGAACATGACACCGGCCGCGAAGCCTGCGATGCCACGGTGCCGGACGGCATACCCACGGAGCCGAGAGCTCGGCGAACTAGTCACGGGGATACTTCCTGTCATCGACGGACGAAGCTGGGCAACCTTATCGCCAACTGACCTCGCCCACCAGGTGCCAACGAGGTGGACGCCTGTCACCCCCCACCGCAGGTAGCGCCGCCTACGCGGGCTTCGGCGGCAGACGATAGCGCCGCCTGATCGGGGCTACATGCTCCAGGCCGGGTGGCCCCCCGCCCAAGCAGCGCCCCAGCGCGTCGTTGCGGCTACGAAGAGTTGTGACGCTCCGACTTTGTCGCTCCAGCGATGAGATAGGAGTTCGTATCGGTGGCGCCCGAAAGAACCTGGTGGCGTGAGACGTCGAACCCTGCTCGCACCAATTCGGCCAGGATGCTCTGCGAGTCCCCGATGTACCGAGTTGCAACAGTGGGATCCGACGCGTGTCTGACGTACTTCGTCGTGAAGTCGAAGTGTGGCGGTGGGTTCCTCGGATTGGGGTCGCACATCGTTCGGACAACGAAGATCCCACCTTGGCGTAACACCCGGTGTACGGCCCGAAGCAAGAGGTCACGGTCGGGCCCGACGATGCAGTCGAGGCAGTGCCCGTCCACCACGAGGTCGAAGGCGTCGTCCGCGAGGCCTGTCAAGTGGCAGACGTCGGCGACGAGAAAGGTCGCTTTGAGTTCCAAGTCGTTGGCGTGCGCCTGCGCCCACGCCACCGCAGTCGGTGAGATGTCAACCCCGACTACGTCGAGCCCCTTCTCTGCCAAGAACAGCGCGACCTGGCCTGCGCCGCATCCAAGTTCCAGGGCCGTTTCGATTCGCGCCATCTCAGGCCACGCAAGGACTTGCTCAATCTCTGCGGCAGCTAAGACGTACTCCCCCTCCTCGTCCCAGCCGCGTCGCCCGGGTACACGTTGGAGCTGTCTGTAGAGGAGTTCGTGCGCCTCGTAGTCCGGCCTCATCGGCCGCGGGTCCAAGGTCACGAAGATCCCACAAGTCGTCGCATTCCATTGATCGTGCCACTCCGGGTGCGAACCCGCCTACGCCGCGCTCTTGCCCCACCGATGCGCGCAGCAGGCCCCTACAACATCGCCGATGTTGGGGATGGCGGAGGGTACTGCCGGGGGTTTGCGGGCCGCATGTAGCGCCGCCTACAGGTGGTCGTTCGGCTCGCCCCTAGTCCCAATGCCGGACCCACGACCGTTAGTGTTGCCGCCTTCTCGCGTGAGCTCGCCGGGTGGCTCGATTCTGCGGCACAGGCTCCGGTAGGGCTTCCCAACTGCCGGGGAGGGCAGCCAGCTCCCGGCGCGTTCGGTCTATGTCGAACGCGCCCTTGTCGGTCAGGGCGTTGTAGATGTCGGCGCTGACCACACTGGCCAGCATGTGTAGGACCTCGTGTCGGTCATAGCCGGCCTGGGTCAGCCGCTGAGCGGTTGACCACACCTCCGGCGGCTCGTTGCTCCAGATCTGGTTGGTGACCACTTCGTGCATGGCCAAGTGAAGGCGCGGGCTCATCGTTCCCCCCTCGTGCCCCAAGTCGATCTCGTCATCGTCGTTCTCGATCGCCTCGGAGAACTCCGGGTGCTCCGCCAGCAACAAGAAGTGACGATCACCCTCCTCTCCTGGATGGAGAAGTCCGAGATCGATCCCGTCGACCACCCCTGTCGCTGGCGGCAGTACCCAGGTGCGCCGCGCCACCTCGTCACTCATGACCCGCACGATAGGACGATCTGAACCGCCAGCGCCAAGGCCGATCGGATGGTCACCAAGGCCCAACCGTCGCGCCGGAGGTCGACCCGCGGATCACCGGCATAAGCGGCGTTCTCCGCGGCTACACCGGGTCTGGCGTCGAGGGTCGGGCGGCGCCCCACCCAAGGTGCTGGAAGTGGGGCGTACCCCGACCCTGAACGCGACGGACGGCACGACCTAGCGAAGGCTCAGGTGGCGGACCGGGCGAGCAAGGGTCAAGCGGGCCTCGTGACACAGAGGGACGACGTCAGCGGGGAGCGACCGCGCTTAGTGCTGCTCGCCCAGGAACTTGGTGTCGCTGGTGGGCGTGTTGCCGCTCGCGAGAACCACGGACAGGGTCTCGGCCTGCGTGCGGTTGACGCCCAGGTAGTACTCGAGCGTGAAGCCGGCGACGGCGACAAGCAAGCAGAAGCCGCCGATCACCAGGATGAACGGCCCGAAGATCATGCCCAGGGTGGTGAGGGTGAACGCGCCGGCCAGCAGGATCGGCCACCAGGAGTGCGGCGAGAAGAAGCCGACCTCGCCGGCGCCCTCGGCGATCTCCGCATCCGGGCGGTCCTCAGGACGCAGGCCGGTGCGCTGCGCAGCGACCAGCGCGTAGGTGGCGATGATGCCGGCCATGCCGCCAGACAGCAGCAGGCATGCGAAGCCGGTCGGGTCGTAGGACAGGAACCAGTAGACAACTGCGCTGACGAGCAGGAACAGCGACAGCAGCGCGAAGAACAGGCCTTCGACCTTCATGGACTACCTCACCTCCGGGGACGCGTGCATGTCGATGCGCCCGGCGGCTTCGGGGTAGTGCAGGTCGAAGGCGGGCCGTTCGGAGCGGATCCTCGGCATGGTGACGAAGTTGTGCCGGGGCGGCGGGCAAGAGGTCGCCCACTCGAGCGAGTTGCCGAAGCCCCAAGGATCGTCGCCGACCGCGATCTCGCCACGGCGGTAGCTCGTGATGACGTTGTAGATGAACGGCAGCGTCGACAGGCCGAGGATCACGGCCCCGACCGAGCTGACCATGTTGAGTGTCGTGAAGCCGTCGCTGGCGTTGTAGTCGGCGATCCGGCGCGGCATGCCCTGGTCACCAAGCCAGTGCTGGACCAGGAACGTCGTGTGGAAGCCGATGAAGAGTGTCCAGAAGTGCACCTTGCCGAGCCGGTCGTTCATCATCCGGCCGGTGATCTTGGGGAACCAGAAGTAGGCACCGGCGAAGAAGCCGAAGATCGCGGTGCCGAACACCACGTAGTGGAAGTGGGCGACGACGAAGTAGGTGTCGCTGACGTGGAAGTCGAGCGGCGGGCTGGCGAGCAGCACCCCAGTCAGACCGCCCAGCAGGAACGTGATGAGGAAGCCGATGCAGAACAGCATGGGGGTCTCGAACGACAGCTGGCCGCGCCACATGGTGCCGATCCAATTGAAGAACTTGACCCCTGTCGGAACCGCGATCAGGAACGACAGGAAGCTGAAGAAGGGCAGCAGCACCGCGCCGGTCACGAACATGTGGTGCGCCCAGACGGTCATCGACAGGGCGCCGATGCCGATGGTCGCGAAGACCAGGCCCTTGTAGCCGAACATCGGCTTGCGGCTGAACACCGGGATGACCTCGGAGACGACACCGAAGAACGGCAGCGCCACGATGTAGACCTCGGGGTGGCCGAAGAACCAGAACAGGTGCTGCCACAGAATCGCGCCGCCGGTGGCGCTGTCGAAGATGTGGGCCCCGAGGTGTCGGTCGGCCTCGAGGGCGAAGAACGCGGCGGTGAGCACCGGGAAGGCCATCAGCACCAGGATCGAGGTCACGAGCATGTTCCAGGTGAAGATCGGCATCCGGAACATCGTCATGCCAGGCGCGCGCAGGGTCAGGATCGTGGTGACGAAGTTGACGGCGCCGAGGATGGTGCCAAGGCCGGCCGTGATGAGGCCGACGATCCACAGGTCGGCGCCGACCTCGGGTGAGTGGATGATGTCGTTGAGCGGGGCGTAGGCGAACCAGCCGAAGGCGGCGGCGCCGTCGGGGGTCAGGAACCCGGAGATGACGGTCAGGCCGCCGAACAGGTAGAGCCAGTAGGAGAAGGCGTTGAGGCGCGGGAAGCTCATGTCGGGCGCGCCGATCTGCAACGGCATGATGTAGTTCGTGAAGCCGTAGGCCAGGGGCGGCGCCACCAGGAACATCATGAGCGCGCCGTGCACCGTGAACAGCGAGTTGTACTGCTGCTGCGACACGACGTCGAGGCCCGGCTGGGCAAGCTCGATCCGCATGATCTCCGCGAGCGCGCCGGAGAACAGGAAGAACGCGAAGCCGGTGCACAGGTAGAGCAGCCCGATGACCTTGTGGTCGGTCGTCGTGAGGACCTTGACGATCTTGGAGCCCGGGCCCGGGTTGGGGCGGCGGTTGGCAACCGGCGGGGCCGCCTCTGCGATCAGGGTCACGTCAGTACTCTCCGGTCGGGATCGCCGCGCTCAGCTCGTTGGCTGCGGCGTTCGGGTCGGCCTTGAGCTTGTCGATGTAGGCCTGGTAGTCCGCGGCTGACACGACCTTGACCGTAAAGCCCATGCGGCCGTGCTTCTCGCCGCAGAATTCGGCGCAGCGGCCCTTGTAGGTGCCGATCTCGGTCGGCGTCAGCTCGAAGGCGTTGAAGCGCCCCGGCACCACGTCCCGCTTGAACAGGAAGTCCGGCACCCAGAAGGCGTGGATCACGTCCGGCGAGGTCTCGACGAAGCGCACCCGCTTGTCGACCGGGATCACCAGCGTCGCGGGGTTCCTGGGCTCGCCGGTGACCTGGACCTTGTCGTTGACGTGGTTGAACTGCCAGTTCCACTGGAAGCCCACGACGCCGATCGTGACGTCGGGGTCCTTGGTGAGCCGGTTGACGCGGTTCTCACCGACGGCGGTGTAGAAGAACAGGACGGCGATGATCACGAACGGCACGACCGTGTAGAGGACCTCGATCGGGAGGTTGTAGCGGACCTGCCGCGGCAGCTCCTCGGTGCGCTTGCGGTCCCGCACGATGGTGATCGCGATCAGGATGTAGACGCCCACGCCGACCGCAGCGGCAGCAGCCACCGAGCCCAGCCAGATCTCGTACATGGCCTCGGCCTCTTTGGTCTTGGGCTGAGGCCAGCCGATGCCGAAGCCGTCCTCGTAGACCTCACGAGCCGAGCACCCGCCGGTGAGCAGCAGTGTGCACGCGACAAGCGCGAGTCGACGCGCCGTCGAGAAGGTGGTTCGCAACCTCTCGGACCCTTCCTTCAAGCGAACATGCGAGCGCTGGCGAGGCTATCGCAGAGCCGCAGGCTCTTACCGCTGAGGGTGGGCGTGTCCTACGGTCGATCCGTGACCGCCGCGACGAACCTGGACAGCGCGTCCGGCCTGCCGCTGCACCCAGCCGCCCGCGACGCGCTCCTGGCGGCGCTCGACGACGGCTGGGCTGACCCGGCCCGCCTCTACGCGAGCGGCCGGCGCGCCCGCCAGCTGCTCGACGGCGCCCGAGCCGCCGTCGCCACCGAGCTCGGTGCCCGCCCCGACGAGGTGACCTTCACCCCCAACGGCACCGCCGCCCTGTACGCCGGAGTGGCGGGCGCCCTCGCCGGCCGCGCCCGGGTCGGGGAACACGTCGTGCACAGCGCCATCGAACACTCGGCGGTCCTGCACGCCGTAGCGGCTCACCCCGCCACGGCCGTGCCGGTCGACCGGCTCGGGCGGGTCGACCTGACGGCCTGGGAGCAGGCACTGCGCCCGGATACCGCGCTGGCCTGCCTGATCGCGGCCTCGCACGAGGTGGGCACGCTCCAGCCGGTCGAGCGGGCTGCGGCCCTCTGCGGCGAGGTGCCACTGCTGGTGGACGCCGGCCAGGTCCTCGGCAGGGCGCGGGTGCCCGCCGGCTGGTCCCTGCTGACCGGCTCGGCTCAAAAGTGGGGCGGGCCAGCAGGAGTGGGGGTGCTCGCGGTGCGCACGGGGGTGCGCTTCGTCCCTGGTTGGCCCGAGGACGAACACGAGCTCGGGCGCTCCCCCGGCGCGGTGCCGCTGCCCGCGGTGCTTGCCGCTGCCGTGGCCCTGCAGGCTGTCGCCGGTGAGGCGGCTGGCGAGGAGCTGCGGCTGCGGGCTCTGACCGACCGCATCCGACACGAGGTCGCGGCACTGCCCGATGTGGAGGTGGTCGGCGACCCGGCCGACCGGCTCCCGCACCTGGTGACGTTCTCCTGCCTCTACGTCGATGGTGAGCAACTGGTGCGGGCCTTGGATGCCGAGGGGTTCGAGGTCTCGAGCGGCTCCTCGTGCACCTCCTCGTCGCTCGAGCCCTCGCACGTGCTCGTCGCGATGGGCGTGCTCACCCACGGCAACGTGCGGGTCTCGTTGTCCCGCGCCACGACCGACAACGACGTCGACCGCTTCCTGGCGGTGCTCCCGGGCGTCGTCGAGGGCCTGCGTGCCCAAGCTGGGGTCGGTGACCTGTGACAGGTGACAGCCACCGGCCAGCGATCGACTGCCTGGGCAAGCCGTGCCCGCTCCCGGTCATCGAGCTGGCCAGGGCCCTCGCCGGCGTGGAGCTGGGCGAAGCGGTGACCCTGCTGGCCGACGACCCAGCCGCGGCGTCGGACATCGCCGCCTGGTGCCGGATGAGAGGTCAGCGGCTCGAGCGGGCCGAGCCTCCGTCGTACACGGTGGTGCGGGTCAGCTGAGGTGAGGAGCGACGTCGGCTGCGGCGTCGCCGCCGAACGCCTTCTCGAACCGGGCCAGGAACGACTCCGGCGTGAAGCTGTAGTCCTGCGGGCCAACCGACTCGACCACGTGCGTGGCCACCAGCGAGCCGACCTGGGCGGCCCGCTCGAGGCCGATACCCCAGGCCAGGCCGGTGAGGAAGCCGGCCCGGAAGCCGTCACCCGTGCCGGTCGGGTCGACCACCTGGTCGGCCTCGGCGATGCCCACCCGGATGTCGGGCTCGCCCTTGCGGCTGATGACCGAACCAGCCGCGCCGTGCGTCGTGACGCGGACGCCCACCAGGTCGAGGACCTCGGCGTCGCTCAGCCCGGTCTTCTCGGCGACCAGGCCCGCTTCGTACTCGTTGGTGAACAGGTAGGCGGCCCCGGTGATGAGCTGCCGGATCGCCTCGCCGTCGAGGAAGGTCAGGGTCTGCGAGGGGTCGGCGGCGAACGGCACGCCGCGCTCCAGTGACTCCGCGGTGTGGCGCAGCATGGCTCCCGGGTCGTTGGGGCTCACCAGCACCAGGTCCACGTCGACAGCCGCCAGGGAGATCTCCGCGGCCTCGGCCATGGCACCCGGATAGAACGAGCCGATCTGGTTCTGGGCCTGGTCGGTGGTGACTGTGAAGCGTGGGCTGTTGAGAGTCGCGCTGGTGCGCACGCCGGACACGTCCACGCCGTGATCGGACAGCCAGGTGAGGTAGTCGGCGGCGTCACGACCCACCGCACCGATCAGCTGCGGGTGCTGACCCAGCAGGCCCATGCCGAACGCGATGTTGGCACCGGTACCGCCCTTGCGGACCTCGAGGGAGTCGGCCAGGAACACCACGGAGAGCTTGTCCAGCTGGTCAGGTAGCAGCTGTTCGTGGAACAGGCCGGCGAAGGTGAGCAGGTGGTCGGTGGCGATCGAACCCGTGACGGCAACGCGGCTCATGGGAGGCATCCGGGCAGCCTAGTGAGGAAGGTCTCGCGGCCGGCAGAACACTACCGATCGGTAGGGCCTTGGGTACCCGCGGGTAACGCTTAACGTCGAGGACATGGCCTTCCACACCCCCGTCCCGTCAGAATCCGACGCGACCTCCCTCGGGGACCTCGCCGCTGACTGCCGCGCGGTCGCTGGCGTCCTGACCCGGTCCGTCATCGACCTCACCGGCTCGGTCGCGTCCGTCGTCCGGGTGCCGCTCGCTCGGGTGCCCCTTGACCGCCTGCCGTTTTCGTTCGGCGCGATGCCGGTCGAGATCACCGAGGACCTGCTGGTCAGCGTCGGCGAGCTCGACGACTACTAGACCCTTCCTATCAGGATTGCTCTATGAGCAACGTTCGATGAGCATCGCGGCGCCCTGACCGACGCCGACGCACATCGTCGCCAGCCCGCGGCTGCCGGCCTCCCGCTCCAGCCTCCCCATCAGCGTCACCACCAGCCGACAGCCGCTCGAGCCGAGCGGATGGCCGAGCGCGATCGCTCCCCCGTCGGCGTTGACCGTCTCGGGGTCCAGCCCGAGCCGTCGGACCCCCGCCAGCACCTGCGGTGCGAACGCCTCGTTCAGCTCCACGGCATCCACCCCGTCCCAGCCGGCGCCGGCCAGGGCCTTCTGCGTGGCCGGCACCGGCCCGAGGCCCATCAGATGCGGCTCGACGCCCGCGGACGCGGCCCGGACCACCCTCGCCCGAGGAACAAGACCCAGGCGGCGTACGGCGTCGCCACTGGCCACCACGACAGCTGAGGCGCCGTCGGACAACGGCGAGGACGTCCCTGCCGTGACGATGCCGTGCGGGTCGAAGCTGGGCGTGAGCGCGGCCAACCGCTCCATCGTGGTGGCCCTGGGAGTCTCGTCCACGAGGACGTCGCCGACAGGGACGACCTCGGCGTCGAACCTGCCGGCCGCGATCGCCGTGGCGGCCCGCTCCTGCGACCGCAGGCCCCACGCGTCGGACTCCTCCCGGGTGATCCCGTCCAGGACCGCGACCCGTTCGGCGGTCTGACCGAGGGTGATCGTGTGCTCGGGATCGTGCCGCGGGTTGACGAAGCGCCAGCCCAGCGCGGTGTCGAACGTCGCCCCCGGCTTGGCCCAGGGCGTGCCGGGCTTGGCCATCACCCACGGCGCCCGGGTCATCGACTCGACGCCGCCGGCCACCACCACGTCGTTCTCGCCCGAGCGGATGCTGCCCGCGGCGGCCGCGATCGCCTGCAGGCCACTGGCGCAGAGGCGGTTGACCGTGTGCGCGGGGATGTTGAGCGGCAGGCCGGCCAGGACGACGGCCATTCGGGCCACGTTGCGGTTGTCCTCGCCGGCCTGGTTCGCGGCACCGAGGATGACCTCGTCGACGGCATCGTCGGACAGGCCGGCCCTGGTCACCGCCTCCCGGACCACCAAGGCCGCCAGGTCGTCCGGACGGACATGGGCCAGCTTTCCGCCGTACCGCCCGACGGGGGTCCTGACCCCGCCGACCAGGAACACATCTCTCATGTCTCCGCTCATGTCGCCGCTCATGTCGCAGGACGTTAGCCGGGGCGGGAACGGCAGGGGCAAGGCCTGCGTCACAGCAAGCATGAGCCTTCGAGTGCGTGTCCTCGCCCCCCTTCTCGCCATCCTCCTCGCCCTGGCCCTCGTGGCCCTGCTCACCCAACGCGGCGGCCGTCCCGACGTGCTGCGCCTTTCCTCTGGCCCGGCCGGGGCGCAGCTGGAGGCCCGCACCGCGGACTCCGCCGCCTCGGGTTCCGGTGGCTATGTGCTGGTCGGTGAGCTGCCTGCCGGTAAGCCAGCCGACTCCCCCGTCTTCAGGCTGGTGGGGCCGTACGACCAGACGCCGCTCGCCAAGGTCCTCGACCCCAAGGGCATCACCGTCGCAGGCGGCGCGTGGTGGTGGAGCCCCTGTTACGGCAAGCCGGAGGCTGACACCGCCGGGGAAGGCCCGGACCGTGGCATCTCCAGCGGCTGCGCTGCGACCACGTCAGGAACAGTGACGGGGACGGTGCAGCCGGCCGAGAAGCCGACCGACACGCCGATCGAAGGCAAGGACGAGCCCACCACGAGCGATCCGAACATGGGCAGCGAGCCGACTGAGCCCACCAAGGGCAGTGAGCCGACCAAGCCCAGCGAGCCCAACGAGCCGATCGCCCAGCCCGAGCCGACCGAACCCTCGATGACGCCGGCCCAGGCCCGCGACGTCGCGAAGCCGGTGTTCGACGCGCTCGGGCTCGACGTGCGGGACGCGGTCACGGTCATCACGCCCTACGGCGCGACCGTCCGCTTCGATCCGGTGGTGAACGGGCTGCCGACCATGGGGTACTCGACCAGGGTGGACCTGAACCAGGACCGCACGATGACCTCTGCCGGCGGCTTCCTGGGCCGACTCGACAAGGGCGATGACTACCCGCTCGACACTGCCAAGGCTGCCTTCGACAAGCTGCCATCAGCGGTCCGGATGATGATGTGCCCGCAGGACGAGAACGGCGACGGCTGCACCCAGCCGCCCCCGCCGGAGGTCACCGGTGCCCAACTGGGGCTCCAGCTCCGCCAGCTCTACAGCGGCGAGCACGCCCTCGTCCCAGCCTGGTTGTTCGCCGTCAAGGGCCAGGACGAGCCGGTCGCGCAGATCGCCATCGACGAGGAGTTCCTCGGCGGACCGCCTGCCAGCGATGGCAACAAGACCGACCCCGGAACCGAGCCCGGTACCGGAGGGACGGAGCCTGGCACCGGCGGTGGTGGCAGGGGCGAGCCGGGCACGGACGCTACCGAGCCGGCCGTCGCCCCGGCGCCGCCGACCAAGCCCTAAGGCTTTAGTGGAAGGACTCTCCGCAGGCGCAGGACCCGCCCGCGTTGGGGTTGTCGATCGTGAAGCCCTGCTTCTCGATCGTGTCCACGAAGTCGATGGTGGCGCCCGCCAGGTAGGGGACGCTCATCCGGTCCACGACCACGCGCACGTTGTCGCCGTAGGTGTGGGTGGCGTCGCCGTCGAGGTTGCGCTCGTCGAAGAACAGCTGGTAGCGCAAGCCGCTGCAGCCGCCGGGCTGGACCGCCACCCGGAGCGAGAGGTCGTCGCGGCCCTCTTGGGCCAGGAGCGATGCGACCTTCTCGGCGGCCGGGTCGGTGAGGAGCACGCCAATCGGGGTGCTGGTCTCGGTCTCGGTGACAGTCTCAGTCATCGCATGGCCTTTCGCTGCTGTGTGGGCTTCTGACAGGGCAACGCGCGAGCGGCCCGAACACTTCCCCTTCAGTGTCGCACGAGCCGACCTGCGCGAGGCGGGAAGACGATGGGGCGCGTGGGGGTTATCGTCTACCCGACGACAAGTGCCCTCAGGCACAGCTAGGAGCAGATCGTGACCGAGCTGATGCCAGGGGTGGAGCCCACCCCGCTGGCCCTGCTCCTGCTGGGCCGGGAGCGCGACGCGGCGTCCGAGCGCGGCGTCGACTGCCCCGGCGAGCTGCCGCCGGCGTCCTCCCCCGACCTGGTCGAGCGGGCCCGCCGCGCCAAGGCGACCCTCGGCGACAAGGTCTTCGTGCTGGGCCACCACTACCAGCGGGACGAGGTCATCGCCTTCGCCGACGTGACGGGCGACTCGTTCCGCCTTGCCGAGCAGGCCGCTGCCCGGCCCGAGGCGCCGTACATCGTGTTCTGCGGGGTGCACTTCATGGCCGAATCGGCGGACATCCTGACCGGTGACCACCAGGCTGTCGTCCTGCCCGACCTCGCGGCCGGCTGCTCGATGGCCGACATGGCCAGCTTCGAGCAGGTCGAGGCCTGCTGGGACGCGCTCACGGAGGCTGGCGTCGCGGCCGTGACGGTGCCGGTCAGCTATATGAACTCCAGCGCCGCCATCAAGGGCTTCACCGGCCGGCACGGCGGCACGATCTGCACGAGCAGCAACGCCAAGCGGGCCCTGGAGTGGGCCTTCGCCAAGGGAGAGAAGGTGCTGTTCCTGCCCGACCAGCACCTGGGGCGCAACACCGCGGTGCGCGAGCTGGGCCTGTCGCTGGCGGACTGCGTCGTCTACGACCCGCGCAAGCCCTTCGGCGGCAACACGGTGGAGCAGCTGCGCGCCGCGAAGATGATCTTGTGGAAGGGCCACTGCTCGGTGCACGGTCGCTTCACGGTCGACAGCGTTACCGAGGTCCGGGAGCGGGTCCCGGGTGTCACGGTGCTGGTCCACCCGGAGTGCAGCCACGAGGTGGTGCAGGCCGCTGACCTGGTCGGCTCCACCGACTACATCATCAAAGCGCTCGAGGCAGCGCCGGCCGGCTCGGCATGGGCCATCGGTACCGAGCTCAACCTGGTCCGCCGGCTCGCGAAGGCGCACCCGGACAAGACCGTGGTCTACCTCGACAAGACGGTCTGCTTCTGCTCGACGATGAACCGGATCGACCTGCCGCACCTGGTCTGGGCCCTCGAGGAGCTGGTCGCCGGGCGGGTCCCCAACCAGATCAGCGTGGAGTCGGAGACCGCCCGCTACGCGAAGCAGGCGCTCGACCAGATGCTCGCCCTGCCCTGACTCGCCCGCTGCCGCCTAACCTGTGGTGGTGACCGAGCAGACCCACGGCAAGGGACGGCCCACTCCCAAGCGACGCGACGCCGAGAAGCGCCGCGGTGGTCCGGTGGCCCCACCGCCCACCACCCGCAAGGAGGCCGCGCAGCAGCAGCGCGCCAAGCAGGCAGCGGCAAAGCAGCGCCCCCGCGCAGCCGCCGATGACCGCGTCCTGCTGCCCCGCGACCAGGGGCCGGTCCGCCGTTTCGTCCGCGACTTCATCGACGCCCGCCGCAACCTCGGCGCCCTGCTGATGCCGATGGCGGCAGTCTCACTGCTCTCCTTCTTCACCAAGGACCCGCGGATCCAGGCCGCCGTGACCGGCGTCTGGCTGGCCACCTTGATGGGGGTGGCGATGGACATGGCGCTGCTGAGCGGCGTCCTGCGGCGGCAGCTGAGGGAAAGGTTCCCGGGCGAGGCCAAGCTCGGCTCGCACATCCGCTACGGGCTGCTGCGCACGACGGTGATCCGCAAGCTCCGGATGCCGAGGCCGGCCGTGCAGCGCGGCCAGAAGGTCTAGAGCGCCGGCGTCGCATCGGGCGAGTAGGCCTCGCCCTGGTACCTCGCCCGGGAGGACCACATCAGCCAGCCAGGGATGCCGTTGGCCCGGGTCCCCATGATCTGCTCCCGGACCTTCGCGGGCGTGTAGTCGCCGCGGAAGTCCTCGTCCTGCAGCCACGGCACGACGACGCAGTCGGTGCCGGCGACCTGCTTGCGCCAGTCGACCAGGGACCGGCGGACGATCTCGTAGGCGCCCTTGTAGGGGTCGGCGACGCCGTACTCGCCTGGATTCCAGTGGGACGGGTAGTTCATCGGGATGACCACGTCGAGGTAGCGGGCCATCTTCCGGATGTTCTGTGCCGTTGGCTTGGGCCGGGTCGATGCCTGCGCAAAGGCCGCCGCACCGAGCGACCCGCCCAGCGGCCTGATCTTGGCCTGCGTCTCCGCGAGGAAGCTCACGATGGCGTCCTCCGGCTCGCCCTTGAGCCCCGGGAAGCGCATCTTCTTGATCGGCCCGTCCGGTCTTCGCACGTAGTCGTAGACCACATCGTCAAAGCCGAGCTTGATCGCCTCGACCGCGAGGTCCTCGTTGTAGGACCGGACCTGGGGAGAGGCGAAGTTGGTGAAGCCGGTCTTGTTGTAGCCGTAGAGGTACTTCGAGCCATCCGGGTTCTGGATCACCCAGTCCTTCTTGCCGTGCGCCATCGCCCAGTTCGACAACTTGGGGTCGTTGAACGCCACGATCCGGCCGATGACCCGCAGTCCTCGCCGGTGCAGCGCAGCCGTCGCCTGCTTGGCGTCGAAGAACCTCGCCTGCGCCCCGATAGTGCGGGCCAGTGGGACCTTCGTCGGGTAGTTGACGATGCCGTCCTCGTCCTTGATGTCGAGCTGAACGGCATTGATGCGGCCTTGACGGCCGAGCTCGAGCACCGGGTTGCGGAGCTTGTCGTAGGCCCACGCGCGACCCGTCAGGTGGACCGCGCGGATGTTGTCCGGGTAGCGGGTGCGGAAGCGCACCACCTGCTGAGCCCGGTTGCCGACTGGGTCGATCGCGACGACCACCGCTCCCCCCGCCGGCGGCGACGGGTAGTGGATGACGAACCCGCTGCCCTCGGCGGTCACCTCGCCACCCACGGAGGTGACGATCGCACCGGCCTCGGCCGCCCCCCGGAGGGCCACCGGCCGGGTGATGCGCACCGGGCCGGTGACGGGCTGGAGCGTCAGTGCCGGCGGCGTGGCGTCGACGAGGATCGTCCGCTCCGTGGTGGCCGCGCCCCTGAGGAAGCCGCGGTCGACGGTCACCACGATGAGGTGCGTCCCGTCGGCGAGGGTCTTCAGCGGCACGGTCAGCACGCCGCGCGAGCCCTCCGCGATGGTGGTGCTGTCGATCGTGACGGTGGTCGGGTTGCCCTCGGTGTCCACGCGCAGTGATGTCGTCTGCAGCGTAATGCTGTTGAGCGCTGATGTGTGGATCCCCTGTAGGACAAGGGGACTGGCGTCCGGCACCAGCGCCAGCGTGCCCGCGATCAGCGCACCGACCGTGACGACCGGCACGAGAACCACGGGGCGCAGCAAGCGTGGCACGAAGCGTTCCTTACGAAGCAGGTGGCAAGGTGAGGTGGTGCGACCAGGCTACCGGCGACAGGGCCTGTGCGTGGCCGTCTTGGCCCTCCTCGTGTCGTGCACCCGAGGGGCCCCGCCGCCGCCGCCCCCCATAAGCGCGCCAACAGGTGCGACCACACCCTCCCCGTCGCCGGCTGCTGACCCCGCCACGGTGCGCGCCGACGAGCTCGGGGCCATTCCAGTCCTGATGTACCACCAGCTCGTGGCCGTCCCAAGGGGCGTCTACGACCAGACGCCAGCCCAATTCCGCGCCGAGCTGGCGAGCCTCTACCGAGCGGGCTACCGCACGATCACGGCGGCCGCCTTGGTGTCGCGGCGGATCGACCTGCCGGCCGGCCGCAGCCCGATGGTGCTCACCTTCGACGACTCCACCGTCTCCCAGTACGGCGAGCTGCCGGGCGGAGCGGTGGACCCGCGCTCTGCCGTGGGGATCTTGCTGGACGTCGCCCGCCAGCACGGCGAGCCGCGGCCGGTGGCCACGTTCTACGTCAACACCGCCCCATTCGCGGGCAAGGACCGCTACCTCGCATCCCTGCACCGGCTGGGGATGGAGCTCGGCGAGCACACCGCGAGCCACGCCAACCTGCGCCAACTCGACGCGGGGGGCGTCCAGCGCGAGCTGAGGGCCGGGCTCGCGGTGATCACCCGGGCCGTCCCCGGTGCCCCGGTCACCACGATGGCGCTGCCCCTCGGGGTGCACCCTCGCGACCGGGTGCTTGCGCGCACAGGCGAGGGCTACTCCTTCGCCGGGGTACTGCTCGTGGGGGCTGGCCCGAGCAGATCGCCGTACAGCAAGGGATTTGAGCCGTTCCTGGTGCCGCGGATCCGCAGTGGGATCCGGACCGGCGACCAGGCGTTTACGTCGACCTACTGGCTGCCCCGGCTGCTCAAGTCGCGCTTCGTCAGCGACGGTGACCCGTCGGTGATCAGCTTCCCACGTGCAAAGGCGGGTCTGCTCGACCCTCGCTTCAGGGACAGGGCGCACCCTTACTAAGGTCGGTGCATGGAGTTTCGGCGTCTAGGACGCAGCGGTCTGAAGGTGTCGGAGATCAGCTATGGCAACTGGCTGACGCACGGGTCACAGGTGGAGGCCGACCAGGCCCACGCCTGCGTCAAGGAGGCGCTCGAGGTCGGGATCACCACCTTCGACACCGCCGACATCTACGCCGGGACCAAGGCGGAGACGGTGCTCGGCGAGGCGCTCAAGGGCGTCAAGCGCGAGTCCTACGAGCTGTTCACCAAGGTCTACTGGCCGACCGGCAAGGGGCCCAACGAGAGCGGCCTGTCGCGCAAGCACATCATCGAGAGCTGCGACGCCTCGCTGAAGCGACTCCAGACCGACCACGTCGACCTGTACCAGGCGCACCGCTTCGACTACGAGACGCCGCTCGAGGAGACGCTGCGGGCCTTCGACGACCTGGTCAGGCAGGGCAAGGTGATGTACGTCGGGGTCAGCGAGTGGCGGGCCTCGGAGATCGAGCAGGCGCTGCGGATCGCGGCGGACCTGGGCCTCGACAAGATCGTGTCCAACCAACCGCAGTACAGCGCGCTGTGGCGGGTGATCGAGGGCGAGGTCGTCCCGTTGTGCGAGAAGGAGGGCGTCTCGCAGATTGTCTGGTCGCCGATCGCGCAGGGCGTGCTGACTGGCAAGTACCTGCCTGGTGCGGAGCCGCCCGCGGGCTCCCGCGCGACTGATGAGCAGGGCGGGGCCGCCATGATCAAGAACTGGCTGCGCGACGAGGTGCTCACGACGGTGCAGGAGCTCACGCCGCTTGCCTCGGCGGCGGGGATGTCGATGGCCCAGCTGGCCATCGGCTGGGTGCTCAGCAACCCCAACGTCGCCTCCGCGATCGTCGGTGCGACTCGGCCGGAGCAGGTGCGCGACAACGCCGCTGCCAAGGCCCTGCCGACGGACCTCAAGCAGGCCGTCGACGACGTGCTCGCGGGGGTCGCCGAAACCGACCCCGGCAAGGGCGGTTCGCCGCTCAAGCGGCCCTGATCACACCGCGTTCAGGCAGGAGTTGACGGCGGGGAGGCGAAACCTCAGGGAAACCCGGAGGTCCCCTGTGTCGCGTCTGCGCCTGTCCCTGCTTGCCGCCGCTGTCCTGCTTGCCAGCCTCTCGACCCTCGCCCAGGCCTCGCCGGCGGACTGCCTTGAGCCTGAGCTCGACGGCGCGCTCTGCCTCGCCACTGAGGCGGGCAAGCTGGTGCAGCAGGCAGAGGGTCCGCTGGTGGTGCCGCGCGACACGGTGCGCCAGACGGCTGACCTCGCCCTCGAGCAGGCGGGCCTCTGCGACCCGCAGGACCACGCGGCCTGTCTGCTGCCTTTCCCCAACGACGTGTTCACCGTCGCTGACCGGACCAAGGCCACCGGCCGTCGGATCAACATCAGTCCGCTCGCGATGCCGCGGAACGTGGCGAACAAGCCGATCGACCCGACCGAGCTCAACCGCAACGACGGTTGGTCCACCGGCACACCGATCCTGACCAGCGTCGCGGGCCTCGACCTTCGTCGTTCCGGCATCGCAGGGGTCACGAACCCGGGCGCGTCACTGCGACCGGACGCACCGGTGGTGCTGCTGGACGCCAAGACCGGCAAGAGGTGGCCGTACGTCGCGGAGCTGGACGCCAACCCGACCGACGGCGAGCAGCCCCTGCTGATCATCCGTCCCGCGATCAACTTCACCGACGGCCACCGCTACGTCGTGGCGCTGCGCAACCTCAAGAACAGCAAGGGTCAGACCATCCCCGCCGGCGCTGCTTTCGCCGCCAAGCGGGCCAAGGCCAGCTCGAGCGACGCCGTCTTCGGGCCGCTCATGAAGGCCCGCGTCAACGTCAAGGAGCTCTACCTGGCGTGGACCTTCACGGTGGCCAGCACCAAGAACACGACCGAGCGGATGCTGCACATCCGCGACGACGCGTTCGCCTCCCTCAAAGGCCGCGCCCCGACCTTCACGGTCGGCAAGGTCACCGAGTCCTACAGCGACAAGGTTTCCCGGCGGATCACTGGCACCTTCACGGTGCCGAACTACCTGACCTCGCCGGTCAACGCCAAGGAGCCCGCGGCCGGGACCGACCCTGGGCTGCCGGGCACCCGGTTCCTCTACCTGCCCGGGGACGAGCTGCCCGACCGCAACGGCGACTTCACCGCGACCTACACGTGTGACGTGCCCAAGAGCGCCTCCGCAGCCCGGCCGGCACGCGGCTCGATCTACGGCCACGGCCTGCTCGGCGGCCAAGGCGAGGTCGGCGCCGGCAATGTGCAGAAGATGGGGCAGGAGAACAACATCTTGTTCTGCGCCACCGACTGGTACGGCATGGCCACCGGTGACGTGCCCAACGTGGCCACGATGCTCGCCGACATGAGCAACTTCCCGACCCTGCCGGACCGGGTGCAGGAGGGCATGCTGGCGCAACTGTTCCTGGCCCGGCTGGTGAAGGACCCGCGCGGCTTCGCCTCGCACACGTCCTTCCGCGCCAGCGGGAAGCCACTGCTCCAGACCGGGGCGGTCTACTACGACGGCAACAGCCAGGGCGGCATCATCGGCGGCGCACTGATCGCGGTCTCGCAGGACATCACGCGCGGTGTGCTCGGAGTGCCGGGGATGAACTACTCGACCCTGCTCGACCGGTCGGTCGACTTCGCCAGCTACGAGGGCGTTATGAACGCGGCCTACCCGAGCGAGATGGAGCGTCAGCTGCTCTTCGGCCTGATCCAGCCGCTCTGGGACCGCGCCGAGAACAACGGCTACGCCGCCCACATCACCAAGAACCTGCTGCCCAAGACACCCCGGCACGAGGTCCTGCTGCACGTCGGCTTCGGAGACCACCAGGTCGCCAACCTGGCCGCAGAGGTGATGGCCCGCACGATCGGGGCGCGCACCAACCGCGGCTTCCTGGCGCCTGGCCGGCACTGGGGCCTTGACCCGACCTGGGGCATGCCGCGCTTCTCCGGCAGCTGGTCGGGCAGCGCGATCGTCTACTGGGACAGCGGCACCCGCACCCCGCCGAACACCAACACCCCACCCGCCCACGGGGCGGGCCTGGCGAACCACGACTCGCACGAGGACCCGCGGGCCACCTACCTCGCCCGCGTGCAGAAGGACTTGTTCCTGCGGGCCAACGGAAGCGTGCGCGACGTCTGCCGGAACGCTCCCTGCCTGGCCCGGCCGCTGGCCGCGGAGGACGCACCCAAGCGCTGACTCAGGCTGGGTCGAGTCCCATCGGGCCGTAGACCGCACGACCGTCCTCGAGCAGCGATACCGCATGGACTCCGGCCTCCCGGAGCTCTCGCCAGGTCTCGCCGATCCAGGTCTCTGCGTCAGCCTGCGTTGGGAAGTCGGGCTGATCGAGCCCCGATGCCTCGACCGCCGTCCCGTCAGGTCCCTCGTAGGTCCACGTCCATGCCATGGGTTGACCCTAGGGGCTGCCTGGCAGGCTGGTCGGGTGCAGGTACGGATCCTCGGCAGCGGCGCGGCAGACGGCTGGCCCAACCCCTGGTGCTCCTGCCCTTCCTGCGACGCCGCCCGCGAGCAGGGGGTGCTGCGCGGCAACACGTCAGTGCTGGTCGACCGCAAGGTCCTGGTCGACTTCGGGCCGGACGGGCTGCGGGCAGCGGCGCGTCAGGGCGTCTCCCTGGTGAGTGTCGAGCTGGTCCTCGTGACGCACAGCCATGCCGACCACTGGCGACCGATCGGCTGGCAGTGGCGGTCCTGGGCAGAGGGCACCGGGCCGATCATCCTGATGGGTCCGCCCAGCGTGCTCGACGGCCTCGAGCTCGACGAGCAGGTGACCGCGGTGGTGGCCCAGCCCGGCGAGGAGCAGGTCCTGGCCGGCTATCGGATCCGGGTCGTCAAAGCCGAGCACCCCGACGATGCCGTCCTGTACGACGTCACCACGCCGGACGGAGGACGGCTGCTCTACGCCACGGACACCGGAGTGCTTCCTGAGGAGACCGTAGATGCCTTGCGGGACAGGGCTTTTGACCTCGTCCTGCTGGAGCTGACCGGCACGCCGATCCCGTCGCACCTGACGCTCGAGGAGTGGCCCTCCCAGGTGTCACTGCTTCGGGACGTGGGGGCCGTCGCCGCGCAGACCCGGGTCGTCGCCATCCACGTGGGACACCACAACCCGCCGCCCGATGAGCTGGACCGCAGACTTGCTGCCGTGGGAGCGACTGCGGCGAGGGACGGGGACGTGATCGACACCTCGCGGGGCCGGCGGGTGCTAGTCCTGGGAGGCCAGAGCTCGGGCAAGTCTGCCTATGCCGAGAGCCGGGTGTCCGGGGATGTCACCTACGTCGCGACCGCTGCGGCGCGCACTGATGACGCGGAGTGGACGGACCGGGTCGATGCGCACCGCTCGCGGCGGCCCGCGCACTGGAAGACCCTTGAGACACCCGAGATCGCCTCGGTCCTGCGCGAGTCGCCCGGTCCGCTCCTCATCGACGACCTGGGGCTTTGGCTCACCCACGTGCTCGATCCGCACTGGGACACTCCCGGAGCCAGGCCGGCTTTCGACGCGGCGCTCGCCGAGCTGCTGGAGGCGTGGCGTGGCAGTCGTGCTGAGGTGGTTCTCGTGGCCCCCGAGGTCGGTTCCGGTGTCGTCCCCGCGACGGCCAGCGGTCGGCTGTTCGCCGACCTGCTCGGCCGCGCGACCACGGCCTTGGCCGAGGCCAGCGACGAGGTCATCCAGGTCATCGCCGGCCAGCCGAGACGGCTGCGGTGAACCGGCTCGCGAGCGAGCTCCACCGGGTCTTCGGCAACCCTCCCGTGAGCCCACGTGCCGTGATGCGGGTACAGGTGTCGACGGGTCAGGGACTCGCCGCCGGGCGGGAGGAGGCAGACCGCTTCGTCGATGCCGGCGCGGAGCTCATCGTCCTCGACTCCGACGGCGTCTCGCCCGCAGTCCTGGCCGCGGTGGCCGCCATGCTCGACCTCGAACCAGTGGCCGTCCTGCCGCCCACGGTCAGCCCGGACTGGAAGGACCAGCTGCTCGAGGTGCGGTCGGCCTTGCGGACGGCAAGCACCCACCGGTTCGAACCCGAGCTAGTCGTGGAGCAGCTCGACGACCCTGCGCTCGGTCGGCTGGTCGGGTTGGTCGACCGCCTCACCGACCGCCGTACCCCGGTCCTGATCGGCGGTGGGGTAGCCGTCGCCGCCGCCGCGCTGCTCACCTGTCGGATTCGGCCGGCAGCCAGGGACTACCTGCTCGCCGGCTCGCAGCCCGTGGACAAGGTGGGCGCACTCGCCCTGGCGGCCTGCCAGCTGACGCCGCTGCTCGACCTCGGGTTGGACAGCGGCAGTGCGGACATCGCCGTCGCCGTCGTACGCGCTGGTCTGGAGCAGCTCGGTGCTTGACGGCCTGCGGCTGTCGCTGACGCTCCTGACCGTTGCGCCGGTGCGCGGGCCGGCGTCGGTGGATCGCCGCACCGCGGGTCGGGCGATGGAGCTCGCGCCGCTCGTCGGGCTGGCCCTCGGTCTGCTCGCCGCCCTGGTGCTGCACCTGCTGCGCTACCGGGTCGGTGAGTCCTTGCTGGCGGGCGTCCTGGCTATCGGGCTGCTCGCGCTGCTGACCCGCGGGCTGCACCTGGATGGTCTGGCAGACCTGGCCGATGGCCTGGGGTCGCGCAAGCCACCCGTCGAGGCGCGCGCCCTCATGAAGCGCCCTGATGTCGGCGCCTTCGGGGTCGCCTGGCTGGTCTTCGTCCCCCTCGTACAGGTCTCGGCCCTCGTGCTCTGCGCACGGCAAGGACGTGGTACGGCGTCCCTGGTCCTCGCCGTGATGGCCGGGCGACTCGCCATGACAGCAGCCTGCCGAGCGACGTCGGCTGCGGCGCCGGACGGGCTGGGCGCGCTGGTTGCCCGGATGGTGCGTCGGGGTGTCACCGGTGCGTGGTTCGTGGTGCTGGCTGCCGGGTTCGGTTTGCTGGCGGTCCACGACGGGGACAACGTCGACCCCTGGGTGTGGGCGGCGGGGCGCACTGTCCTCGCTCTTGCCTTGGCGCTGTTGGTGGCGCGCCTGGTCCGGGCGCATGCGCAGCGACGACTCGGGGGGCTGACCGGCGACGTTCTCGGTGCGCTGTCGGAAATCGCGACCGCCGTGTGCCTCGTGGTGCTCACTCTCTAGAGCTCTCCCCTAAAAGGGTGGCGCTTGCATCCACGGTGGGGTGTGGGTGAAGCCGTGTTCGTTGAGGTAGCGGCCGTCGCGGAGCAGCAGGGTGCGTCTGCCTTCGTGTAGGTGGTGGTGGTCTTGTTCGCAGATCCACAGGGTCTCTTCGATGCTGGTGACGCCGTCGTCGGCGAACCGTCTGGTGTGATGCGGCACGAGTTGTTGCAGCAGGTCGGGTGGGTGCAGGCAGCTGTCGATCGCGCAGGACCCGCCGGTTTCGAGGGTGAGGGCTTTGCGTTCGAGCGCGGTGAGGGTGCGTTGACCATGCACGACCCGTAGGGCCTTGCCGCCGAGGCTCATCACGAACGCGGTGACGTTGGCATCGCACCACCACCTGCGGAGCAGGCTGCGTGGGATGAGAGCGCCGCTGTCGGCCTGCGCCGGCAGCCCGCCGCTGCCCGTGATGGTGCGGTCGGGCAGGGTCACGGAGACTTGGACGGGGTTCTTGCCGCTGACCCCACCCAGGCCCTGGTCGAGGTAACGGCCCAGCAGCCGGTTCAGCGCATCGTGCAGGCGGCGCTGCTTGCTCCGCGGGCCGGTGCGGTACTGGTCGGGCAGGTCGAGCCAGACCGGATCAGCCGGGTGGCTGGGGTCGCTGGGCTCTGCCGCCAGATGGGCCTGGGAGTTGTCCCTGGGCTGGCCGGTGAACAAGTTCTCGAGATCGGCATCGTGCTCGCGCAGTCGTTGCCACGCTTCGGTGTCTGCTGGGTTGTCTGGGTCGCGTCTGGCTTCGGCCCGTAGGGCGGTGAACATCCGCTCACCGCATTCCAGGTCCAGGTCGGCCGACAGGTGCCAGCCGGTGCCGTCGTGCTTGCGCTTGAGCACCAGCCCCGCCCGGTCCCGGCCTTGCGCGGCGCGGTCTTCCAGGCGGCTGGGCAACAACGCCAGGACCAACTGCTCCAACCCGGCATGCAACCGGTTCGGGGGCAGGTGCTCGGCCAGCAGCGTCATCGCCGCCTCGAGCATCACCCGGTGCGTGCCGCCGGCGTCGAGGATCTGCTGGCCCCGCTCGATCAGAACGGTCAGCCTGGGGTCGTCATCGGTCAGGCCGTTGAGCTGCCGGCAAATTAGCGTCAGAACGTTGCCGACCAGTGCGGTCATCACTTCATCGGCGGGCTGGCCGTCGATCAGGCGATCGCTGTGGTCGAGCTCGGCCTCGCACGACCGCACTGCCTTGATCACCTGACCGGCGGCTGCCAGTGACACCCGAGCACCTTCGATCGCGGTGTGCAGGACCGGCAGGTCGCGCAGGCTGATGCCCA
>Ga0136633_1000861_pt1 | contig 22783 bp, 22 predicted proteins | sample AntDrymeUQ832206_2_FD_105494 | JGI IMG/M metagenome (GOLD analysis project Ga0136633, IMG submission 105494) | Polar desert sand microbial communities from Dry Valleys, Antarctica - metaG UQ83 (22.06) | ecosystem: Environmental > Terrestrial > Soil > Desert | place: Antarctica: Dry Valley...
AGCACCGCCGGCCAGAGCATGAACAGCGTGCCGAGCACGGCCAGACCGAGCCAGCCGAGCAGGTTGGCGTGGGCGTGCGCGAGGTGCAGGCCCTCGGCGTGTGCGGCGCCGGTGCCGAGCGCGCCGCCCAGGCCGGCGCCGACGGCCAGCGCGACGGCGGAGGCGACGTAGTAGCGGACGCACCCCGCAAGCCGACCCGGCAGCAGGCAGCGCCGGCTCATCGCGACCAGCGACCAGCCGTGGCCGACCACGGCGCCGATGACCAGGGCGGCGCCGCCGGCGACGAGGAACGGCGCCTGCGCCGGGACGCCGGTCAGGACGCCGAGGATGCCGGCGTTGAGGACGGCCAGCCGCGCAGCGGCGGCCCGGTCGCCGCCCGGCAGCGCGTGCAGCAGCGCCTGGGCGAAGTGCCTGGTCCAGAAGAAGACCGCGTTCGTCGCGGCGCCCAGGACCAGCAGGTGCAGCGCCAGCCAGGTCGGCAGCGGGAGCCGGTCGCCCAACGCCGCCGCCACCGCGGCGGCGAGCGGGTAGCCGGCGACGAGCGCGGCCATCGTGCGGTGCCGGCGCAGCCGTGGCCCGGGTGTGCGCACCTCGGCGAGGGGCAGGCCCGGGCGTGCGGTCGTGAGCGGCAGGGTCACGGGCGCGTCGCCGCGGGCAGGAGCACGTCCTCGACGCCGCGCCGGCCGACCTGCTCCGTGCCAGGTCCGGCCGGGTAGCCGGTGCGCAGGACCATCTGCGGCGCGCCGCGCAGCGCGAGCGCCGCGGTGAGCGCGTCGCGCACGGTCGGCAGCTCGAGGGCGAGCGTCGCCGGGGCGCCGACCAGCCCGGCGCAGGTGCCCTCGAGCAGCACCCGCGCCAGCGCGCGGCCCGCACGTACCCAGTCCCCGGGATCGTCGCCTGCTGTGCCGAGAACGAGCACGACGTCAGGCACGGAGCCGTCCGAGCGGGCCGCCGGCGGCGCCGTCCCTGCCGGGCCGTAGCCCGGCACCAGGTCGGCCGGGACCCCGGCCGTGGGACGCGGGCTGGTGCGTGCCCACGACGCCCGCTCGCGCAGCGCTGGCTCGTCCGCGTTCAGCGCCGCCTGGGCGTGCGCCTGCAGCAGGGCCAGTTCGAGCAGGTCAGCGGTGGTGAGGACCTGCAGCCAGGCGCCCTCCACCTCGGCCGCGGCGCGCAGCCGGTCGAGCAGGTCGACCGGCACGGGCCAGTCGGCGAACGCGCTCCGGTCGGTGTGCCGGCGGGGGACGGCGGCGAGCAGGCGGCGCTCCACGTCGGTGGCGGGAGACCCTGCTGCCAAGGAGATCTGGGCGACGAGGTTCGGCTCGTCCTCGTCCGGCAGGAGCGTCGTCGCGCCCGACAGGCCGAGGTCGCGCACCGCCAGCTGAGCGTGCAGCGAGGCCGCGCCGCAGCTGATGAGCAGCTCGCGCCCACGGGGGTCCTGGTGCCGCAGCGTGCGGCGGGGATCGGCCAGCACGGACAGCGCGTCCGGGCTGAGGGTGAACAGCCACGGCTGGCTGTTGTGGACGGAGGGGGCCGAGGTGGCCGTCTCGATGACGACCCGGGCCTGCGTGGCGGTGAGCACGACGCCTCCTTCAGCTTGTCGCGCGCGCGGCGGCAACCGCGGTGCGGAGCGCCTCGTCGGACCACTCCCGCAGGGGGGTGCCGTCGATGAGGATGGTCGGGGTGGAGTTGATGCCTGCGCGCGAGGCGGCGTCGGTGGAGCTGCGGGCCCAGCCGGCGAAGCGCTCGTCCGCGATGCAGCTGCCGACGTCCGGCGCGCCCGCCTCGTCGGCCAGCTCGGTCAGCCGGCTGTCGCTCAGCCCGGCGCCGCCTTCCGCCGGCTGGGCGGCGAACAGTGCGTCGTGGAACGCCGGGAAGGCAGCGGCCGCGCCGTCCACGACGCAGGCCGCGGCGTTGAGCGACCGGCTGGAGTACCGGTCGGTGGAGTAGCCGTCGAGGATCGCGATCGGCCTGTGCTCCAGCCGGATCGCCTCCTGCTCGAGCAGGTCGTCGTAGGTGGCGCCGAGCACTCCGTCGGCAGCGCGGCAGGCGGGGCACAGGAAGTCCTCGTACACCGTCACCACGACCGGGGCGGCAGTCGCGCCCAGCGAGATCGCGCCGTCGACGACGCCGCGGGGATCGCCGGGCGGCGCGTCGACGCTGTCCCGGGACGACTGCACCGCCACCCCCAGACCGACCACCAGCGCGACGACGGTGCCTGCGGCGAGCCCGACCAGCAGCCGGTGGCGCCGTCGGGCCGCGGCGGCTGCGGCGGCCCGTTCGGCGGACAGCCGCCGGGCGCGCTCGCTGCGCCGGTCGCCGCTCGGTGGGTGGGTGGTCGGGCTCATCGGGTCTCCTCAGGGGCGAGCTCGGGCTCGTCGTCCACGTCGTCGTCCAGGTGGTCGGGCACGTGTTGCGGGAGGGCCGTGCGGGCCAGGTGCGCGTCCAGCGCGACCCGGCTGTGTGGCCAGCGGACGAGCAGCAGCGCCAGGCCCAGCAGGGCGGTGTCCCGCACGATCTCGGAGGTGTAGCGGGTCTCGGTGGGGGCGACCAGACCGCCGCCGCCGAAGCAGCCGCAGTCGATCGTGAGCCCGCGGGCCGCGGCCGAGCCGACCCCGACGAGGAACAGCCCCATGAGGACGGCTGCCCCGACGGCCGCCAGGCGCGTGGCCAGCCCGATCAGCAGGAGGACTGCGAGGGCCACCTCGAGCACGGGCAGGCCGTAGCCGACGGCCTGCACCATGCCCTCGGGCAGCAGGTCGTAGGCGCGCACCGCACGGACGCTCTGGGCGGGGTCCGGCAGCTTCAGCAGCCCGGCCACGCCGAGCACGCCGGCGAGCACGAGCCGCGCCGCTGTGGACAGCCACGGCTGGGCGACGTCCCACGGCTGCTGGCTCGACATGCCCTCAGCCTCGGTGTGTCGTCGGCGCGTCGCCATGAGTCGAAGGTCCTCACGATGCGGTGCTTCCGACCCGTCGGCGCACCTGCTCGGCCTGCTCCCAGTCGGCGGTCGTGAGCGAGGTCAGCGACGCCGGGAACAGCCCGTCCTGCTCCTTCGCGATGTGCGTGCGCAGCACGGCCAGCGCGTCGACCAGCTGTTGCGCCCAGTCGTCGTCGGCGCCGGCGGCCAGCTCGGCCAGCGCGCCGTGCACGAGCCGGTGCTCGGCCACGAGCCCCGCGACGTGCGCCGGGTACTCGCGGGCCAGCGCCGGGAAGACGCCCTCCTCCTCGACCGCGGTGTGCGGCACGAGGAGCAGGTCCAGCGCGGCGCAGGCCGCGAGGGCGCCGGCAAGGTCACCGGCGGCCGCCGCGAGCTCGGCGGTGCGCACGTACCCGAGTGCTGCGTCGTGCTCGCGGGTCAGCTCGTCGATCGTCTGCAGCGCCTGACAGCCGCAGTGCTCGCACATCCGGACTCCTCCGTGGGCGGGCGCCCGTACCGGGACACCCTCGCGCATGACCGGCGCGTCGAACCAGGGTCGTTGGTCCTGCGCCCGGGCGCGTGCGACGGGACCAAGTGCTCTGGCGCGCAGCGGCTCCGGCGGCCGAGCATGGCCGCATGGACTTCTCTCCCTCGGCGGCTGCCGTTGACCATCTCGCGCGCCTGCAGGACTTCATGGACGAGTGCGTCTTCCCGGCCGAGCCGGTCTACGCGCGCTACCGCGAGCTGCGCCGCGGCGTCGACGACCACAGCGTCCCGCCGGTGGTGGAGCAGCTCAAGGTCGAGGCCCGCTCCCGCGGCCTGTGGAACCTGTTCCTGCCGGACCTGTCCGGCCTGTCGAACGTCGACTACGCCCCGCTGGCGGAGCTCACCGGCTGGTCTGCGCACCTCGCGCCCGAGGCGCTGAACTGCGCGGCGCCGGACACCGGGAACATGGAGGTGCTCCACCTGTTCGGGACGCCCGAGCAGAAGGCGCAGTGGCTCGACCCGCTGCTGGACGGCACGATCCGCTCGGCGTTCGCGATGACCGAGCCCGACGTCGCCTCCTCGGACGCGACGAACATCTCGACGTCGATCGTGCGCGACGGCGACGAGTACGTCCTCAACGGGCGCAAGTGGTGGATCAGCGGGGCGGCCGACCCGCGCTGCACCCTGCTCGTCGTCATGGGCAAGACCGACCCCACCGCAGCGGCGCACCGCCAGCAGTCGATGGTGCTCGTCCCGCTGCGCACACCCGGCGTCGAGCTGGTGCGGTCGCTGCCGGTGTTCGGCTACCAGCCGCAGCACGGCCACGTCGAGCTGAGGCTCACCGACGTCCGCGTCCCCGTCGCCAACCTGGTCGCCCGTGAGGGCGACGGCTTCCTCATCGCGCAGGCAAGGCTCGGGCCGGGGCGCATCCACCACTGCATGCGCGCGATCGGCGCCGGCGAGCGCGCGCTCGCGCTGATGGTGCGCCGGGCGCAGGACCGCGTGGCGTTCGGCGGCCCGCTCGCCGACCAGGGCTCGGTGCAGGAGGCGATCGCCGAGTCGCGACTCGAGCTGGACCAGGCCCGGCTGGCCGTCCTGCACGCCGCGTGGCTCATCGACCGCTACGGCGCCCAGGGCGCCCGCAGCGAGATCGCCGCCATCAAGGTCATCGCCCCGCGGGCGGCGCTGTCGGTCCTCGACCGCGCCATTCAGCTGCACGGCGGCGCGGGCGTCAGCGACGACACCCCGCTGGCCGAGATGTGGGCCGGCATCCGCACCCTGCGGATCGCCGACGGCCCGGACGCCGTGCACCTGCGCAGCGTCGCCCGGCAGGAGCTGCGCAAGCACCGGCGGCAGGATGGTGCGGTGCGCGTGCCCGAGCAGGCCGAGCGCACCACGGTCGAGGAGAGGGCATGACGAGCGTGGACGTACGAGCACCGGAGCAGGGTGCAGCGCCCCCGGACGCCGGTCGGCCGGCGTGGCACCTGCTGCTGGCCGGGCTGCTGGTCCTGCTCGCCCTGGCCGGTGGTCTCGTCCTCGGTCGCAGCACGGCGGGCGGCGTGCCGCGCGTGGTCGACCCGGTCGACATCGGCTTCGCGCAGGACATGAAGGTGCACCACGCGCAGGCCGTCCTGATGAGCGCGGTGCTCCACCGCCGTACGACCGACCCCGAGGTGCAGGCGCTCGCGCTCGACGTCATGACCACCCAGCAGGGCCAGATCGGCATCATGTCCGGCTGGCTCGACCTGTGGGGCCACACCCAGACCACCAGCGGTCCGACGATGGCCTGGATGGGCCACGACGGCGGGATGCCCGGCATGGCCAGCGCCGACGAGATCGCCGCGCTCGAGGCCCTGCCGCCGGGCGAGCTCGAGGAGGAGTTCCTCCGGCTGATGGTGCGTCACCACCTGGGCGCCGTCCCGATGGCCGCCTTCGCCGCCGACCGCGCGACCAGCCCCGACCTGGTGCGCCTGGCGGGCGGGATGGAGTCCGGGCAGGCAGCCGAGATCGAGCTGATGCAGGACATGCTCGTCGCGCGGGGGCACGACCCCGAGCCCGTGGCGGACCACGGCACGCACGACTGAGCCCGCCCGCGGCCGGCCGTCCGCCTAGGCTCGGCCGGTGCCCAGGGTCGCAGCCGTCGCGGCCGGCAACGCCGACACCGCCCGGGCGGCGGCGACCGTGCTGCGGGCCGGGGGCAACGCGGTCGACGCGGTCGTGGCTGCCGGGTTCGCGGCCTCGGTCGCCGAGCCCGGCCTGTCCTCCCTGGGCGGCGGCGGCTTCCTGCTGTGGGCGCCGGCGGGCGGCCCGGAGCGCTTGCTCGACTTCTTCACCGACGCCCCCGGGCGGGGTCGTCCGCCGGGCTTCCGCGCTCCGCCGCTGCCGATCACCGTCCGCTTCTCGGGGGTGGATCAGGTCTTCCACTCCGGTTGGGGCTCGGTCGCCGTCCCGGGCTGCCTCGACGGCTACGTGCACGCCGTCCGCGCGCACGGGCGACTGCCGCTCGCGCAGGTCGTCGCGCCCGCCGTCGACCTGGCGCGGACCGGCTCGGTGTTGGACGCGACGCAGGCCGGCTTCCTCGTCCTGCTCGAGGACATCCTCACGCTGACGGCCGAGGGGCGGGCGGTCTTCGCGCCGCACGGCCGGCTGCTGGGCGCGGGAGAGCGCCTGCGCAACCCCGACCTCGCCGACCTGCTGGACGACGTCGGCCGGGGCGTCGTCAGCGGGGTCGCCGACCTGGCCGGCCCGCTGCACGCTGCCGCCGAGGCCGGCGGTGGGCGGCTCAGCGCCGACGACCTCCACGCCTACTCCGTGCACGAGCGCCAGCCGCTGCGTGCGTCCTACCGGGGCGCCGAGCTGGTCACGAACCCGCCGCCGTCGTTCGGTGGTTCGCTGGTGCTGACGGCGCTCGGGGAGCTGGAGGCTCACCCGTCGCTGAACGGTAAAACCCACGCCACACGGCATCTCGCGGCAGCGCTCGTCCGGATGTCCGAGCGGCACGTCGCCGGACCGACCGCGGTGCGCGGCACGACGCACGTCAGCGCGGTCGACGCCGACGGCGGGCTGGCCGCCCTGACGATGTCCAACGGCAGCTGCGCCGGCGTCTTCGCGCCCGGCACCGGCATTCAGCTCAACAACGTCATGGGCGAGGCCGACCTGCACCCGCACGGGCTGGAGGCGACGGCGCCCGGCGTGCGGATCGGCTCGATGATGGCGCCCACCGTCGTACGCACTCCGGACGGCACGAGGACCGCGCTCGGCAGCGGAGGCAGCGAGCGGATCCGCAGCGCGCTGCTGTGCACGCTGGTCGGGCTGGTCGACCGCGGCGAGAGCCTGGTCGACGCCGTCGCCGCGCCGCGGCTGCACTGGGACCGCAGCGTGCTGCAGGTCGAGCCCGGGCTCCCGGCGGACGTCGTCGCGGTGCTGCGTGCGGCGCGGACCGTGTCGGAGTGGTCCGCGCGCGACCTCTACTTCGGCGGGGTGCACGCTGTGGCGCACCGGCCCGACGGCTCCGTGGACGCCGTCGGCGACGCGCGGCGGTCGGGGGCGACCGAGCTCGTCCGCCTCGGCTGAGGGCTCCGGGACGAAAGTCCGTTGCCTCTGACCGCCGGCGGGAGGACCGTCGAGGTCGCGAGCGGAGCGAGCCGGGTCCGGCGGTCCCGTCGGTCGGCGCCCCGCGGGATGGAGCCCGCCATGCACGACAAGTCACGACCGGCGCACGAGAGCAAGAAGCCTGGCAAGACGCTCAAGCAGAAGCGGGCCGAGAAGCGCGAGGAGCACGTCCAGCAGCCGCACTCGATCATCCCGCCGCGGGCGCCGCGCAAGAGCGGCTGACCGGCGCGGTCAGCCGGCCAGGGCGCGGAAGGCGTCGTGGACCAGGAAGGCCGGCCAGACCAGCGCCTTCAGCAGGCCGACGACGTGCTCCCCGGCGCCGTCGGCCTGCTGCCAGAACCACACGACCGCGCCGATCAGGCCCAGCCCGTAGACGGCGTCACCACCGCCGCCGGTGGGCGCCGAGCCGCGCGACCTCGACGGACCCGGTGCTGCCATGGCGCCCCCCGCGTCCCGTGTGGTGTCCGAGAGTGGCACGCCGGAGGGCCGGCAGGGTCCGGCGGACCGACCCGGCATCCTCTTCGAGGTCCTCCGGGACGTCGCGCGCTCGTAGCCCGCGCGGGCCAAACGCACGATCAGGGCGCGGGAGCGCATAGGGTGCGGGACAAGCGGGTCATCGACTCAGGTCCCGTCCGGTTCGTGCCGAGCGGACCACCTGAGGTGCCCCAATGGTGCTCGACGCCAGGATGCCCCGGCCGGAGCCGCGCCTGAACCTCAGGATCGCGCTGGTCGCCGCAGCAGGCGCCACCCTGGCCTACCTCGCCGTGCTCTTCACCGACGCGCTCCCCCCGCGCAGCATCACCGTGGCCCTGCTCTCGTCGGTCCCGGTCCCGGTCTCGGCGCTGGTCGCCCTGGTCATCGTCCGCTCTCGCGCGGTGGCCGGGGACGACCCGCGGCTGCACTGGCTGAGCACCGGCCTGTCCGTGTCGCTGGCGGCGCTGGTACTCCAGCTGATCGCCTTCCCGCTGTTCGCCCCGGGGGGGCGGACCGCTCGGCTCGTCCCCGGACGCCGTGGCGGCGCTGTACCTGGCGTTCCACGTCGCGCTGGCTGGCTCCGCGCTGCTCGGGGCGGTGTCGGCGCCGCTGACCTGGCGCCGGCCGGTGCTGCTCGTCGGCATGCTGATCACGCTCGGCATCGCGCTGGACCTGCTGCCCCTGCCCGACCTCATCCAGGGCTCGGGCTCGTTCACCCTGACCTTGACGGTGATCGAGCTTGTCCTGGCGGCGGCCACGCTGGCCTGCGCCTTCGTCTGGCTTCGCCGGGTGGGCCGCACCCCCCGGCTGCTGGACGGCTGGGTGGGCATCGCGCTGTCCCTGTCGGCCTGCGACCTGTTGCTCAACGCAGCGACGGCGGAGCGCTTCGAGCCCGTCTGGTGGGCCAGCCTCACCATGCGCGTGGCCACCTACACCGCGCTGGCGATCGGGGGGCTCGTCTCGGTGCTGCGCCAGCTCGCGCTGTACGAGGCCTGGAGCGAGTCCGAGCTCGGTCGTCGGGAGGCCCAGCTGCGCGCCAGCCTGGACCGCAGCGAGGAGCTGCTCGCCACGGCGACCGCCACGGCGACGACGCTGCAGTCGGCGCTGCTCCCCCAGCGGCTCGGGACGCCGGACGGCATTACGACTGCGGCCCGCTACCGTGCGGCGGGGGCGTACGCCGACATCGGCGGTGACTGGTACGACACCGTGCCGCTGCCGTCCGGCGGCGTCGCGCTGGTGATCGGCGACGTCGAGGGGCACGACCTCGTGGCCGCCTCCCTGATGGGACTGGTCCGTGCTGCGGTACGCAGCTACGCGCTCGAGGGGCACGCGCCCTCGGTGGTGTTGGACCGGGTCAACGGCTTCCTCGCCACAACCGGGACCGAGCGGCTGGTCACCATGGCGTACGTCGAGGTCTACCCCGACGACCGTCTCCTGACGGTGGCGCTGGCCGGACACCCCGCCCTGCTGCTGCTCCCGGACGACGGGCAGGAGCCGACGCTGCTCGACCTCGATCCGGGCGTCGTCCTGGGTGTGCGCGGCGACGGGCAGTGGGCCGAGCGCACGCTCCTGCTGCCGCCCGGCACCACGCGGCTGCTCTACACCGACGGGCTGCCGCATTGGCGCAGGGGCAGCGGTGACCCGTTGGAGGCGGTGCTCGGAGCCGCCCGGCGTCGCGCCGGCACCGACGTCGAGGCGCTGGCGGACGCGTTGCTCGCGGAGGCGCCCTTCGACGACGACGTCGCCCTGCTGCTCACCCGGCTGTCCTCCGAGCAGCGTGCCGCCGTCCAGCGGCGGCTGCCGGTGCAGCCGATGAGCCTGCCGAACGCGCGCAACTGGCTCTGCGACGTGGTCGGCATGTGGGGGGCAGCCGGCCAGCTACCGGCGGGTCCGTCGTCCGACGACCTGCTGGACACCGCCCAGCTGCTGCTCACCGAGCTGCTGAGCAACGCCCTGCGGCACAGCGAGACACCTATTCTGGTGGCCGCTGCGCTCAAGGACGGCGGCTTGCGGGTGGCCGTCACGGACTCCGGCCACCGGATGCCGAAGCTGCGCCAGGCCGGTCCGGGCGAGACGGCCGGCCGCGGACTGCAGCTGGTCGACTCCCTGTCCTCCTCCTGGGGCGTGACACCGCTCGAGCACGGCAAACGGGTCTGGTTCGAGCTGGACCCGGCCGCTCCGCCCGTGACCGGCAGCGCGGACGAGCAGGCGCTTTTCGCCGCGTGGGGCGACGACTGGGACGCGGCTGGAGACGGGGACAGCGCGCTCGCCTGAGCCTGGACGGCGGGCCTCGGCTGCGGCCGGCAGCAGCCGCACACCGGCGTGCAGCAGGTGATAGCTGAGTCCATGGACGTGGTGTGCGACGGCCTCGTCGACGAGCGTGTCGCGCCGGACACGACAGCGCGTTCGCGTTTCCGGCCCGGGTCCCGACCGATCGGCGAGCCGCCCGCCACCGGGCATCGGGCAGGCGGGAGCGCAGAACCTGCCGGTGAGCGGCCTGCTGGCCGACGGGGGCCGAAGGGGACCGTCCGGATCCGGGACCCGGTATGCTCTCCCGGGTCGTCCTCCGGGACGCCGCGCGCTCGTAGCTCAACGGATAGAGCACTTGACTACGGATCAAGAGGTTGCAGGTTCGAATCCTGCCGAGCGCACCCGCCTGGTGGTGCCTGGTGCGTCCTTGTGCTGGCCGGTTGGCCGGTCGGAGCAACTCTTGCGAACGGATCTGTCAACGGGCGACCACCTGATCAAGTCAAGAGCCGCGGAGATCGCATACGGCTCGGTGGCCGCGAACCGGAACAGCAGCTGGGTGCTGTTTTCGTCCAGCGGCGCGATGCCGACGTCGTCGGCGGTGACGAGCTCGTTGTATAAGCCGGTCTCGAGTAACTCAGCCGACCAGGGTCAGGTTCGCGCTGGTCCGGATTAGTTCCAGTCCGGTGAGGTAGGCCCAGGTAGGCGCAGGGAGCTGCTTGCCTCGAGGCAGTCTGCTCGATCGTCGTGACCATAGGGGACTTGGCCTGCCTAATGCGCAGCCGGTTGTTGCTGGCGCCGGGACCCGACCTGCCGTTCGCCACCGTATTGGGACCTTGGACAGAGAAGGACAGCCCAACGGCCGGCGACGCAAGACCTACGGCCGCACGCCCTCAGAGAAGCTCAACGGTCCATGCGCTGACCGTGCGAATCCGTCCAGTCAGAAGAGCCGCTGAACCAGTTGTCGGCTGGCGTGGAGGTGCTCTCGCATGGCGGTCTCGGCCTTCTCGGGCGCGCGACTCTCCAGTGCCGCCAGCAACTTTGAGTGCGACATCATGGCCTCCGTTGTGGCAGTCGTGTTCGCCCAGTACCAGCGCCAGAACCGCAGGTTGTGCAGGAGCAGCCGCACCGCCGCGTCCTGGAGCAGCGAGTTGCCGATGAGGTGAACCACGAACATGTGCACCGCGTGGTCGGCTTGAAGGAACTGCTCGGAGTCCGACGACGCCCGAGCCAGGTCCGCCGCGTTCACGAGGTGGTGCAGCGTGCTGAGGTGCTCGGCCGTGACCTTGGTGGCGGCGATGTAAGCGACACCGCACTGGATCGCCTCCCGCGCTTCGAACATGTCGAGCACGTCTTCAAGGCGCAGGGCGGCCACTTCGTTGCCGCGCCGTGGGATCACGGTGATGAAGCGGTCCTGCGCCAGTCGGGCCAATGCCTCACGCACGGGCACTCGGCCGTAACCCAGTTCGTCCGCAAGTGACTGCTCGTTGACGAAGGCCCCGGGCGGCAGCTTGAGGTCGAGAATCATCGACCGGATGAGGTGGTAGGCGGTGTCGCTCGCGCGTTGCAGCGCCATGGCGTCCCTTCTTCGTCAGACCGGGCCCCGGACCCGACCGGTTGGGACGGTCTTGGGCGAGTCCATTGACGCCGAGTGTAGGACGGCCTATACAACTGATCACCACGTGATGTATCACTGCGCAGATCACTGAGGCGGGGGTGGGCATGGCCGAGTTGTCCGGGCGGGCGGCGACGTTCCCGGCTGCTCTGGACCCCTTGCTCCGTGTCCAAGGGCTTGGGCGCACCTTCGGTGGTCTGGCAGCGCTGTCGGACTACTCGGTCGACCTGGCCGCCGGTGGTCTGCTCGGGGTCATCGGGCCGAACGGCGCGGGCAAGACGACCTTGTTCAACGTCCTGACAGGGCTGGTGCCCCCGTCGTCTGGCTCGGTGCGCTTCGGCGGCGCCGACGTAACGGGCGCCAAGCCTGCGCGGCTGGCTCAGGCAGGCATGGCCAGGACCTTCCAGAACATCAGGAACTTCAAGAGCCTGTCCGTCCTGGACAACGTCAAGGTGGCGCTGCAGCTCCACGAGTCAGCTCCCCTGTGGAAGACAGTCCTCGGTACGACGGGCTATCGGAGCGACCAGCGGCGGATCCACGGCCAGGCGATGGAGCTGCTCGAGCTGCTGCACCTGCAGGAAGTGAGTTCCGTCAGTGCCGACGGTCTGCCCTACGGAGCCCAGCGTCGGTTGGAAATCGCTTGCGCCCTTGCGCTGAGCCCGAAGCTGTTGCTGCTCGACGAGCCGGCCGCGGGGATGAACCCGACGGAGACGCTGGACTTGATGCGGCTGATACGGCGGGTGCACGAGGAGTTCTCGCTGACGATCATGCTGATTGAGCACAACGTCCACTTCATCATGAACATCTGCCAGCGCATCCAGGTGCTCAACTACGGCCAGGTCATCGCCGAGGGCGAGCCTGCGTACGTGCGCCAGCACCCAGCGGTCATCGAGGCCTACCTGGGACACGGGGCCACTGATGCTTGAGCTCGAGGACCTGCACGTCTCGTACGGGAAGATCGTCGCGCTGCGCGGGGTGAGCCTCTCCATCTCCGAGGGCGAGATCGTCACCGTTGTCGGTGGCAACGGGGCGGGCAAGACCACGACTCTGCGCACCATCTCAGGGATCCTCAAGCCCACGTCCGGCCGCGTGGTCTTCAAGGGTCGAGACCTGTCCGGGCTGGCGACGGACGAGGTGGTGAAGGCGGGTCTGGCTCATTCGCCCGAGGGTCGGTTGATCTTCGGCCGGATGACCATCGCCGAGAACCTGCGGTTGGGTGCCTACAACCGCAAGGCGAGCGGCGACATCAAGAGCGACATGGACCGGATGTACGAGATGTTCCCGGTCCTGGGTGAGCGTCGTCAGCAGCGCGCAGGAACGCTGAGCGGTGGCGAGCAGCAGATGCTCGCCATCGGCCGGTCCCTCATGAGCCGTCCGGACCTGCTCCTCATGGACGAACCCTCCCTGGGTCTGGCACCTCTCATCGTCGCGCAGATCTTCGAGGTCATCGCGGACCTGCGTGAGCAGGGCGTCACGATCCTGCTCGTCGAGCAGAACGCGAATGAGGCGCTGCGGGTGTCCGACCGCACCTACGTGCTCGAGACCGGACTCGTGACGATGCAGGGCCCTTCGGAAGAGCTGCTTCACGACCCGCAGCTGCGCACGGCCTACCTGGGACTGGACTGACGCGTGACCTACTTCCTGCAACAGCTCGCCAACGGCTTGGCTCTGGGAAGCATCTACGCCCTGCTCGCCATCGGTCTGACGATGGTCTACGGGATCCTGCGGCTGATCAACTTCGCTCACGGCGACCTGATGATGCTCGGGTCGTACCTCGCAGCGGTGATGATCGGCAGCGCCTACTTCCCGATCGTCCTCGCCGTCCTCGTGCCCACAGTTCTCATCGGGGTGTTCGGTCTCGTGGTCGAGCGCGTGGCCTACCGCCCGTTGCGGGGCGCCCCTGAGGTGGCCCTGCTCATCACCTCGCTCGGGGTGAGCCGCCTGTTGCAGAACAGCACTGTTCTCGGCCTCAGCCCGCAGCCGCGTTCCTTCCGGCTCCCCGGGGGTCTGACCGAGAGCTTCACCGTCGCGGGCATCCGGCTCACCCAGCTGGATCTTCTGACGTTCGTTCTGGTGCTTGTCCTGATGGTCGGACTGACCGCCTTCATCAACCGGTCCCGGACCGGCATGGCCATGCGGGCTTCCAGCGAGAACCTGCAGGCGGCCCGGCTCATCGGCATCAACGTCAACCACGTCGTCGGCGCGGCCTTCCTCATCGGCTCTGCGCTCGCCGGAGTAGCAGGGTTCCTGTGGGCCGGCCGCTACGGGATCATCGATCCGTTCATGGGCTTCCTCCCGGGCTTGAAGGCATTCGTCGCAGCTGTGATCGGCGGCATCGGCTCCATCCGTGGCGCCGTCGTCGGCGGCATCCTGTTGGGTATTGCTGAGATCGGCTTCGTCGGCTTCCTCCCCCCCGAGTACTCAGGCTTCCGCGACGCATTCGTCTTCGGGCTGCTGCTGCTCGTGCTCCTGGTTCGCCCCAACGGGCTGTTCGGGACCTCCGAGATCGAGCGGGCATAGCGATGAGGCGAGTAGCTCCGTCGGTCGTGGGAGTCCTCCTCCTGGTGATCGCGCTCGCCGTGGCCGACCAGACGCTGAACAACTACTACCTGCGCATCGCGCAGCTCATCGGCATCTACATCGTGCTCACCGTGAGCCTGAACCTGCCGAACGGCTTCACGGGTGATTTCTCCCTGGGTCATGCGGCCTTCATGGCTATCGGGGGCTACCTCGCCGCGTTGCTGACCATGCCCCTCACCAGCAAGAAGCTGCAGCTCGCGGAGGCACCGGGCTGGCTCCAAGATCTCGTGGTTCCGTTCCCGGTGGCCACCGTCATCGGTGGCCTGCTGGCGGCCGCGGTGGCACTACCGGTCGGTCTTGTCGTGCTGCGACTGCGGGGGCACTACCTCGCCGTCGCCACGATCGGTCTGCTCGTCGTCGTGCAGGGAATCGCGATCAACTGGCAGTCCGTGACCCGTGGTGCCCGGGGACTCAGCGGCCTCGAGCAGTCCACCGACATCTGGTGGGCTTTCGGCTGGGCCGGCGTCACCGTCTTCGTGGTCTGGCGGATGGCCTACTCACCGTTCGGCCGGGCGATGGTGGCCGTCAGGGACGACTCCCTCGCCGCCGCTAGTCGCGGTGTGAAGGTGTTCAAGACCAGGCTGACGGCCTTCGTGGTCAGCGCCTTCTTCGCCGGTGTCGGTGGCTCGCTACTGGCGCACCAGATCACCGCCGTCAGCCCGAGCACCTACTCCTTCGACTTGACGTTCCTGATCATCATCATGCTGGTCATCGGTGGGATGGGCAGCGTCACGGGATCCGTCGTGGGGGCCGTCATCATGACTGTCGTTCCGGTGGTTCTCCGTGACATCGAACGCGACCTCGACATCGTCGGCGCGTCTCAGCTGGTCATCGCCGCAGCCCTCATCGCCTTCATGATCTTCCGGCGTCAGGGCCTGCTAGGTACACACGAACTCCGTCCGTCGACCTGGTTCGGCGGCCGTCTAGCCACTGACGGACCACCGCCGGCAAGACAGTCACAGCCGAACACCGAGAAGTCCCCGTGACACCCGATGCACCAGGAAGGGCACACTCATGAACCGCACCAGTGCACGTCTGCTTGCCGCTGCCACCGGCGTGATGCTCCTGCTTACGGCCTGCGGAGGAGGTGACGGCGGGGACGACGGTGGAGGCGGCGGCGATGAGGGCGACATCGTCATCGGCGCCGTCTACAGCGTCACGGGGTCGCAGGCGTCCATCGACGACCCCGGTCTGAAGGGCTTCCAGCTGGCTGCCAAGCAGATCAACGAAGCGGGGGGCGTGCTCGGTCGGCAGATTGACGTGGCCCACGTCGACGCAGCCTCCGACCAGACGCAGCTGACGAACGTCGTCTCCGAGCTCATTGACAACGACGGCGCAGTCGCTCTCGGTGGAATCAACGACTCGACCTTCGCCCTGGCCGCAGGACCGATCGCGCAGACGGCGGAAGTCCCCTTCGTCGTCTCCGGGGCCACGTTGCCGACACTGCCTGAGCAGATCGGCGACTACTTCTTCATGGTGCCGTTCGGCGACGACGCGCAGGCGTACGCCATCGCCGACTACGCCACGAACGACCTGACGGCCAAGACTGCCTGGGTGCTGGTCGACCAGGCGTACGACTTCACTACCGCCCTGAACACCTTCTTCCAGGAGCGGTTCACCGAGAACGGCGGCGAGATCGTGCTGGAGGACTCCTACCAGTCCGGTGACACCGACTACTCCGCTCAGATCTCACGCCTTCGGGCGCTGCCCGAGCAGCCGGACGTGCTGTTCGTTTCCGCCATCCCCAACGAGGCGGGAATCATCACCCAGCAGATTCGCGCCGCAGGCCTGACCCAGCCGATCCTGTCCGGCGACGGCTTCGACACCCCGCTGGTGGCCGAGGTCGCCGGCGAGAACGCAGACGACGTGTACTTCTCCACCCACGTCTCGCTGGACAGCGACGCGGAGGAGGTCACGTCCTTCGTCGAGGCCTACGAGGCGGAGTACGGCAACCCCCCCGAGAACGCCTTCGCGGCCCTGGGCTACGACACCATGAATCTCATCGCCGCAGCCATCGAGAAGGCGGGGGAGGCGAGCCCGGAGGCCATTCGAGGCGCGCTGGCAGAGACGCAGGACTTCGCCGCCGTCACCGGGACGATCACCTACGAGGGTGAGAGCCGCAAGCCCACCAAGTCGGTCACGATCATCCAGGTGCAGGACGGCAAGTCGTCCTTCGTCTCCGAGGTCACGCCCTAGGCAACGCCGCCCCGCAGAGCGCGGCGCCCCGGGTCGACCGCCGACCCGGGGCCGCCGGCTCCGCATCTTCTGCCGCACAGGTGGACTCGCCACCTTCAGCAAACGTTCGCACGAGGGGACATCCATGATCACGGTTGAGGGCAAGGCGGTCTACACCGAGCTCGAGGAGCTGGTCGACCCTTCGCACACAGCCCTGGTGCTGATCGACATGCAGTGCGACTTCGTGGAGAAGGACGGACTGTTCGACCGGCTGGGCGTGGACCTGAGCATGTACGAGAGCAGCCGCCCGAGGTTGCAGTCCCTGCTGGAGGCGGCCCGCGAGGCAGGCGTGCTGGTCGTCCACGTGCAGAACACCGCACTGCCGAACCGGCTGAGCGACTCGCCGAGCCAGATCCGCTTCAACCTGCGGATGCACGAGGGGCCGCGTTCGGGCGGCGACCCGCTCCGGTACACCGTGCCTGGCACCCCTGGTCATGCCTTCGTCGCAGATCTGGCCCCGCAGGGTGACGAGTTGGTCGTGCGCAAGTACCGGTCCAGCGCGTTCTGGGGAACGAACCTGGACCTGCTGCTGCGGAGCAACTCGATCGAGACCGTCGTCGCCACCGGCTGCACGACGGAGGGGTGTGTCGAGTCGACCGCTCGCGACGCGATGTTCAGCAGCTACTACGTCGTCGTTGCTGAGGACTGCGTGGCCAGTGACGACCCGGCGCAGCATGAAGCCGCGATGCTCCTCATGCGGCACCGCTTCGATCTCGCGTCTGGTGAGGACATCAGCAAGATCTGGGCAGAGGCTGGGGCACGTCGATGAGCGAGACACCTGGAACCCGTCGCCTCGCGGGGAAGGTCGCCGTCGTGACCGGCGCGGCGTCGGGGATCGGGGCCGGGATCGCACTGGCGTTCGCTGAGCAAGGAGCAGCGCTCGCGCTCGTCGACGTCGTCGATGGCCCACGCGTAGCGGCCCAGACGTCGACCCTGTCCGGCTATGGAGTGCCGGTGGCCCGCTACCAGGCCGACATCTCCGACGAGTCCGAGGTGGCGGCGATGGGGCGCGAGGTGCTCTCGCGGTTCGGCCGCGTAGACATCCTGGTCAACAACGCGGGCATCTTCACGCAGGCGCTCGTCGAGGACCTTCCTCTTGCGGACTGGGACAGGGTGCTGGCTGTGAACCTGCGCGGGACGTTCCTGTGCACCAAGGCGTTCCTCGGCACGATGCTCGACCAGGGAAGCGGTCGGATCATCAACATCGCTTCTCAGCTCGGCCAGATCGGCGGGACTGAGGTCGCGCACTACGCGGCGAGCAAGGCAGCTGTCATCGGCTTCACGAAGTCGTTGGCCCGTGAAGTGGCCCAGCGTGGCGTCCTGGTGAACGCCGTGGCGCCGGGGCCGATCGAGACCCCCATCCTGGAGAACGAGACGGAGGAGTGGCGCTCGGCCAAGCTGGCCGAGCTGCCGATCGGCCGGTTCGGGCGCGTGGAGGAGGTCACTCCCACAGTCCTGCTTCTGGCCACCGATGACGGCTCGTACTACGTCGGCCAGACGTTAGGCCCCAACGGGGGGGACGTGATGCTGTGAGGATCGTCGACGTGCTGTGCGTGCCGGTGCGGTCGGGCTTCTACCGCGACGACCAGGCGGCTATCAGGGCCGGTGCCAGTCATGACGGGTTCCTGTACGACGGGGAGCCGCTGACGCCGGGCTTCAGCCGCATCCGCGAGCCGGGTGAGGCGGTCTCGGTGATGCTCGTCCTCGACGACGGTCAGATCGCGCTGGGTGACTGCGCTGAGGTGCAGTACTCCGGCGCAGGGGGCCGGGCGTCGGCGTTCTCGAGCACAGACGCGGTGTCGGTCATCATGGACGAGGTGGCACCGCTTCTCACTGAGCGGGCACACGAGGACTTCCGCAGCCCAGCGGAGCTGGTGGACGGTCTTCTGGTCGGTGGCGCACCGCTGCACGCGGCCGTGCGGTACGGCCTGACGCAGGCCCTTCTCCACGCGCAGTCACTGCACCGCGCCGTGACCATGGCTGAGGTCGTGCGCGACGAGTACCGAACGGGCGTCGAACTCGTTCCCGTGCCGCTCTACGCCCAGTCCGGCGACGACCGGTACGGCAACGTCGACAAGATGATCCTCAAGGAGGTCGATGTCCTCCCGCACGGACTCATCAACCAGGTCGCAGGCAAGCTGGGGGAGGACGGCGGTCTGCTACGTGAGTACGTCCGCTGGCTGAGCAAGCGGATCCGCACCCTGCGCCGCAGCCCCGACTACGCCCCTCGGCTGCACATCGACACCTACGGCACCATCGGGATGGCCTTCGGGGGGAACCTCGAAGCCGTCGCGGACTACCTGGCTCAGCTCTCGGAATGCGCCTCGCCCTTCCCGCTGCGGGTGGAGCACCCGATCGACGCCGGGAGCAGGGACGCCCAGGTGGACGTCTACGTCCGGCTGCGCAGGCTCCTTCGTGAGCGCGGCGTGCCAGTGGACCTGGTGGTCGACGAGTGGTGCAACACCTTGGAGGACATCGAGGTGTTCGTGGCGGCAGGGGCAGCCGACGTCATCCACGTCAAGACGCCGGATCTGGGCGGGGTGAACAACACCATCCAGGCGCTGTTGCACGTCAAGCGCAACGGACTGGCGGCGTACTGCGGAGGGACCTGCAACGAGACCGACGTCTCCGGTCGAGTCAGTGCCCACGTGGCCATGGCGTGCGGCGCGGATCAGGTGCTCGCCAAGCCCGGCATGGGCGTGGACGAGGGACTGATGATCATGGGCAACGAGATGACGCGCGTCACGGCCCTGGCCGCTCGCCGGTCACGAGCCGCCGACCCGACCCGCCATGCGGGTGTGCCGTGAGGCCGCTCGAGGACGTGCGCGTCCTGGCCGTCGAGCAGTACGGGGCAGGACCGTTCGGAAGCCTTCACCTAGCCGACCTCGGCGCCGACGTCATCAAGATCGAAGACCCTGGCAGCGGTGGCGACGTCGGTCGCTACGTCGTCCCCCTGCAGCACGGCGAGGACAGCGTCTTCTTCGAAGCCTTCAACCGCAACAAGCGCAGTCTGGCCCTCGACCTCGGTTCGCCGGCAGGCCGGGAGGTCTTCGAGGACCTGGTGCGGGTCAGCGACGTCGTGTTCTCCAACCTGCGCGGTGACGTCCCGGACAAGCTCGGCATCCGGTACGAGCACCTGTCGCACCTCAACCCGGCGATCGTGTGCTGCTCGCTGAGCGGGTTCGGGATGACCGGACCCCGCAGCGGCGATCCAGGCTACGACTACGTCCTGCAGGGCATGGCCGGCTGGATGGACGTGACCGGGGAGCCCGACGGCCCGCCGACCAAGTCCGGGCTGTCGGTCGTGGACTACTCCGGCGGCCTCGTCGCCGCGGTGTCGCTTCTGGCTGCGCTTCACGCCGCTCGCAGGGACGGCGTCGGCGCCGACTGCGACGTGAGCCTGTTCGACACGGCGGTGTCGATGCTGACCTATCCGGCGGCGTGGGCGCTCAACAGCGACTTCGAGCCGACCCGCACGCACCACTCGGCCCACCCCTCCCTGGTCCCGTTCCAGGCCTTCCCGTCGGCCGACGGTTGGATCGTGGTGGCCTGCCCCAAGGAGAAGTTCTGGCGGCGGCTGACCGGGGCGCTCGGTGCGCCTGAGCTCGCCGATGACCCCCGGTATGCGAGCTTCGAGCTGCGCCGGGCGAACTCGCAGAGCCTGCTCCCGGTGCTGGAGGCCGCACTCATCAAGCGCTCGACCCAGGAGTGGCTGGATGTCCTGCGCGCGGTGGGGGTGCCGTGTGGTCCGGTGAACAGTGTGAGGGAGGCGCTCGCCGACCCGCACACGGCCGCGCGCCAGATGCTCGTCAGGACCGAGCACCCGCACTTCGGACCCCTCGTGCAGGTCTCGACGGCTGTCCGGGTGGGTGACGAGAGGCCGGACGGCCGCCGGGCACCTCGGTTGAACGAGGACGCCGCCGCCGTGCTCAGCGGCCTGCTGGGCTACACCCCCGAGCAGACACAGGCGTTCGGCGTCCGTGGCGCCTTCGGGACGCCGCCGACCGCTGCTGAGGCGGCGCCGTCCTGATCAGCCACTCGACTCTTTCCCCCCAGACAGAGGAGCGCTCATGTTCGACCTGACTGGCCGAGTGGCTCTGGTGACCGGAGCCGCCTCCGGCATCGGGGCCGCCACAGCTCGCGTGTTCGCCGAGGCCGGAGCCGACCTCGCCCTGGCCTGGTACCCACCGGACGGCCACGACATCGGGCCCGTGGTCGCGGCCGTCGAGCGCGCCGGCCGTCGCGCGGTCGTGGCCGAGGTGGACGTCACGCGCACCGTCGACGTCGACCAGCTGGTGCAGCGCGCCGTCGAGGAACTCGGGGGTATGCACGTGGTGGTCGCCAACGCCGGCATCGCCCGCAAGGTGGAACTGGCCGACCTCGACGACGAGGCCTGGAACCTCGTCGTGGACGTGAATCTGACTGGAGCATGGCGCTGCTTCCGCGCCGCTCTGCCGCACATGCAGCAAGCGGGTTTCGGCCGCCTGATCGCGACGACGTCGGTGGCCGGGACTGTGTCGGCGTGGCCGCAGCACTCCCACTACGCCGCCGCCAAGGCAGGCATGGTGGGGCTCGTACGATCCTTGGCGGTGGAGTTCGGTCCGCACGGGATCACGGCGAACGCCGTCGCGCCTGGCGTCATCCGCACCCCTCAGGCGCTGGACCCCGTGAACTCACTCGGACCGGACGGTGTGGACGCCGCCGCGGCGAAGATCCCCGCTGGTCGCGTCGGGACACCCGAGGACATCGCGTACGTCTACCAGTTCCTCGCCAGCGACCAGGCGTCGTACGTCAACGGTCAGCTGCTCGTCGTCGACGGTGCGCGGCACCTCGCCGGGCTGGACTAGTCCCGTCCGCATCGCCGATGAGGCACGCTCACGCATCCGCCCACAAGGAGGACCACCTCATGGCCGAGCTCGACCCGCAGTTCTTCCGCACCACCGACACCGGGGACGCCCCCGGCCCGGCCCGCGAGCTCATCGGCTACGGGGAGCATCCACCGCGCGTTCGCTGGCAGGACGATGCCAAGGTGGCCGTTCAGATCGTCGTCAACTACGAGGAGGGCTCGGAGAAGTCCTTTGCGATGGGCGACGGCGTCAACGACGGGATGTACGAGCTGCCCTTCGCTGTCGACGACCAGCGCGACCTGGCGGTCGAGTCCATGTACGAGTACGGCTCGCGCGCGGGCATCTGGCGGCTCTTCCGCATCTTCGACGCGGCGGACATCCCCGTGACCTTCTTCGCTGCCGCCGTCGCCCTGGAGCGCAACCCGGCGGTCGCGCAGAAGCTGGCCGCGCGAGGCGATGAGGCAGCGGGACACGGCTACCGCTGGAGCAACCACTACGAGATGAACCGTGACGAGGAGCGGGAGGCCATCCGGCTCGCGGTCGCGTCCATCGAGAAGACCACCGGAACCCGCCCCGTCGGCTGGTACTGCCGCGAGATGAGTGTGAACACGCGTGACCTCGTCGTGGAGGAAGGTGGCTTCTTCTACGACTCAGACACCTACAACGAGGACCTGCCGTACTGGACGAAGAACGACGGCAAGGACCACCTGGTCGTGCCCTACTCCCTCGTCGTGAACGACGCCCGTTACGTCACGGGTACCGGTTACGCCAGCCCGGAGCACTTCTTCGAGACGGCCAAGGCCAGCCTTGACCGCCTGCGCAACGACGGCGACGATCTCGGCCGGATGATGTCGATCGGGCTGCACCCCAGGATCAGCGGCAACCCGGCGCGCGCGGACGCGCTGGCGCGTTTCATCGACTACGCCGACGAGTTCGATGACGTGGCCTTCATGCGACGCATCGACATCGCGCGGTCCTTCGCCGCCCAGGTGCCCGCTCCGGGCAGCTCGTGACGGCGGGCCTAGTGGCTCTCGGGTCGTCCTCCGGTCACCCCCGCGGGAAGCCGTGCTGATGGCCGACAACCGCTACCGCCCAGGTCGGAACCACACCTCCAAGACCGCCCCGGTCGTACCGCCGATCTACCAGACGACGACGTTCGAGCTCGACGACAGCTCCTACGAGGACATCCAGGGCACCGGTGGCTTGCACGCGACCTGGTATTCGAGGTTCAACAACCCGACCGTGGACGCAGCCGCAGCGGAGGTCGCGCGGCTGCATGACGCTCGCCACTCGCTGATGACCTCCAGCGGCATGGCCGCCATCGCCACGACGTTGCTCACGCTCCTGCGCAGTGGGGACGTGCTGCTGGCGTCCCGACAGGTGTACGGCGACACCGACGACCTGCTGAACCGAGACCTTCCGCGGCTGGGCATCAAAGTGGTCCGGGTCGACGCGTTCGACGTGGACGCATGGACCGAGGCAGTCGAACAGCACCACCCCGCGGTGCTCTACGGCGAGACCATGTCCAACCCGCAGCTGCGACTCCTGGACCTCCCCGCCCTCAGTCGCCTGGCGCGCAGCGCGCACGCACGACTGGTCGTCGACAACACGTTCGCGACGCCGTACTGCGCCCGCCCGCTCCAGCTCGGATCGGACGTCGTGGTCGAGTCCGCCACCAAGTTCCTGGCCGGCCACTCCGACGTCATTGCAGGCGCCATCACCACCGACGACCTTGAACTGCACGAGGAGATCCAGCGCCGGTTGATCACG
>Ga0136633_1000862_pt1 | contig 22779 bp, 23 predicted proteins | sample AntDrymeUQ832206_2_FD_105494 | JGI IMG/M metagenome (GOLD analysis project Ga0136633, IMG submission 105494) | Polar desert sand microbial communities from Dry Valleys, Antarctica - metaG UQ83 (22.06) | ecosystem: Environmental > Terrestrial > Soil > Desert | place: Antarctica: Dry Valley...
GACTGGCCAGGACTGGAGCGCGGCGGCAAGACCGCCGAGGAGGCCGTCGCCGCGCTCACGGCCTATCTGCCGCGCTACGCGTCCATCGCCAAGCGCGCGGGCTTCGGCGAGGAGTTCGCAGCACAGGAGCGAGTCCGCGTCGTCGACCGATTCGAGGGGACCGGGTCGACTGACTTCTGGGGCATCTCGTTCGGCAAGTCGCCCACGGACTTCGCCCCCCTCAGCCCTCAGGCGCTCGAACGTCAGCTCGCCCTGCTGTCGGCGTCCTGGGCCGAGTTCGACGCCGTCGCCCGACGCGTATCGGCCGACCTGGCGAAGGGGCCGCGAGGCGGTGGCCGGGATCGCGCGCAGGTCGTCCGCCACGTGCTCGTCAACGAGGAGGACTGGGCCAAGATGGTCGGCGTCCGTGCCTCAGAGCGAGCGATCCTCACCCCGAAGGGGCTGAGGACCCACCGCTCGGCCTTCCTCGATGCCATTCGCGCGAGGCACGCCGCCGGCGAGCCCGCCCGATCGTGGCCGCTGCCGTACCTCATCCGCCACAGCGCCTACCACACGCTCGATCACGCCTGGGAGATGGAGGACAAGGACCTGGGCGGGAGGCAACCGGCTCGCACGCCGCGATGGTGACAGCTCGTGGCAGGAATCGGCGGCATCATCGGGCCGATGAGAAATGCCCTCGGTATCGGTCTAGAATGACGAGCCCCATGACGACCCCCAGTTCCCTTGTCCATGCCCGCGGCCTGACCAAGCGCTACGCGAACGGCTTCACCGCCGTCGACGGCGTCGACTTCGACGTGCGTCCGGGCAAGGCGTTCGGATTCCTCGGCCCCAACGGGGCGGGCAAGACGAGCACCATGCGGATGATCGCGTGCTCCAGCCCGGTCACCGAGGGGGAGCTGACGGTGATCGGCATGGACCCGCGCACCCAGGGACGCGAGATCAAGGCAAAGCTCGGGGTTGTGCCGCAGATCGACAACCTCGACACCGAGCTGACGGTGCGCGAGAACCTCGAGATGTACGCGCGCTACTTCGACATTCCGAACGACGTGGCACGCAAGCGTGCGGACGAGCTGCTCGAGTTCGTCCAGCTCGACGAGCGCGCCAAGGACCAGGTGGAGCCGCTCAGCGGCGGCATGAAGCGCCGCCTGACGATCGCCCGGGCGCTCATCAACGAGCCGGAGCTCGTGATCCTGGACGAGCCGACCACCGGTCTCGATCCGCAGGCGCGACACCTCCTGTGGGAGCGTCTCTACCAGCTCAAGCGCCGCGGCGCGACGCTCATCATCACGACCCACTACATGGACGAGGCGGAGCAGCTGTGCGACCACCTCGTGGTGATGGACAAGGCGAAGATCGTGGCCGAGGGCTCTCCCAGGCAGCTGATCGATCAGCACTCCACCAGGGAGGTGCTCGAGCTGCGCGTGACCGATGCGGTGCGCGACAGCCTGAACGGCCAGCTCGAGGCGCTCGCCGACCGCGTCGAGGCCCTGCCGGATCGGTTCCTCCTGTACACGGCCGATGGCGAGCGCACGCTGGAGCAGGTCAACCAGCGCCAGATCCCGATCGAGAGCGCGCTCGTGCGCCGGTCGAGCATGGAGGACGTCTTCCTGCGCCTGACCGGCCGCTCGCTGGTCGAGTAAGTCGCCGATGACCGTCCTCGTCGCCTCGGGCCGCGTCTGGCAGCGCAACTGGCTCGTCTACAAGCGCCTCTGGCACCGCAGCCTGGCGTTCGGCTTCCTGCAGCCGGTGCTCTTCCTGACCGCCATGGGCCTCGGCATCGGCGCCCTGATGGGCGGCCAGGATCTCGCGGCGTTTGGCGGTGTCGAGTACATCCACTGGCTTGGGCCGGGCCTGCTGGCCGCGATGTCGATGCAGACCGCGACCTTCGAGTCGACCTACCCGATCATGAACAAGATCATGTGGGGCCGGAACTACGAGGCGATGCTCTCGACCCCGGTCGGCATCCGCAGCATCGTCGGCGGCGAGCTGGCCTGGTCGGCGTTCCGGATCGGCTCGCTGGCGGCGGTCTTCCTCCTCGTGCTGGCGCTGTTCGGGATCGTCCGCACGCCCCTGGCGCTGCTGGCCATCCCGTTCTCGATGCTCGTCGGGGTCGCCTTCTCGTCGTGCCTGATCGCCTTCACCGCAACGCAGAAGAACGACGTCGGCTTCAGCGCGATCTTCCGCTTCGTCGTCAACCCGCTGTTCCTGTTCAGCGGCACGTTCTTTCCCCTCACCAACCTGCCGGAGCCCCTCCGCGCGGTGGCGTGGGCCACACCGCTCTTCCACGGCGTCGAGCTCATCCGTGGATCGATTCTCGGCCAGCTCGACCCGTTGACCGCCCCGCTCCACCTCGCGTACCTGCTCGTGATGCTGGCAATCGGCACCTACTTCGCCGAGCGCCTGCTCACCCGGCGGATGGCGGGCTGAGCCGATGACGACCCTCGCCCAGCGGGCTGATGCCCCCGGGTCGCTCGCGACGGCGTGGGCCCGCATCTGGCGCGCCCGACGCCTGGTCGAGCGCAACATCATGGTCTACCGCCACCAGTGGATCATCATCCTCTCGGGTGTCTTCGAGCCGATCTTCTACCTGATCGGCATCGGGCTGGGCCTGGGCGCAATCGTGGACGTGGTGCCGCTGGCCGACGGCCGCATGGTCGCCTACGCGGCCTTCGTCGCTCCCGCCCTGCTCGCAACGGCCGCCATGAACGGCGCGGTGTTCGAGACGATCTTCAACGTCTTCTTCAAGCTGAACTATGCGAAGACCTATGACGGGGTCCTGGCCACACCCATGGGCATCACCGAGATCGCCCTGGGCGAGATGCTGTGGGCCCTCATGCGCGCCCTGCTCTACGCGCTGGCGATGTTCGTGATCATGCTCGTGTTCGGATTGGTCCTCTCGCCGTGGGGCATCCTCATGGTGCCGGCGGCGCTGCTGTCGGCGGCGGCGTTCGCGGCGGCCGGGCTGGCGGGTACCTCGTACCTGCGCACGGTGAACGACTTCGACGTGCCGATGGGCCTCGTGGTGATGCCGATGTTCCTGTTCAGCGGCACGTTCTTCCCGATTGAGGCGCTCCTGTCGGGCCCTCTGCTGTGGCTGGTCCAGGCGACGCCGCTGTACCACGCCATCAGCCTCGTCCGCGGCCTGTCGACCGGCCTGGTCGGCATGCCGCAGCTGTGGGACACCGTCTACCTGGTCGTCTTCTTCGTTATCTGCATGTGGATCGCCATGCGCCAGATGGAGCGCAAGCTCATCAAGTGAGTGAGGTGAGTCGAGGTGGGACCGGCCTCGCTCGGCTCATCGCAACTCGCTGCGGCCGGTCCCACCTCGGCTGATCCCGTCACTCTTGCCGGGTATAGGCCACGTCGCAGCTCACCGGAGGAGCGCGGCTGCTCCCGGTTGGCGCAACAGGCTCGGCGAAGCCCACCACTGGCCTGATCTCTCTTGAGTCGCGGGCGGTGATACGCACGTCCGGTTCGCGTTAGCCGGCCGGAACGGTCGATGCGATGCGCGACTGAGTGTGAGTAGGCTTGCCAGCGGCACGCTGAGCCGGCTAATGCGAATGAGCGCAGCACTTGACCGGAAGCGGCGTCGAGCCGTGTGAGTTCGCGCCAGATGGGCGTGGGGGCGCACGTTAGGCGGGCGACGCATCGATGAAGCGGCCATCTTGAGCGTGAGAATGGCCAACGGTGGGTCGGACTCGCGGTTGAGCACCGCCTAACTTGCGTGACACGCACGAAAGGCAGGGATGCCCCCAGGAGAGCGACCGCTCGGTTGACGGTCTCCGTGATCAACGACCATCCTCGGCGCATGTTCCGAGTCGCTCTCTCGCCGTTCTCGTGGTCGTCGCAGCGTGCGATGCGGGAGGGGTCGTGACACCTAGCACGAACGACGAGTCCCTCCCTCCGACCTCGGACGGCGGATCGCAGCCATCGGTCATCGACGGCAGGACGTGCGACGAGATCTCGGGAGTGTTCGGGCGGCTCCTGGCGGGTCGACTGGCGGGGTTGCCGGGGGTGAGGCAACCGAGCAGGCGGCGCTCGCCGTGATGGACGAGGTGGTGCGCGAGACCGATTCCGCGGTGAGGAGGCTGGGCTCGCCGGGACGTGCGACTTCACGGCGTTCGTTCGCGCCGCGTGCGAGTCGGTCCGGGATGCCACGATTGCGTTGCTCAGCGCCTCCGGCCTGGAGCTCGGCGACGCCCTCGCGCCGCGGATCTCGATCATCGAGCTCGATGACCCCTCGGCGCGACGGCCTCCGCAGCCCGCGCCGGATGTGGAAGGTGGTCTTGGCAGCGGACCGTGGGGCCCGCTGGCCGTTATCGAAGCGCCATTGTGCAAATCCGACCTGGCCGGCCTCTGGGATCCCGTCGGGAGAGTGATCACCTTCTGGGAACCGGTGGCAGGCATCGCCGTGGAGCTCCGAGACGGCGACTACGTCGGATTCGCCGGAGGTGGCACGGACCTCGCGGGCGACTTGCCATGGCTCGCGCGCGCGGATGAAGCATGTCCGCGAGAGGCGTTCGGTGTCGGGATGCTCGGCGCCGTGGACGGCCAGCGTCTGAGCGACCTCGAACCCTCGCGCTGCACCGGCGGCTGACGGCTCAGACGATTCGGCGCCAGGGCTCTTCGCGGGCGGCGTCGGCGCGGCGGTAGGACTCGGCGAGGATGGTGATCGGATGGACGGTCGGCACGCCGGTCGAGGACTCGATCTGCCAGCGACAGGTCTCGGAGTCGCACGCGGCGCGCGCAGCGCCCGAGGCACGGACCTTGGCGAAGAGCGGCGCACCGACATCCTGGGCGATCTGCCAGCGCTCCACCTTCAGGCCATACGTGCCGGCGGCGCCGCAGCAGTCGTGGTCGGAGTCGATCGCACGCAGTCCGGGCACCAGCCCGAACAGGTCCATCGCGGGCGTGCCGATGCCGTGCGACTTCAGCTGGCACGGCGGGTGGTACGGCAGCGGCTCGACGATAGGTGCGAAGCCGACGTCCAGCTGACCGCGGTCGTGGAGGTCGACCAGGAGCTCGCAGATGTCCCACGTCGCGTCGGCCACCGCGGTGGCATCGGCGTCCGAGAGGTCGAGCATCTCGCGGTACTCGGCCTTGAGCGCGTGGGTGCACGAGGTCGAGGTCCCGACGATTCGGGAGCCGGCGCGCGCGAAGGCGGCGAGCGACGAGAGGTTGCGGCCGGCCTTCCTGCGGGCGGTCTCGTACAGCCCGTTCGAGATGAACGGCAGGCCGCAGCACTCCTGGCGCGGCACGACGACCGTGAATCCGTTGCGCTCGAGGATCGCGACGGCGTCGCGGCCGAGGTCGGGCTCGAAGCCGTTCACCGCGCAACCGTGGAAATACACGATCGTCTTCGACGGTTCTGCGTCTGACGGCAGCGCCGTCAGACCGCCGCGGCGCCTCCACCACGAGCCGAAAGTGGTACGCGAGAACTTCGCCAGCGGTCCCCGGCGGTGGACGCCGAGCACCTTCTCCCCCATCCATCGGGCCATTCGGTTCTGAAGGCCGAAGTTGGCGAGCGGCGCGAGCGGCGTCCCGGCCCGGATCATGAGATCGGTGTCGCTGATGAGCCGGTTGCGGAAGCTCGACCCACGATCGGCCACGATCGCGGCGCGGGCGCGGTTGTTCGTCTCGGCGATGAGCACGCCGTGCGGGCAGGCGCGGGTGCAGATGCCGCAGCCTGAGCACAGGTCGACGGTGCGATCGGGCGACGCGTCGCCGACGTCGGGCCCCCGGAAGCGCTCCGCCTGGGGCCCGACGTACTTCGGCCCGGGAAACGCGTCGGTGACGCGTGCGACCGGGCAGACCGTCGTGCACACGTTGCACTTCACGCAGGCGTCCGTGGAATAGGGCGGGAACTCGCGCGCCGCCGCGTCGTGGAACGTCATGCCGCGACCGCGCGAGGGGCACCCAGGGAGCGGGCGGCTCGATGTGCGCTGGCGAGCGCCACACCGTCGCCGCACCGCTCGTCCAGATAGCGCATGCCGGCCAGCGCCGAGCCGATGACCCGCACGTTCTCGAGCCCGGCCGGCGCCAGCTGCTCGTCGACCTCGATTCCGGCGGCCTCGAGCGGATGCGGCATCAGCGGATCGTCGCTGAACCACGACGCTTGCTCGGGGCCGACGACCGGCAGTCCGAAGACCCGCTCGACCAGCCCGCCGTCCGGCAGGGCGCGGATGCCCGCACCGGCGATGCCGCCCGTGGCGAGCACGAAGGCGTTCGCGGCAAGCCGCAGGGTGCGCGACGCCGCCTCGGTGTGGATGGCGATGACGTGCCGTCCCTCGCGCTCGACGGATACGACGTCGAAGCCGATCTGGACCCGCCCGGCAGACGCCAGGATCCGGCGCCGAAGGGCGTCGAACAGACGCATCCCGGGGACTGACGGGGGCAGGCTCGGGACCTCGAACACGCGACGGCCGAAGGCAGCCTCGGCATCCGCATGCGCGGCCGCGTGGTGCTCGACGCCGAGCACGGCCGGCATCCCGACCCGCCAGTCCCCGGGCGGGAGGGCAGCCGCAATGGCCGCCAGCGCACGGCCGCGCCAGGCGGGGTCGTCGAACAGGCGCGCGAGGTCCTGCGATCCGACGTTTCGCAGCCGCTCGACGCCCGGTACAGCGACCTCGACCGCTCGAATCCCGGAAGGTCCGTCCGGCCACGCCGCGTTCTCGAGATTGCGCGCCGCGTACTCGGGCCACGCATCGGGGAAGCCGCGGATGCCGACCAGGACCAGGCCCGTCACTCGCCATGGCTCGAGCGCCGCCGCCTGGGCGAGGGGCACGATCGCGGCACGACGCAGAGCGCCGATGGCGGTCGGGAACGGCGCGAGCGCGGTGGCGAGTGAACCGGCGTGATCCAGGCCCGCGGCGCCCACCCGGACGAGGTGACGCGAGACTGCCGCATCGGCATCGCGAGCCAGCCGGCTATACGGGTGACCATCGGTGCGGGCCAACCGGGCGATGCCGTCGCGTGACGTGCGCGCGGCCGCCGGAGCAGCGACGTCCAGCCCACCGTGCGTCCAGTGCGTGGTCGCCAGGCCCTTGGCCGCGACGAACACGCTCGCGCCCGCCTCCGCCAGCTCGGCGGCGCACGACAGGCCGGCCAGGCCCGCGCCGATGACGACGACGTCAGCTCGCGGCACGCTCTGCCTCGCCGACTGCGAGGGCCGCATCGCGCAGCGCGTGGACGGCCAGCGTGCCGCGGTAGATGCCCGCTGTCAGCCACAGCTCGGCCAGCTGGTCGCCCCAGGCGATGGGTCGCGTCCCGCGGTAGCGCTCCGCCAGGAAGCCACGCATCGGCGCGTTTGCGGCGCCGGGACGACGGGCGTCGATGAGGGCCGCAGCCCGCGGGGTGCAGAACGCCCCCTGGCACGGTCCCATGCCGAGCCGGGTCGTGCGCCGCAGGTCGTCGAGCGTCGAATCGCCGCGCTCGTCGAGCGCGTGCTCGAGGCGCCTGCGGGTCACGAGCTCGCACTCGCAGACAAGCTCCGCGTTGCCGCCGCCTTCAGCCTCGTGCGCGGCCAGCCGGTCGCCGAGCCAGTACGGCGTCCCGGTCGCCGGCGCGGGAAGCGGCTCGTCGGCGGTGCGACACGGCGCGTCCACCCCGAGCGCGGCGGCGACCGCATCGACGACGTCGCGTGCCATGAGCCGGTAGGTGGTCAGCTTGCCGCCCACGATGCTCCACATGCCGTCGACCCCATCGCGATCGCCATGATCGATGACGTGATGCGCGCGGCTGATCTCGCGTGACTCGTCATGGCCGGCCGTGCGATCCAGCTCACCGGCGTCGTACAGCGGTCGGGAGCCGGCGTAGGCGCGCAGGACCCGGGCGCCGCTGATGCCGGGGACGAGGCGCTCGCCGTCGGCGAGAAGCGCCTCGACCTCGTCCCGGGTGACGTGAACGTCGTCAGGGTCCGGCACCGTGATGTCGGTCGTGCCCAGGATGCAGACGGTGTGGACCGGGACCAGGATGTCGCCGTCGCCCGGCGGCGCCAGGCGGTTGACGACCGCCGTCGTCAGACGGCGGTTCAGGATGAGCATCGAGCCCTTGCCCGGACGCATCTCGAGCTGCGCGCCGGCCAGCGCCGCCACCTTGCCGGCCCACGCGCCGGCGGCCGAGACGACGGCACGGCAGGCGACCGTCCGCTGGTCGCCTCCGTGCAGATCCCGCACCCGGACCGCCACGACGGCCCCGCCGGACGACCGCTCGAATCCGATCACCTCGTGGTAGCGCCAGGCGTCCGCTCCGTACTCACGGGCGCTGGCCAGGTTGGCGTCGACCAGCTCCCATGGTTCGAGCGAGGCGTCGGGGACGCGGTACGCGGCGCGGATCTCGCGCGACAGGAGCGGCTCGGCGCGGAAGAGGTCGTCGAGCGGCATCGACTCCACCTCGATGCCGGCCGCGACGCATGCGGCCGGGAAGCGATCGAGATAGTCGTCGGGGTCGTCGGGCGTGGCGACGAAGTAGCCGCCGGTCGGCTCGATCGTGGCCGGCGCGATGTGACGCAGCACTGCGTTCTCCTCCGCGCAGTGCCGCGCCGAGACCGGGTCCGACTCGACGTAGCGGGCGCCGGAGTGCAGGAGGCCGTGATACCGGCCGCTGGTGCCGGAGGTGAAGTCACCGCGCTCGACGAGGAGCGCGCGGAGCCCGCGCATGGCGAGATCGCGCAGGGCACCGGCACCGGTGGCTCCCCCGCCGACGACGACGACGTCGACCTCGGCGCGCGCGCTCATCCCGGACGACCACGGAGCAGTGGCAGCGCGCCGCGGAGGTAGTCCCAGCCGGAGACCACGGTCAGGACCGTGGCCAGCACCATGAGCCAGAAGCCGGCGACCGCGATGCCCTCGCCCATGCCCGTCGCCGCCAACGGCCCACCGGTGAGCGCATCGTGCGCGAGCAGCAGGACTCCCATCCCGAGGAGCGTGGTCATCGTCTTCGCCTTGCCGAGCGCACGTGCGGGGATGACGACGTCCTCGGCCGCGGCGGCCTGGCGGATGCCGGCGATGACGAGCTCGCGCACCACGATCGTCGCCACGATCCAGGTCGGCAGCAGGCCCACCTCCACCATCGCCACCAGCACGCCGCCGACGAGCACCTTGTCGGCCGTCAGATCCATGAAGACGCCGAGCGGCGAGACCTCTCCCCGGGCACGCGCCACCCAGCCGTCGAGAAAGTCGGTCAGGCCGGCCAGGAGGAAGACGACGGCGGCCACGATCCCCAGCCCCGGAGTGCCGATCAGGAGCATGGCGATGACGACCGGCGTGGCCGCGATGCGGGCGATGCCGAGCAGGTTCGCCGGCGAGCCGATGCGCGCCGGGCGGCGTTCGACGCTCATGCCACCGGAGCCGCTGGGCCGAGGACCTCGACCGCCACCTCAGCCACCGGACGTCACCTGCTCCTTCTGGCCGATGCGTCGCTCGGTCCCGGCCCGCAGGCGCCCGATGTTGTCAGCGTGGGCAACGGTCACGAGCAGGCCCGACGCCAGTGCGTAGGCGACCGCTGGGATCGTCGCCCAACCCGCGGCCGCCAGGAGGGCCGCGGCGATCGGCGCGCCGAGCGCCCCGACGATCGAGCCGAGCGACACGTAGCGCGTGCGCCACATGACGCCGAAGACGATCGGCACCAGGATCACGAGCGTGAGCGGCGTCATGGCCGCGAGCGCGCCGGAGGAGGTGGCCACGCCTCGTCCGCCCGTGAAGCCGATGAAGACCGACCAGTTGTGTCCCACGATGGCGGCCAGCCCGGCGAGCGCGGCGGCCCACTCGACCATGGGGTCGGCGCCGAACAGGAGCCGCGCGAGGACGACGGCCGCGACGCCCTTGGCCACGTCGAGGACGAAGACGGCGGCCGCGGCCCGCACGCCGAGCGTTCGCAGCGCGTTGGTGGCCCCGGTGCGGTGCGAGCCGTAGGCGCGCAGGTCGATGCCGCGCGTCCAGCGCCCGATGAGCAGCCCGAACGGGATCGCGCCCAGGAAGTAGCCGAGGATCGCGGCGAGGAGAAGGCTCATCGGTGCCCCTCGAGCTTGTCCATCGACGCCGCATCGTCGGCGGCGGCGAGCACGCCATCGAGCGCGTCACCGGCCGACGCCTGGACGGCGGCCACGAAGGTGCCCTCCACGATCGGTCCCCGCGAGATGCGCACCCGCGCCGCGAGGTCGGGCTCGATCAGCTCCTCGACGGCCGTGAGCGCCGAGAGCACGGCGCTCCCGAGATCGGCCAGCACGACCACGCCTGCCCCCGCATCGGCCTCTGCCAGCGCGTCGGCGATGCGGGTTGCGTCGGTGCCGATGCTGCCGTCCTCCATGCCCCCGGCGGCAAGCACGCGCGGGCCGTCCGCGGGCAGGTTGGCAAGGCGCGCGACCAGCGCGACGGTCGCATCGGCGACTTGCGCTGAATGGGAGACGACCACGATCCCCACCGCGGCCTGGATCTCGTCGGTCACTTCCGGGCGCCTCCTGGATGTGCCGAACAGGACCGGCCCGGAGCCTGCGCGGCTCCGGGCAGATCGGCCGTGCGTCGGCTCAGCGCGAAGCCTAGTGCTCTTCCCAGTCGAGCGCGCGCTGGACGGCCTTCTTCCAGCCGCGGAAGAGCTTCTCGCGCTTTTCCTCGTCCATCTGCGGCTCGAAGCGCCGATCGAGCGCCCAGTTCTTGGTCACGTCGCCGGTGTCCTTCCAGAAGCCGACCGCCAGCCCCGCCAGGTAGGCGGCACCGAGGGCCGTCGTCTCCGCCACCTGCGGACGCTCGACGGCCACGCCCAGGATGTCTGCCTGGAACTGCATGAGGTCGTTGTTGACGACCGCGCCGCCGTCGACCTTGAGCTCCTTGAGCGTGACGCCCGAATCGGCCTGCATCGCCTCCAGCACCTCGCGGGTCTGGTAGGCCATCGAGTCGACGGTCGCCTTGGCAATGTGCTCGATCGTCGAGCCACGCGTGAGGCCCACGATCACCCCGCGGGCGTACTGGTCCCAATATGGCGCGCCCAGCCCCACGAACGCCGGCACCATGTACACACCATCGGTGTCGGCCACCTTCCCGGCCAGCTTCTCCACGTCGGCCGAGTTGGTGATGACGCGCAGGCCGTCGCGGATCCATTGCACCGCCGCGCCGGCGATGAACACGGATCCCTCGAGCGCGTAGATCACCTTGCCGTCGTAGCCCCACGCGATCGTGGTCAGCAGCCCGTTCTCGCTCGGCACGGCCTTCTCACCGGTGTTGATCAGCATGAACGCGCCGGTGCCGTAGGTCTGCTTCGCCATGCCCGGCTCGAAGCACGCCTGCCCGAATGTCGCCGCCTGCTGGTCGCCGGCGCACCCGGCGATCTTGAGCGAGCCGCCGAGCAGCGTCGTCTCGCCGTACACCTCACTGGATGGTCGTGCCTCCGGCATCATCGCGCGCGGAACGTTCATGATCCCGAGCAGCTCGTCGTCCCAGTCGAGGGTATGGATGTTGAAGAGCAGCGTGCGGCTGGCGTTCGAGTAGTCGGCGATGTGCACCTTTCCTTCCGTAAGGCGCCAGATGAGGAAGCTGTCGACGGTGCCGAAGAGCAGGTCGCCGGCCTCGGCCTTCTCCTGGGCGCCCGGGTTGTTCTGGAGGATGTGCCGGATCTTCGTGCCGCTGAAGTACGCGTCCACCGGCAGGCCGGTCTTGTCGCGGAACTTGGCCTCGTGACCGGCCGCCTTCAGCTCGTCGCAGTAGCCGGCCGTGATGCGGCTCTGCCAGACGATGGCGTTCTGGACCGCCTTGCCGGTGTTCTTGTCCCAGACGACGGTCGTCTCGCGCTGGTTCGTGATGCCGATGGCGGCGATGTCGTCGGGCGTCGCGCCCGCGTCTGCGATCACCTTCTTGGCAACGGCCAGCTGCGAGTCCCAGATCGCCTCCGGGTCGTGCTCGACGTGGCCGGGCGATGGATAGATCTGCGGGAACTCCTGGTTTGCCGTGGTGTGGATGGTGCCGTCGGCGTTGAAGAGGATCGCTCGACTGGAGGTCGTGCCCTGGTCGAGCGCGAGGACGTACTTGGCCATGTCGATTGCTGCCTTCCTTTCATGGTCCGTCGCCCGTTCGTTCAGCTCCCCGCGACCGCGTCTCGGAGGGATTCGAACAGGATGGTGGTCGAGGTCGCGCCGGGATCCTGGTGGCCGGCTGCCCGCTCGCCGAGGTAGCTCGCGCGTCCCTTGCGGGCAACCAGTGGCGTGATGCGGTCGCGCCCGACGGCGGCGGCCGTGGCGGCCGCCTCGAGCGCGGCCGAGATCCCGTCGCCGGCGGCCGCCTCGTAGGCGTCCACGGCAGGAACCAGGGCATCGACCATGGTCTTGTCGTCCAACGCGGCCTTCCCGCGCTGGACGACTCCCTCCAGGCCGGCGCGCAGCGCCGTGCCGAGGCCCTGCGCGTCGGCTGCCTGCGTGTCGCCGAATGCCGTGGCCAGGCGCAGGAAGAACGTGCCGTACAGCGGTCCGGACGCCCCGCCGACGGTCGAGATGAGCGTCATCCCGACGGCCTTGGCCATTGCGCCGAGGTCAGTGGCGTCGAGCCCGTCCAGCTTCGCTCGGACCGCGCTGAATCCACGGTCCATGTTGATCCCATGGTCGGCATCACCGATCGCCGAGTCGAGCTGCGTCAGCTCGTCCCGACGCTCGTGGATGCGATCGGCGAACGTGCGGAGGAACCGAACGAACGCCGCGCCGTCGAACTCGCTCATCGGCGATGTGGCTCACGCTCCCCAGCGCAGCGCCGGGGTATTGACCGGAGCGTCCCACAGGCGGGTCATCTCGTCGTCGAGCTTGAGGATCGTGATGGAGCATCCCGCCATCTCGAGCGATGTGATGTAGCTGCCGATCAGGTTGCGCTCGATCGTCAGGCCACGGGCCGCGCACAGCTGCGCGACCTTGTTGTAGACGACGTACAGCTCGATCAGCGGCGTGCCGCCCATGCCGTTCACGAAGGCCAGGACGCGGTCTCCGGAGCTGAACGGCAGGTCGTCGAGGATCGGTGTCAACAAGGCCTCGGTGATCTCGTCGGCGCCGGCCAGCTTGCGCCGCTCGCGTCCGGGCTCTCCGTGGATCCCGACTCCCACCTCCATCTCGTCGTCGCCGATCTCGAAGGTCGGCTTGCCGGCGGCCGGGACGGTACAGCTCGTGAGCGCCATGCCCATCGAGCGCACGTTGTCCTGGACGCGTTGGCACAGCGCCGTCACCGCCGCGAGGTCCTGACCCTCCTCCGCGGCCGCGCCCACGACCTTCTCGGCCAGCACGGTCCCGCCCACGCCGCGGCGGCCCGCGGTGTAGAGCGAGTCCTGGACGGCGACGTCGTCCGCGATGACGACCGACGCCACCTCGATCCCCTCGGCCTGGGCGAGCTCGGCTGCCAGCTCGAAGTTCATGATGTCGCCGGTGTAGTTCTTCACGATGTGGAGCACACCGGCCCCCCCATCGACAGCCTTGGTGGCCGCCAGCATCTGGTCGGGCACCGGGGAGGTGAAGACGGCGCCGGGGCAGGCGGCGTCCAGCATGCCCATCCCGACGAACCCGCCATGCATCGGCTCGTGGCCGGAGCCACCGCCGCTGATGATCCCGACCTTGCCCTGACGGGGCGCATCGGCCCGGACGACGACGTTCGGCTCGATGACCCGCAGCAGGTCGCCATGCGCTGCCACCATGCCAGCGAGCGCCTCGTCCACGACCGCGTCAGGAGCGTTGATGAGCTTCTTCATGGCTCGATCTCAGGCGCCCAGCGCGTTGGTGAACAGGGCCGTATAGGCCAGCGCGCCGACCGCTCCGCCGATCAGCGGACCGACCACCGGAATCCATGAGTACTCCCAGTCCGAGCTGCCCTTGCCAGCGATCGGAAGGACTGCGTGCGCGATCCGCGGCCCAAGGTCGCGGGCAGGATTGATCGCGTATCCGGTCGGACCACCGAGCGAGAGCCCGATGGCGACGACGAGGAAGCCGACGACCAGCGGTGTGATGGGCGCCGATGGACCGCCGACGGCGAGCACGCCAAAGACGAGGACGAACGTGCCGATGATCTCGCTGATCAGGTTTGCGGTCGTGTTGCGGATCGCGGGGCCGGTGCTGAAGACCGCGAGCTTCAAGCCGGGATCGTCGGTGACCTCCCAGTGCGGCAGGTAGTGCAGCCAGACGAGGACGGCTCCGATGAACGCGCCCAGGAATTGGCCGCCGACGTAGAGCGGTACGTCGGCCCAGGGGGTGACGCCATTGATCGCCAGTGCAAACGTCACGGCCGGGTTGATATGCGCCCCGCTGATGCTCGCCACGGCATAGACCGCGATCGCGACAGCGAGTCCCCATCCGAAGGTGATCACGATCCAGCCGGCGTTCTGTGCCTTGGACCGAGCGAGCAGGACGCCGGCGACGACGCCGTCACCGAGGATGATGAGGATCGCCGTGCCGATCGTCTCGGCCAGGAAATTGTCCATGGGTTTGATCTCCTCGCGCTGCGAGCTGAATTGCTCCCCTCCGATGCGCACGGTGGTCGTCGGGCACACGAGCAGACCACCTGGACCATCCGTCGTCGGGATCTCTCGAAAGCCCCTCCTCTCTGGCCACGGCCGCCTGATGGGCAACAAAAAAGTCCGCGTTCCAGCCGCTGCTGAAACGGGGACTTTCCAAGTCTCATCGTCCCGCGAAGAGCAGGATCCTTCTACTCCTCGGCGGCGACCGTTGTCAAGAGGTTGCGGACCGGTTGCGTGGAATCGCGCGCGATCGCAGCCAGCTCGTCCGCGACATCCTGCCGCAGCACCACGCATTCGGCGAGCTCGAGGCAGTCGAGCGCGTCCGCGGGGCGCGTGAGCAGGCCATACGCCACGATCGGGCGCGCCAGCTCCTCCAGCTCGGACGGACGCATGTGCGGCAGGACAGCACCGGGTGAGACGACGGTCCCGACCCCGGGTCCGGGCGCAGAGCCCTCGAGAGCGCGCATGAGCCCGGTCGAGTCGAAGGCGAGCGCATGGAGGAGCCCGAGCCCGCCGCGCGACGCGACGTGCGCGGCGACGTGGGCGCGGCGAGTCATCACGATCCTCACGCCCAGCGTGTCGATCACGAAGTCGGCCGCGGCTTCGTCGGAGGCCATGCCACGAACGCTGTCGAGGTCGATCACGATGACCGCGTCGTCGCTCGCGGCCCGCCGGACGACGGCGGCGATGTCGATGTCACGCAGCAAGATGCCGGCTCGGAGCATGGGCGGAACGCGAATCGGCGCGCCCCCATCGTCGGCGATGAGCACGCGGGGCAACGTCGGCCGTCCGCGATCCCTGTCAGCTTGCATTGTCAGCTTGCATACATGCCCCACAGGTTTGGCGCGCTCGTCGTGATGCCGACCGCACCTGCCGCGATGACATCCTCCGCATCGGCCTGGGTGCGGATGAAGCCGCCGGCCAGGAGCGGCACGCCGAAGGTCGGCATGAGCGCGGCCAGCGTCGGCAGGATCACGCCGGGAAGCACCTCGATGATGTCGGGCCCGGCGCGCGAGACGGCTGTGACTGACGTGTCGACGTGCGTTCTGCGCGAGAGGAGCAGCCTCAGGATCGCGACTACGCCCTCCCTGCGGATGACGGGCATGAGCCGTCCGTGCGAGGTGATGATGGCATCGGTCCCGAGCCGTGCGAGCCATGCGACCCCGCGAGGATCGGCGCGAACGCCGTCGACGAGGTCGAGGTGGACCGCCACGAGCTTGCCGGCGGCGTGGATACGCCGGATGCACGGGCCCAGCGCCAGCCCGTTCCCTCGCAGGACGAACACGATCGGCGTTCGGCTTACCAGCGCCAGCTCGAGCTGCTCATCGGAGACGATTGCCGCACAGCACCTCGATCGCTCGAGGCGTGCCAGAAACTCCCCCGTCGCCGTCACCGGGATCATCGTCACCGGTCAGTCGCGGTCCTCGTGCCCTCTCGCATAGTCCGGGCGCGGGCCCTCGTGTTCGGGACCGGCCTGCTCCTGCCCTTCGGCAAAGTCGCCGCGAGGATCCTCGACGTCCAGGTGGCCCGCCTGCTGCCCCTCGGCAAAGTCGCCGCGGTGCTCCTTCTCGGGGGTCTCGCCCTCGTCCTCCTGGCCGGTCGAGAAGCTGCCATGCTCGTCGTGGTCGTGGTCGTGATCATGACCGTGGTCATGGTCGCCGTGGGAATGCTCGCCCATGTGCCCTGGATCTCCAGCGAAGTGATGTCCGCCCATTGTGGATGGCAGGTCAAGCAGCGCCTCGGTGCTGCGTCAGCGCCGGCCGGCGACCCGCCGCTGGAGGACCCTCAGGCCGATCTGGACGGCGAGCGCGACGACCGCCGCCGCGACCCCGACGTACGCCGCCAGCGGCATGTTCGGCCACAGCATGCTGAACGCCAGGTAGCCCGCGGCAATGGCGATGATCGCGGCCATCACGGCGAAGCGCCGGGTGAAGGTTCCCGTGGGGGCCCCGGGCGCCTGCCGTGCCGCGCGGCGGGCCGCGTTCCGCTCGGCCCGCGCCTTCGCCGCCGGCGGGAGCGTGGGCCCGCGCTCCATGTTGCGCATCATGCGCTCGTAGTTGCGGCGCTCTTCGCGTGACATCGTGCCGGGCAGTCTAGCGAAGGATCAGCCGCGCGGATCGGTGGAGCGCGGGGCATGCCGTCGCGTGCCCGACGGCCCCATCCCGCCGGTGCCGGGATAGTCGACCTTGAGCTGCACCGGATCCGACCCGAAGAGCGCGTTCAGAAACCAGTCGAGACCCACCCGCGCTTTGCCGCCGATGCCGGGCACCCGGCTCCAGTAGTAGCCGCGCCACATGACCCAGCCCAGCCAGCCGCGGACCCTGATGCCGAACACGACCCCGACGCCGGTGCGATGACCGATGCTGGCCAGCGTGCCGATGGTGCGGTAGCGGAACGGCTCCACGGCCTGGGGCCGCCGATCGATGCTCGCGACGATGTTACGCGCGAGGCGCTTCGCCTCGCGGACGGCGTTCTGGGCAGTCAGTGCGTGGTAGCCGCCCTCCGTCTGCACGTCCGGGATGCGGGCGCAGTCGCCGATCGCCCACACGCTATCTCGGCTCGTCTCCATGGTCGGCCTCGTGATCGCGCGGCCGGCCCTGTCCACGTGGACCCCCGACTCGGCGACGACGTGCGAGGGCTGCACGCCACCGGTCCAGATGACCGTGCGGGTCGGGATGACCACGCCATCGCCGATGACGACGCAGTTCTCCCGCACCTCCTTCATCGGCGCACCGAGGTGGATCTCGTACCCGCGCTGGCTGAGCTTCTTCGCGGCATACTCGCCCATCTCGGCCGGCATCTCGGGCAGGACCCGGTCCTTGAGCTCCACGATGTGGAGGCTCGGCTCGCCCTCCTTGATCTTCGGGTAGTAGCGCCGGCGGACGCGGCGGACGAAGTCCTCGATCTCTCCGGCGGTCTCGACGCCGGAGAAGCCTGCGCCGCCGACGACGAAGGTGAGCTGCGCCGCTCGCTCCGCCTCATCGGTCTCGAGGTCGGCGCGCTCGAGCATCTCGATGATCCGATTGCGCAGGGCGAAGGCGTCGGCCAGGGTCTTCATGCCCACTGCCCACTCCTCGATCCCCTTGATCCCGAACGTGGCCGTCTCCCCGCCCAGTGCGATGACCAGGCTGTCGTAGCTGAGCCGATGCAGGTCACCGTCACCGCCCATCACGGTCGCCTGCTTCGCGTCGAGGTCGATCGCCTCCACCTCCGCCGTCACCGCCCAGCTCGACGGCCGGCGCAGCTGGGCGCGCAGGGCAGTGACGCAATGGCGCGCCTCGAGCATGCCGGAGCAGACCTCGGGCAGCAGGGGCGTAAAGAGCGTGAAGTTCTCGCGGCTGACGAGCCATACCTCGACGTCGTCACGCCTCCGCGTCAGCTTCTCGAGGTGACGCGCCGTCTCGACGCCGGCGAACCCACCGCCCAGCACCAGGACCCGATGCGGCCATGGCGGCTCGGATCGGTAGATGGTGCGCATGCTGGGCCGATGATGCCATGCGGCGCGTCGTGCGCCGGCGACCCGCTCCGCTGACGGCTGCGCCCGGGAGCGCGCCGCCCGCAGAGGTCCTGGCGGCCGGCATTCATGCTCGCGCATTCACCGGTGGACTGGTAGGGCGCGAAGGAATCGAATTCGCGGCTGTTTGAGAGGCATCGCGAGCGTGGGGTGAACGGCAGAGGGCTCGGGCACGCGGAGGGACCGCCTCAAACAGTCACCGGGCGCATAGGTGACGGCGCCCTGGTCGATGCGCGCCGATACCATGCACCCGGTGCATGCGTGCCTCGAACAGGGGCAAGACCGCGCTCACCCCACTCCTCCGCCTCGGTCTGTACCATAGGATCGACATGCCGCAACCGACGCACGAGATCTTCGACCAGTTCAAGCAGCAGCTCCCGGACATCGATCCGGTCGAGACGCAGGAGTGGATCGAGTCCCTCGATGCCGTGGTCCAGGCCGCCGGCCCCGAGCGAGCGCGCTTCATCGTCTACAAGCTTCTCAAGCGCGCGCGTCAGCTCCAGGTCGGGCTGCCGACCCTGACCCAGACGCGCTACATCAACACGATCAGCCCCGAGCAGGAGCCCTACTTCCCCGGCGACGAGGCGATGGAGTTGAAGATCCGGCGCCTGATCCGCTGGAATGCGCTGGCCATGGTGCTGCGCGCGAACACGAAGTTCGAGGGCATCGGCGGCCACCTGTCGACCTACGCGAGCGCCGCGAGCCTGTACGAGGTCGGATTCAACCACTTTTTCCGCGGCTCGGACAACGGGCCCGGCGACCAGATCTACTTCCAGGGCCACGCCGCGCCCGGGATCTACGCGCGCTCCTTCCTGGAGGGCCGCCTGACCGAGGATCACCTCGACCACTTCCGGCGCGAGGCGCTGACCCGCGACGTCGGGCTCTCCTCGTACCCGCATCCGCGCCTCATGCCAGACTTTTGGCAGTTCCCGACCGTGAGCATGGGCCTCGGCCCACTGGCTGCGGTATACCAGGCGCGCTTCAACAGTTACCTCGCCGCCCGCGGGATTGCCGACACGTCGAACGCGCGCGTGTGGGGCTATCTCGGCGACGGAGAGATGGACGAGCCGGAGTCGGTCGCCGCCCTCGGCCTTGCGGCCCGCGAGGGTCTGGACAACCTGACCTTCGTCGTCAACTGCAACCTCCAGCGCCTCGACGGCCCGGTGCGCGGCAATGGCAAGGTGATCCAGGAGCTGGAGGCCCTCTTCCGCGGGGCCGGCTGGCACGTCATCAAGGTCATCTGGGCGCGCGAGTGGGACGACCTGCTGGCCCGGGACAAGGACGGCGTCCTGCTGGCGAAGATGAACGACACGCTCGACGGCGACTACCAGCGCATGGCGGTCAGCGACGGCGCAACGATTCGCGAGCAGTTCTTCGGCCCCGACCCACGCCTGCGCGCGCTCGTCGAGCACCTGACCGATGACGACCTCGCCAAGCTCCGGCGCGGCGGCCACGACTACCGGAAGGTGCACGCGGCGTATGCCGCCGCGGTCGGGCATGCCGGTGCGCCGACGGTGATCCTGGCAAAGACCGTCAAGGGCTGGACGCTGGGCCCCGGCATCGAGGGCCGCAACGTCACGCACCAGGCAAAGAAGCTGACCACCGACGAGCTGAAGATCTTCCGCGACCGCCTCGAGCTGCCGATTCCCGACGAGAAGCTGAAGGATGCGCCCTACTACCATCCCGGGCCGGACGCGCCGGAGATCCAGTACATGCTCGAGCGCCGTCGCGTGCTGGGTGGATCGATCCCGAAGCGGACGGTCGTTCGCCGCCCCCTCCCGCCTCCGAAGAACGACACGTTCGACGAGTTCTTCGCCGGGTCGGACCGGCCGGCCAGCACGACGATGGCCTTCAGCCGGATGGTGCGCAACCTGGTCCGCGACCCGGTGGTCGGCCGCCGCATCGTGCCCATCATCCCGGACGAGGCGCGCACCTTCGGGATGGACCCCCTCTTCAAGGAGGTCGGCATCTACAACCCGCTCGGCCAGCGGTACACGCCGGTCGACAAGGAGCTGCTGCTCAGTTATATCGAGAAGGTCGACGGCCAGCTGCTCGAGGAGGGCATCACCGAGGCGGGCTCGATGGGCTCGTTCCAGGCCGCGGGGACCGCGTACGCGACGTGGGGCGAGCCGATGATCCCCTTCTACACCTTCTACTCGATGTTCGGCCTTCAGCGCACCGGCGACCAGGTCTGGGCCTTCGGCGATGCGCGGGGTCGTGGCTTCATGATGGGCGCCACCGCGGGTCGAACGACCTTGACCGGCGAGGGACTCCAGCACGACGACGGGCAGTCGCACGTCCTCGCCAGCACGATTCCGAACATCGTGGCCTACGACCCCGCATTCGCCTACGAGTTGGCGGTCATCGTGCGCGAGGGCATCGACCGCATGTACGGCGAGCGCGGCGAGGACGTCTTCTACTACATCACGCTCTACAACGAGAACTGGCCGATGCCGGCCAGGCCCGAGGGCGTCGAGGATGGCATCCTGCGCGGCCTGTATCGGCTCAGCGAGGCGGCCGAGGGTGAGCGCCGAGTGCAGGTCCTGGCCTCCGGTCCCATTCTGCTGCAGGCCATCCGCGCCCAGGACATGCTTCGCGAGCGGTTCGGCGTCGCCGCCGACATCTGGAGCGCGACGAGCTTCCAGCAGCTGCGCAACGACGCGCTCGACGTCGAGCGCTGGAACCGCCTGCACCCGGACGCCGAGCAGCGAGTTCCCTACGTGCGGCAATGCCTGGGCCCGGCCATCGGACCCGTCGTCGCCGCAACCGACTACATGAAAGCCGTTCCGGACATGGTGTCGCGCTGGATCGATCGGCCCTACACCGTCCTCGGCACCGACGGCTTCGGTCGCTCAGATACGCGCGAGGCCCTCCGCACGCATTTCGAGGTCAACGCAGAGCACATCGCCTACGCGGCGCTCTACTCGCTCTGCCTCGACGGCAAGTCGACGCCCGACGAGCTCAAGCGTGCCCTCGACGAGCTCGGGATCGACCCGGACCGCGTCAACCCGCTCCACGCCTGACGCCCGCCGAGGGTCCACCGGCCGCCAGCGGTTCAGCAAGCGCCGTCAGATGCAGGCACCGGCCGCGCTCGTGGCGTACGGCCGAGCGTTTGCCGCCAACAGGGTTGGCCTTACGACCGGCGGCGTGGAATTCCGGCGTCAGATGCCAACGAGCCTGGCGCGATGACTGATGAAGTTCCAGCTCGTCGGTCCATCCGCCAACTGCGTTGGCCGCCACGACCAATCGCGGGTCTGGGTGGCCCCTTCCCTGGTTGCAAGGCCAACTGGGCTGGCACCGCTGTCCTTCGCGCTGCGAGCGATCACCCACCCGGCAGGAGTGGCGTCCCGCACGCAGCGCAGAAGACGTCCCCGTTCGTCACGACCGTGCGGCAGCCGCGACATCGTGGAGGGGCGAGGGTCACCGCGACGGCTCGGAGACCGATGAACGCCGCGCGCAGGTAGCGCGCCACCGGCGAACGGCGGGTCCGTCGCAGCTCGATCGGCGGCCAGGCGTGGAGCATCACCTCCGATGGTCGCGCCATGGCTGCGTGGAATCGATACCGCTCCCGATCGTAGATCGCGCGCCATTCGGGATCGCTCATGACCTGGCGAACCACGTTGACGACCTGCATCTCCTCAGTGGCCCTGCCCGATTGGTTGCGATCCGGATGGAACGTGCGCGACAGGCGGCGGCAGGCGGCGGAGATCTCATCGGTGGTTGCCGAGGAGGGGACGCCGAGCAGACGGTAGACGTCGCGTTGGGGGGTGTAGGGCAGGAGGCGCTGGTTCATGGGTGCCGGGAGGCATGGTAGCAAGACTCGGCGTGATCTGCCGTCCGCCGGTGCATTCCACTGACGAGGCCACTCAATTAGAACCTTGACTTACTATTTACGCAGAATCGCTTGACATTCTGATCGGCTCGTTATAGGATTCGCGTCGTGGATGCTCAATTGAGCCTCCGCGGAGATATTCTGGTAGGAGCCAGTTCCAATGTTTGACTACCGACTCTTCTTCGCAAGCTCCACTCTCGACGGCGACCCTCGCCCCCGGCGCCCGATCCTCGGCCACGAGGACAAGCGGGTCTACCGCCTTCCGGCCGAGCGCCGGCCGGACCGCAGCAAGGACCGCCGCTAGCCATGGTCCACGACGTCATCGCCACCTGCCCGGTCTGCTCAGGCGAGCTGACCATCGCTCGGCTTCATTGCCGCGACTGCGGCACCGCGCTGGAGGGCGAGTTCGGGGTCGGCCGCTTCGGTCGCCTGGACCGCGAGCAGATGAGCCTGCTCGAGAGCTTCCTGCGCTCCCGCGGCAACCTCAAGGAGATGGAGCGCGAGCTCGGCATCAGCTACCCCACCGTGCGCGGTCGGGTCGACGCTCTGATCCGATCCCTCGGGCTGTCCGACGGCGACGCCGTCGAGGCAGACGAGGACTTCGGCGCCGGCTTCAGCGATGCGTTCGACGAGGCGCCCACGGTTGGCGATGACCTCGCCGCGCAGCGGCGCGCCATCCTGGAGCGCCTGGCCCGCAAGGAGATCGGCGCCAACGCTGCTGCCGTCGCGCTGCGCGAGCTCGGGGCCGGCTCCTGATGTCGACGTTCGTCCGCACGCAGGAGATCGAGCACGAGATCGGAGATCACGGGCAGCTGACGCTGCGCGTCACCAGCCCGGACGTCGAGATGCGCTCGACCGACGGAAGGGTCGCTCGAGTGCGCGCGACGTTCGAGATCCGCGCCGCCTCCGACGCCGATGCGGACGAGATCTTCAACCGCCTCCGATTCCGCGTGAAGGAAGGCCC
>Ga0136633_1000863_pt1 | contig 22770 bp, 14 predicted proteins | sample AntDrymeUQ832206_2_FD_105494 | JGI IMG/M metagenome (GOLD analysis project Ga0136633, IMG submission 105494) | Polar desert sand microbial communities from Dry Valleys, Antarctica - metaG UQ83 (22.06) | ecosystem: Environmental > Terrestrial > Soil > Desert | place: Antarctica: Dry Valley...
GAGTCCATCAAGGCTCTGAGTGAGTACCTGGGTCACACTGACCCCGGCTTCACATTGCGGGTCTACACGCACTTGATGGCTTCAAGCACAGAAAGAACTAAGAAGGCCGTAGACGCCGCGCTCACCTCTCGTGCCATCTCTGTGCCATTGGCCATCGTTGAAGGCGAGTAAGTGCAGGTCAGAGCAGGTGCGGCGTCAGACTTACGACATCTGACCTGCTTGGCCCCGTGACCTTTGAAGACGTCGGCCACGGGGCCGGCTAAACGCACAGCCGGCGCACTCCCCAGGGAACTCCGGTGCCTGCGTATCAGGCGGCGTACACGCCCGCGATGACGTTTCCGAGCGGCCGCGGCACCGTCGCGCCCGGCACGTCACCGGTCGTGCTCTCAGTTCTCACCCTGAGAGCCATGCCCGCCGCCCACCACAGGGTCAGGGCCCTCGGCAGGGCCAGGGACTGCTCGACCTGCGGCTGGTTCTATTGGCCCGAGACGTTCTCTAGCGGCGCGGCGGCTAGCCGCGGTCGACACCGTCCGCCGCCTTGGGCGGGCACACCGTGTCGCTGTAGGAGCAGAACACGCAGCAGTCGCCGGCCAGCGGCTTGAGGATATCCCCGCACCCGGTGCACTCGTAGAAGTGCTGGCAGGCGTCCTCGGGCATCGTCTCGGTCGCTTGCACCCCGCAGAGCGGGCAAGTGATGACGGCAACGGACGTGGGCTTCGCGCTGGACACGTCAGGATCCTAGGCCAGCCCGACCGCAGACTTCCACGAGCGGGCGGTTAGCCTCAGCCGGTCAGCCGCTGGGTGCGGACGGCGGCGCGGCGGACATCGGGCGCGCAGAAGACCGGCGCTACCCATCCCTTGTCGCGGTAGAGCCGGGTCTGGTCGGCGTAGTGCGGAGACCGCGCATTGGTGGACTGCGAATAGGTGAGGATCGTCCGGACGTCCGGGCAGCCGTCGCCGTCAAAGGCAACCGCCTGGATGAACGACGAGCCGTGGGTCAGCTTGTTCGCGTAGCCGGTCTTCGCGTCCCACGACGCGTTGAGCGCGCTGAACACGCCGACCGCGCCGGGACCGCCGTGGTACGGGATGCGCGTGCCGTCCGGCCGTACGTCGATCTGGTTGCTGCCAAGCGGCGCGTCGACCGCGATCCTGGCGCCGGCCAGGTCGTTGAGGGCGTCGCCGAACGCCCGCCACACGAGCGGGCTCGCGACGTTGAGGTCGCGCGGCGTGTTGACCGGATCAGCCGGGTTGAAGGGGGTGAGCCACAGCAGCCGCTCCGGCGTCGCGACAGTCGTCGACGCCGCGGACGGCAGGCCGAGGCCGGCGACCGGCAGGCCCATCGCCGCCGCGCGCTGCCAGAACCGCCGGAACAGGATCGCCCCACGCGAGCTGAGGTTGTCGCGCACGTCCCACTTCGACAGGACGTCGCACGCGTTGCCGACAGCGACGGGTCCCGACGACGACGGCGCGTAGCCCGGGAACGTCCGGCACATCGTGACGAGGTCGTCGCGGACCAGCTCTCCGGCGTACTGCCGGTTGGCGTAGACCATGTCCTGCAGGTCCTGGCGCGACAGCTTGCCGCCGCCGGCGAGCTGCTCCTCGATCATCGTCAGACCGGATCGGGTGCGCAGCGCCCGCGCCTTGCGCTCGTCGCCGATGATCTGCGCGAAACCCTCGATCGGCTGCCGCGGCTGCGACAGCCAGTAGGAGTCGTTGGAGTTCTCGACGTAGTCGGTCCGGATGAGTGACGGCATGTTCGACGGGCCGAACGTGCCCTTCTGCAGCGAGTCGGGATCGCTCCCCCACTCGCATCCAGACCGCGACCCATCGAGAACGGGCAGCCGCAGGTAGGCGAAGGTCGCCTGGCCGAGCGGCGTCGCGCAGGTCTGCACCTGTGCGTCGGTCACGTGCGGAGTCACCGAGATGTCGGCGTAGAGCGCCTCACCGCGGTCGTCGGCGGCGATGGTGTTGACCCACGGGATGCCCTGGTTGCGCTTGAGGACGTCGAGCACCTCACGCGAGCTCTTCGCTCGGTTCACCTCGAAGAAGTGGTTGAGGTAGCGGAAGTTCGGCGCGTTGGCGTCGCCCAGTGCGAACGCCGTCTCGGGCGTCCACGGGAAGATCGGCAGACTCAGGATGCTGGTGAGGATCGGCCCGTGGTGCGAGCTGTAGAGCGTGCGGCTGCGCTCCTCGACCCGGCCGTCGACAAGTGCCCGGACCTTGACGGCCCGCTCGGTCATCGGCGTCGGGACGCCGTCGTACAGGTACTTCGTCGGCGCGCCCGGCACCAGCGTCAGCTGGAACGGCGTGAACCGGTACGCCGTCGACACCGTGTGGCTCCAGGCCATCGTCGTGGTGTGGCCGATCAACACCAGAGGTACGCCGAGCAGCGAGCCACCGGCCACGTCGAGCTCGCCCGGGATCGTCAGGTGCGACTGGAAGAACCGCTCGCCACCGATCCACGGGAAGTGCGGGTTACCGAGCAGCACGCCGCGACGGTTTGGCGACGCGGCGCTGCCGACCGCGACCGCGTTGCTGCCGATATCGAGCTTGAACCCCTCAGCCAGCATCGACGCCGACACGTCGTGCGGCAGCGGCGCGGGCGCCGGCGGTCCGGCGCTCGGGTGCGGCGGCCGCGCCGCGGCGATCCCGTCGATCGCCACACCGGAGCTGGCCAGCAGCGCGAGCTGGTAGAAGCGCCGGTACGCGTCGAGCTCGGTGATCGGAGTGACCCAGGGCTTGCCCTGGCACGCGGGGTCGGTGACGCCGCGCGCCCCACCCACATCGGCGAGGTAGCGGTTGTAGCCCGCGACATAGCCGCGTACGCCGTCGCGGACCTCCTGACGTGGGCCGTGCGGTGGCTTCAGCTTGAGGAGCGACTCCGCACGACGCTCGTCGTTGAGCTGCTGGTAGAAGAAGTCGCTATTGATATTCGTCGGGTTGGTGCTGTTCGACCGGAAGTTGTACGTCGCGTCCGGCCCGAAGTGAAGGCTCCGCTGCGCGCGCACCGTGGTGTAGACGTCGGCGAGGGTGCAGATGTTCTGGCTCGCCAGGGCGTACCCGTAGCCGTAGCCCATGCTCGGGTAGTCGGCCGCCTCGATGTGCGGGATCCCGTAAGCGGTCCATCGGATCGTGACGTCGTACGGCGATTCGGCCCCCGACGCGGCCGCGTGGTCCTTGCGCGGCTTGTGCTTCGCCTTATGGTCACGAGGGGCGGCGACAGCCGCGGAAGAAGCCGCCAACGCAGTGGCAAGAACAAGGGATACGGCGAGGCGGACGCGCACGGGAGACTCCCAGGTGCCGGGGGTGTGCAGCGGTATTCGGCACGCACACCGCTCGTACCTGCCTTAGGTCGGTCGCGATGCGCGGCTCGGACAAGGCGCCCGGCCAGGCACACAACCGGGGGTCGGGGACGGCGTTCTGCGTCGGCCCCGTGCTCAGCGCCCAAAACTATGACGCCAGTTGTGTGTCTGGGCGGTCGGTGGCTGGGCGGGCAGCGAAGGAGTCCCTCGACGTCCCCGGTGTCACCACGGACGTGACGATCCTCACTGACTTCGAGATTGCCAGGGGTCTACCGCGCTCGACAAGATCAACAGATGACAGAGATCGATCGCGCGACCACGCTGACCGAGATCGCCCCGGGCCGTTACGACGTCAGCATCGACCCGCAGTGGTTCGCGCAGGCCGGACCCAACGGCGGGTACGTCGCCGCACTGCTCGTTCGGGCAGTCGAGACCGCGATCGGCAGTGCCTCCGACAGCGTGCCCAAGCCGCTGCGGTCGCTGACTGTGCACTACCTCCAGCCGGCCGTTGAAGGTGCCGCCCAGGTCGAGGTCGACGTCACCCGCTCCGGTCGGTCGCTGTCGTTCGTAGAGGTTCGGCTTCGGCAAGGTGATCGACTGCTGGCTCACGGTCTCGCGGCGCTCGGAGCCGGCCGGGGAGCGGTCAGCTTCCAGGACCACGCACCGCCCACCCACCTCCCCAACGCTGATGCGGTGAGTGCACCACCCCCGCCACCACCCGGCTTCCCGACACCGCCCATCGCGCTGCGCCTGGACTACCGCCCGATCGATCCCAAGTCATTCTTCGGCGGCACACCCGCTGAGTTCTGGTGCTGGCTACGGCTCATCGACCCGCGGCCCGTCGACGCGGCAGTGCTCGCGCTGTACGTCGACGCAATGATCCCGCCGTTGTTCCTCCGGTCTGCCGTTCCGGTCGTCGTGCCCACCATCGACCTGACGGTGCACCTGCGCACGCCGCCGAGGCCCGGGTACGACGGTTGGTGCCTCGGCCACGTGCGAACTGTCGCGGTGGCGGACGGATTCGCCGAAGAGGACTGCGAGATCTACGACGACGCCGGCGTGCTGCTGGCCCAGAGTCGCCAGCTCGGTCTCGTCGTACCCCTCGGCTGAGCCCGGTCTGGCACTGACCGCCGATCGCGCGACAACCCGGCGCTGCGAGCTCACCCCATCCCCCCTGGAAACTACCGACCCCTCGAAATGATCCCAATTAGCCTGCTGGCACCGGCGCCGGGTCGGCCGACCCCGCGGCCAGAACTCGATCGACGATCTCAACGAAAGTAGCGAAGTCGAACGGCTTGGTGAGCACCGCGTGGGCCAGCGCCCGGTCGGGCGCGGCGTCGAGCTCAGCCAGCGGCTTCGCCGACACGATGAGCCGGCGTACGTCGTGCGTCTCCGGGTCGGCCGCCAGTCGACGGCCCACCTCCCAGCCGTCCATGCCCGGCATCATCACGTCGAGGATGACCAGGTCAGGATGGTGCTCCCTGGCCAGGGCGAGCGCTGTGGCGCCGTCCTCTGCCATCAGCACCCGGTAGCCCTGGCACTCGAGGATGACCGCAATCAGCTCGCGCACTGACTGCTCGTCGTCGACGACCAGGACCGTCGGCGGGGTCGGCTGCCGCTGGTCCGGCAGCATTTCCCCCAGCACGGCGGCTGCGGTGATCTCGCCGCCCGGCGCTGCATCGGTCGTCTTCATGTCTTCAATGTTGCGCCAAGGGGTCTTCGTCACGCATGACACTTTCGAGTCATTTTCGGTACCTCTAGCCGGCCGTCGCGACGAGTTAGCACCTGCGGAGATGCGGCAGCGTGATGTCCTCCGTAGGGTGCCTGCCATGACTTCGCTGCATCTCGCGCTCGATCTCGCCGTGCCGGCGCACCGGTCGGCGGCCGGGGACCTGGTCGCCTGGCTGCGCCGCGCCGGACACTCCGTGACGGTCGCGGATGGGCTGGCGGCGGTCCGGGCGACGGACGCCTCCGTCGTGCTGACGCTCGTCGACCGGCCGTTCGATGACGACGCGGAGGACGCACTGCTCGCGGTGGCCGGGCGGGGCGTCGCAGTGCTGCTCGCCGGGCCCACGCTCGTCGCCGCGCATTCGGCCACGGCGCTCAGCGACGCCACGGGCGTCGTCGCCCACCGCACCCTTCCGGCGCATGAGGTGCGCGTCCGACCCGGACCGGACGCCGACAACCTCACTGCGCGTTGGTCCGGCGACCTACTCCTGCATGACGCGTGGCCGCTCGTCGACAAGGTCGCCGACGATGTGCAGGTACTGCTCACCGCTAACCACCATCTGGTCGACCACCCAGTCGCCACTGTGCGGCGGGGTGAGGCGACCATCGCCACGCTGACCCTCGGTGCCACGCCGGAGAGCCTCGCCACCACGTCGTACGCCACTCTCGTGCATCGGATCGTGCGTCGCATCAGCGAGCACGCGGACAACGCCGAGGTCGGCGTAGGCATCCTCGGCTACGGCGCGATCGGACACGAGCACAACGCCGCCATCGCGGCGGTCGCTGGGCTGCGCCTCGCCGCGGTGTGTGACAGCAAGCCGGAGCGGGTCGCGGCCGCCCGCACCCTCAGCCCCGGTCTTCGAGCAGCCGCGACCGGCGAGGACCTGCTGCGCGATGACGACGTGGCGTTGGTCATCGTCTCGACTCCCCCGAACACCCACGCGGAGTGGTCTCTTCGAGCACTCGAGTCAGGTAAGCACGTCGTAGTGGAGAAGCCCTTCTGCCTGACCACCGACGAGGCTGACGCGATGATCGGCGCGGCGCGCGCTGCAGAGCGCACACTTGCGGTCTACCAGAACCGCCGATGGGATGCCGACTATCTCGCCCTCAAGGCCGTCGTCAGGTCCGGCGAGATCGGCGAGCTCTACTCGTTCGAGACGTTCATCGGCGCTTTCGGCCATCCGTGCAACTACTGGCACAGCGACGTGAGCGTGTCGGGTGGAGCGATCTACGACTGGGGGTCCCACTACATCGACTGGATTCTCGACCTCATCCCGCAACCGGTGGAATGGGTCAGTGCGACGACGCACAAGCGCGTGTGGCACGACGTCTCGAATGCGGATCACAGTCGAGTCCTGATTCACTTCGCCGGCGGCGTCGAAGCGGAGTTCGTTCACTCCGACATCGCCGCGGCGCTCAAACCCAAGTGGCTCGCGCTGGGTACCCGCGGTGCGGTGCGCGGTGACTGGCGCACGGAGTCCGTCCTCGCCCGTGACGCGATCGGCAACCTCGCTGAAGACCGGCTCGCCGCCGCGGAGTCACCGGCCGCGATCAGCGTCTGCCGGCCCGACGGGAGCGGCGGAGTGTCCGTGCAGCAGCTGTCCTACCCCGCTGCGCCGCAGCAGCCGTTTCACCGTGAGCTTGCGGAGCATCTCGCCTCGGGCGCGCCGATGTCGGTGACACCCGAGGGGTCGCGCCGCAACATCGAGGTGATGCAGGCCGCGACCCGGTCCGCTGTCGACGGCGGCCGGACAGTGCCGATCGTCGGATGACCCTGCGTTGGGGTGTGCTCGGCGCCGGCTGGATAGCCGACCGTGCCATGGCTGCCGCGATCAGCAACGCTGACGGCAGCGTCCTCCAGGCTGTGGCTGCACGCGATGGCGCGCGCGCGGCGTCCTTCGCAGCGAAGCACCGAGCAGCGACGTCGTACGGCAACTACCCGGCTCTCCTCGAAGACCCTGCAGTCGACGCGGTCTACATTGCCTTGGCCAACGACGCTCATCTGCCCTGGACGCTCGCGGCGCTCGCGGCCGGCAAGCACGTGCTCTGCGAGAAGCCCCTCGGACTAACGGCCGCCGAGGTCCAGCAGATGCGGGACGCCGCTGTTCGTGCCAACCGGCTGCTCGTCGAGGCGTCGTGGTACCGCTGGCATCCCCGAGTGCGGCTGGCCCAGCAGGTCATCGCCGCGGGGACGATCGGCGCCGTACGTCACGTCAGCGCTGGCTTCACCTTCGCCATCGCCGACGACGCCAACTACCGGCTGGATCCCACGCGCGGTGGAGGGGCGATGTACGACGTCGGCTGCTATGCCGTGTCAGCGGCACTGTGGGCCTTCGGCGGCGCTGCACCGCGAGAGGTCTCGGCTCAGGCCGAGATCGGCCCGTCCGGTGTCGACCTGGCGATGGACGCCATCGTGACGTTCGACGCCGGTGACGCGCAGGTGCGGGTCTCGATCCACGAGCAGGGTCGGCAGTGGTTGGTCGTGCGCGGCGATGCGGGCGAAGTCGAGCTGCGCGATGCGCCGTACACCTCGTGGGCGGACCAGGACACCGAGCTGTGGGTCTCCGACGGCCACAGTACGACGCGTCACCCCGTGCCAGCGGCCGACCCTTACCGCCTCATGGTCGAGGAGATGGCCGCGGTCATCGACGGTCGACCCGGCTGGGTGCTGCCCATCGCCGAGTCGCTCGCGTGTGCACAGGTTCTCGACGCGGCGTTCGAGTCGGCAGCGGCCGGAGTGCCCGTCGCGATCTAGTGTCCCGTGCCCGACGAGGCGCTAACGTCGACACTCCGACCGCGGGACGAGCCTGACCACCAGCTCTCGCGGGGTGGGCTGCAACAAGTAGGGCCCGGTCCACGACGGGACAGGCTGCTCTGCCGCAGGCTGTTCATCTCCGGCGACGGTAGCGGGTGTCCCCTCAGCGGTCACGGCCGAGACTTGAAGAGCGTCCATCGCCGCGTGTGGCCAGACGCCGGCGAGAACAACCACCCCGATCAGGCCGAGAAGTCCGGCGAGTGTGACGACACCCTGAACCGGGACAACCTGGGCTAGCGCACCACCCGCCGTCAGCGACAGCCCCTGGAACACCATGAGGCCGGACTGGGCGAGACCAAACGCCCGCCCGCGCGCTGCGGGTGGCACGCGCGCGACGAACGTTGCGTTGGCCGGCAGCTGAAACGCGAGGCCGATGCCGCTCACGGCCCACAACACGCAGGCGACTGCCACTGGCGGATGGGTCACCGTGCCGAGAAGCGGGACGAAGGTCAATACGGCCAGCGGCAACATCAGCCTCAGTCTCCGGGACGGTGCCACGAGGCGACCGATGACGAAGGCGCCGACCACCGCCCCCACCGGGTTGGCGGCGAGGAGCAGGCCGGTAGCGACGGGGCCCGCGCCCTGCGAGTCGGCATAGGTCACCGCCAGTCCCTCCGGGACGATGGAAAAAGCCGCACCGACCCACGCAAGCAGCAGGATGGATCGCAACACCGGACTGGCGAAGACGACGCGTGAACCCTCGCGGATGTCGGCGACGAGGGTCGGCCGCGCTCCTGTCGCGGCGGGTGGCCGCGGCGCCACGCGAATCAGCAGGAGCACGCCGGACAGAGCAAAGGTCACCGCATCAAGTCCAAGCGCTCCGCGTGCGCCGACGGCCGCGACGAGCGCCCCACCGCCGGCGAAGCCGAGGACCTGAACGAGCTGGGTGGTGATCGTGCCCAGTGACGAGCCCACGACGTAGAGGTCGCCGGGCAGCACATCCGGCAGCGTCGCCGCGCGGGCCGCCTCGAACGGCGGTGCCAGCACGCTCGCGACGAACAGCAGGAGAAACAGCGCGGGCAGCGGTACGCCGGGCAGCGTCATGGCGCCGAACAGCGCAGCTCTCCCGAGCTCGCAGACAACCATCACGCGGCGCCGTGGCAGCCGGTCGGCAAGCGGGCTGAGCACCGGACCCGCGATGACCCACGGCAGGAAGCCGGCGGCGTAGGCCAGCGCCGCGAGCAGCGGCGAGTCGGTGCGGGCGTAGACGAGCACGGCGAGCGCGACCTTGGCCACCTGGTCACCGATGCCGGAGGCGACCTGGGCGAAGTAGAGCGCACGGAACTCGGTAACGCGCAGGGCGTCGGTGTAGCGGCCCGGACGTTCGACGGTCCCCGCCGTCACGACCTGAGGAACTCCGCGACGGCGGGTACGACAACCGCTCGCGCCTCTTCGAGCGGCCAGTGCCCCACCCCAGGCAGGGAGAGCATGGTCGACGTCGCCCCCAGGTCGCTGACGACACTCTCGCCATCCGAGAGCGGCAGGACAGGGTCAGCAGCACCCCACACCACGAGCGACCTCTCGACCCGCACCCGCGGTGGACCGGCCGGCGGGTTGCCTTGGCCAAGGAGACTCTGCATCGCCGCAGCGACCTTGGGTCGGGTGGCCGCGCGGTAGTAGCCGAGCATGGCTTCCACCTGTGCCGGGTCGTCGTAGCTGTCCAGGTAGTGGGTGAGCACGTCCTCGGGCAGCCGCTCTTGAGCCTTCCAGGCATAGTCGAACATCGCCCGCACGATACGGCGCCCACCCGCGCGGAAGGCGATCTCCGGCAGCGCCGGCAACGACAGCAACGGGATGTGGAAGGCCCGCGCGAGGTTGACCTTGCGGTAAGGGCCCGAGATGTCCACGAGACGGCGGACCAGGTCCGGGCGGGCACCCGCGAGACCCAGCGCGATCGACCCGCCAAAGTCGTGCCCAACGACGTCGACCGGGCCGTCGACCTCGTGCATGACGAGTGCGGCGAGCTCGGCGGCCACTGTCGCGACGTCGTACGGCGACCGCGCCTCGGACAGGCCGAGGCCCTTGAGGTCCGGCGCGAGGACGACCCGGTCCTTGGCCAAGTCGGGCATGAGGTCACGCCAGCACGCGGCAGTCTCAGGTACGCCGTGCAGCAGCAGCACCGGCGTCGTGCGCCGCTTGCGAGCCGGACCGGCCCGGTGCACGTGGAAACGCACTCCCTCGACTGCGACGAAGCGCGAGTCGGCTCCGGCGATCGGCGGACGTCCGCTCGGCCAGCTCTGGCTCGTCACGCGTAGAACACCTTCTCCACCACTGCGCGAGCACGCCGGGTCGCGCGCCGGTAGCCGTCGAGGAAGTCCGCGCGGCTCCCGGCAGGGTAGCCGACTGCGCGAGCTACCCCGGCGAGGGTCCGCGCGTCGTCAGGCAGCACGTCGTGCTGACGACCTCGCACCAAGGTGAGCGCGTTGCGCGCGGCCGTGGAGGCCTGCCATGCGCTGCGCAGCACGTCAGCGTCGTCAGCGGTCAACAGGTCGGCCGCGACGGCGGCCGCCAGAGCCTCCAGCGTTGACGCCGTGCGCAGGGCGGGCACCGCGTGGGCGTGCTGCAGCTGCAGCAGCTGCACTGTCCATTCCACGTCGGCGACCCCCCCCGGGCCGAGCTTGGTGTGCCGGTGCCGGTCGACTCCGCGCGGCAGCCGTTCGGTCTCCACCCGAGCCTTGATCCGTCGTACCTCTCGAATGCCCTCCTCACCGAACGACGGAGACCAACGCACCGGCGCGATGAGATCGAAGAAGCGCTCACCCAGGTCAGCGTCGCCGGCGACGACGCGCGCTCGCAAGAGGGCCTGTGCCTCCCACACCGCGGCGCGGCGCGCGTAGTAGCGCGCGTAGCCGGAAAGGCTCAGCGTCAGCGCTCCCTGCCGCCCTTCCGGCCGCAGGTCAGCGTCGACGACGAGCGGCGGATCCGGCGCCGGCACCGCAAGCAGCCGCCGCAGCTCCTCCGCGACCTGCTTCGCAGTTGCGGCAGCCGCGGCCTCGTCGGCACCGTCGATCGGCTCGTGCACGAAGAGCACGTCGGCGTCAGATCCGTATCCCTGCTCGCGCCCGCCGAGTCGACCCATCCCGACGATGACGAGGCGCACGTCGAGCGGCGCGCCACGTACGCCGATGACGTGGCGCTCGGCGACAGCGAGCGTCGCTGCCAGCGTCGCGTCGGAGACATCCGACAGCGCAACACCCACCTCGTCGACATCGAGGAGTCCCAGCAAATCGGCGCACGCGATCCGCAGCAGCTCATGACGGCGCAGCCCCCGCACCGCGGCAGCAGCGACCTCAGCCTGCTCGTGTCGACCGACGACCGAGCCGAACTCCTCGTGCAGCGCAGACGGCGGTCGTGGCACAAGCTCGGCGTCGCGCGCGACGATGCCCACCGCCTCCGGGGCCCGACTCAACAGGTCGGCGACGAACCTGCTGGACGAGAGCAGGCTGGCCAAGCGCTCGGCGACCACCTCCGAGTCGCGCAGCAGCGCGATGAACCACGGCGAGCCGCCGAGCTGTTCGCTGACGGTGCGGAACGCGAGAAGACCACCGTCCGGGTCGTGGGCCGCTGCGAACCACGGCAGCATCACGGGCAGCATGGTGCGCAGGACGATCGCCCGTCGCGACAATCCGCTGGTCATGGACTCGAGATGGCGCAGCGCACCCGCCGGGTCGGCGAAGCCGAGTGCTTCGAGGCGTTCGCGGGCGGCCTCCGGTGCCAGCCGGATCGCGTCGGCCGGCAGTCGCGACACTGCGGTCAGCAGCGGGCGGTAGAAGAGCTTCTCGTGCAGTCGTCGTACCTCGACCGCATGTCTCGCGCGCTCGGCCAGCAGGGCCTCCGAGGCCGTCCCGCGGCTGCCGTCCCGGTAACCCATGCTGCGCGCCAACCAGCGCAGCGCCGCGGGCTCGGTCGGCAAAGTGTGGGTACGTCGGAGGCGCTGCAGCTGGAGGCGGTGCTCGACGGCGCGGAGAAACCGGTAGGCCTCAGCCAGCCGATCGGCGTCCTCCCCCGCGACGTATCCACCCTCGGCCAGTCGCTCCAACCCTTCGAGGGTGCTGCGCACGCGCAGCCGCTCGTCGGCGCGACCGTGCACGAGCTGGAGCAGCTGCACGCTGAACTCCACATCGCGCAGCCCGCCCGGCGCGAGCTTGAGCTGACGCTCGGTCTCTCGCGGTGCGACCGCGCCCTCCACTCGCTTCTTCATCGCCTGGACATCGGCGACCAGGTCCGGTCGGGGAGCCTGCGACCACACCATCGGCGCGATCACCCGCAGGTAGTCCTGACCGAGCGCGAGGTCACCGGCGACGGGGCGGGCTTTCAGCAGCGCCTGGAACTCCCAGTTCTTCGCCCAGCGCTCGTAGTAGGCCGCATGGCTGGCCAGGGTTCGCACCAGGGGCCCGGATCGACCTTCGGGGCGCAGCCCAGCGTCAACCGGCCAGATGGTGCCCTCCTTGGTCGCCGCAGAGCAGGCCCGGATCAAACCCTCGGCGAGACGCGTGGCAGTACGCAGTGCGGCGGCCTCGTCGCCACCGGGTGGTGCCTCGGCGACGAAGACGACGTCGACGTCGCTGACGTAGTTGAGCTCGCGGCCGCCGCACTTTCCCATCCCGATGACTGCCAGGCGGCACGGCGCGGCGTCCGGCTCGATACCCGCCACCGCGATCGCCAGCCCCGCGTCGAGCGTCGCAGCGGCGAGGTCGGCCAGCTCCGCGGCAACGTCATCGACTGTGATCTCACCCGCGACGTCGCGGGCGGCGAGCCGTACCAACGCCGCGCGGTACGCCGTGCGCAATGCGTCGAGGACGTCGTCGCCGGCACCTCTCGCCCGGGCGCCGCCCGTACCCCAGGGCAGCGCTACAGCGTCGGCGACAGCTGCAGTGGCGTCGGCACCGACAGCGGTGAGCAGCTGCTCGCGCAACCCGAGAGCACTAGGACGTGACGCGGCGATGCGGTCATCGGCGAGGGCAGGCCAGCCTCGCGGATGGCGTACGACGTGGTCGCCGAGGACGGTCGACGTACCGAGCACGCCGAGGAGTCGCTCACGCAGCCCAGCGGACGAGCGCAGCGCAGCGAGGAGCACGGCCGGCTTCGGGGCGACATCGACGAGCCGCCCGAGCGCGCCCAGCGCGAGATCGGGATTCGGGGTCTGCGTCAGCGCCGCGACGATCACCGCGGCGCCAGCGTCGACCGGACCGTCCCTGCCCCACAGCCGCAGGCCGTCCGGGCCGAGAACCGCCTGCGCCGCGCGGGGATCACCGAAGCCAAGCCGGGTCAGACGTGCGTCGGCAGCAGTGTCCTCGCTCGCCACCGGACGAGCCTATCGAGCCGCGGGGACGCTAGTCGCGGGTGCTGACCCGCACAGGCGCAGCCGCCGTACGACGGCGCTGCGCCAGCACCACACCCATGCAGGCGGACATGACGAGCGACCCGCCGACGAGCACGGTCGCCGCCGCGGTCACCGGGTCGTCACGCTCGCGCAAAGGCAGCGCACTCATCGCGAGCTCCTGCTGCCCCTCTTCACGCTTGCGCACGTCGACTCCGACCGTCGCCAACTGGACCTGCTCCTGCTCCTCGAACGCGGTGCCGGCGTTGACCTGGGTGTTGATCTGCGGCTGCACCTGCGACTGCGGGGCGGGGTTGATCTGCGGGGCCGGGGCGGGAACCGGCGCCGGGGCGGCCGGCGGCTGGGCGGGAGCGGCCTGCTGCTGCGGAGGCGCCGGCGGGTTGGCCACTCCAGCGATCGCAGCGGGCACGAGACCACACGTCACGAGTGCGCCGGCCTCGGCGATCGTCGCCTCCCGCAGCGCTGCGCCGAAGGTGACCTCGTACTGACCGGGCTCGACCCCCTGGCAGGACACCGTCGCCCGCAGGGTGACGGTGCTGTCCGCCTTGACGTTGATCGGCAGGATGCGGGTGGGCTGCAGGTCGCGAAGCACCGGAGAGGGTCGACGGCTGAAGAACCGCAGATCCTGCACGTCGGTCACGCCGTTGAGGATCTGGACCAGGGTACGAGCCAGCTCACCGTTGCCGCTGCATACCAGCGGCTGCCCCTGGGCGATGTCTGGACGGCCATCTCCGCTGCAGTCCACGCCACCCGGGCCGGCCAGGGCTCCGGTGGCCCGGGCCATGTCCTGCATGTCACGACGCGCGATCGGCAGGACAGCGATGCCGACGTGCTTGATCCGCCGCTCCCGTAGCGCCGCCGCAGTCTTGTCGAAGCTTGGCGAGCCCTGGAGCTCACGGTCCCACTCCTCGTTGCCCGCGTGCAGCAGCACGCGCAGCGAGTCGGTGCGGAAGTTGGCCTGCTTGTTGCGCGGAATCTGGCAACCCGGCAGGCCGGGATCGATGTCGCACGTGCTCAGGGCCGCAAAGGTGATGTCGGAGCGGCCTTCACCCGTTGCACTCTGGTAGAGCGCGTCGAGGATCGGCTCCTGGTTGCCCGTCGTCTTCTTGGGATCGAGTGTCGCAAGCTGGTCGAAGAAGTTCTGGTTAACGGGTCCTACGTCGACGAGGCGGTCGTAGAGCGGCGGACTGGTCAATGACTTGTAGTAGCCCAGTCCGGCGTACACGTTCACCGCGCTCGAGCGAAGGCCACTGACAGCGGCAGCCAGGTTGGTGCGCAGGTCGTCGATGAACGCGGCCATCGACCCGGAGTTGTCCAAGACGATGTAGACGTCGAGAGGTGTGGGCCGGCGCGGAATCTGCAGTGTGTAGGTGATCTGCTTCGACTGGCCGATATCGAGCACGACGCTCTGGCTGCGCGGCAACAGACTGGGTGGCCGCACGCCGGCGAGATTGCCCGCGTCACTGTCCACCCTGATGGGCGGCGGCGCCACGCCGGGCTTGGACCGGTCGGCGATGGTTCGGTAGAGCTTCTCCGGCGATAGACCGAAGCGAATGCTGCGCACCCGGTCGATCTGCACCCGGAACGGCACGGCATTGGGAGCTGGGGTAACCGCCACCCAACGGTTGTTGGACAGCGCGTACACATCGGTCGTGCCGTCAGCCAACGTGGTGCCGACGACGACGTCGCTGGTGCGCGATCCGTGCGCTGCCGACTCCGCGACGAAGGGCACGGTGCTGGCCGAGTACGTGCGGCCATTGTCATTGGAGCGGACGGCCGCTGGCCGACCTGCCGTCGTCGTGCGGCTGAACGCGAGGATTCGCTGCTGGAAGATGTCCAGGGTGGTGAATCGATAGCCCGCCGACGACTGCTGCGCCCGAGTGAGACCGCTGTCGGTGAAGGTCGCTCCGCCGTCGCTGGAGCTCAGCAGCACTCCGTCGGCGATGACGAAAACACGATCGGCGCTGAGGTCGCTCACCGCGACGTCGTCGAGGACGGTCGCGCCACCGAGCTGGTCGCCCTGGGCGACCTGGGTCCAGCTCTGCCCGCCGTTGCCGCTGCGGTAGAGCGCGCCGACCGGTCCGCTCGGTGACGGAGCACCACCCACCGGCGGAATCGGACCGACCGGAGTGTCATCGAGACTGCTGACCGCGCGGAGCGAGAGGTAGACGATGCGAGCATCGGCAGGCGCTATGCGCAGGTCGACCGGCCGGCCCACAGGCGGCAGACCGCCGTCGGCGATCTCCCAGGTGCCGTTGTTGCCGGTGTCGGTGCGCAAGACGTGCGGGCGCCCTACGCCGGACTCAACCTCGACGGCGGTCGCGATGACGCGCCGCGGCGAGCCGCGCTCGGGGAGCGTCAATGACGTGATCGTGGTGGTCGCCGAGGACAGGGCGACGTCGCCGCTTGCCTCGGGGCGCAGCTCGAGGACCTCGTCGAACGTGCAGCCGGAGTCCGATGACCTCATCACCGTCTTGCCGTTGGTGACATAGAGGATCGACGGGTCCGTGGGCTGCACGGCGTACGCCGTCATCGTCTGCGGGCCGTTGTCGAACGCCGGCTTGGCGATCGCCTCCCAGCGAGCGACGTTGCCGCCGACGGGCACGATCTGGTTGCGGTCTGGGCACCGGGGCGCGGCCACCTGAGCCTGGGAGGTGACGAGCGGCACGGCGAGGACTGTCACCAGGGCAGCCAGCAGGGTGGGTCGGATCCGCGAGGTGCGCGGGGCCGCCTGAGTGGCTCTCACCGGTTCGTGTCCTCCGTAGCAGTACGCCCCGCCGTCAACGATAGGCCTTCGACGGCGGGGCCGGGGGCCCTGCGGCCGTTACCCGACCGTGGCTAGCACTATGTGACCTGGCTAACGTCGGCCGCCCGCTTTGGCGGGCGCACGGCGGGTGGTCGTCGTACGGCGTACGGCGCGGCCGTTGGGGCTGATCCGCTCACGGGACATCTCGCGCTCGATCGGGGCGAGCACCTCTTGGAGCTCCTCACCTTCGAGGGTCTCCTCGTGCTCGAGCCGTGCGGCCAGGCCGTCGAGCGTCGCCCGGTGCCGAGCGAGGAGGTCCATCGCCTCGTCCTGCGCCTCGGCGATGAACCGGCGGATCTCGGAGTCGAGCGTCGCCCGGGTCTCCGGGCTGACATCGGCCAGGGGGATGTCGTTGCCGAGGAACGCCTCGCTGGCCTTCCCGAGCAGACGTACCGGGCCCAGGATCGGGCTCATGCCGTAGCGCGCGACCATGTCGCGGGCCAGGTCGGTGGCCTGCTCGAGGTCCTGCTCGCCGCCGGTCGACATCTCCCCGAAGATCAGGTTCTCCGCCGCGATCCCACCGAGGAGGGTGACCAACTGGCCGCGCAGCGCCGTCTGGGACAGCAAACTGGTGTCCGCGTCGGACTGCAGCGTGGTCGTGGCGATCTGTCGGCCGCGGCTGAGGATCGACACCCGCTCGACATCAGCGACCCGGCCGGCCGCCGCCGCGACCACGACATGACCGCTCTCGTGGATGGCCGCCCGGCGGCGCTCCTCGCTGCTCATCAGCCGACCGCGGCGCTTCGGGCCGGTCAAGACGCGTTGGATCGCCTCCTCGAGCTCTGCCGGCTCGACGAGCGCCTTGCCCTGACGGATGGCAAGCAGCGCAGCCTCGTTGACCACGTTGGCCAGGTCGGCGCCGGTGAAGCCCGGCGTGCGCTCGGCGAGGAAAGCGAAGTCGACGGACGGAGCCATCGGCTTGCCCTTGGCGTGGATGCGCAGGATCCGCTCGCGGCCCTCCTGCTCCGGCCGCTCGATGGTGATGTGGCGGTCGAACCGGCCCGGGCGCATGAGTGCGGGGTCGAGGATGTCGGGGCGGTTCGTAGCGCCGATGACCACGATGCCGGACGAGACCTCGAAGCCGTCCATCTCGACGAGAAGCTGGTTGAGCGTCTGCTCACGCTCGTCGGAGCCGCCGCCGCCGCCACCGGTGCCACGCTTGCGCCCGGCAGCGTCGAGCTCGTCGATGAAGACGATGGCCGGAGCTGCAGCGCGCACCCGCTCGAACAGGTCTCGGACACGAGCCGCACCCACACCGACGAGGGCCTCGACGAACTGAGCGCCCGCGACGGAGAAGAACGGCACGCCGGCCTCGCCAGCCACTGCCTTGGCGAGCAGCGTCTTGCCAGTCCCGGGGGGGCCGAAGAGCAGCACACCCTTCGGCGGGGCAGCACCGAGTGCCTCGTACTTCGCGGGATCCGTCAGGTAGTCGCGGACCTCACGCAGCTCGGTCACGGCCTCGTCCGCGCCACCGACGTCTTCGAAGGTGACGTAGCTGGCGTTCTTCTTCGCCTTGCCCTTGCCGATCGAGCCGAAGTTGATGACGTCGCCGATCGCCGAGCTGCCGCCCTTGCCGAGGGTGAACAGCATCGCGAACAGGTTGGCCAGGATCATCAGGGGGAGCAGGAACGTCGTGACGAGACGCACCTTCTGCTTGGTGCCCTGCTCGTCGACGTCCACCTCGATCGTGCTGCCGCGCAGGGCCTGCTCGAGACCCTGAGTGAGCGAGCCGCTGCCTGAGACGATCACGTAGTAGTCACCCGAGGCGTCGCCATCACGCACCGGCGAGTCCTCGGGAACCCGATTGGTGAGCGGCAGCGGTGCCGGCTTCAGCGCCGCAGGTGACGCCGACGCGGCCGGCGCAGCGCTGGCCGCAGGCGCCGGGGATGCCGACACCACAGGGGCAGCCGACGCGCTCGCGACAGGGATCGGGGCGCTACGCTCGTCCGCGTCGTCCTGAGAGACGAACGTGCCCACGAACAGGTCGTCCTCGTCGAGCAACGTCGCGCTCTCGATCCGGCCCTGGTCAGCCAGCAGGCGCACCTCACCCAGAGTGAGCTGCCGGCCATCAGCGTCGGCGCCCAAGTAGCGCAGCGCCGAGAAGAACGTCGCGAACAGGCCGATCAGCGTGAGCAGCAGGAAGATCGTCAGCCGCGAGTTCGACGTACGACGCTTGATCGCGCGCTGGCGCTTGCGCTCACGGAGCCAGGCGCGCGTGTCGCGATCGAGGTTACGCAGCTTCGCGGTGAAGCCCGCCGACTCCGCAGTCGAAGCGTCGCCGGTGCTGGCCTTGGCCATCGTTCTCCCTGGTGTTCTGGTACAGATGTGGGCTGGGCGGGGTGCAGCACGCGTCCGCGGCGCAGGGCGGACCGGGCCTCCACGGGGGTGGACGCATCTGTGAAGAGCCCCGAGGAATGCTGCGGGTTCGCCCCGGGTTCACGCAGCCACCAGTGAGAGCTGGGCAGCGATCGGCTCAAGACGTTCGCCATCGTCGCACAGGGGGTGGCGGCGCGGAACGTCAGCTGGCCGCCAGCCTCGCGAACCGGGCCACGACCGGCCGCCAGGTGCGCTCCAGCACTGGAGTGAGTGCTGCTGCCCCCGCCTGCGCTTCCGCGGCATCGAGGCCGTCAGCCGCCAGGGTTGCTGCGTCATGCTCGGCCCACCGAGCGAGGATCCCCGGCGTTGTCTCGATGTGGAACTGCACCCCCCAGGCCCGCTCCCCCACCCGGAACGCTTGGTGGGGGTACGCCCCCGACCCGGCGAGCAGGACTGCCCCCGGTGGCAGCTCGACGATGCCGTCCCAATGCCACTGGACGACCTCGGCGAGCGCACCGACCTCGCTGAAGAGCGGGTCCGCCGCAGCGCGGTCGGTCAGCTGGACGACGGTAGCGCCGACCTCGGGTCCGAAACGGCCTCGCTCCACCCGCCCTCCCGTGGCCGCAGCCAGCAGCTGCGCCCCCAGACACACCCCGAGGACCGGGGTGCCGGCGGCCGTCGTACGACGGATCAGGTCCATCTCCTCGCGAAGCCAGGGCAGCCGATCGACGTCCCCGACCCCCATCGCGCCGCCCATGACGACTAGCGCGTCGAAACCCGGCGGCAAGACCTCAGGCACCGGATCGCCCTCGTGGAGGCGCCGCACCTCGAGGTCCAAACCAGCGGCGGGCAGCCACTCGCCGAGCGTGCCGACCCCGTCCTGCTCGAGGTGGACGAGAACGAGTGCACGAGCGGCCATGCGGCGATACTGCTCCCTATGACGACCTCAGTGACCGGCGGCGGCACGTTCCTGATCGGCGGGGATCTGCGCGTACACCGACTCGGCTTCGGCGCGATGCGGATCACCGGCGACGGAGTCTGGGGGGAGCCCAAGGACCACGACACTGCGATCGCGGTGCTCCGCCGCGCGGCCGAGCTCGGCGTCGACCTCATCGACACCGCCGACAGCTATGGCCCCTTCGTCTCCGAAGACCTCATCCGGGAAGCCCTCCACCCGTACGGCGGCGTCGTCGTGGCGACCAAAGGTGGGCTGACCCGCAGCGGTCCGGGCATCTGGGAGCCGCTGGCTCGCCCGGAGTACCTCCGACAGTGCGTCGAAATGAGCCTGCGGCGACTTGGCCTCGAGCGGATCGAGCTCTACCAGCTGCACCGCATCGACCCCCAGGTGCCGGCGGAGGAGTCGCTCGGCGCCCTGGGCGAGCTGCAGAAGGCAGGGAAGATCCGCCACCTCGGTCTGTCCGAGGTCTCCGTGGACGAGATCGAAGCCGCCCGCAAGGTCGTCGACGTGGTCAGCGTGCAGAACCTCTACAACGTCGCCAACCGCCAGTCCGAGGCCGTCCTCGATCACTGCGAGCAGGAGGGCATCGCCTTCATCCCGTGGTTCCCGGTCGCGAACGGCGACCTGGCGCGAACCGGCGGGGTGCTCGACGTGATCGCCAAGGAGACCGGGGCGACCCCTGCTCAGCTCGCTCTCGCCTGGCTGCTCCGACGGTCCCCGGTGATGCTGCCGATTCCGGGCACTGGCTCGGTCGCACACCTCGAGGAGAACTGCGCTGCCGCCGACGTACGCCTCACCGACGAGCAGTACGAGGCTCTCACCGCCGCCGCCAGCTAGACAGCGTCCGCGCTCCAGCGTGGCGCTGCATTGTCCCGGCTCGCCCCCGCTGCTCTCATGATCATGAGCGCCCGCACGCGCTAGGGCGCGTCGTAGGTACTCATGATCATGGTGGTGCGAGGCCGTACGACGGAGCCAGTCGCTCAGAGGACGGCGAGGTACCGCTCCAGCTCGAAGGGGGTGACCTGGCGGCGGTACTCCTCCCACTCGGCCTTCTTGTTGCGGAGGAAGTAGTCGAAGACGTGCTCGCCGAGGGTCTCCGCGACGAGCTCGGAGCCTTCCATCACGCGGATCGCATCGGAGAGCGAGGTCGGCAACCGCTCGTAGCCCATCGCCTTGCGCTCAGTGTCGGACAGCGCCCAGATGTCGTCCTCCGCCCCGGGGGGGAGCTCGTAGCCCTCCTCGATGCCCTTCATGCCGGCAGCGAGAATCAGTGCGAACGCCAGGTAGGGGTTGGTCGCGGAGTCAGGTGAGCGGAACTCGACGCGGGTGGAGTTGCCCTTCTGCGGCTTGTACATCGGCACGCGCACCAGCGCCGAGCGGTTGTTGTGGCCCCACGTCACGTGGACTGGCGCTTCACCCCCGGCGATGAGCCGCTTGTAGGAGTTGACCCACTGGTTGCACACCGCGGTGATCTCCGAGGCGTGGCGCAACAGGCCGGCGATGAACGCCTTGCCCACCTTGGACAAGTAGTAGGGGTCACCGGGGTCGTGGAAGGCGTTGCGATCGCCCTCAAACAGGCTCAGGTGGGTGTGCATGCCCGAGCCGGGGTGCTCACTGATGGGCTTGGGCATGAACGAGGCGTAGACGCCCGCGGTGAGCGCCACCTCCTTGATGACCAGCCGGAACGTCATGATGTTGTCCGCTGTGGTGAGCGCGTCGGCGTACCGCAGGTCGATCTCGTGCTGGCCCGGTGCCACTTCGTGGTGACTGAACTCCACCGAGATGCCCATCCGCTCCAGCATCGTGATCGCCTGACGCCGGAAATCGTGGCCAGCCTCGTGCGGCGTGAGATCGAAGTACCCGGCGTGGTCGACCGGCACCGGTGCCGTCGAGTCCTTGAAGAGGAAGAACTCGATCTCGGGGTGCGTGTAGAACGTGAAGCCCTTGTCGGCCGCCTTGTTCAACGCGCGGCGGAGCACCCACCGGGGGTCGGCCTCGCTCGGCGTGCCGTCGGGCATGACGATGTCGCAGAACATCCGCGCCACGCCCGGACCGTCACCGCGGGTCGCGAGGATCTGGAACGTCGACGGGTCGGGGCGCGCGAGCATGTCGCTCTCGTGCACTCGCGCGAAGCCCTGGATCGCACTCCCGTCGAAGCCGATCCCTTCGGCGAAGGCACCCTCGAGCTCGGCCGGTGCGATCGCCACCGACTTGAGGAAGCCGAGTACGTCGGTGAACCACAACCGGACGAACCGGATGTCACGTTCCTCGATGGTCCGGAGCACGAACTCCTGCTGCTTACCCATGGGCCGAGCCTAGTGCGGCCGTGTTTCAGCGCTGTTACCGACCATCCGGGTACGACATCAGCAGCTGCCGCGGCCGTAGGCTGGGCTGGTGGTTCCCCTGCGAGTCGCGCTCGCTCAGGTCGACCCGACGGTGGGCGACATCGCGGGCAACCTCGCCCTGGCCCGGACCTGGATCGCCCGGTCAGTCGAGGCTGGCGCTGACCTGGTGCTGCTGCCAGAGATGATGCTCACGGGCTACCCCATCGAAGATCTCGTCTACCGGCGATCGGTGCTGGCGGACAACCTGGCCGCGCTGGACGAGCTGGCCAGCGAGACGGGCGACACCGCGGTCGTCGTGGGCTACCTCGATCGTGACGAGCACGGTCTGCGCAACGCCGCAGCGTTCCTGCATGAGGGTGCGGTCAAGGCTCGCTACTTCAAGCATCACCTGCCCAACTACGGCGTGTTCGACGAGGCTCGCTACTTCGCCCGCGGCACCGACTTCACCGTCGTTGCGTATCGCGGTCACCGCATCGCGCTGACTATCTGCGAGGACCTCTGGCAGGAGGGTGGTCCGTTCGCCGCTGCCCGCGAGAGCGGCGCCGACCTCGTCGTCTGCATCAACGGGTCGCCGTACGAGCGGAGCAAGGACGACGTGCGTCTCGAGCTGGTACGGCGTCGCGCCGCGGAGGCCGGTGCACCGGTCGCGTACTGCAACATGGTCGGCGGCCAGGACGAGCTCGTCTTCGACGGCGACTCGATGGTGGTCGCCGCCGATGGAGCCCTCCTCTCGCGCGCGCCGCAGTTCGTCGAGCACCTGCTGGTGCACGACTTCAGCCGCGGGCCGCAGACCATCGCGCCGCGACTCGACGACTGTGCCGAGGTGTGGGGCGCACTGGTCACCGGCACCCGCGACTACGTGCGCAAGAACGGCTTCAGCTCCGTCGTCCTCGGACTCTCCGGTGGCATCGACTCCGCGCTCACCGCGACGATCGCTGCGGACGCACTCGGGCCGCACGCCGTACACACCGTCGCGATGCCGTCAGCCCACTCGTCACAGCACTCTCTCGATGACGCGGCCGACCTCGCGGTGCGCCAGGGACTGCACCACAGCGTCGTGCCGATCGAGCCCGTCGTCGTGGCCTACCACGACATGCTCAGGGAGTCCGGCGGCCTCCACGGCGTCGCGGCGGAGAACCTGCAGGCAAGAGTCCGCGGC
>Ga0136633_1000864_pt1 | contig 22770 bp, 25 predicted proteins | sample AntDrymeUQ832206_2_FD_105494 | JGI IMG/M metagenome (GOLD analysis project Ga0136633, IMG submission 105494) | Polar desert sand microbial communities from Dry Valleys, Antarctica - metaG UQ83 (22.06) | ecosystem: Environmental > Terrestrial > Soil > Desert | place: Antarctica: Dry Valley...
GACGCCGCCCTCGCCCTGGTCATGCTGTCGTGCGGACCGATCGACCTCCGTCTCCCCCACGAGCGAGCAGCATGAGCCGTGACCGAGTCGGTGTTCGCCCACATTCATGCCAGGAGAGCCACTTCTTTGACAGCTGCGCCGACGAGCCGAACGGCGACGTGGGCCCACCGGAACGAAGCAGGTCGGTCGCGCATCTCACACCACGTCCCTTCGGTGCACGGCGACCAACCCGATCGCTGCTGGCACGAGTGCCCACAGTGCGCTCCCGAGGACCGCCGACCCGGCGCCGACGTCGGAACCGATCTCGCGCGTGACACCGGACAGGACGCTGGCGAGGGTGGTGGGGATCCACGACGCAGCGTCGCTGGCCATCTGGACCATCAGCGGCGGGGCGATGATTAGCGCGAGGACCGCGCCGGTGACCGCACCGCCCGTGTTGCGCACGATCGCGCCGATCCCGGCGCCGAGGAGGGCTCCGCACGCCCCCGCGAACGTCGAAGCGGCGAGCACCTGCGCCACTCCCCCGACCGAGACCAGGAAGCCGAACTCGGTGGTCGGAAGCGACAGTGCAACCGCTGCGACGGTGAACACCGCTCCGGCGAAGCTGAGGGCACCGCCGACGATGGCTACTGCGGTGTATTGGGCGAGCACGGCGCGGTGCCGCCGTGGCGAGCTGAGGAAGGTGGGAATGACGGTGTTGTGGCCGTACTCGCGTGCGACGGCGATGGCGCCGAAGAGCCCAGCGCCCATCATCGCGTTGGCTGCGGAGGCCATCAGTGAGCGTTGGTCGGCGGCGGTGGAGATGAACGCCTTGCTGCCGTCGAAGTCGGTGCCGAAGACGACGGCAACGGCGGAAAGGCCGCTGATCACCACGAGCACGGCCAGGAAGGCCAGGGGCATCCGGGTGGTGGTGAGCTTGCGGAGCTCGGAGCGGATGAGACGTGTCCAACTCATGGGCGGGTGACCTCCTCGAGTGAGGGCAGGAGCGGCGCGGCGGGTCGAGTCCATTCGAGGAACCGTTCCTCGAGTGAGCCCGCGTGGGGTGAGAGCTCGTGGACGGCGATGCCAGAACGGAAGGCGTGGTCGCCGATGTCGGAGATCGACAGGCCCTGGACCAGCAAGGCGCCGTCGCTCCCGCGTTCGACGCTCCCACCCGCCGCTTCGAGGACGGCCGACAATTGGTCGTGATCCCGGTTCGGACCAGGGTGGTCGTCTGGCGCAGCTCGGCCAGCGGGCCGCTCGTGACCAGCCGGCCCTGATTGAGGACGAGGAGGTCGTCGGCGAGATGCTCGACCTCGGAGAGCAGATGGCTCGACACCAGGACGGTGCGGCCGCGTGCGGCCCTCGCCCGCAGCAGGTCGCGAATGGTGCGGATGCCTTGGGGGTCGAGGCCGTTGGACGGTTCGTCGAGGACCAGCACTGGCGGGTCACCCAGCAACGCTGCAGCGAAGCCGAGCCGTTGGCGCATGCCGAGCGAATAGGCGCCCGCACGGCGGTCGGCGGCGGCACCGAGGCCGACGAGTTCTAGGACCTCGTCGACCCGGGTCGTGTCGATGCCCTCGGCGGCCGCGAGGATCCGCAGGTGGTTCCGGCCGCTTCGTCCGGGGTGGAAGGCGTTGGACTCCAAGAGCGCTCCGACCGTTGCGGCGGGGTCGGGGATGTCGCGGTAACGGACGCCGCCGATCGTGGCGTGACCGGCGTCGGCCGACGCCAGGTCGAGGAGGATCTTCATCGTGGTCGACTTGCCCGAACCGTTGGGGCCCAGGAAGCCGGTCACGCGCCCGGGGCGCACGGTGAAGGCGAGGTTGTCCACGACCGTGTTGACGCCGTAGCGCTTGGTGAGGTGGTCGACGCGGAGCTCGGTTCCGGTGTCGACGGGCTCGAGCCCTGGGCTCGCCGCCCTTTCGTGGAGCGTCTCTACGGTGGTCACGGGTGTAGGTCCTCTCTTGAGGTGTCGACGGGTGCGAGGGCGGTGACGCCGCAGCGGATGAACTCCCCTTCGGCCCAGCGGGCGGTGTCCGGGAACCAGCCGACACGCACAACTGCTGGGATCGTGGACGAGCCGAACGTGCGGGTCTCGATGGTCTGCATCCCGAAGCGATGCTCCGCCCAGTCGCCGGACTGGTCGGGGTCGCCCCAGCGATCGAGCCACATCGACTCAACCCCACCCTCGTCGTCGATCCGGAGGTGCAGCTCGAAGTCGGTGCCGTCGAGTGTGAGCCGGGCGGTGAGTTCCCGTTGCGTCTCCGCCTGCCACCGGACCCCGAAGCGCGGGAGGAGCGCTGTGGGAACCCACACCGCCTCGGCGACGGCCCGTGCAGCGGAATTGCGGGCGACGTCGGGGCCGGCGGCGCGGGCGACCCGGAAGAGCCGCAGGAGCTTCCAGTCCATGGCCCCATGAGCGTCGGCATACCGATCGGACCCCGCGATGACCACCGCGACCCTTGCCCGCCAGACGAACCCCACGTGGGGTGCGAAGACCTCGTGGGCGCGCAGCGGGAGCCAGCGCCTGTTCAGCTTCAGGTGGCCGCGCATGTCCACATCGACAGCACGAGCGAGCGGCGCCCCGGGCGCGATGGCCGCTCGGAAGTACCGGGCGACCGGCCCGGGCAGACCGGCGAGCTCGTCGTCGCTGAACCGTCCCGGGTCCGCAGGTCGCCGCAGGCGCTGCTCGAGGGAGTCGAGGCCGTCGGTGCTCGTCATAGAGGTCATCGCAGCTCCATCTCCTTCGGCCCGACGGCCGGGAACGAGTCGTCGTTGCGGCGGGCCCGAAAGAGCAGGGCCGCCAGGAAGAGGTTCACGGCGAGCCCGGCGAAGGTGTCGCCGGCATCGACGACGAGCGCTGGGGTCGAGACGATGCACGCGACCAGACCGAACTGACGCCATCCGCCGGACCCGATCGCCAGGGCACCGGCGGTGACGGCGAACAGCACTGCGCCGAGCAGCCAGAACAGGCCGATGACGCGACCCGAGGCGCTACCGGCCGTTGGTGTCGCAGTGTCGTAGGTGAACTCCCCCACTTCGGCGAGCTTCCACAGCAACAGGAACCCCACGAGGTGGATCACCGCGTGCATCGCCAGGATCGCCGCACCCGCGCGCCGCGGCCACAGGGACCGATGCTCAGTCACTGGACACGCTCCCCCGTTCGAGCTCGGCAGCGATCCCGGACGCCCACTCCGATCTCGTCCCAGTCCCTGAAGTCTCCCGCCGGTGCCCGCAGCGCGGTGGCGATAGCCTTGTCGGTGAATCGCAGCAGGCTGCGATCGAGCTTCCCGCTGAACACACGGTGATCGCGGGCGCCGCTGGCCGTGGACATCGTCGCGGCGTCGACCGGGTCCGCGCCGGGCTTCGGAGGGTCGCCGACCGGGCCGCTGGAGAACAGCCATACGGGCCGGGACCGCAACACTCGGCGCTGCCGGTGACGAACTCCTTGGCTGCCTCGAGCCAGTGCCCGGCGTACACGGCGCTTCCCACGACGACCGCATCGAACGCTGCGGCGTCCGGGGCCTCGTCGCAGGAGGCGACCGTGACGTCGTGTCCGGCTTCGGTCAGCACCTCGGCGATAGCGCGGGCGATGCCGTCGGTGGCCCCGTACCGCGACGCGCAGGCGACCAGGACCGCCATTACACGTTCTCCCGCCGGCGGTGGTGCAGCGGGTGGAACAGCCGAACGGCGTAGGTGAGGACGGCGACGGCGGTCAGAGCGAAGACCGCTACCTGCGCCCCGGCGCCATTGGGATCGTGGTTGGCGACCATCACGATCGCCATCGTCAACACAGCGAGCGTCACGAGCACGAACCAGCCGACTGCGGCGTAGAGGCCTCGTAGCCCCGCCGCCGAGCCGCGTCGGAGCGCTATTGCCGTTGCGGCGACGAGCGGCACGAAGATCCCGACGTCCATGAGGAGGATGCTCCAGAACATGGCGGGATCGCCCAGGCTCTCTTCTGGGATCGACTCGCTATTCAACGCTGCCGCGACGCCGGGCAGGTAGCGCAGGACCACGAACCCTGCGAGCGAAGCCGCGACGATCGCATGCCGCGTCCGAGTCCTGCGAGACATCGGCGGCAGGTCCGCATGGGCGGCTGCCCTCCATCCCGACCACCCGGTCGTCCACCCGAGGACGAACAGACCCAGCTGCAGCGGCAGCGTTCCTGGGTAGTGATCGTAGTCGGGTCCGACCACGAACTGGAGGAACATGTACGCGGTGTACGTTCCGGCAACGACTGCGAGGATCGGCCCGACGGGATGGCCTCGGCGGATCAGCGAGCTCGCAGCGAGCGCAGTCGGGGCGACGACGAAGAGCGTGACCGCGTCGAGCCCGACCGTCTGGTTGCGAAGGGTCTCGGTCAGCGGATAATCGACGAGGTCGAGCCACAGCGGCCCGACGATCGAGTTCGCAGCGAGCCCCACCGCAAGGGTGATGAGACCCGACGGCAGCCAGCCACCAGGCGTCGGCCGAGTTGCCAGATCGTCAGACGATGCCGCGGGAACGAGTGCGGCTCGGTGCATGGCGCTGCCGGTCATGCGGCTTCTCCTCGGGAGCCATGCTCCGTGCTGCTCGACGATCCGGGAGTGGTTCCGGCGGAGGTCGTGATCGAGCGTCGCCGGCTGCATTTGCCCTCTCGTAGTGTGACGGACCGGGATCGCCTCGTAGATGTCGTGGGTCGGCACTCCGGCTGGCTTGAGGGTGACGGTTGCGAGGACGTCGCTCCCTGCGCCCTCGGGGATGCGGTCTCCGGACGGCTGCAGGCCGGCGTGTGGGCGGCGACGGTGAGGTTGAAGAGCGCCGCTCCGCAGCTGATCAACAGTTCGCGTCCGTCGGGGTCCGCGATCGGTAGTTGTCTCGATGGGTCGGCGAGGACCTGGATCTCGTGCGTGCCGACCTTAAATCTACAGGGTTGGGTGTTGTGGGACGACGGTGCACGTGTCGCGCTCTGGACGAGTCCGACCAGGGTGTCGTTCCTCGTGCGGGTCGTTCGCTCCCGGGCCATGTCCCTACCTCCGACCGGCGCTGCGACCGGGTGCTCTGTGTCGGTGACGGTTCCGTCCTGTGGCCCGAGGCGCCCTCGATGCGAGCAGTACGAGGACGCCCGCCCACGTTCCCGTCCCTACCGGACGATCACAACAGGGCAGGCGGCGTGGGCGGCACACTGATTCGCCACCGAACCGAGCAGCAGGCCGGCGAACCCGCCGCGGCCCCGATGGCCGACGACGAGCAGATCCGCATTCTCGGCGTGCTTCACGAGCTCTTCGGCCGTCGCACCTTGCAGCACCGTGCGCTCGACCTCGGGCGGGTCGTGCTCAGCGGCGAGCGCGTCGTCCACGGACTGGTTGAGGACGCCGTGTGCTTCGGCGATTAGATCGTCGTGAGCAAACACCGGCGTGCTCAGGATGATGGGGGCGTACGTCCACGCCGGGTAGTGCCACACGTGCACGGCCTCAAGGGCCACGCCCCGGACGCGGGCTTCCGCCAGTGCCCAGCGCAAGGCATGTTGTGACGAGTGCGATCCGTCTACCCCGACGATAATCTTGTCGGCTGCCATCTGTGAACCTCCTTCTCATACTCATGATGAGGGCTCCGCCCAGCCGCTGACAGTCCCGTTCGTCATCACCGCATGTGACGTTCGACCGTTTCCGCTCGGCCGGCTGACTCGGCGAGCGAGGGGACTGTTTCGGGACAAGCCACTCGAAGGCGCCGGGGGGGGCAACCGAAGGTCCCCCACCCGCGACACCCTCGACGCCTACGGCCATGTGATCTCCAAGGTCGAAGCCGCCGCTCGGGCCGAACTCGCGGCGTCCCGCAAATGGTGTGCTCTCACTCTCCCCCGCCGCCTGACATACCGATTCGGTCGGGTGGCGACCGGAAGCGGAACGCCCCGGACGCGCAGCCGTTCGAGGCGTTTCCGCGTGCCACCGAGCCGCCTCGTGGGGATTCCGCACAGGGACCACGACTACCGGACCCGGCTGGGTTGCTCGCCGGCCAGCTCCCACCCGACCAGCGCTCAGTCCTTGTTACGGTGGCGCTCGTCGAGGCGGGCGGCGTAGGCGGCGGCTTCGGAGCGCCGACTCATGCCCAGCTTCATCAGGACGTTGGAGACATAGTTCTTCACTGCCTTTTCGGCCAGGAACATGCGCTCGCCTATCTGGCGGTTGGTCAGGCCCTCGGCGATGTGGTCGAGGATGCGCCGCTCTTGCTCGGTGAGGCTGGACAGGTCGTCCTCCGGCGCCTGGGCCACCGGGGTCCGCAGGCGCTCGAGCACCCAGGCGGTCACGCTGGGGTCGAGCAGGGACTGGCCCTGGGCCACCCGCGTCAAACGGGGCGATCCCCTCGAAACCGTTGGTGCACTCCGCGTAGAGGTTGAGCCGGCCGATGGCGACGCCCCGGATGGTCAAGGGGACCGAGAGGCTGCTCTTGATGCCGTTGTCGGCCGCAGCCCGACGGACTCGGGCCAGGCGGGCGCCTTGGCGATCGAGTCGACGTTGAAGTCCGAAACGACGCAACTGCCTCCAGGCAAGGGCCGTCGCCCGGCTCGTGCTGGGCGCGGTCGAGTTCGTATGCGGCCTCGTCGGTGCACACCTCCCCGTCCGAGCCGAGCCAGCCCATCAGGGCCACGCCCGCGGCGTCACAGCTGCCTATGGTGCCGACGGCCAACGCACCACCTTGAGCAGCTTCTTGCGCGTGGTCCGTCGTGCGACGGCGGGTTCGGCCAAGATGGCCAAGCTGCGAGCCAGCTGGTCGGGAATGTCGGCCAACCCGACGGTCCGGCCAGTCTTACCGGACCAGGGAGTTCTGGGCGCCGTCCACCTCGGCCATCGCTCCTCTGGCGTCTTCGAGATGGCGGGTCCCGTCGTGGACGGCCGCCCAGGCCAGTTCGGCGGCGCACACCACCCGCTGGTCATGCTCGCCCACGGCCTGCCAACCCTGTGGCGGCGCGTTCTCGATGGTGCAGGCCAGATGCTCAGCGGCGCCCCCCAGCCCGATGAGCGCGGCGTGCCACTCGACGGTGTTCGCCGACGCCCGGGGAGCCTCGATGACAGGGGTGAGGAGCACGCGACCCTCGCTGGACATGACCAGGCTCAGGAGAATGTCGGCGCGCTGGACGACCTCGGTGAGGTGGGTGACGCACTCCAACGCCGACCAGGACCCCCGCTGGGGCTGGCCCACGCGGACGTGGCTGTTCTCCTCGCCGACAAGGGCCATGTACTGCCCCGGGGAGCGCCCTGAGCACGGCCGCCATCTCCTCGGGGCCGGTTGCGTCGTGGCTCCCGTCGCACAGGGCGCAGCTCGATCCGACCCGCCCCCCACTGGCACCGGTGGTGCCGGCCCTCGTCCGATGGTCGGATCCCGGCTTCGAACGACCGAACGGACGGCCCGCTCCCATCCACCTTGGACTTCCAGCCACCTCGGATGGCGGGTGCCCAAGCCAGTGCCGCGCCGGACGACGGCGACTCATCGGCTTCCACGGCCGGGGATGACCTCCACCAGCTCCGACAGCCCGCCCGACCGCAGCGCGTCGTGGGCGTCGTCAGGCAGCGCCTTCAGCACCAACTTCATCCCGTGGAGGCCCGCCCGGCTTGCCGCTTCGACGAGGAGTGACACTGCTTCGGGCTCGATGGTGGCCCGGGTCAGATCCACGGCCACAGCCAGGTTGCCCTGCCCCTCGATCAGATCGGTCAGCAGGCTCTCCAGGAGCTCGCAGCTGTCCAGGTCGAGCTCTCCAGCAACGGTCACCACCACCGTCCCCAGGGCCCGACCGACCACCAGCGACAAATTGGGCGTGAATAACCCACGACCAGCGGCCGCGCTCGGCCAGGCCTCGGGAACCGTCCTCGGCTGATCGGCGACGCTCACCTTCTCATCCCGCTCGATCTCGTCGAGGACCATCTGCACGGGGGGGGCCGACGCGGTTCGTCATCTGTCCTCACCTTTCCTCAGGCTCAACTTCGAGCATGGCGGCACCAGCCCTCAATGACCAGGGCCGAAGGTCCCGGTTTCCGGACCGAAACGCTGTCATCCCAGGAGGCGGCGAGCTGGCGGCTGATCTCGAAGTCCTCGCGGGCGGAGACCACGACGGCGATGTTCCGCTCGGGATCGGGGGCCACGCCCAGGAAGCCGCTGGCCCACCGAGAGGCAGTTGGCGGCCCGCCAGTAGGCGTCGAGGGCCGGCCAGCTCATCGGGCGCCAGCACCGCCGTGGGGATCGTCGTCGCCATGGGGGGCGCTCCTCGTCTCAACCCAACCTTTGGTCTGACGCGGAGACGCCTCGGACGCTCGGGGCGTCCCGGGGCGTTCCGCTTACGGTCGCCACCCGACCGAAGCGGGTGCGTCAGGCGGCGTGGTTGCGGGCGGCGGCGAGTACCGGGACCCGGCGAGCGGCGAGCTCGGCCCGGGGCCGCGGCCTCGACCTTGCTGATCACGTGGCCGTTGGCGTCAAGGGTGTCACGGGTGGGGTCCGGCATTGCCGTCCGCCAGCCGTTGTCCGCCGTGCCCTGGACGACGCCGGCGACCGAGAAGGTGGGTCCGTGGCCGGCGGGGCGGGGGGCGGCGACGAGGCTGTCGGGGTTGGGGAACGAGGTCTTCCAGGTCATCTGGGACGCCGCAGGCATGACGCCGGCGATGGAGAACGCCGGGCTGCAGGTGGCGGGGTTTCGGGGGCGAGGACCTTGTCCATCTCGTTGCCTTCTTCCTGTGTGCGGGTGGCGAGTTCGATGTGTCATGGTGATCCTCGGCCCGCTCCGGTTGTAGGGCCGGCCGTCACCGCGTGACGGTGCCGAACGCCCTTAGCCGGGGGTCCTGGCGCCCGCACATGGGGACCTTCGGCCCTGGCTCCGTGCCCGCCGGGATCGCATGGCTGTCTGATGCAGATCGATCGCAACGGCCTGGAAGTCCTCTCCCGCGAAGACTGCCTGCGCCTGCTGGCGCAGAGCCTCGTCGGGCGCGTCGTTGTCACGGACCGGGCGCTGCCGGCGGCCTTCCCGGTGAACTTCGCCCTCCTCGACCACGACGTGGTGTTCCTCACGACCGCCGGCAGTAGCTCGACGCCGCCGAGGGGGAGAAGTCATGGCCTTCGAGGCGGACGACATCGACCCCGTCTCTCACACCGGCTGGAGCGTCCTGGTCCAGGGGCTGGCCACCGTGATCGTCGAGCCCGGGGAGGTGGAAAGGGCCCGGACGCTCGGACTTGAACCCTGGGCTCCGTCGGCCCAACGCCAGTTCATACGCATCCGCGCCGAACTGGTCTCCGGCCGGCGGCTCGTCCCCCGCCCGGTGCGCAAGGTGTATCTCCCTGCCCCTGTGGCGCGTATCGAGCTGCCCCAGTTCGCCGGCTGCCCGGCCTGCGGATCCCAGGAGATGCTCCCCGTGAGCGACGGCGCCACCCGGAACTACATCTGCAACACCTGTGCCGCGTGCTGGCGGCTCGAGGGCACCGAGCTCCGGCGGGTGCGGCCCGAGACCTGCCCCGGGTGCCTGCTCAAGCCGATGTGCACCGCAGCCGCCGCCCGCGACGGCGTCGTGGCCGAGGTGACTTCGCTGCGCTGAGGCGGGCCGGGAACGTCCCTCCCGCCGGCGGCGGCACCTCGCGGCAACGGCGGAAACGGGGACACGAGGAAGCGGGCCGTTGAGCGCGCGCGTGGATCAGGAACAACCAGTGTCGAATAGTCACGGTCCGGGCACGGCCGATGAGATGGGCGAGCCGGGCCACGCTGTCACTTATGCGCGGATCCTGGGCCCAGCGGGAGTGAAGGACCAGGCCGAACTTCGCCGCCCACTCGGTCTTTGGGCCCGAAACAGAGTCCCTCGGGGTGGTCCTCGCCCGCTCCTGCTGATCATCGGCGTCGTGATGTGAACCCGATGCCTACCAAGGGTGCTCTTTCGGCGTGGCCGGTGCGGCGCGTGAGCGCCGCCATCTCCGTGCGCAGCCTGGTCAAGACGTTCGGGAGCACACGGGCCCTCGACGGGCTCGATCTCGATGTGGCGGCAGGTGAGGTTCACGGGTTCCTCGGCCCCAACGGCTCCGGCAAGTCGACGACGATCCGGATCCTTCTCGGCATGCTGCGCGCCGACGCCGGCGAGGCGGTCGTCCTCGGCGGGAATCCCTGGAAAAACGCCGTCACCCTCCACCGGCGCCTGGCGTACGTGCCGGGCGACGTCGACCTGTGGCCGAACCTGTCGGGCGGCGAGATCATCGACCTGCTCGGCCGGCTGCGCGGAGGGCTGGACGACCGCCGCCGGGCGGACCTGCTCGAGCGTTTCGAGCTCGACCCCACAAAGAAGGCGCGTACGTTCTCGAAGGGGAACCGCCAGAAGGTCACCCTTGTGGCCGCGCTGGCGAGCGACATCGAACTGTACCTGATCGTACCTGATGGACGAGCCGACGTCGGGCCTCGACCCGTTGAAGGAGGCCGAGTTCCAGCGGTGCGTCACCGAAATCGCGCTGCCGGGCGGGTGCTGCTCTCGAGCCACATCCTCGCCGAGGTGGAGGCGCTGTGTGACCGGGAGAGCATCATCGGGGCGGGCCGCACGGTGGAGTCGGGGACGCTGCGGGAGCTCCGCCACCTCACCCGGACGTCCATCGTGGCCGAGACCGCGCGTCCGGCAGATGGCCTGGGCAGGCTGACCGGCGTGCACAACCTGCGCGTCGAGGAGCGTACGGTCCGCTTCGACGTCGACTCCGCCCAGCTCGGTGAGGCACTCCGGCGCCTCGGGGAGCTGGATATCCTGAGCCTGACCAGCCATCCGCCGACGCTGGAGCAGCTCTTCCTCCGCCAGTACGGCGAGTCGGTCCCCGCTCGGGACGGCGAGAAGTGAACAATCTCACGGGAAGCAGCGCGCTGTGCCGCCTCATCCTCCGGCGAGACCGCGTGCGGCTGGCCATCTGGACCATCACGATCGCCGGCCCCCTCTACCGGATCGCCGTCGCTGGCGACGTCGGGTACGCCAACGACCGGGCGGCCAAGACGGGGGCCGCCATCGTGGCCGCCGGCGCCGACCGCCCCTACGACGCCCTCCTCCTGCTCGGCGACAACGTCTACCCCGCCGGTGATCCCGCCCGGCTGCCGGCCACGGTCTTCGAGCCGTTCGGCCCGGTGCTCGACACGGGGGCCCGGCTGCTGACGATCCTGGGCAACCACGACGTCAAGGACGGCCACGCCGACGCCCAGGTCGCCGCCCTCGAAATGCCGGGGCGGTGGTACGCCGACGTATCGGCACCTGACATTCGTCGCCCTCGACTCCAACGACCCGTACAACCCCGACCAGTTGTCGTGGCTGGAGCAGACCCTGGCCGCGGCCCGGACGACCTGGAAGATCGCCGCCCTCCACCACCCGCCGTACTCCGCCGGCTACCAGGGCTCGAGCCTGGACTCCCGCCAAGCCTTCTCGCCCCTCTTCGAGCGCTACGGCGTGCAGCTCGTCCTCTCCGGCCACGAGCACGACTACGAGCGATCGGTCCCGATCAACGGGGTGACCTACGTGGTGAGCGGCGGCGCGGCCGAGACCCGGCGGACCGGGCGTGAGGAGTTCACGGCCACGTCGACCTCATGGCACCACTTCGTCGATCTCAACATCTTCGCCGATCACCTGCTCGTGCGGGGGGTGAACCAGAGCGGCCGGGTCTTCGACCAGGTGACGATCCCCGCCCTCAGCGAGAGCTGAGCTGGGCGCCGGCCCGCACGGGCGACGGGTGGTGACCGAACATCAGCTCGCCGACCACGGGCTGCACGAGCCGGTCGACGTCGGTGGCAATGCCGACGATCAGGTCATCGACAGTCAGCATGTTCCGGTCGGTGACGATTCCGGCCATCCGGCCGCCGTCGCGCGTCATGCACGCCACCTATCGCTCCGCCTGCGGTGGCGCCGGCCGGTGCCCCTGACCCGGTGCCCCCGACCGCCGGGTGAATGACACACGACCATTGCTCATCAGCATCCGGTGGCGGCGTTTAGGGTGCGACAAGCTCGCGCCATCCGTGCCGGCGACAGGATGGCAATCCGCCTTCGGAACCGCTCACGAGCCAGCGTGTGCACGTTGTCGAAGTTCACGACGCAATCGTCCGGCAAGCCGTCCTCGGCGGCGGTCAGCTCGAGTTCGGACACGAGCCCGCGCCGAGTGCGTGTTAGAGCGGCGACGACCACCGAGCCGATCCGCGCAGCCACCGGATCGCGGGTCAGGACGAGGACTGGGCGGTCACCTCCGGGCGTAGCGGCAAACCAAATCTCACCCCGTTGCATCGGCCCAGCCGGACCAGTCCTCGGCCGGGCCCCAATCCGCGATCGCTGACAACGACTGCTCGCCGGCGTCGAGCGGTTGCTCGACCCAGGTCTCGGCGTCATTCTCACTTGCGAGACGAAGTAGGTGCCGGTGAAGTGCGTCGCGGAGCAACTCGGAACGGTCCACCCCGAGCTGTTCAGCCCAGCGCTGCGCCTCAGCGGCCTCCGCTTCGTCGACTCGGAAGCTGAGCATTGTCATACATGCATCGTATTCTGTATTACAAACGAGGAGCCGAGCACCTGCCTCCCGCCTTGGACCGGGCCGCCCTTGAAGTCCCGCTTCCAGATGGTCGCGCAGCGGCGCCAACCTGACCCCGAGGGCGCCCCAGTAACGCCGAAGCGGAGATTCGGATCGAGCGCCCCGGGGATCCTCGGCCCAGGGTGCGCGGGCTCGGCTTGCGGTAGGTCTCGTCTCAGGGCATCGAGGCCACGAGGTGGAAGGACATTCCCTCCACACCCAGCGCGTCTTCGAGCCGAGGCGAGCGCGCCGACAGAGCCACCGTGGCATTCAGATACACCGCTGCGGCGAGGGCAACCGGCAGCGTCGTGGCGCCGGCCAGGGCACCGAACGCGACGACCGAACGGCCGCGCGCCGGTCAGGCCGAACACCTCTCCAGAGTGGCACGACTCGGATGCCTACTTTTTCCCAGTTCGGGACGTGGCCGACAGTGCCATTGGACCCTTGACGACCGTCGAACTCAGGCGCACCATGCGACTACGAGCACGCGTCGACTGAACGGTAGGCAATGGCGCAGATTGTCCTAGACGACATCTGGAAGGTTTACGCCGACGGCACGGAGGCTGTCCGAGCCCTCGACCTGCAGGTCGACGACGGGGAGTTCATGGTCCTCGTCGGCCCGTCCGGGTGCGGGAAGACGACCGCGCTGCGAATGGTCGCCGGCCTGGAGGCGATCACCAAGGGGGAGGTCAGAATCGGCGACCGCGTCGTGAACGACGTTCCACCCAAAGAGCGTGACATCGCCATGGTCTTTCAGAACTATGCGCTCTACCCGCACATGTCGGTCTTCGACAACATGGCCTTCGGTCTCAAGCTCCAGAAGGTGCCCAAGGCGGAGATCGACAAGCGGGTCAGGGACGCCGCGCACATCCTCGGGCTCCACGAGCTGCTCGACCGCAAGCCCCGAGCCTTGTCCGGCGGCCAGCGCCAGCGGGTGGCCATGGGCCGGGCCATCGTCCGCAAGCCCCAGGCGTTCCTCATGGACGAGCCGCTCTCCAACCTCGACGCCAAGCTGCGGGTGCAGATGCGGGCGGAGATCGCCCGCCTCCAGCAAGAGCTCGACGTGACCACGATCTACGTCACCCACGACCAGATCGAGGCCATGACGATGGGCGACCGGGTCGCTGTCATCCGCAAGGGGATGCTCCAACAGGTCGACAACCCGCAACGGCTCTACGAGCGGCCCCGCAACATCTTCGTCGCCGGCTTCATCGGCTCGCCGGCCATGAACCTGCTGGAGGCGTCACTCGCCCGCTCGGACGGCGCCCTCGTCGTCCAGCTCGGCGACCTCCAGCTGCCCGTCCCGCCGGAGGCGCTCGCCGAGCGTCCGGCGCTGGCCGGCTACGACGGCCGCAAGGTCGTCGTCGGGATACGGCCGGAAGACATGGAGGACGCCGCCCTCGTCGCCGACGCACCCGTCGACCGGCGCATACCTGCAACCGTCGAGCTCCGGGAGGCCCTGGGCTCCGACGTGGTCATCCACTTCACCATCGCCGCGCCGCCGGCAGTCGGCGAAGACGTCCGCGAACTTGCCGTGGACGTCGGAAAGGAGGTCTTGGACAAGGTAGAGAAGACCGCGGCACGCGGGGAGACGAGCGTTATCGCCCGGCTCAACCCCCGCACCCACGTCCAGAAGGGCGACAGCATCGAGCTCGTCGTTGACACGGCGCGCCTGCACTTCTTCGACCCCGATGACGGCTCGGGCGTGTACGAGGCGCCCGACAACTGATCGAGCGTAGAACCGAGAACTCTCAGAGGAGAAACGGATGAAAGCAGTTCGGGCACTGATCCTTCCGGTCGTCGCCCTCACACTTCTCGCGGCATGCGGGAGTGACAACGACGACGACGCCGGCGGCCAGACCAACACGACGGTCACCGAAGCCACGGGCACGGTGACCGTCTTCAACGCCATGGAGCCCGAGGAGGTCACCGCTCTCCAGAAGGTGACCGACGACCTGATCAACTCCAAGGTCAAGTACAAGGCCACCATCGAGGGCTCGTCGCAGTTCGAGGAGCAGATCAAGATCCGTGTCGAGGGCGGGAACCCGCCCGAGATCGCCATGTACCCGCAGCCGGGCACGGTCGTCGAGCTGGCCAAGCAGGGCAAGATCAAGGCCCTGGAGGACCTGGGCTTCAACGCTGCCGACCTCGAGAAGACGTTCGGCAAGTACTTCATGGACCTCGGGGCCTACAACGGCAAGCACTACGGCCTGCCGACGAACATCAACCTCAAGAGCATGATCTGGTACCCGAAGAAGGCCTTCGACGCCAAGGGGTACAAGGTCCCGACCACGTTCACAGAGCTGATCGCCCTCAGCGACCAGATCGTGAAGGACGGGGCCAGCCCGTGGTGCGTGGGCTTCGAGAGCGGCACCGCCACCGGCTGGCCGGCCACCGACTGGATGGAGGACATCATGCTCCGGACAGCGGGGCCTGACACCTACGACAGGTGGGTGACCCACCAGATCCCGTTCAACGACCCGGCAGTGGTCAAGGCCGGCGAGGAGTTTGGCCGCATCCTGTTCACCCAGGGCTACGTGCTGGGTGGGGCAGCCAACACCACGTCGATCAACTTCGGCGACGCGGTGGCCCCGATGTTCACCAACCCGCCCCGGTGCTACTTCAACCGCCAGGCGAACTTCATCGCCTCCTTCTTCCCGAAGACCGCCGTTGCCGGCACCGACTACGACTGGTTCCCCTTCCCGAAGATGACCCAGTCCGGTGATTCGGCGCTGTTCGCTGGCGAGCTGTCGGTGGTCTTCAAGGACACCCCGGCGGTGCGCGACTTCCTCACGCGGTTCTCCGGGACCGAGGTCCAGTGCGCCCAGGGAAAGAGCATCGACACCTCCCGCATTTCGCCCAACGTCAACGTCGGCGCCGACTGCTACGCAAACAAGCAGCTGGCCGATGCTTCAAAGGTGTTGACGCAGGCGCTCAAGGCCAACACCGCCCGGTTCGACGCCTCTGACCTGATGCCGTCCGCGGTCGGGTCCGGGAGCTTCTGGACCGGCATGGTGAAGTACGTGCAGGGAGGCCGCAACTCTCTCGCCGGTGTCCTCAGCGACATCGACAAGAGCTGGCCGAAGCCGTAAGCGGTCCACAGGGAACGTGGAGAGGGCGCCAGGGTGAGCTCGTCGGTGCAGACGCCGCCGGCCGGACCCGTCCTGGCGCCCGACCCGCCTCCGCCGGACCGGTCCTCCGGGCCAGGCCGAGTGTTGTTGCGGCTCGCCGGCGTCGTCCTGGTGCCGGTCGTGACCGCAGTCATCCTGTGGTCGACGCTCGACTTCCTGCGGAACGAGGACGCAAACCGGTTCTTGGTGGTCGGCGTCGCCCTGGTCGTCGGCGTCCTCGGGGTGTTCTTCCTGTTCTGGTCGATGAACCGGCTGGTGGAGTGGCTGCCGGCCCGGTTCCGGGAGGGTGCCCGCCCGTACGTCTTCGTGGGGCCGGCACTGGTCATCCTCAGCGTCTTCCTGATCTACCCGGTGATCAACACCATCCTCATCAGCTTCAAGGATGCGCAGTCCCAGGACTTCACCGGCCTCGACAACTACCGCTTCGTCTTCACCGACGACAGCATGCTGCGAGCCATTCGTAACACCGCGGGCTGGATCGTCCTCGTCCCTCTGGTGGCGGTGACGATCGGGCTCGTCTTCGCCACCCTCGCCGACCGCCTCCGCCGGGGCGAGGCGGTGGCCAAGTCGCTCATCTTCCTGCCCATGGCCATCTCGTTCGTGGGCGCCGCCGTGGTGTGGCGCTTCATGTACAGCTTCCGGCCGGACGGCTTCGGCACCAACATCGGCCTGCTGAACGCCATCAAGCAGGGCCTGGGCCAGGACCCAGTCCCCTGGCTCCAGCAGAAGCCGTGGAACAACCTGATGCTCATGGTGATCATGGTCTGGATGCAGACCGGCTTCGCCATGATCGTACTGTCGGCCGCCATCAAGGCCATCCCCGACGAGATCGTCGAGGCGGCGCGCATCGACGGTGCGTCGGAGTGGAGGGTGTTCCGCCATATCACCATCCCGACCATCTTCCCCACGGTGGTCGTGGTGACCACCTACATGGTCATCAACGCCCTGAAGGTCTTCGACATCGTGTTCGTGATGGGCAACGCCGAGGCCCAGGGCACCGAGGTCATCGCCGAGCGCATGATCCGCTGGTTCTTCATCGGCGACCACAACGGCCGCGGCGCGGCGATCGCCGTCGTCCTGTTCCTGGCCGTCATTCCGGTGATGATCTGGAACGTCCGCCGGTTCCGTGAACAGGAGTCGATCCGATGACTGTTGTCATTGACGCGGTGCCGGCGCCGGCCCCCGACGCCAAAGCCAGGAAGAAGGGCGGCTGGTTCGTCCGCATCACGATCGTCGCCGTCGTCGCCCTGTGGACGCTCCCGACCCTCGGCGTGCTGATCAGCTCGTTCCGGCCCGAGCAACTGGTCGACAGCACGGGGTGGTGGACGTCGCTGGCGCACCCGTTCCGCGGCGCGGAGTGGACGCTGGAGAACTACCGCAGCGCCTTGTCGAACGGCGGGTTCGGCAACGCCTTCCTCAACAGCATGGCGGTGGCCATCCCCTCCACCGTCATCCCCGTCACCGTCGCCGCCTTCGCCGCCTACGCCTTCTCCTGGATGGACTTCAGGGGCCGCCACGTGATGTTCGTCCTCGTGGTCGGCCTGATGGTGGTCCCCCTCCAGATGGCACTGATCCCGATCCTGCGCCTCTACACGGGCGGGGCGACCCTCGGGGGCGTGACCCTGATCCCCGACCTCGACCTTGGCGGCACGTTCCTCGGGGTGTGGCTGGCCCACACGGGCTTCGGACTGCCCTTGGCCGTGTATTTGTTGCGGAACTACATCGGGTCACTGCCGTCGTCGATCATCGAGTCGGCGCGCATCGACGGCGCCGACCACTTCACCATCTTCTGGCGGCTGATCATTCCCTTGTCGGTCCCGGCCTTGGCCGCGTTCGCCATCTTCCAGTTCCTCTGGGTCTGGAACGACCTGCTCATCGCCTACGTGTTCCTCGGTGGAAGCCGCGAGAACCGGGTGCTGACGATCGCTTTGGCCGACCTTGTCGGCTCCCGGGGCGAGAACTGGCACCTGCTCACCTCGGCGGCGTTCCTGTCCATGGCCCTGCCGCTGGCGGTGTTCTTCTCGCTCCAGCGCTACTTCGTGCGGGGCCTGACCGCAGGCTCGGTGAAGGGATGAAAGTCCCGGTCGGCATGGAGCCGCTGTCGCCGCAGCGCAAGTGGCGAGCGATCACGCTCGCCACCCTGCTCCTGGTCCCCGCCTACTGGTCGATGCTGGCCGGGCTGGTGGCCGCCGCGGCCGAGGGGTCGGATCCCCTGAACCCGGCGGCGGCGCTGGCGTTCGGGCTGGCGCTGATTCCCTTCGTGTTCATCGTGCTGGCTTTCACCTCCGAACACCCGCGGGCGCCGGCCGCCGTGTTCCAGGCCATGGTGCTGGCTCTCGTGATCGGCACCGTGGTGTCGGCGCTGGCGGCCGACGCGGTCACAGGCATCGTCGCCGGCGTCGGGGCCGGCGGCGTGGTGGCGCTGCGGGCCGACGTCGACCACAACTGGCGGGCCCGGGCCCTGGCCGTGGTGTTCGCGGTCGTGTACGTCTTCGTGCTCGTGCGGATGGCCTCGGCGCTGGCGCTGCTGCCGGCGCCGATCTTCCCGTTCACCGCTATCGGCGTCGCCGACCACCTTTCCGAGCGCCGGCGGGCACTACACCCCGCTTTCGGGGCCGCTGGGGCCCACAAACCATCGAGGCCGTGACCGACTTCCCGCCTGGCTTCCTCTTGGGCGTCGCCACCTCCGCTTACCAGATCGAGGGCGGCGTCGACCTCGACGGGCGGGGGCCGTCGATCTGGGACACGTTCTGCGCCACGCCTGGGAAGGTCCGAGGCGGGGACGACGGCCGGGTGGCCGCCGACCATCGCCGGCGCATGGCCGAGGACGTGGCGCTCCTGGGCGAGCTCGGCGTCGGCGCCTACCGATTCTCCATCGCCTGGCCGCGGGTGCAGCCCGACGGCGCCGGCGCCATCAGCGAGAGCGGCCTGGACTTCTACCGATCACTGGTCGACCGCCTGCTCGACGCCGGCGTCGAGCCGGTCGTCACCCTCTACCACTGGGACCTGCCCCAGGCGCTGGAGGACGCCGGGGGCTGGCCAGCGAGGGTCACCGCCTACCGGTTCGGGGAGTACGCGGCGGCCATGGGCGCTGCCATCGGAGACCGCGTGCGGCGGTGGTCGACGATCTGCGAGCCGTGGTGCGTATCCATGCTGGGCTATGCCAGCGGCATCCACGCCCCCGGCCGGTCCGAGGCCGGCGCCGCCGTCGCCGCCGCCCACCATCTTCTCCTCGCCCACGGGCTGGCGGTCGACGCCCTGCGGGCCAACGTCACTCTCGAGTCCGAGGTCGCCATCACCATCAACCCGTACCCGGTCGTCGCCGCCGGCGCCAGTGAGGCCGACGCCGACGCCGCCCGGCGGGTTGACGGCGTGGCCAACCGGCTCTGGTACGACCCCGTGCTGCTCGGTCGCTATCCCGAGGACGTGCTGGCCGACTTCTCCTCGGTCAGCGACCTTGCCCACATCGTCGAGGGGGACCTGGCGGTGATCTCCCGGCCCATCGACGCCATCGGGGTCAACTACTACCGCCGGCACCACGCCCGCTTCGCCGCCGGCGCGTCCGCCGGCCCCCCGACCTCTACGTGGCCCGGATCGCCCGATATCGAGCTCGTGGACTCCGGTGTGGCCACGACCGCCAGCGGATGGCCCATCGAGCCCGAAGGCCTGCTGGAGACGCTCCTACGCCTCACCCAGGACTACGACCCGCCGCCGATATACGTCCACGAGAGCGGCGCCGCCTTCGACGACCAGCCCGGCGCCGACGGCTACGTCAACGACCAGGACCGCCTCACCTACCTCCGCGACCACGTCCGTGTGGCGCGTGAGGCGCTCGCCGCCGGTGTCGACCTCCGGGGCATCTTCGTATGGTCGTTCCTCGACAACTTCGAGTGGGCCGAGGGGTACACCAAGCGCTTCGGGATCGTCCGGGTGGAGTTCGACACCCAGCGCCGGATCCCGAAAGCCAGCGCAAGCTGGTACTCCCGGCTGGCGCACACCGGCGAGATCAGCTGACCGAGGCCCGCTCCAGCAGAGAGTCGAGGGCGACGGCGCTCTCGGAGACCCGGAGCTGGCTGCCGGCGTGGCTGATGTCGAGCACCGGGCAGAACCAGCCCTCGCCGCCCACGAAGAAATGAGGCGACCCGACCACCCCCCGGTGGCCTCCGTCGCTCCACTCGTCGAGCACGCGCTCGGCGGCGTCGCCCTCGGACCACGTCACGTCGAAGGAACGGGCGATGTCGTCTAGCACTTCGGGATCGGCGATGTCACGGCCCTCCTCGAACAGCGCCCACCGCAGCGCCAGCGCCACCGCCTCGCCCGTCGGGCCGCCACGGTCGTAGGCGGCGACGGTCAGCGCCAGCGCCGGCAGCGACGTCGCCGCGAAGGTTGCGCGGGTGAACCCCTTGAACAGCTCGGGCGCCACCTGGGCCCGGAGGGCCTGGATCTCCTCGTCGATCACGTCGACGTTCAGCGGCGCGCCGTTGACCAGCTCCAGGGGCCAGGCCCGGACGTGCAGGGTGAAGCCGGCGCCACGGGCCACCCGTCGCTCGACCAGCCGGCGCAGGCCGACGTGGGTGAACGGGCACCGCACGTCGGCGAACACTTCGAGAATTGCCATGGCACATCCTCCCGCGAACGCTGGGCCGGACAGTGACGAGGAGCGGGGCCGGAGAACCCCGCTCCTCGTCATGACTGTGAGGACTAGACGCCGGCCTTCTTACCGGTCGCCAATGCGTGCTTATTGAGGAAGTGGGGGTACAGGCCGAACACACCCTGCGGCGTGTAGTACCAGTCGCTGAAGACCGCCTTGTCGAAGATGGCGGTACGGGTCGACAGGTACAGGGCCATCACCGGCACGTCCTCGGCAACCGCCCGCTGCATCTGGTGCACCAGCTTCAGCCGCTCGGCCGGGTCCACCGTCACCAGCTGCTTGGCGGCGGCGTCCTCGAACGACGGGTTGTTCCAACCCTGGATGCGGAGGAACGACTTGGACGGGAGCTTGGACGAGAGCCGCTGGCGCAGCCAGTCGGGATCGGATCCGAGGGCCCCGTAGCCGACCAGCGCCATCTCGAAACGGGACTCGGTCACTGCCGAGTCCGACGCCGCGGCGTCGACGCTCTTGATCTGGAGGTTGATGCCGGCGTCGCGCAGGTACTCCTTGATCAGCTCGGCCGGCTTGGCCTAGGCCGCGGTGATGAGCAGCTCGGGGGCGAACGCCTCGCCGGTGGGCAGGTGGCGGACACCGTCACCGTTGGCGTCCTTGACGCCGATGTCGTCGAGGAGGGCCTTGGCCTTGGCCACGTCACGGGTTGTAGGCCGGCAGGTCCGGCGCCGCCCACGGGCTGGAGCGTCCTCGTCCGGGGCCTGGCGAGCGTGATCTCCGATCCGGAGGACCTGGAACGGGCCCGCGGTCTCGGCCTCGAACCGTTGGCCCCTGTTGGGGAGTTCCAGTTCGTGCGCATCCGCGCCGAGCTGGTCTCGGGGCGACGGCGCCTTCCCAGGGCCGCTGCGAGGGTCGCCCTTCCGGCGCCGGTGACCCATATCCAGCTTCTGGAGTTCGCCGGGTGCTCTTCGTGCGGCCGCCAGGAACTGCTCCCGGTGACCGACGGGCGGCACGGAATGACATCTGCAACTCCTGCGCCGCCTGCTGGCACATCGACGGGACCGAGCTCCGGCGCGTCCAGCCTGAGAAGTGCCCGCGGTGCCTGTTCAGCCGATGTGCACGACCGCCGCCGTCCACGACGGCTTCTCGGTCGAGGTGACAGCCCGCCACTGAGATCAGCCCGCCCGGTCATGGTTGGGCCCCACGCATCAAGCCGTACCCCGCGAAGAAGCGAAGTGGCCGCCGCCACCCCGCTTCTTCTGGCGGGCGATCGCTACGTCGCTCTCGACAACACCACCTTGAGGGCACCAGTCTCCGCCGCCCGGCCGAAGACGTCGTACGCCTCCATGAAGTCGTTCAGCTCGAAGTGGTGGGTGATGAACTGGCTCGGCGACACCAGGTGGGCGGCGATAAGCCGCAGCAGTGTCGGGGTCGAATAGGTGTCCACCAGTCCGGTGGTGATGGTGACGTTCTTGATCCAAAGCTCCTCGAGGTGGAGGGTGGCGGGCTCGCCGTGCACGCCGATGTTGGCGACCCTGCCGCCCGGGCGGATGAGCTGGGCGCACAGCTCGAACGTCGGCGGCACACCCACGGCCTCGATGGCGACATCGGCCCCCAGGCCACCGGTCAGGTCCTGGAGGATGGCAAGCGGGTCCTCACGCCCGTTGTTGACGACAACGTCGGCGCCGAACTGCTTGGCCGCCTGGAGCCGGCTGTCCGCCTTGTCGATGGCGACGATGTGGCTCGGGCTGAACAGCTTGGCGCCCATGATGGCCGACAGGCCGATGGGGCCGGCGCCGACCACAGCGACCACGTCGCCCGGCTGGATGCTTCCGTTGAGCACGCCGACCTCGTAGCCGGTGGGGAGGATATCGGCCAGCATCAGCAGGTCCTCGTCGGGAACGCCGGCGGGCGCCGAATACGTCGAGTTGTCGGCGAACGGAACCCTGACGTACTCGGCCTGGGTGCCGTCGATCTTGTGGCCGAGGATCCAGCCACCGCCACCGAGGCACTGACCGTAGTGGCCCTCTCGGCAGAAGCGGCAGGCGCCACATGCCGTGATGCAGGACACCAGCACGCGGTCGCCTACCTTGACGTTCTTCACGCCGGCGCCCACCTGCTCGACGGTGCCGACCGCCTCATGGCCGAGGATGCGTCCGTCGGTGACCGCGGGTACGTCACCCTTCATGATGTGCAGGTCGGTGCCGCAGATGGTGACCGCATCGACACGGACGATCGCGTCGGTGTCCTGTTGGAGGGTGGGCTTGGCCACCTCTTCCCAGGCTTTGGTTCCGGGGCCGTGATACACGAGTGCGCGCATGCTGGGAGCCTCCTGGCGGGGTTGGAATATTGGTTTGGGTGCGGCTCCCTTCAAGGTGCGTCAGGCGGCCAACGGGATGACGTTGTCCAGTTAGCGGGCTTCATGGACGCGTGCTCGTTCGCGTGAGAGGTGGAACGCCCAGTAGTCGTCGAAGTCACCGTTGACGCGCAGGGCCCGCAGTTTGAGGACGGCCTCGGCGCCCTCGACGCCCC
>Ga0136633_1000865_pt1 | contig 22740 bp, 20 predicted proteins | sample AntDrymeUQ832206_2_FD_105494 | JGI IMG/M metagenome (GOLD analysis project Ga0136633, IMG submission 105494) | Polar desert sand microbial communities from Dry Valleys, Antarctica - metaG UQ83 (22.06) | ecosystem: Environmental > Terrestrial > Soil > Desert | place: Antarctica: Dry Valley...
CCTAGAGGCTAATCGCGGTAGAAGATAGCAACAACCGAACGTCTGTTCAAGCATCTGGCGACGCTCATGACGCGGTCCGGTAGGTTGCCGAACATGCCGCTTGCCCTCCATCGCGAGCTGGGTCTCACTGACGACGAAGCCGAGGCCATCACCGGCCTCCTCGGTCGGCCGGCCAACGATCTCGAGCTGGCCATGTACGCCGTCATGTGGTCCGAGCACTGCTCCTACAAGTCGTCCCGGGTCCACCTCGGCCGCCTTCCCTTCAAGGCGCCGTGGGTGCTCGCCGGTTTCGGCGAGAACGCCGGCGTGGTCGACGTGGGCGACGGGATCGCCGTCGCCCTGCGCATCGAGAGCCACAACCACCCCTCCGCCATCGAGCCCTACCAGGGGGCGGCCACCGGCGTGGGCGGCATCATCCGCGACATCTTCACCATGGGCGCCCGGCCCATCGCCCTCCTCGACTCCCTCCACTTCGGCCCCCTCGACGATCCCGCCGACGGCGCCCGCAACCGCTGGGTCATGGAGGGCGTGGTGAGCGGCGTGTCCGGTTACGGGAACTCCGTCGGGGTACCCACGGTGGGCGGCGAGCTGTCCATTCGCGGGTGCTTCACCGGGAACCCGCTGGTCAACGTGGCCTGCATCGGGGTGATGCGCCACGAGCGCCTGGTCCTGGCCCGGGCCGAGGGCGTCGGCAACCTGGCCGTGCTGCTCGGGTCGTCCACGGGCCGCGACGGCATCGGCGGGGTCAGCGTGCTCGCGTCGGCGGAGTTCTCCGACGGCGACGAGGCCAAGCGGCCGAGCGTGCAGGTCGGCGACCCCTTCGAGGAGAAGCGGCTGATCGAGGCGTGCCTGGCCCTGTTCGACGCCGACCTGGTCCTGGGTATCCAGGACCTGGGCGGCGCCGGCCTGTGCTGCGCCACCAGTGAGATCGCCTCCAACGGCGGCCTGGGGATGGACGTCGACGTGCGTACCGTCCCCCTCAGGGAGGCCGGGATGGTGCCTGCCGAGATCATGACCAGTGAGTCCCAGGAGCGGATGCTGGCCATCGTGGAGCCGGGTGACCTCGACGAGGTCCTCGCCGTCTGCCGCCGCTGGGAGGTGCTGGCCACCGTGGTCGGCACCGTCACCACCGGGGGGAAGCTACGCATCCTCGACGGCCCCGGTGGGGAGGTGCTGGCTGACGTCCCGGCCGCCACCCTTCACGACGACGCCCCCCGCTACCGCCGTCCCCTGCAGCCGCCCGCCGACATCGAGGCCCTCCGGGCCGGCGACCCGTCCGACCTGCCGGCACCGTCCGACTGCGGCCCCGCCTTGCTGGAGATGCTGGCCGACACCTCGTGGATCTGGACCCAGTACGACCACCAGCTCTTCCTCAACACCGTGGAGGGCCCCGGGGGTGACGCCGCCATCCTCCGCTTGAAGGCTCCCGGTCTGCCGCCGTCGCGCCGGGCCATCGCCCTCACCACCGACAGCAACAGCCGTTGGTGCGCGCTCGACCCCCGCCAGGGCACCGCCCTGCTGGTGGCCGAGGCCGTGCTCAACGTCGCCTGCACCGGCGCCCGCCCGCTGGCCGTCGTCAACTGCCTCAACTTCGGGAACCCGGAGCACCCCGAGGTGATGTGGCAGCTGTCCGAGGCCATCGACGGCCTGGCCGACACGTGCAGGGCGATGGACCTTCCGGTGGTCGGTGGCAACGTGAGCCTCTACAACTCCTCCGACGGGGTCGACATCGACCCGACGCCGGTCATCGGCGTGCTGGGCGTGATCGACGAACTGGTCCGCCGTCCCCCCGGCTCCGGCCTGCGCGAGGGGGGCCACCTGCTCCTGCTCGGCGGCGCCGGATCGCCCGCCGCCCTCGGCGGTTCCCGGTGGGCGGAGACGGCCCACGGGCACCGGGGCGGCCACCTGCCAGCGCTCGACATCGACGCCCACGCCGCGCTCTGCGGCCTAGTCCGAAGCCTGGTCGAGGAGGCGCTCGTCGACGGTGTCCACGACGTGAGCGACGGTGGCCTGGGCCTCGCACTTGCCGAGATGGCCGTCCGGTCGGGCACCGGGTTCGTCGTCAACCTCGACGGGGGCCATGCCGGGCTCTTCTCGGAGTCACCCTCGCGCGTGGTCGCCTGCGTGCCCAGGAGCCACATGGCCAAGGTGAAGCAGCGGGCCGCGGCGGCCGGCGTGGCCGCATCGCCGCTCGGTCACGCAGGGGGCGATCGGCTGGTGGTGAACGGGTTGGTCGACCTGCCCCTGGCGGACGCGGTGGCCACGTGGACCGGCGCCCTCCCCACCAAGCTTCACCTTCTCGACAGCTGACGGTCACCCTCCGCTCACGGTGCCCCTGTCCTGGCGGTCCAGCTGGGTGATAGCGAGATTCGCTCCTCCTGCGGGCCCGCGGCCGCCTCGTGGTGTCCTACGGCCGGCTCGCCGGCGACCTCGGGTCGCGGCCGGCAAGAAACGGGCAACTCGGGGGCCCTGTGGGAAGATGGTCCGGTGGAGGTAGCCGCCGCTACGGGCGACGACACTGACGACAAGCCAAAGGAGGCCTGCGGGGTCTTCGGCGTCTACGCCCCGGGCCATCCCGTCGCCCAGCTGACCTACCTGGGCCTCTACGCCCTGCAGCACCGGGGGCAGGAGTCTGCGGGTATGGCAGTGAGCGACGGCGACACGCTCACCGTCGTCAAGAACATGGGCCTCGTCTCCCACGTGTTCGACAACCGGACGCTGGCTCCCCTGCAGGGCCACCTGGCCGTCGGTCACGTCCGCTACTCCACCACCGGGGCCAGCAACTGGGGCAACGCCCAGCCGATCTACCGCGAGGCCGGCGATGCCGGGTTCGTCCTGGGGCACAACGGCAACCTGACCAACACCGCGGCGCTGGCCGAGGAAGCGGGCATCCTCCCCGGCACGGTCAACAGTGACAGCGATGTGGTGGCCGAGCTCATCCAGCACGCCATGGTGGCGGCCGGCCCCGGCGCCCGCAGCGACGGTCGCGACCTCGAACGGGCCCTGGCCGACGTCCTGCCCAGGCTCGAGGGCGCCTTCTCCCTGGTCCTCATGGACGATTCGCACGTGGTCGGCGTGCGTGACCCCAACGGCTTCCGCCCGCTCTGCCTCGGCCGGCTCGACAACGGTTGGGTGCTCTCCTCGGAGACCACCGGGCTCGACATCGTGGGCGCCCACTACGTGCGCGAGCTCGACCCGGGCGAGGTCGCGGTGATCGACGCCACCGGCACCCGCTCGCTCCGACCCTTCCCCACCTCCCGGATCGACCCCAAGCTCTGCCTGTTCGAGTTCGTGTACTTCGCCCGACCCGATAGCCGGCTCTACGGCCAGACGGTGCATACCGCCCGGCAACGCATGGGTGAGTCGCTGGCCGAGCAATCCCCCCTTCCGCCCGACACCGCCTCGCCCGCTCGTGAGGCGATGGTCATGCCGGTGCCGGAGTCGGGCATCCCCGCGGCCGAGGGCTATGCGCGGCGCAGCGGTATCCCCTTCGGCCAAGGCCTGGTCCGCAACCGCTACATCAACCGCACGTTCATCGCCCCCGGCCAGGACCAGCGCAGCCGCAGCGTGCGCATGAAGTTCAACCCCATCCGGGAGAACATCGCCGGCAAGCGTCTGGTGGTCATCGACGACTCCATCGTCCGCGGCACCAGCACCCGGGCCGTGGTGGCCATGCTGCGGGAAGCCGGGGCGGCCGAGATCCACCTGCGCATCTCGTCGCCGCCCTACCGCTGGCCCTGCTACTTCGGCATGGACACCGGCACCCGCGGCGAGCTCATCGCCGCCAACCTCACGGTGTCGGAGATCCGCGACTACCTGGGCTGCGACACCCTGGCCTATCTCGACCTCGACCGGCTGGTCACGGCGACCGGCGTGGCCAGCCGCGGCTTCTGCACCGCCTGCCTCACCGGCTCGTACCCGGTGGCGGTGCCCGAGGCCCGGGTCGACGACGAGCTGCCCAGCGTCGATCTGGTTCACCCAAATGGCTAGTCACCCCAGTGGGTGGTGAGACCTACGCCGGCGCCGGCGTCGACATCGGAGCGGGCGAGGAGGCGGTCGAGCGGATCAAGGCTGCGGTTCGGTCCACGTTCCGGCCCGAGGTCATCGGCGACATCGGCGGCTTCGGCGGCATGTTCGCCTTCGACCCCACCCGCTACACCCACCCGGTCCTCGTGGCCGCCACCGACGGGGTGGGCACCAAGGCCGTCGTCGCCCGGCTGGCGAACAGCTACGACACGATCGGCATCGACCTGGTGGCCATGTCGGTCGACGACCTCGCCGCCCAGGGCGCCGAACCGCTGTTCTTCCTCGACTGCATCAGCGCCGGTCGGATCGACCCCGGCCAGATGGAGCAGCTCGTGGCGGGAGTGGCCACCGGATGCAAGGAGGCGGGCTGCGCCCTGATCGGCGGCGAGATGGCCGAGCTGCCCGGCATGCTCGAACCCGGCCACTTCGACCTGGTGGGCTTCGCTGTCGGCGTGGTCGAGCGCGACCGCCTGGTCACGGGGGCGCACGTGGCCCCGGGTGACACGCTGATCGGCCTGCCCTCCCCCGGCCTCCGGTGCAACGGGTACTCCCTCGCCCGGCGGGTCCTGCTCGACCTCGGAGGCCGCTCGCTGGATGGGCCGGCCTGGCCACGGGCCCACCACAGCCTGGCCGAGGAGCTGCTGCGCCCGTCGGTCATCTACGCCCCCGCGCTAGTGAAACTCTGCCACTCGGTGGAGGTCAAGGGGCTGGCGCACATCACCGGTGGAGGAATCCCCGGCAACCTGGTCCGGGTGCTGCCGAAACACTGCGATGCGGTCATCCAGCGCAGCAAGTGGGAAGTACCGGAGATCTTCAAGCAGATCGAGGCGGCCGGCGACATCGGGCCCGACGAGATGACCAAGGTGTTCAACCTCGGCATCGGCATGATCGCCGTCGTGGCGCCACGCGACGTCTACCGGGCCCACGACCTCCTGCGTGACGCCGGCCACGACTCCGTCGACATCGGAGAGGTTGTCGAGGGCGAAGGCCGGGTTCTGCTCAAGCTCTGAGAGCCCGGTAGCGCCCTAGGACCGGAGGCTGAGAACGGCGCCATCGTCGTGGTTGGCGTTGCGGGTCTCCCCCTCGCCGTGGGGGCCGTGCCCACCCCAGACGATCAGGTTGTCACCGACTCTCACCATGGCCTGGCCCTGACGGCCGAGAACGGGGCTGACCGGGAGCTGCGACCAGGAGTCGGAGGACGGGTTGTAGGCGGCGCCGTCGTTCAACTCCGTGGTGCTGAAGCCTCCCCAGACGACCATCTCCTTGCCGGTCCACACCGCCCGGTGGTTGCCCCGTGCGCTGAGCGGCGAGGGCGTCATGAGCTTCCAGGAGTCGGTGCTGAGCTCGTACGCAGCCCCGTCGTCGTGCTGGCACGGCCGGCACGACTCGGTGCGGCCCGTGCCGCCCCAGACGAGCATGTGGGTGCCCGTCCACACGCTGCTGAAGGTGTCGCGGGCCGCCGGCTCGGTGGTCTGCGGGTAGGGCGCCATAGGTGTCCAGGCGTTGTTGGCCGGGCTGTAGATGGCGCCGTCGGCGAAGTACTTCCCGCCTTCCTCGGCCTCCGACGAGCCACCCCAGACCAGCATCCGGTGGGCGGACGCGACGGCGCGGTGCGAAACGCGAGGCTCCAGCGGGGCGGGAGGAAGGGTGGTCCAGGTGTTGGCGGCAGGGTCGTACGACGCCCCGTCGGCCACCGCCGCTCCTCCGTCCTTCGCGCCACCCCACACGACCATGCGGTCCTGGAACCACACGGCGGTGTGCCCGTTCCGGCCGGCGACGGGCGCCGGCCCGATGGGCGACCACCGGTCCGTCTGGGGGTCGTAGACCGCACCGTCGTTGAGGGCGCAGAGCTGCCGGCACCCGTCAGCCGGCCCGCGTCCGCCGAAGACGATCATGGTGGTGCCGGTCCACACCGCGCTGTGGCCCCGTCGGGCCGACAGCGGCGCCGCCGCCACCGGCTTCCACGTCCGCGTGGCCAGGTCGTAGGCCGCCCCGTCGGCGAGCGGGCGGTCGGCGGCGCCGCCCCACACGATCATGGCACCGCCCGTGGAAACGAAGGAGAAGTCGGTCCTGGCCGCCAGGCCGGCGCTCGGGAGAGGGGACCACGCGCCCTCGGCCGCCTCAGGGTCGCCACCGCCACCCGAGGGACGGAGGAAGACCACTGCGGCGGCCACCACCAGCAGGGCCAGCGCCCCGATCAACACCCGCCGGCCGCTCCCCGAGCCCTCTCGGCGTGGCTGGGTGGCGGCCACGGCATCCTTCTTGGCCCCACCGGCATGCTCTGCGCAGGACACGCCCATGGCGGTACGGACTGCGCAGTCGGGGCAGACCGGCGTTCCACAGGTCCGGCAGGTCAGGTTTGTTGCCACACGGTGCAGCGTGCAGGTTGTCATGCACGCATCATCGCACCCGACTCGTCGGATCACCCGTACTTGTCGGGTGAACTGGCGGGCGCAGGGATGAGAGTGCTCCGACCGCCGGTCGCCCGACGGCAACGTGTCCACGCTCGTCCGCCCCGTGATCCTCGACTACCAGCGCCAGGGCTGGCGAGGCGAATGAGCGCTCAGAAGGCGCGAAGCGTGAGCACCGCGCCGTCCGAGAGCTTGCCGGCGGCGCCCTCACCCCCCCAGATCAGGAGCTGCCGGCCGGTCCAGACCATGGCCGCGTGCTGGCGGGGCGGCAGGGGGCCGGGGGCCAACCGGGCCCAGGAGTCAGCGAAGGGGTCGTAGAGGGCGCCGTCGGACTTGACGGCGCCGTCGAAGCCACCCCAGACGAGCATGTCGCGGCCGGTCCAGACCGCCCCCGCGGCAGTGCGACCGCTCAGTGGCGACGGAGCGATCGGCCTCCAGGAGTCGGAACCGAGGTCGTAGGCGGCGCCGTCGCCACGACCTGGACCGCTCCAGACGAGCATCTCGTCACCCGTCCACACGCTCGTGAAGGAGTCCCGGCCGGCGAAGGGCCCGGGAGCGGGGGCCATCAACGTCCAGCCGTTCGTAGTCGGGTCGTACACGGCGCCGTCGGCAAAGTAGGTGCCGTCCGCCACGTGGGAGGCGCCGCCCCACACGAGCACGCGGTGGGTGGTGGCGACAGCGCGGTGATTGACCCGGCCGGCGACCGGGGCGGCCGGCAGGGGGGTCCAGGTGTTCGTGGCCGGGTCGTAGGAGGCGCCGTCGGCGAGCGCCCCTCCGCCCTCGGCCGCGCCGCCCCAAACCACCATCCGGTTCTGCACCCACACCGCGGTGTGGCCGCTCCGGGGGGCGAGCGGCGCAGGGGGTAGCTGCTTCCAGGTGTCGGCGATGGAGTCATACGCCGCACCGTCGCCCAGAGCGCACACCTGCGGGCAGTCGACGCTCAGGCCGAGCCCGCCGTAGACCAGCATCGTCGTGCCCGTCCACACCGCGCTGTGGCCCCGCCGGGGGGCGAGCGGCGCCGGCGGGAGTGGCGTCCACGTCTCCGTGGCCAGGTCGAAGGAGGCACCGTCGCCCCGATCGCGCGACTCGGCCGCACCGCCCCACACGATCATCGCCTTGCGGGTCCACACGACCGACGACTCACTGCGGGCGGTCAGCCCCGCAGCCGGCATCGGCACCCACCTGCCGGCGGCAACCAGATCCTGGTCCGCGTCCGGATCGGGGGGTGGCAGGAACACCACCACCGCGGCGACAGCGGCGGCCAGCAGGACGATGACGAGAGCCCCGACGAGGATCCCGCGGTAACGAGAACGGGCGACGGCTACTCCTCGAGGAGGGCCCGGGCGCCGGCCACGATGTCGTCAGTGGTGACGGAGAGGGCCCGTTCGAGGCCGATCTCGTACGGCATCGCCGGCACGTCGGGCATGGCCAGGCGGCGCACCGGAGCGTCGAGGTCGTAGAAGGCCTCCTGGGCGACGGTGGCCGCCACCTCGGCGCCCACGCCGAAACTCACGTTGTCCTCGTGGACGACGAGCACCCGGCCCGTCCGGACCGCCGAGGCCAGGATCGTCGCCGTGTCGAGCGGCGAGATCGTCCGGAGGTCGATGACCTCGACCGAGTAGTCCTCCTCGGCCAGGATCTCCGCTGCGGCCAGCGACAGGTGCCGGTGCATGCCGTAGGTGACGATCGTCATGTCGTCCCCGGGGCGGGCGACGTCGGCCACGCCGATCGGCACTCTCCAGTCGCCGTCGGGGACCAGCCCGGTGATCTTGCGGTACGTCTTCTTGTGCTCGAGGAAGAGGACGGGGTCAGGGTCGTCGACCGCGCTGCGCAGCATCCCTGCGATGTCGGCCGGGGTGGACGGCACGACCACCTTGAGACCGGCCACGTGGGCGTAGAAGGCCTCGATGGCCTGGGAGTGGTACGGGCCGCGGTGGCCGCCCCCGCCCCACGGTGTGCGCACGACGAGGGGGACGCTGAAGTCCCCGTTCGACCGGTAGTGGATCTTGGCCGCCTCGCTCACCATCTGGTCGAACGTCGAGTGCATGAAGTCGGCGAACTGGATCTCGGCGATCGGCCGCATGCCGGCCAGGGCCAGGCCGATCCCGATGCCGACGATGGACGACTCGGCCAGCGGGGTGTCGATCACCCGGCTCTCGCCGAAGGCGTCGAGCAGCCCCTTGCTGGCCCGGAACACCCCGCCCAGCATCCCGACGTCCTCACCGAGGAGGACCACCCGCTCGTCGCCCGCCATGAGGTCGTGCATGGTCTGGCGGACTGTGTCGAGCACGCTGCGCTCCGTGCCGCCGACGGGCGGCCGGGGGAGGTCACGCTCCGGCCGCGGTCGGGCGTACACCCGTGACGACGCCGTCTCCGGTGCCGGTGGAGATGAGAGCTCGGCCTGCCGGGCCGCTTCCACCACCTCGTCGCGGGCCGCGCCTTCGAGACGCTTCGCCTCCTCGGGCGACAGCAGGCCCTGCTCCAGGATGTAGCGCTCGAGTCGGGGGACGGGGTCGCGCCGCCGGGCCGCCTTCACCTCCTCGCGGGACCGGTAGATGCGGTCCTCGTCGTCGGTGGTGTGGGGCATGAGGCGGTAGGTCTTGGCCTCGACGAGCGTCGGGCCCTTGCCGGCCCGGGCCCGGGCCACGGCAGCCTGGGTGGCGGCGTAGACGTCGAGGATGTCGTTGCCGTCGACGACCACCCCGTCCATGCCATAGGACGCGGCCCGGTCGGCTACGTCGGGCACGGCGGACTGCTTGCGCATCCCGACGGAGATGGCGTAGCCGTTGTTCTCGCACACGAAGACGGCGGGAAGCCGGTGGATGCCGGCGAAGTTCAGCGCCTCGTGGAAGTCACCCTTCGACGACGCCGCCTCGCCGAACCAGGTCACGGTGACCTTGTCGTCGCCCCGCAGCGTAGAGGCCAGGGCCAGCCCTGCGGCGTGCGGGAACTGAGTTCCGATCGGCGACGAGCCGGTGATGATGCCCAGCCGCCTCGAACCCCAGTGGTTCGGCATCTGACGACCGCCTGAGTTCGGGTCGTCGCCCTTGGCCAGCACGGCCAGCAGGATCTCGTACGGCGTCATGCCCAGCGTCAGGACCACGCCGACGTCGCGGTAGTACGGCAGGGCGATGTCGTGGCCGGCCCGGAGCGCCCATGCCGAGCCGACCTGGGCCGCCTCCTGGCCCTCGGCCGGGATGTAGAACCGCGCCTTCCCCGTGCGGGTCAGGTTCCAGGCCTTCTGGTCGACGAAACGGGCGAGCAGGACGGTGCGGTACATGCCGATCACGTCGTCGTCGGACAGCTGGAGCTGGACGTGACGGGCCGGGGGGACCGGCCGGGCCTTGGGCCGCTCTTCGATGACCTTGGCCATGGCCGGACCTACGACGGGATGCGTATCTGGTGGACGGCGGACAGGGCGGCGATTCGCTTCTCGGCCAGCCGGTCGGCGGCCTCGGCAGTGCTCATCCCGTCCTCCTCGGCCGCCTGCAGGACCGAGGTGACGGTATCGAAGATGCGCCGGACGGCGGCCTGCGCCAGGTCCGGGTGGTAGCCGCCGGGCGCCAGCTCCTCGGCGATGTTGATGAGGCCCCCGGCGTTGGCGACGAAGTCGGGAGCGTAGAGCACACCGGTGCCGGCCAGCAGCCGGGTCGACGCCGCGCCGTCGGCCAGCTGGTTGTTCGCGGATCCCACCACCGCCGCGCACCGTAGTTCGGGAATCGTCTGCGTGTTGAGGACACCACCGAGGGCGCACGGCGCGTAAATGTCGCACTCGACCGCGTGCACCTTCTCGACCGCGACCGCCTCCGCCCCGACCTCGGCCACCGCCCACTCCACCGCCGCCGGCGCCACGTCGGCGACGGTGACCCGAGCCCGCTCCTCGGCCAGGTGGCCGAGGAGGGCGCGGCCCACCTTGCCGGCGCCGGCCACTGCCACGTGGCGACCGACGAGGGAGGCGTCGCCCCACAGCCGCACCGCCACCGCCTTCATGGCCCACAGCAGGCCGTAGGCGGTGGCCTCGGACGGATCACCGGAACCGCCGAGCTCGCGGCTCACGCCGGTGACGAAACGGGTCTCCTTCCGGACGACGTCCATGTCGTCCTGGGTGGTGCCGACGTCCTCGGCCGTGAGGTAGCGGCCCCCGAGGGCGTCGACATGGCGGGCGTAGGCCCGCAGCAGCGCCTCGGACTTGTCCCGGGCGGGGTCGCCGAAGATCACAGCCTTGCCGCCGCCCAGGTCGAGACCGGCGGCCGCGGCCTTGTAGGTCATGGCCTTGGCCAGCCGCAACACGTCCTCCAGGCCCTCGGCCTCGGTCGTGTAGGGGTAGAAGCGGGTGCCTCCGAGGCCGGGTCCGAGGCGGGTCGAGTGGACGGCGATGATCGCCCGCAGGCCCGAGGCCCGGTCGTGGCAGAACACGACCTGCTCGTAGTCATCGCCCCCGATGCGGTCGAAGACGTCCACCGGGGCAGGCTACCGCCGGGCGTCGGCGGAACCGGGCGCTATTGGACGACGAGCGTGGCCACCTTGTGGTTCTCGTGGAGCTGACAGTAGATCCTGAAGGTGCCCGGGTGGGTGGCCTTGAACTTGACGTCCATGCCTCCCGGGGCGATCTCCATCTGGATGCCGTAGCCCTCGATGCTGAACCCGTGGGGGCCGGTCGTGGAGTTGCCCACGGCCAGCACGACGTTGTCGTCCTTCTCGACCGTGACCGTGGTGGGCTCGAAGCTTGCGTTCCCCCCGGCGACGGTCACCGCCGCCACCTGGCGGCGCTCGGTCGGGTGGCCGCCACACCCGGTCAGGACAAGAGCGAGGCCGACAACGGCCGTCACCCGGAAAGGCCGGGGAAGGAAACGGCGGAAAGTATGCACGTGGTCGGGACCGGCGTCGATCCGGTGACCTCGCGCTTTTCAGGCGCGCGCTCTACCAACTGAGCTACCCGACCGGGATTCCTTACAGTGAACTCTTGCTCTTCTTACCGCGGTCCTGACGAGATTTGAACTCGCGACCTCCGCCTTGACAGGGCGGCGTGCACTCCAAGCTGCACCACAGGACCCTGCGATGACAATTCCAGACTAGGTCACTGTCAGCTCGCCCGTCATACTTGACGGCTGGATGGCGCACCCGACCCGGTGGGTGCCAGCGATGCCGGGCGACGTGGCGTGTCGAGCCGGCTTCCCAGGAGGACCACGACGAGGGCCGCGCCGTACGAAAGCCGGCCGATCGCCACGGCGTGCGGGGAGTCCAGGATGAGGGCGAAGAAGTACGGGTAACCGGCCAGGACCACCGCGACCCAGGCCGGCGCGACGGCCACGGTGGCCACGACGAGGAGGGTCACTGCGTACCAGGGCTGGACCGGCGTCACCGCAAGGAACAGCCCACCGACGATTGCCGCGCACCCCCTTGGCACCTCCGGGCGGCGGAGGAGCACCCAGGCCCCCGTTGCGGCAAGGCCGGCGAAGGCGAGGACAGCGGTGACTCCCGCCGGAAGCCCGAGGAGGCCGGCCAGCAGGTACCGGCCTCCTTCGCCGTATTTCTCCTCCTCGAGGTAGCCGGGCAGATACCCGAGCACCCGTAACCCGACGGCGGCGACGTGGGGTAGGTAGCTCAGGGCGACCACCGCCGCGGCCCCGGCCACGAATCTCACCGCCGGCGCCCGCCGGCGGGCCACCAGCACGGCCACGAACGCCACGCCCAGTACCGCGGGGTACAGCTTCACCATCGCCGCCGCGCCCACGAGCGCGCCGGCCCAGGCGGGCCGCCGGCGGGCCGCGGCCAGGAGGGCGAGGACGACGAACAATGCAGCCAGCCCGTCGACGTGGCCGTTGTTGACCACCTCGACCACCGGCACGGGCGAGAGCGCGTACAGCGCCGCCCATCGCTCGTCGCGCTTGTACGACCTGAGGACGAGCGGGAGGACGCCCACGAGGGCCACGTCGCCCAGGAGGCCGGCGACCTGCCACGCCTTGTGCTGGGCACCGATGCCGGCGACGCCGTAGACGGCCGTGAACCACGCCTGAGCCACCGGCGGGTAGATCGTGTTGACCGACGCCCGGTTGATACGGGTGCAGCCCTCCGGCCGCTGCAGTTGGGCGCAACCCTCGGCGTCGGGCCAGAGCCAGTCCTCCCGCAGGTCGGCGAGCTGGGCGGCGTCGGGCGGGTAGCGGTAGGGATCGGTGCCGGAGACCTGCACCCTGCCATCCCACGAGTACCGGAAGAGGTCGTCGGAGAGGATCGGCTGGCCGGCTAGGGCGGTGAGACGCAGCGCCACGGCCACCGCGAAGACGGCGGGGACAGCCACCCGTCCCGGCAGTCGCATGGCGCAGACCACGCCTAGGGCCCAGACCACCGCCCAGGCGGCCAGGCGCACCAGCAGCGCCCACTTGGCGTTCCGCAGCGGCTCGGCGGTGACGAAGGTCAGGCACAGGCCGACCCCGGCGGCAGCAGAGGCCGCGAACCCGAGTCCGGCCCAGGACCGGACCGGCGCCTCAGGCGCCCGACGTTCAGGAACGTTGCGCGGCATGGGCGAAGTCGGCCATGCCGGCGGCGAAGCCGACCTCGGCGACGAAGCCGAGTGTCTTGATGGCCCTGGCTGGGGAGGCAACGATGTGCCGGACGTCGCCCAGGCGCCACTTGCCACTGATCACCGGATCGAGGGGTCCGGAAAGAGCCCGCGCCAGATCCGCCACGGTGTGGGGAATCCCGCTGGCGATGTTGAAGGCACCGAAGTGCTCTTCCACGGGCGCGGTGAGGGCCAGCACATTGGCCCGGGCGACATCGGTGACGTGCACGAAGTCACGCGTCTGGCCACCGTCCTCGTAGACCTCGGGCGCCCGGCCCGCGGCCACTGCGCTGCGGAAGATCGACGCCACGCCGGCGTACGGCGTGTCGCGTGGCATGCGCGGGCCGTAGACGTTGTGGTAGCGCAGGGCGACGGCCTTGGCGCCCGCCTCCTGCGCCCACAGCGCGCACAGGTGCTCCTGGTGGAGCTTGGTGGCCGCATAGACGTTCCGGGGGTCCACCGGCGAGGTCTCGTCGATGGTGGCCCATCGAGCCCGCTCCGAGCAGCCGGCCACCGGGCATGCCGGGTCGAAGTGGCCGGCGGCGAGGTCGTCTTCGGTGCGGACCCCTGGCCGCACATCGCCGTGGGCGGCGCAGCGGTACCGGCCCTCGCCGTAGACCACCATGCTGCTGGCGAGGACGAGACGGCCGGTGAACGACCGTCGCCACAGGGCTTCGAGCAGGCGGGCGGTGCCCAGGTCGTTGTCGGTCACGTACCCGCCCACGTCGCCGAAGTCGACTCCGAGCCCCACCTTCGCGGCCTGATGGCACACGACGTCGACGCCGGCGGCGGCCGCGTCGGCCACTCCCGGCTCGGCCAGGTCGGCGACGACGAGATCCACCGAGGGGTCGAGGTAGTCCGGCACGCCCGCGTGGGCGGCGAGGTTGTCGACCACCCGCACCGCAGCTCCGCCCCGCAGCAGCTCGTCCACGACGTGTGACCCGATGAAGCCGGCGCCGCCGGTGACGAGAGCCTTCATCGTGCGGCGGAAACGAGAGGCAGGCGGATGGTAAAGCGGCAGCCCTCCCCTTCGTTGCGGACGCTGATCTCGCCGTGATGGGCCTCCACCAGTCCCCGGGCAACCGCGAGGCCCAGGCCGGCGCCGCCGTCACCCGGCGTTCGGGCCGCGTCGCCCCGGTACGCGAGCTCGAACACCCGGGGCAGATCGGGGGCGGGGATGCCACCGCAACCGTCCCGCACCGACACCAGGGCGGTTTCGAGGTCCTCGTCGAGCGCGCCATCCACCCAGACCGTGCCGCCCCGAGGGGTGTGGCGGATGGCGTTGTCGAGCAGGTTGCGCACCACCCGGGCCATCTCGGGGATCGACAGCTCCACCACCGGTGTCGGCGAGGCCACCTCACCCCGGAGGTCCACGCCCTTGGCGCTGGCCGCCATGGACACGCCGGCGACCGCATCGGAGATCAGCTCGTCGAGAGCGATCTGCTCGAGGTCCAGGGCGAGGGCGCCGGCCTGGATGCGTGACAGCTCGAAGAGGTCGTCGACCAGGCCGGCCAGGCGGTCGGTCTCCCGGCCCATCGTGCGGTAGTAGCGGGCGACCGTCTCCGGGTCGTCGACCACGCCGTCCTCCAGCGCCTCGACCATGGCCCGGATCCCCGACAGCGGCGTCCGGAGGTCGTGCGACACCCACGCCACGAGCTGCCGGCGGCTGTCCTCGGCCGCCGCGGCCTGCTCCCGGGACTCGGCCAGCCGGGCGAGGGCGGCCTCGAGCTCACCGGCCAGGCGCACCAGCTCGCTCGGTCCACCGGCTGCGGCCGACGCCGGCTGCGTTCGGGCGCCGTCCTCGCCGATGCGCTGGGCGAGGTCGCCGAGACTCTGGCTCGCAGTTGCGACCCGTTCCCCGAGAGCAAGGGCGGTGACCAGACCGACCGTGCCGGCGGCCACCGTGACCACCAGCAGGGCCCGCAGGTCGTGAGCGGAGATGAACATGGTGGCCCCGGTGCCGAGCAGGGCGACGGTGACCGCCAGCACAGGGGCCAGGGCGGCCACGCCAGCCTGTACGCCGAGGCGGGCGTGACGCAGCACCCGCAGCAGCAGCCCGGCCACCACCGCGGCGACAGCGGCCGACCCGAGCGCCCAACTGAGCATGACAGTGGTGTCCCGCGCCCCCATGCTGGCGTCGGCGGCCACGAGCGCCGCGGCGCCGACGCCGGCGGCAACGACCCCGCCCCGAAGCCAGGGTCTCCTCACCGGGCTTCGCCCGGCGAATGTTCCCAGGAACCGCCTCCCGGGCGCTTCACCGGGCTTCGCCCGGCGAAATGTTCGCAGGAACCGCCTCACGGCGGTTCATGGCTCGAACCGGTAGCCGACGCCCCACACCGTGCAGACATGCCGGGGCGCAGCTGCATCGTCCTCGATCTTCTCCCGGAGCCGCCGCACGTGGACGGTGACCGTCGAGGTGTCCCCGTAGGCGAACCCCCACACCTGCTCGAGCAGCTGCTCGCGACGGAACGCCCGGCGGGGATGGCGCATGAGGTGGACGAGCAGGTCGAACTCACGGGAGGTGAGTGCCACCAGGTCGCCGTTGCGCCGGGCCTCGTGGGCGACCGTGTCGACCTCGAGCTCGCCGGCCCGCAGCGTGGTGGGCTCCTCCGCGTTGCCGCTGTTGGCAACTCCCCCACCGGCCCGGCGCAGGACCGCCTTGATCCGGGCGGTCAGTTCCCGAGGCGAAAACGGCTTCGACACGTAGTCGTCGGCGCCCAGCTCGAGACCGACGATGCGGTCGGCCTCCTCGCCCCTGGCCGTCAGCATGATGACGGGGACGGGAGCAGCCGCCCGCAACCGGCGGCAGACCTCGAAGCCGTCGAGCGACGGGATCATGAGGTCGAGGACCACGAGCTCCGGCGGATCGGCGAGCGCCCGCTCCAGCGCGACGGCGCCGTCGTAGGCCACCTCGACCACGAACCCCTCACGTTCCAGGTACCGGGTCACCACTTCGGAGACGGTAAGGTCGTCCTCGACCACCAGGATGCGAGGCGGAGAGGCGGTGATGGGCACGGTTCGATTGTGCCCCACCCCGTCCGGGAGGACAGCCGGCGGCAAAGTGTTCATCGAATGGTGAGCATTTCTAGGGTGCGACGTAAGCACTCCCTGGGGAGACTCCTCTCATGCCGCATGTCGTGATCCCCGTCCTCGACGAGGCTGCGGCCCTGCCTGCGCTGCTGGCCGCCATGCCGCCCGGGTACACGGCGGTCGTCGTCGACAACGGATCCACCGATGGCTCGGGCGACATCGCCCGACGGGCGGGGGCCATCGTCGTCGACGAGCCGGCTCGGGGTTTCGGCGCCGCCTGCTGGGCCGGACTGCTGGCCGCGGAACCGGAGGACGGCGTCGTGTGCTTCATGGACGGCGACGGCTCGCTCGACCCGTTCGACCTCGTGCCGGTGGCCGCGCCGGTGCTTGCGGGCGACAGCGACCTGGTCCTGGGCGCCCGCCGGCCCACCACCGCCGGCGCCTGGCCGCTGCACGCCCGGTTGGCCAACCGGTTCCTGGCCCTGGAAATCCGTCGCCGCACCGGCCGGAGGCTCGCGGATCTCGGCCCGATGCGGGCGGCCCGTCGCGACGACCTCATCGCCCTCGGCATCGAGGACCGCCGGTTCGGCTGGCCCCTGGAGATGATCCTTCGGGCCGCGGCCGCCGGCTGGCGGATCGACGAGCTGCCCGTCCCCTACGCGCCGCGCACCGGTCGATCGAAGGTCACCGGCACCGTCTCGGGGACCATGCGGGCGGTGCGGGACATGAGCAAGGTGCTGGCGGTCTCATGACACGCCCGGGAGGCCGGTATTTATCGGCCGGTCGGGAGGCCGGGCGATGAGCCACGTGTTGGTGATGGCCAAGTCGCCCGTGGCCGGCCGGGTCAAGACCCGCCTCTGCCCGCCGTGCACGCCACAGGAGGCGGCCGAGCTGGCCGAGGCCGCGCTGGCGGACACGCTGGACGCAGTGGCTGCGTGCGGCGCCAGCCGCCGCATCGTGGCCCTCGACGGCGCCCCCGGCCCGTGGCTGCCCGCCGGCTTCGAGGTCGTTCCCCAGGTACGCGGCACCTTCGACCGCCGGCTGGCCGCGGCCTGGTCGGCGGCGGGTGGGGCCGGCGTGCAGATCGGGATGGACACGCCACAGGTCACCGCGGGCCTGCTCGACGATGCCCTCGCCACCCTCGACAGCACCGCGTCCGCGCTCGGGCTGGCCGGTGACGGCGGTTGGTGGGCCATCGGTCTGCGCCGTCCTGACCCGCAGGTGTTCCTCGATGTCCCGATGAGCACGAGCGGCACGGGCGCCGCACAGCTGGCCCGCCTGCACCAGCTCGGACTGGATGTCACCGCCCTCCCCTCCCTGGTCGACCTGGACACGATCGGCGACCTCCCGGCCGTGATCGAGAGCGGTGCCGCCATCCGTACGGCGGCCCTGGCCCGGACTCTTTGCGTGCTTCCTCTGTCCGGCACCGCCTGATGTCCGTGCTCACCGCCACCACGTGCCGCCCCGCAGTGGTCCTGCGGGCCCACACGGGCGAGGCGCTCGAGATGGACCTCGGCCGCTGGCACGACCCGGCCACGGCCGAGGAGCAGGAGATCCTGGCCACGGTCGACGGGCCGGTGATCGACCTGGGATGCGGTCCGGGCCGCCTGGTGGCCAGCCTCGCGTTGCAGCGGGTGCCGGCGCTGGGTATCGACTCGTCGCCGTCGGCCATCGCTCTCGCCCGGATGCGGGGGGCCACCGTGCTCCAACGTGACCTGTTCGGGCTCCTGCCGGGCGAGGGCCGGTGGTCGACCGCCCTGCTCTTCGACGGCAACGTCGGCATCGGGGGTGACCCCACCCGTCTCCTGACCAGGTGCCGCCAGCTCACTGCGGCCGGCGGCGAGGTCGTCGCCGAAGTGCAGCCTCCGGGCACCGGATGGCGACGGCTCACCGCATGGTTCGAGCGGGACGGCGAGCGCAGCGAATCCTTTGCGTGGGCCCTCGTGGCCGCTGACGCCATCGCCGCCCTCGCACAGCCGGCCGGCCTCCGGGTCGCCGACCTCGCGCCAACCCCGTCGGGACGGTGGTTCGCCCGCCTCCGCTCGGCCACATGATCCTCTTCCGAACTGGTGACGCTCAGAGTCATATTTCGCACGGCGTGACACCGGTTCTGCGCCGCAACCAGGAGCAGACGTGAGCATCAAGCTGCCGGCGCCGGTCCAGCGGTTCACGACCGACCTGGATGAGCCGCTCCAGCAGGGCGTCTACCGCTCCGCCCTCCGGGACGAGCGGCTGGCCGCCATCCTCGGAGCGTCGCTCGGCATCCTGTTCTCCGTCTGCTTCGTCACCGGCCTGTACTCCCACGTGCAACAGAACCCGCTGTCCTGGTTCCCCATTCAGCCCCGTCCGGCCGGGCTCTACCGGTTGAGCCAGGGCCTGCACGTCGTCGCCGGTATCGCCTCCGTCCCCGTGCTCATCGCCAAGCTGTGGCTGGTCTGGCCGCGGTTCGTCGCCTTCCCGGTCGCCAAGCGGGCCAGTCACCTAGTGGAGCGCATCGGCCTGTTCCCGCTGGTGGCCGGCGGGGTCTTCATGACGTTCTCGGGGGTCGCCAACATCGCCCAGTGGTACCCATGGAAGTTTTCCTTCACCGCGTCGCATTACTGGATGGCGTGGGTGACGATGGGGTCGATCGTCGCCCATGTGGGCGCCAAATGGATGATCGCCCGCCGGGCTCTGGCCCGACCGTCGCGTCGCCCCGCCCTGGCCGACGCCGACCCCGTGCTCGGCACGACCGCCGAGGTTCCAAACGGTCACGGCCTGTCCCGTCGGGGGCTGCTCACCACCGTGGCCGCCGCCTCGGGCGTGCTGACCCTCACCACCATCGGCCAGACCATCCGTCCCCTGCGCAAGCTCGGCCTGCTGGCCCCTCGTGACCCGGCCACCGGCCCGCAGGGGTACCCGGTGAACCGGGGGGCGGCGAACGCGGGGGTGGTCGACCTGGCCAACTCCCCTGCCTACCGGCTCGAGATCTCCGGGCGGGTGGCCCGACCGATGTCGCTCACCCTGGACCAGCTGCGGGCCCTGCCGACCCATGACGCTGTGCTTCCCATCGCCTGCGTGGAAGGGTGGAGCTACTCGGCGCCCTGGAGCGGCGTGAGAGTGCGAGACCTGCTGGCCATGGCGGGTGCCGACCCCGACCGCACCGTCCTGCTGGAGTCACTTGAGCCGCAAGGGGTCTACCGCACCTCGACGCTGAACGCCGATCAGGCCGCCGACCGCGACACCCTCCTGGCCACCCATATCGACGGAGAGCCCCTCGCCCTCGACCACGGGTTCCCCTGCCGGCTCATTGCCCCGAATCGTCCCGGCGTCCTCCAGACCAAATGGGTCACCAAGGTGGTGGTGGTGTGAAGGAGGAGCACCGGGCCGGCCCCCTCTTCTGGATCTCGGCCGTCGCCGGCTGGCTCGTCATCGGATGGGGGCTGCGGGGCGTCTTCCAGCACAGCATCGATACCCGGCCGGCCAACCTGGCCCGCTTCGTGGTCGGCGGTGCGCTCCTGCACGACCTGATCGTCGCCCCGGTGGTGATCGTCCTCGGCGTACTGCTGGCTCGCGCCGTCCCGGGCCGGGCACGGGCCATCGTGCAGGGCGCGCTCGCCGTCAGCGGCATCGTCGCCCTGTTCTCGTACCCCTTGGTGCGCGCCTACGGGCTGGCCGCCAACAACCCGACCTCGCTGCCCCGCAACTACACCGCTGGTCTGCTGATCGTGCTCGGCGTGGTGTGGGCGGTCGCCGCCGGCCTCGTCATTGCCCGGCTCCGCACGACCGCCCCCGGGCATACCGGATAGGTCCGACCCGCGGCCAGGGACGGCTCCGGCGGCTCGGTCCGGTCGGCAACGGGCAGTTTGGTGCGGCAAGGCCGGGAGGGAACGGTCACCCAGCGTCGTCGGGTGTGCACCCTCCGCAGAACTTCGGCCGGGCGGCCGATGAGACATCCGTTCCCCTACGTGGCAACGAACGGGTAAGGAAACCGTCTGGAGGCCCAGTTGTCCGCTCACCGCCGTCCGTTGCTGTTGCTCCTCATTCTCTTGGGGGGCTTGGCGGCTGCCTGCGGCGGCGACTCCGACAGCTCGTCCGGCGCGGCCAAGACGACAGGTGGGTCTGGAACGGTCATCACCATCAACAACTTCGAGTTCGCCCCGGAGACGCTCCAGGCCAAGGTGGGCGACACCATCACCGTCGACAACAAGGACTCGGCGTCGCACTCGGTGACGGCTAGCGACAAGAGCTTCGACACCGGCAGTTTCGGCGCCGGCACGAAGACCTTCACCGTGACCAAGGCCGGGCGCTTCGAGTTCGTGTGCACCGTGCACCCATTCATGAAGGCCGCCGTCATCCAGGTTGCCTGACAGCTCCGAACCTCTTGGACCTGGTGTGGTGCAGCGCGCGCCACCCACGGAAGGAGAGCCATCGGGTGAGTACCCAAAACGGATTGAAATTGGACACGACGGCCTTTGCGGAGCTGATGGAGGAGTCCCAGGATCTCCACCTCGACGCCATGAGGACCGCCGAGGACTCCCTCCCCGAGCTCGCTCAGATCCGCGAGGAGCGCAAGGGCGAGGTCGACACTGACGAGATCGACCGCTTCAACGACGCCCGGCGCGGCGTCCTGACCAAGCTGGGCTACGGCGCCAGCGGCCTCGCCACCCGTGCCCTCCTGGGCGGCGGCTTCGGCGGCCTCTTCGCCGGCCTCCTGGCCACCCCGGCCCGGGCCGACCAGGCCCTCGATGTCCAGATCCTCCAGACGGCTCAGTCGCTCGAGGCCCTGGCCATCCTCGCCTACACCGTCGCCCTGGGTGAGGGACCGGACAAGGCGAACGCCCCGGCCGCCAAGGCTGTCGCCGCTATCCCCGTCGCCAACGCCAAGGCCACCGTCGCCGCCTTCGCCATGGAAACCCGCCGGCAGCACACCGAGCACAAGGCGGCGTTCCAGGCCCAGTCCACGACGCTGGGGGGAAAGCCACAGGACTCCCCCAGCCCCAAGTTCCTGCCCGTGCTGATGAGCGCCGACCTGAGCACGGCCGCCAAGGTGGTCGACTTCGCCGCCACGCTCGAGAAAGTGGCCACCGACACCTACCTGCTGAACCTCTCCCTGCTCCAGGACCAGAAGTCCAAGGGCATCATGGCCAGCGTCATGGCCGTCGAGTCCCAGCACCTGGCCACCCTCCGGGCCGTCTCCGCGCTCATCGGTGCCGGCGCCGCGGGCCTGGAGCTCATCCAGGTGCCGTTCCCGGCCGCCGAAATCCCGATGCTGCCTGCGGTCGCCGGCAGCGTGGCCACCCCCGATGCCCTCCATAAGATCAGCGGGCCCGAACTCATCGGCGAGCCCACGTCAGGGGCCGTCAAGTGATCGAAGAGATGGAGAACAGAGAGAGCATGGAGCAGGATTTCGACATCAACGCCTTGGCCTCGACGGCGGTCAGCCGTCGCCGGTTCCTGGTCGGCTCCACGATGGCCGCCGGCATCGCCGTGCTCGCCGTCGCCTGTGGTGACGACAACGATGACACCGACTCGGGAGCCGGTGGCCAGACGGGTGGTACCACCGCCACGACAGCGGGCGCCAACGCCGACCTCGAGGTCGCCGCTGCGGCGGCCGGGCTGGAGAAGTTGGCCTTCGACACCTACACCGCGGCCCTCGCTGCGGCCACGGCCAACAAGTTGGGGGCGGTTCCGCCGGCCGTCGCCACCTTCGTCACCACCGCGGCGAAGCAGCATCAGGAGGCCCTGGACAGCTGGAACAAGGTGCTCACCGGCGCCGGCCGCCCGGCGGTGACTGCGCCCACCGCTGCCCTGGCACCGACCGTCAACGCCGAGTTCGCCAAGGTCACCACCATCCCCGGTGCAGCCACGCTGGCCCTGCGGTTGGAGGACTACGCCTCACAGACCTACCAGTCGGTCATCCCCACGCTGAAGAGCCCCGATGCCATCAAGTTGGCTGCGCAGATCACGGTCGTGGGGTCCCAGCACCAGGCCATCCTGCGCTACGTCCTCGGGCTGTACCCGGTGGGCAGCGGCCCGGGGAAGGCGGCCAACGGCCTCTCCAACGCCGACTTCGCCCCCGCCAGCCCCAAGCCCGCCCTGATCACCGGGTAGGCGTCGGCAGTAAGACCGAACCGGTGACACGGTCCGGGGGCCCTGGCCCCAGACCCGCGTCACCGGTTCGGCGCGTCAGTACTCGGCGACGTCGGCGTCTTTTGGCCTGGATGGCCTTGTGCGGCTTGTGGCCGGGACGGCGCCCCAACCCGTGGTGCGAAGGCGGCGACGAGTCTCCTCTCAGGCTGGCGGCTCAACCACCCGAGCCCGACCCTCCCCACCCGGCACGGCAACCTGGTGAATTACGTGACCCTTACGCCCGGGTTACGCGCTCCTGCCTAGTCTCAACTGGTGGCACGCCGCAGCACCGGGAGCTTGAGGTTTCATCATCCTGTGGCCTTCTGGCTGGGCACGGGCGCGGTGACCCTCGGCGTGGTGCTGCACCTCCCGATGTACCTCGACGCCAAGGACATGGGATACAAGCTGACGGGCATGGCGGTCGACGCCCCCATGAAGCTCGGCATGGTGCTCATCATGGCGGGGCTGGCCGCCACCCTGTATGGGCTGTTCCCCTCCGTGTCGGCGACCCCAGTGGCGGCGGCCCGCCTGCGGGTCCGAGCGCTCGATGATGCCCGGTTGAGCCGGGCGCATGTCGGTCTGCTGCTCGTCATGGCCGCGGCC
>Ga0136633_1000866_pt1 | contig 22710 bp, 18 predicted proteins | sample AntDrymeUQ832206_2_FD_105494 | JGI IMG/M metagenome (GOLD analysis project Ga0136633, IMG submission 105494) | Polar desert sand microbial communities from Dry Valleys, Antarctica - metaG UQ83 (22.06) | ecosystem: Environmental > Terrestrial > Soil > Desert | place: Antarctica: Dry Valley...
ACCTGGTCCGCCCCGTCCGCTCGTGCGCCGATCGACGCTGTCGTCGAGCTGCCGGGCTCGAAGTCGATGACCAACCGCGCCCTGGTGATCGCCGCGCTCGCCGACGGTCGCTCCGTCGTACGACGTCCGCTGCGCAGCCGCGACACCGAGCTGATGGTGACCGGACTCCGAGCACTCGGCGCCGGAATCACCCTGCTGGACGGGCAGTGGCACGTCGACGGGGTCGGCGGCCGACCACGGGTGATCACGCCCAGGATCGACGTGGGACTTGCCGGGACAGTCGCTCGGTTCCTGCCGCCGATCGCGGCACTCGCCGACGCAGCCGTGCACCTCGACGGTGACGTGCGCATGCGCGAGCGGCCGATGGCACCGCTGCTCCGGGCGCTGCGCGACCTCGGTGTCCACGTCGATGCCGCGCCGCAGGATCGCCTGCCCTGCATCGTGCACGGCGCCGGATCGGTGCGCGGTGGCGACGTGGTGGTGGATGCCAGCACCTCGAGTCAGCTCGTCAGCGGGCTCCTCCTTGCCGCGCCGTACTTCGGCGAGGGACTCGTCGTACGGCACCAGGGTCCGTCGGTGCCAAGCCGACCGCACATCGACATGACGATCGCGATGATGCGGGCCGCCGGTGCCGGCGTCGACGGTCCGGAGCCCGACGTGTGGGTTGTCCGACCCGGCGGCTACCACGCGCGCGACATCGAGGTCGAGCCCGACCTGTCCGGCGCGTCGGCCTTTCTGGCTGCGGCCGTTGCGACCGGAGGCTCGGTCGCCGTACCCGGCTGGCCAGAGTCGACCACCCAGCCCGGCCGGGCACTCCTCGACCTGCTCACCCGCATGGGCGCGACCTGGACCTCCACCAGGGACGGCATGCTGCTGACTGGCCCGAAGAGCATTGCTGGCATCGACGCCGACCTCCGCGACTGCCCGGAGATGACCCCTGCGATCGCCGTCCTCGCTGCCCTCGCGCACTCGGCCAGCCGACTCACCGGGGTCGCCCACATCCGACTGCAAGAGACCGACCGGATCGCCGCCCTCGCTGGGGGGCTCGCGCAGCTCGGCGCCGATGTCGACGAGCTGCCAGACGGTCTCATTATCCGTCCGTCGAGGCTGCGCGGCGTGGCCCTGCAAGCACACGACGACCACCGGCTGGCGATGGCGTGGGCAGTGCTCGGCCTCGTCGTCGACGGGATCACTGTTGACGACATCGAGAAGACGTCGAAGACGATGCCGGACTTCGTCGAGCGATGGTCGGCGATGCTGGCGAGCTCGAGCGCAGCGTGACTCGTCGTGAGCTCGACGAGGACGATGTGCGCACTCGCGCCACCCCAGGTTCACGTCCACGCACCCGCACGCGTCCCAAGCACGACGACGCCGTGTCCGGCCTGGTTCTCGCCGTAGACCGCGGTCGATTCGGCTGCCTGGTCGAAGGTACGGCAGTCGTCGCGATGCGGGGGGGTGATGTGCGACGTACACCGGTCGTCGTGGGCGACGAGGTGTCGATTGTCGGCGACGTCAGCGGCCAGGACGGTGCGTTGGCGCGCATCGTGCGCATCGGTGAGCGGCGAACTGTGCTCCGTCGTACGCCGGACGATGACGACCCCACCGAGCGGGTGCTCGTCGCCAATGCCGAAGTGCTCGTCATCGTCGTGGCACTCGCCGCGCCACCACCTCGACCGAGGCTGATCGACCGGCTTCTTGTCGCGGCGTACGACGGCGGGCTGCACCCCCTGCTCTGCCTGACCAAGCGCGACCTCGGGTCGGCTGATGAGCTGCTCGCCCTCTACCGACCGCTCGGTGTCGAGGTCGTCAGCACCGGACCCGGGGATCCTGATGAGGGCGTGGAAGCGCTGCGCACCAGGCTCTCCGGGCGGATGAGTGTGCTCGTCGGCCACAGCGGGGTAGGCAAGTCGACACTCGTCAACCGGCTCGTCCCCGACGCCGACCGGGCTACTGGGGCGGTGACGTCGGTCGACCGCGGCCGGCACACATCGAGCTCGACCGTGGCGCTGCCGCTGCCCGGCGGAGGGTGGGCCATCGACACCCCGGGCGTGCGCTCATTCGGGCTCGGGTTAGTCAAGCCGGAGCACCTGCTGCGGGCGTTCCCGGACCTCGCCGGCGCAGCTCAAGACTGCTTCCGCGGCTGCACCCACAGCGCAGGGGATGCAGAGTGCGCGATCGACGCCGCCATCGTGGCGGGCTCGGTTGACCCGGCGCGGCTGGTGTCCTGGCGACGCCTGCTCGACGCCCGCCTGTCCCCCGACGACCCCGACCCACCCCCCAACACCTAAGGCAGATCCCACCCGCCAACTTTAAGCGCGCGTGCGGCGCTTAGCCCGTCCACTGCGTGCGATCGTTCGTTCGTCGCCCCCGAGGTAGGCCTCGATGACCAGTGGATCGGCCAGCACCTCAGTCGGCTCACCGCGCGCGATGACCCGGCCCGACTCGAGTACGACGAGGTGCTCGGCGAAGGCGGCGACGAGCGGGATGTCGTGCTCGATCATCACGACGGCCGCTCCCGTCGACGACGCCACCCGCTGCAGCAATGGCGCGAGTTGCTCGACCTCGGCTTGGGCCAGACCGGCGGACGGCTCATCGAGCAAGATCAGCGCAGGGTCGCGCGCGAGCACGCCGGCGAGATCGACCACCCGGCGGGTGCCCGTCGACAGCTCGCCGATGAAGACGTCCCGATAACCCCGCAGTCCCATTTCTTCGAGGAGCTGGTCGACCCGCTCGCGGGACGCCCGCTCTGCGCGGCGTACGACGGGGAAGCCGAGCATCGCGGGCACGTGGCCGAGTCCGCGTCGGCGAGGGGTCGCGGCGACCATCAGCGCCTCATGCACGGTCATCGACGGAAAGAGCCGCGCGTCTTGAAAGCTGCGCGCCAAGCCCACTCGAGCCCGATCCGCCGGGTCGAGCCGACGGACGTCGACGCCGTTGACGACCACATGACCGCTGTCGACCGCGACGAACCCGCAGATCGCGTCGAAGAGCGTCGTCTTGCCGGCTCCGTTGGGACCGATGACACCGACGCGGGCGCCGGGAGGTACGGCGAGGCTCACGCCGTCGAGCGCCTGCACTCCACCGAAGGCCAACCGGAGGTTGCGCACCTCTAATGCCGATGCCGGGGCGGGCGCAATCATGTCGACGCACCGAGGAAGATCGACCGCAGCAGGTCGGTGCGTTCCAGCAGCTCAGCGGCTGGACCACGGAAGCGGATGCGACCCTTCTCCAGGAAGATCGCCTCCTCGGCGATGGACAGGGCGATGTTGACCGACTGCTCGACAAGGATGACGGACGTCCCTCGCTGGTGGATCGACTCGACGACCGCGACGAGCTCACCGACGACCTTGGGCGAAAGTCCGAGCGAGAGCTCATCGATCATCAGCAGCTTCGGTCGAGCGATGAGCGCCTGGGCCAGAGTGAGCATCTGCTGCTCGCCACCGGAGAGAGTGCCGGCCAGCTGGTCGAGCCGATCACGCAGTCGCGGGAAGGTCTCCAGGGCGTCCTCTCGCGCCGAGCGAATCGCTGACTTGGCACCGCCGAGCGGGATCGCCGCCAGCCTTAGGTGCTCCTCCACTGTGAGGCCGGGGAAGACTCCCTGCCCGCCCGGCACCTGCACGATCCCCCGGTTGACCGTGAGCTCGGGGTCGAAGCCAGTGAGATCGCGGCCTTCGAAGATGACCGAGCCCGACATCGGCTCCAGGGCGCCACTGATCGCCCGGAGCAGCGTCGACTTGCCGGCCCCATTGGTGCCGAGCAGCGCGATGAGCTCGCCCTCGCGGACTGTGAGGTCGATACCGTCGATGACCGGAACGCCGCCGTACCCGGCGCGAAGGCCGGTGACCTGCAACAGCACCGGCTTCTCACCGCGACGCCGCGTCTCGATTCGAACCCGCTCAGCCTCGAGGGCTCCGGCTGCGCGAGCGATGTCGTTGACGACGAACTTCTGCGCGCTGATGTAGATCAGACCGCCCACGATAAGCAGCGGCGTCAGCGAGAAGAGGCCCCACCGCAGACCCTTGGCGTCGACGACCAGGAAGGCCGGGATTGCAGTGAAGAGCCCGAACGCGAGGAAGACGTCGACGGCCGCATAGCCTTGAGCGCGGATGCGCGGCGGCACTACGGCGGCGGTGATGCGCGCTCCCGGACCGTTGTAGATGCCGTTGCAGAATGCGCCGGCCCACGCGCAGACGACGGAGAGAGCGAGCGTCGGCATGACCGCAGCGAGGGCGAAGAACACCCCGATCGCGACGATCGACCCGCCGATGAGCACCTGGGCGTATGCCGGACTCCGCCGGTAGAGCCGGTCCCCGACGAACCCGCCGATGAGGTTGCCAACCGCGCTGAACGCGACACCCACTCCGAGCAGCAGCCCGCGGCCGGCCGGGCCGACGTCATAGACCTCGTCGTAGAAGTTGGCGAGGATCGACACCAGCGCAATAGCTCCACCGCCGACGAGCGCGGCGCCGCCGTAGTCACGACGCAGCGTGCGGATCGTGAGCACCGTGCGGAAGGCCTCGCGGAAGGGCACGTGCTCCGCGTCGTCCTCCTCGTCGCTCACGTCCACCTGACCGCGGGATGGCTCGGCCAGTCGGAATGTCGCGATGACCAACAATGCGGACGGTACGGCGAAGAGCCAGAAGACCGGCTGCCAGTAGGTGTCACCTTCAGGGAGTCCGTAGATGCGACTGGCGACGTAGGTGATCGGCCCGATCAAGGCCAGCGCGAGTCCTTGACCGATCGGGTTGCCGAGGTAGTAGAGGCTGAACACCCGTGACTGTGTCTCTGGCGGGTAGTAGTCAGCCAGCAGGCTGGAGTGCGTCGGGCGGTTGACCGCCTGACCGATCCCGCTTGCCGCACGGACCACGCAGAGCAAGAGGACTCCGCCAACGACACCGGTGAGGAAAGTCGCCAGCGCCCAGACTCCGGCGGCTGCGCTAGCCACCGTGAGACGCCGGTAGCGGTCGCTGACGAAGCCAAGCGGGTAACCCGCCAGCAGGATCGTGAAGCTCGACAGGGATGAGATAGCGCCGATCGCGCCCACGGAGACCCCGAAGCTGTTGCGAATCTCCGGGGACAACGCGGCAAAGGCAGCCCGGTCGAGCTCGTCCACGGCGTTGAGCCCGGCCAGCACCAGCAGCGGTAGGAGGGGCGCCCCGCCGGTGACCGCACTGAGCCGGGCGGCAATGCGGCGCGGTTGCCGACCGGGAAGCTGATCGGGATCGGTGCTCACGCGACCTCCTCCGACACTGGCGCGATGACCGCTGCCGCGCTCGGCAGCTCGATGCCGCGGCTGGCCGCGAGACGGCGCACGACGGCGTCGCGCCCTCGGAAGACCAAGCCGCCGACGCCTTCGGGGACGAAGAGGAGCAGCGCGAGCAACCCGATGCCTGTCGCGGCGAACTGGAATCCCTCATCGAGGTAGAACCGCGCGCAGAGCACATAGACCGTGCCGAGGAGCGCACCGGGGATCGAGCCCAGCCCGCCGATGACGACGATGGTGAACACCTGCAGCGAGATCCGGTCGGAGAAGGTGCTCTCGGTGAGCAGCTCCTGCTGAAAGGCGAAGAGATAGCCGGCCGTGGCGGCGATGGCCCCGGACACCGCGAAAGCGGCGAGCTTCGCGCGCCCTTCGCGGATGCCGTACGCCGCCGCTGCCCGTGGGTTGTCGCGCACGGCGATGAGATCTCGACCAGCCGGACCCAGCCGGAGCCGACGGACAGCGATGACCGTGAGCGCCAGCGCGATCAGAGAGAACTCGAAGTACGCCGTGCCGCTGGTGAGATCGAAGGTGCTGAAGAGCAGCGGGCGGACGATGGCCGGAGCGGTCAGCTGCAGTGCGTCGAGCTTGAGCAGCCAGGTGTCGACCGCGACTGCGAACGTCAACGTAGTGACTGCGAGGAACAGGCCCGGCACTCGCAAGGCAGGCAGACCGATGGCCACGGCGACGGCGGCGCCAAGAGCGACCACGACCAGCAGGCCGACTCCGAAGTCGAGTCCGTTCTCCACCAGAACCGAGCCCACCGTCGCCCCGACCCCGACGAGCGCCCACTGCCCCAGCGACACTTGCCCGGCGTAACCGGTGAGGACGGTCAGCGACAAGGCGACCATGGCGACCACAACGATGGAGTTGGCGAGGTCGAGGTTGCTCGGCCCGAGCACGGCCGGGAGCAGCGACAGTGCGAGAACGAGCGCCGCGCCGCCGCCCCACCGCGCCACGCGCACCACCGCCAGCTTGGTGATCGCCTCCGGCACCGGCCGTACGGCGCGCACAGTCACAAAGCCTGATGCGCCGCGCGCTTCGGCCGCGCGACCAACCGACCGTCGGCGGACTAGCAGCGCGACCAGCAGTACGGCGAAGGTCACGACGTTGGTGTCACCGGAGTCACCCGTCACGAAGAGCACCGACTGCTCGAGGACGCCCAGAGCCAGCGCGGCAACGAAAGTGACAGGCAGGCTCGTCAACCCCCCGATGACCGCTGCGGTCAGCCCGTTGAGGATGAACGACGGACCCTCGACCACTCCGTAGCTGAAGCCCGCTGACGGGTTCACGGCGCGGAGCACACCTGTGGTCGCGGCGAGCAGCCCCGCGATAACCCAGGTGTAGGTGCTGACCCGGCGGACGCTGATACCGAGAAGACGAGCCCGCCCCGGGTTCTCGGCGACGGCGCGAATCGACGTCCCGAGGTTGGTCCGGAAGAGCGCGACGAGGGCAAGGCAGACGAAAGGTACGACGGCGAGGGTGAGGATCGAGCCGCCCTCGAAGCGGACCGGATCGATGAAGAAGTCGGGGCCGATGTCGATCGTCACCGCGTTGGTGAGGTTGCGGTCGAGGATCCCCGGCACGGCCAAAGTCATCGCGGCGTACAGCTGAGCGAGTCCGATGGTGGCGACGGTGACGATCAGCCGGGGCGCGTCGAAGAGCCGCCGTACGACGGTGAGCTCTGACAGCGCCGCCAGAAGCGCCGCCGCCGCAAAGCCGGCCAGGATGCCGAGACCGAGCGGCTTGCCGTAGTGCTGCGACAACGCGATCCCGAAAACGGCGGCGAACGCCCCGAGTTGACCCTGAGCGAAGTTGATGAATCGTCCCGCTCGATAGAGCACCACGAGACCCATGCCCAGCAGCGCGTCGAGGCTGCCGACGACAAGGCCGAGCACCAGGATGCCCGAAGGCAGGCGGCGATCAGTGCCGGGCAGCGGCAGTCCACCGTCGAGCCGATCTGCGGCGACGAGCACCCCGAGGACGAGCAGGGCCGCAGCGACGGATCCGACCCGCCCGGAAGACAACCAGGCGGGCTCGGCAAACGAACGAACACGGCGAGGCATCGCCGGGCAGCCTAGTGGCTACCCTGAACATGGCGCACCCTGACCTGTGACACCCCACCATCGAAGGACGGGCATGAGATCCCTTCGCCGCCGTACGGCGATCGCACCGCTAGCCATCGCGCTCGCCACATTCGTGGCCGCCTGCTCGCCGCCCGCTCGCGAGTCGGCCGATGACCGTGCCGATGCCGGGCCAAGTGCCGACAGCGAGCTCTCCGCCGACCCGAGCTCCGGAGCGAGCGCCGCCGCGTCGGCCGCTGCCTCCGCGGCCGCCTCGGCGTCCGCCGCTCCCGGTGCCGCGGCGAGCGCGCGATCTGGTGCCGGCAAGCCCCTTCCCCCCGCAGTGAAGGGCTCGAAGGCTGCGCCACCCAAGGGAGCGACGAGCGTCGACCCGGGGGTGCCCAACGGCGGCTTCACCTATCAGGGCGTCACCGACAAGGAGATCACCGTCGCGTTCCACTGGAACAAGGACGACTGCGGGACCGATGTCAACGCGTCGCTGACGAACTTCGACACGAACGACCAGCTCTCCATCGAGACCTACGTCGAGTACGTCAACCGGCACGCGACCGACGGCACCCTGATGGACGGCTATCCGATCAACCTGCATGGTCGTCGGATCAAGCCGGTGTTCGTGTCATCCGGCGGAGCCGACCCCAACTGTCGCGCTCAGAACCGCGCTGCAGCCATCCGGATCACCGACGAGGTCAAGGCCTTCGCGGCGGTGGCGAACACCCTCTCGTTTGACGAGGATCAGGTCGCGCCCCTGGTGGGGCAGGGCAAGGTCATGCACTTCGGCAGCGCGTTCTTCTCCGAGAAGGACTTCTACTCGAAGTACGACCCCTACCTCTGGAGCCTTTATGGCACCGGCACCGTCATGGTGCAGCACCTTGCCGATTACATGACGCAGCGGCTGAACAAGGTCAACCCGCCCAACCACAACCGCTTCCTGCCAGCTGCGCGGGTCTACGGGATCCTCCGCCAGGACAACGTCGCCTCGAAGCAGGTCTCGGAGGAGTTCAAGGCGTTCCTTGGAGGGACGGTGCGGATCGCCTCGGAGCAGACCTACCCCACCGACTTCTCCCAGGCCCAAGCTGCGAGCAATGCCGCGATCGCCCGCTTCCGCGCCGACGGCGTCAACACCATTGTCATGCTGACCGATCCGGTCACCCCGATCTTCTTCACCAAGACAGCCGAGGCGCAGGGCTTCCGGCCGGACTACCTCGGCAGCTCGTTCGGCTACCAAGATGTCGCGACGGCCCTGGGCAACTATGAGCCGGCGCAATCGGCCAACTTCTTCGGCGTCAGTGACTTCGGCCCGGAGAGTCAGGGCAGCAAGACGGAGCAGTTGGAGAGCCGGCCGTACGCGAAGGCCTTCCGCGAGATTCGTGGCGCCGATGCCGAGGTGCCCGCCGATGCGGTGGCTTGGTACGCCACGTTCGCCAGCCTGGTATGGGGAGTGTCGGCCGCGGGCCCGAACCTGACGCCAACAACCGTGAAGAGCGGGCTTTACAGCAAGGTCACCGCCTTCCGGGCGACCAACTACCGGATCGACTTCGTGCCGGGCCGCCACGGTGCCATCGACGACTACGCGCTCTTCGAGTACAACCCGGCCGCCCAGGACCCGCGGGACTCGAGGAACACGACGACGAACCAGCGGCGCGGCAAGGCAGTCTTCTATGAGTGCTCCAAGCCGATCAGCGGCAACAACCAGTGCCAGGGGACGCCACGTCGCTATCGCACCGGCCAGCGGCTGTAGCCCCGGACGTGGCGAGAAGCGCCCGGCGGCATACGGCGGCACTCGCGGCCGTTGTCCTCGCTGCTGGATGCACCTCCCCAGCGCGTAACGAGACCTCGTCCTCAGCGGCACCGACACCCTCGTCCACGAAGTCCACTCCGAGCGATCAGGGTCTGCGAGAGTCGACAGAGGGACCTGGTGGCGCCGGCGCGACGAGCAAGGGTGTGACCGATCGATCGATCACCGTTGCCTTCCACTGGAACTCCGGCGGCTGCGGCGGGGACATCACCGAGTCGTTGACCAACTTCGGGTCCCAGCCACGGCGCGTTGTCGAGGCCTACGTCGACTGGGTCAACCGGCACGCCGAGGACGGCACGTCAATGAATGGGGTGCCGGTCGACCTGCACGGGCGCCGGATCAAGCCGGTCTTCGTTGCGACTGGCGGAGCATCGCCGGAATGCGCATCGGTGTCTCGCGCCGGCGCGATCCGGATCGCGGACGAAGAGCGGGCTTTTGCCGCCGTGTCGTCCACCCTGAGCTTTGACGAAGCGGTCGTAGCGCCGCTTGTCGCCGGGCGCGGCACCATGCACTTCGGCAGCGTCGGCCTGTCGGAGCCGGGCTTCTACGTGAAGCATCACCCGCACGTCTGGTCGCCGTACGCCACGGCGTCAGTGCAGGTCCGTCACCTGGCTGACTACATCACCCAACGACTGGCTCGTGGCGGGCCACCAGGCCACACGAGGTACGACGGAAAGCGCGTCTACGGTCTCGTTGTCGCTGATCAAGCAGGACCGCGAGCCATCGCGGCGGAGCTCGTCACCGCGCTCGGCGATGAGGTTCAGGTCGCCGCTGAGGTCCGCTATACCCCGGACATCGCGCAAGCCCAGGCTCAGGCCACAGCTGGCATCAACCGTCTGCGCGCCGCGGGGGTCAACACGCTGATCATGCTGACCGACCCGGTGGCGCCGATCGTGCTCACCAAGACAGCGCAGGCACAAGGCTGGTCGCCCGACTACCTCGTCTCGTCGTACGGCTACCTCGACACCACCCGAGCAGCGGCGAACTTCGATCCGACGCAGTGGCGCAACGCCTTCGGTGTGTCTGGGCTCGGGCCGCTTGCACAGGGGAACGCAGTCGAGCTGGACCGACTCCCGTACGCCGCGGCGTACCGCGAAGTGCGGCCCGGCGCGGAGCCACCGGCCGACGCGATCGTCTGGTGGTCGAGCATCTCGACACTCGTGGCCGGGATCTCCGCAGCCGGACCGCAGCTCACCCCGAGGACGGTAGCCGCCGCGCTCACTGACACGGTCGCTGGGACGACCGACACCGGGTCGCGCATCGACGTCCTGCCCGGGCGGCACGGCCTCTTCGACGACTTCGGCCTCGTCGCCTTCGACGGAACCCGTTACACCTACTACGAGAGCGGGCGCCGCTACCGCACCGGCGAGGCGCTCTGACGCCGTCTCCTGGCGGCGACACTCACCACATGGCCATGCCACCATGGGGCGTGGCAATGTCGGTTCTCCACGTCAGTGAGACCGTGCTCGGCGGGGTCGGCCATGTCATCTCCGACCTGGGCGCCGTTCAGCGCGCGGCGGGATGGCAGGTGTCCGTCGCGGCGCCCGCATCGGTTGCGGACGCCGCCATCGGCGGCTGGCACGCGTGGTGCCCCGACGCGCGCCCCGGGCCAGGCCTTGCGCGCAGCCTTGCACAACTGCGCGGCATCGTCGCCGAGGTCAATCCGGACCTAGTCCACTTGCACAGCTCCATGGCCGGCATGTGCGGCCGGCTGGTCCTGCGTCGACGCGTGCCGACTGTGTTCCAGCCCCATTCCTGGTCGTTCTTCGCTGTCACGGGAGCGGCGCGTGCCGGTGCCGTCCGGTGGGAGCGGTTCGCTGCCCGTTGGACCGACGTAGTGCTCTGCGTCAGCGAGGACGAGCGACGCTCCGCGACCGCGCTGGGTATCCGCGCGCGCTACGAGGTCGTGCCTAACGGTGTCGACCTCGAGCGCTTCCCGCCCGCTGGGCCGGCCGAGCGATCGGCGGCGCGCGAGCGGCTCGGCCTCGACGGCGCGCCGCTGGCCGTCTGCGTGGGTCGCCTACACCGCCAGAAGGGTCAGCACGCTCTGCTGGACGCCTGGGCAGGGGTTCTCGACCGGCTACCAACCGCGCGGTTGGCGCTAGTCGGGGACGGCCCAGACAGGGCGGCCCTTGAATCACGAGCAGCGCCACGCACAACGTTCGTCGGCCAGACGCCCGACGTGCAGCAGTGGGTCGCAGCGTCCGATGTGGTGGTCCAGCCGTCGGTGTGGGAGGGGATGTCCCTCTCGCTGCTCGAGGCCATGGCGACCGGGCGGAGCGTGGTGGTCACGGACGTCCCGGGGATGGCCGAGGTGGTCACCGCCGGCACCGGGGCAGTAGTACCGTTCGGCTCCACCGATTCGCTGGCGAACGCGTTGGTACAGCGCCTTGCCGACCCGGCCCTTTCCGCGGCTGAGGGAATGGCGGGGGCTGCCGCAATGAGGCAGAGCCACAACGTCCTTCGCCAGCGCGAGGCCGTGCTGCGGCTCTGCGCCGAGCTGGTCGGATGAGCGCCGGCGCCTCGCTCTGACTCCTTCTGACTCCTTCTGACTCAGCCGGCCGAGCGACGGGACGTGGCGACGGTGGCCAGGCCCCAGAGCGCGGCGACTGCCAGCAGCCCCAGGCCGACGTTGCGGTACGGCGGACGCCCGCCGGTCTTGGGCAGCGCCGATAGCTGGGCGCCACCGGTACCGACCGTGGGGTCGTCAGCAGTCCCGAGTGGGGACTCCCCCGCCGCGCGGAAGTCGACCCGCTCGGCGTTGGGCATCGACGGTTGGGGCGGCGGCACTGCCTGCGTCTTCCAGTCCCCCGGAGCCAGCTCGCCGGACTCGGCGCGGGCGAGGTTGCTGGCAATGACGGCAGACACCGATGCGTCGCCGCCGCCCGCTGCCGACAATCCTCCACCACACGGATACGCCGACTCGATCGCCAACGGCAACGACGTCGCGAAGGAGTTCTTCGCGAAGCAGTTGCCCTCGCCCGCCGGGGCGCCTAGGGCTAGGTCGGCGAGGCCTGAGCCGGACACGGTGTTGCCCTCGATGCGATTCCTGATCGCCGGGTAGATGTTGCCGGTCGGTGCACCCGAGGCCAGTCCCGGGATCCCCATTGCCAGGATCCCGAAGTACTCGTGGTCCTCCACTTTGTTGTTGGTCACCACGTCGTTCTGCCCGCCCATGACGGCGATGCCGACTCCGTAGACCGACGCGAAGGCAGGGTCCTTGTAGGGCGCGCTGCGATTGTGATTGCCGTGCACGTAGTTACCCGTGATGACGGCGTCCCGCTGCGGTGGGTTCTCCTCGGAGTCCAACGTGTTGGGGGTGATGCCCCCGCCGTAGTTGTCCCACCATTCGGAATCCTTCAGCACCAAGTGCCCACCGGCATTGGTGCCGGAGTAGCCGAGTCCGGACAGCGTGGCTTTGATCCGCTGGATCGTCTGCCGGCAGTCCTTGCACTGACCGATGTAGAAGCCGGAGTCGCGACTCCCCGAGGCCCACGAGTCCTCGAAGACGCCGTTGGCCGAGTCGAAGCTGTAGATCCCGTAGTCGCCGGAGTTGTACGACGTGAGGTAGCGCCCGGCGAACCCGTCGACGTCAGTCCAGTAGAAATTGTTCAACGTCGTGTATCGCGCGGTCATGTTCTCGACGACGACGTTGTCGGCGTCCTGGACGAGCACGCCCATGGCCCGGGTGAACTCACCGTCGATAATGACTGTGTTGCGGTCGGTGCCGCGCAGGGTGATGTCCGGAGTCGTGATCTTCACCGACTCCTTGTAGACACCGGGGCTCACGAGTACGACGTCTCCGGGACGCGCGGCGTCAATGCCCTTCTGAATCGTCGGGAAATCCTTGGGCACGCGGCGCACAACGGGACCAGCCGGCGATGGGACCGCACCCGGCTTCGGCCTCGGCGCACCGATGGCTGGGCCGCCGGATCCGACCCGGATGACACCGGCCATCCCGGACCCGGTGCCGGACGAGTGATACGTGCAGTAGTAGAAGTACGTCTGCGCCTTGTCGAAGGTGAGCCGGTAGGTCGCTCCCGGGTCAAGATTGCCCGACTCCTTGGAGGCGTCTCCCGCGGTGACGTTGTGCGGCGAGCGACCGTTGTTGGTCCAGGTCACCGTCGTGCCGACAGGGACTGAGACGTCCTGGGGAACGTAGGTGTTGTCCTTCATGTCGACGGCCCGATCGCCGGACTGCGCGCCGGCGGGCAGACTCGCGCCGACCAGCGCGAGGCCTACGAGCATTCCGACGACCGGCGTACGGCGGATCATCAGGCCACCTCCGCTCGGCGACCGAGTCTCAGGCCCACCCCGATCAGACCAGTCACCAGAAGCACTGCAATACCGACCTCGAGCTCGCGACCTCCACCTGTCTTGGGAAGCGGGGTCGCAGCGGCTGCGCCCGCTGGCACGACCCGCAGTGCGCCTGTCATGCCGGTCGTGGCGGTGCCGTGGTATCGGCAGTAGTAGTCGAACGCGCCGGCCCGGCTCGCCGTGAAGGTGAAGCTCTTGCCGACGTCGATGTTGCCGGACGCGAAAGAGCCGTCGACCGCGGTGACCTCGTGGGCAATCGCCCCGCGGTTGGTCCAGGTGACCACGTCGCCAACACTGACCGTGGCGGTCTTCGGCGCGAAGGCGTTGTCAGTGGCCGCGATGCGCTGGGCGGCGGCCGCGACATCACACCACCCCACGGCGAGGACGCCCACCAGAGCGGCGGTCAGCAGACGGGCTCTCATCGATCTCCTCGGGGAGTGGGGTCAGGTCGAAGGACGCGGTGCACGTGTGCCGAGCCGAGCAACAGGACCAGCCCGGCCGAGAGACTGGTCCAGGGGCTCGTTCGCCGGGAGTCATCGCCCGCAGGGATTGGTCCCGGCGCCCGCCCTGGACGGCGTACGGCGGTAGGTCGTTTCGCCGGGTACGGAAGGGCGGCGTCGAAGCCGCCGATGAACACACCGAGGCCCGACTGATCCGGGTCAGCCGTCCCGCGAACGGGTCGGGCCGACGGACCCTCCGCCTGTGACGACCTGGAAACCCAGCGCTTTGGCACCGATGCATGTCCCGCCTGCCGGACCCGGACCCCGGGCACGACGATCCGAAACTGTCGAACCCACGTGGCGGCGACGACGTAGAGGTCGACGTCGCGCGGCCCGCCAACTCGCCACGGGAGCTGGAACGTCACGGCGTCCAGCGACACCGGCGAGACTGTCGATGACTCCGGTCGGTGCGTGGTCAGGTCCAGCGGGGCACCGGCCGGCACGACGTACAACGACACGGACCGCACACCTTCGAGCGCCTGCGCCTGACCGCTGATGGTTCGATCCGACGTCACCCGCTCATCGGGTCGCGGCGCGGTGGGGTTAAGCACGACCGAGGCCGGCAACGGCGGCGGCGTCTCCGCAGCGCTGGCCTGCGACGCGCCCACACCGAGCAAAAGCGTGACCGCCGTCGCGGCACTCCCGATATAGCGCACGGCTCCGCTCACGCGAGTGCCGTTCCGATCAGAGTGGCCTGAACGATCAGCCGCTGGCGAGAGCTCTGGAGTGGGTGGCATGTCGTCAAGGTCAGCGTCGGCTCGCCCGTCGGGGCGACGACGCGGGTGTCGTCGGGGGCGACGACGAAGGGCTCGGCCGTGACGCGATATCGGACCACGCCGAGCGGAGTCGTGAAGGCGATCTCGTCGCCGGTGGTGAGTCGGTCCAGATCACGGAACGGGCCGCCGTACGTCGTGCGGTGCCCGGCGATCGCCACATTGCCCGGCTGGCCGGGCAGTGGCGTGCCGGGGTAGTGGCCGGCGCCCGCCCGCAGCGCCGAGACCGTCACTCCTTCCACAACCACTGTGTCGATACCGAGTGCAGGAATCCGCATCCGCGTGAGCGCCCGAGACATGGGGACGCTACCCGCGCGGTACGCCACCGGGTCGGCGCTTCGTAGCTCGGACGACAGCCTCGGCTGGACGACGTAGTCGGTCCAGGCGTCGGTGGCAAAGGGGTAGCCGACCAGCCCGGCGCCGACCAAGGCCACGAGGAGATTGGCAGCGACAGCGGCTCGACGCAGTCGCGGCCTGCCCCGCAGCGCTCGGAGCGCACGCCGGAGCTGTTGGACAGATGCGGAGGAATCGGGTGTCACCGTGGGTCCACGGTAGCGCAGGCCGCCGTCGCGGCAGCGTTCAGCGAGCAGCTCAGCCGCGACGACTGCCGGTCGAGTGCACGACTCGCTGCGCGTGGCCGGCGCTGACCATCATCACGATCCCGGCCGCGACATAGGGCCAGGCCCCGCGCGGCGAGTCCGATATCGGCCGCGTCACGACCGGCCGAGCGGCAGGCACCGCAGGACTGAACGGCAGCTGACCGAAGACCGCGTAGAACGACGATGCCTGCGCCTCCCCTACCTCCGCGCTTACGCGAGGTGCGGCGAGCACGACGGTGCGGGCCGGAGCGGCCACGACGGAGACTCGACGACCGGTCGACACTGCCACTGCCACTGCCGCGGCCGGCGTTGCGCGCCGGGGCGCCGCTGGGGTTCGGGAAGCCGCGACCGGGGCCGAAGTCGTGGACTCGACCACCCGGGGCTCCACCCGTACGCCGGGGATCTCGATCTGTCCGGTGCGGGTCGCCGTCCGTGCGACGACGACGAGATCAACAAGGTGTTCGCTTGTCGTCGACGAGTCCCACACCAGGTCGAAGTCGACCTGGTTGATCCCCACGTCGGAACTCACACTGTCGACCGGAGTCGCCGTGCCGACGCCGTTGTCGATGCCCGCCGGTACGACGTAGAGATCAACCCGCCGGACCCCTTCCAAGGCCTTGGCAAGACCCTCGATCGACCGCAGGCCCGAGACGAGCTCGCCCGTCGCAGGCGCCGCCGGATCGAGCCGGATCTCGACGTCCAGGAGCGGAACCTGAGCAGCAGCCACACCCTGCCCACTCATCATGGCGATACCGAGCACTGTGCTGCTGACGGCGATCCGACCGAGCGACCTCATGCCAACCCCTCAGTTCCTTCGATGCGGCGACGAACGTGAAGAAAACTACTCGAATCCGGACACCTCCGCGTGTCGGCTTGCTGACGTACCCACCTGTAGCGTCCTGATGCATGAGCGACGACGGCGCGGCAGCGGATCTGGCCTTGGCCCTGGAGCTCGCCGACCTCGCCGACGCGATCACCCTGCCCAGGTTTCGGGCGGTGGACCTCGTGGTCGAGGCCAAGCCGGACCTCACCCCGGTGACCGACGCCGACCTCGCCGTCGAGCGGCGCCTGCGCGCGGTGCTCCGGGCACGGCTGCCGGCTGATGCCGTCCTCGGCGAGGAGTACGGCGTCGACGGTCCGGTCGGCGCCGTACGGCAGTGGATCATCGACCCGATCGACGGCACCAAGAACTTCCTCCGAGGACTGCCGGTGTGGGCCACCCTCATCGCCTTACAGGTGTCCGGCGTCGGCACCGTCGGGGTGGTATCCGCCCCGGCACTCGGCCGCCGCTGGTGGGCGGCTCGCGGGCACGGCGCATTCGCCGACGGCGCACCGATCCAGGTGTCGCGCGTGGCCGACCGCGCTGATGCCCACCTGTCCTACTCGAGCCTGGCCGGCTGGGAGCAGCTCGGTCGGCTCGACGCCTTCCTTGATCTCACGCGCGCGGTATGGCGCACCCGTGCGTTCGGGGACTTCTGGTCCCACGTTCTGGTCGCCGAGGGCTCGGTCGACATCGCCGCCGAGCCCGAGGTGTCGCTGTGGGACCTTGCCGCTCTGCAGGTTCTGGTGGAGGAAGCAGGTGGGCGATTCACCGACCTGTCCGGCGTGGCGACCTCCAGCGGCGGGAGCGCGCTGTCGACCAACGGCCTCCTGCACGATGAAGCCCTGGCAGCGCTGTCCGGCCGGGTCGGCGAGGTTGGGGATTTCCCAAGGTCCAGCGTCGCGGATGAGGGGACCACCGATAGGTGATCGGCTCCCGACGCCGAACTCCTCGGGGATGAGACCACTTCGCGCGGCGGCCGTTATCGCCGTCTGTGCGCTCCTCACGCTTGTCGGCGGGACATCGGTCACCTCCGCAGCAGCCGCCCCACCGGCCGGCACGTTCACCAAGCACACTTTTGCGATCGGCGGCGTGGCCCGTGACTACTGGGTCTACGTCCCGTCGACGCCGGCGAGCGAGCCGCGGCCCCTCGTTGTCTATCTGCACGGCTGCAACCAGCGGGTCGAGCACGACGCCGCCCCCGGCACCCGATGGAATGCCCTGGCCGAGCGTCGCGGTTTCGTCGTCGCCTACCCCGAGCAGCGGATCAACCCGCAGAGCAATGGCCTCGGTGACGGCAACGGCATCGGCTGCTGGAACTGGTTCTTGCCGGACCATCAGAACCGCAACGCGGGCGAGCCTGCGCTCATCGCCGGCATCACCCGTCAGGTCGTTGCTGACCAGGGTCTCGACCCGAGCCGCGTGTATGTCGCGGGCGTCTCGGCCGGCGCGGACATGACCGCGATCCTCGGCGCCACCTACCCGGACGTCTACGCCGCGATCGCCCCGTTCGCCGGCTGCGCCTACCTGACCTGCGCTGACGTCAGTGGCACGGCGGCGTTCGCGGCCATGGGACCTCGCGCCCGCGTGGTGCCGGCGATGGTCGTGCAGGGCACCGTCGACGCGCTGAACAACTTCGGGATGGGCGAGACCCTGGTGTCCCAACAGCTCGGCACCAACGACCTCGCCGACGACGGCCTGCGCAACAGCTCGGTGCCGCTGACTCCCACGAGCACCGAGCACGTCGGTTTCGATGCGACGCTTGCTGACAACCTGGGCACGATCGGCGACACCTGCGTACGCAGCCGCCAGTTCCCTTGCGCAGGCGCACTCGCCGGGCTCGAGAGCTACCCCTACTCGATCGAGCGGCATGCCGACACAGCCGGCTGCTCCGTCGTCGACTTCTGGATCGTGCACGGCCTGGGTCACGACTACCCCTATGGCGACCCCAACCCGGACGCCAACGGTGTACCGCGGGCGACCTTCATCGACCAGATCGGGCCGGACATCACGACGGCGTCGTACGACTTCTTCACCAAGCACCGCCTTGGCGCGCCGCCCTGCGGCGGTGCGCCGGCACCAGTCGTGCCCGAGTCGCCGGTGGCCATCGCCGTGCCGCTGCTCGCCCTTGCCCTCGTGGGCGGCGTCGCCGTACGCCGGCGAGCGTCTCAGGTCTCAGCCAGCGCCTGACGGAGTGCGCCGCAGGCCTCGTGCAGCCACCGCTTGACCGTGCCAGGTGGACCGGTCCGAAGCCCGCTGGCGATCAGCAGCTGATGCAGGGCTCGCTGAGCGACCGCCGGCGTGGGAGGTGCGTGCTCACCCACGCAGCCAGAGGGTGCGGACGCTGCGGCACCCCGCTACTCACGGCGTAGGCGCCGGCGCGGTCCAGGCAGGCCGCCCGCAGGAGATCGGCGTGATGCGTGGCAGCTACCGCCGCCAAAGTCGAGTAGTGCATGGCGTGCTCCTTATCGGTAGTGGGTGGGGCGTGTCAGCAGCAGGCAGAGCCCGCCGCGGCGAAGGTGGGCGAGTCAGCGAGCACCGTGTAGACCTCCCAGCGCTCGCCACTCGGCGCCGTCACCCAGACCTTGTCCTGGGTGGCGTAGCAACAGGTGCTGTCCCGCTGCTCAAGAGTGACGAGTCCCTCGGCGGCGAGGCGGGTCGCTGCGGAATCCACCTCAGCCTGGGAGAAGACCTCGACGCCGAGGTGGTTGATGCTGCCGCCTGCGCCCGGTGTCTCAATGAGGACGAGCTTGAGTGGCGGCTCGTCGATGGCGAAGTTGGCATACCCGTCGTGACGCTTGGCGGGCTCGACGCGAAACAGCGTCGAATAGAAGGCGATGGCTTCGTCGAGGTTGTCGACATTGAGGGCGAGCTGGATGCGGGACATGCGGTTCTCCTCCGTACGCCGGGATGCTATATTGATGTTTGTCGATACTTCGACGATGCCAGTTACATCGACAGTTGTCAATAACTAAATCGATCTCGGTCGATACCAGAGAGGTGCCGATGCCCCGCAAAGCGCTCCCGGTGCTCGAGCAGCCGGATCACGCTCCCTGCTGTGCGCCGATCCGAGACGTCCTGGTCTCGACGTCAGCAGCGACGACGCTGGCGCGCCAGTTCGCCGCGCTGGCCGACCCCGTTCGGCTACGGCTGCTCTCGCTGATCGCCAACGACCCGGACGGCGCCATCTGCGCCTGTGACCTCGTGGAGCCGGTCGGCAAGAGCCAGCCCACCGTGAGTCACCATCTGAAAGTGCTCCGAGAGGCCGGCCTGCTGACCAGCGAGCGGCGCGGAGTCAACGTCTGGTACGCCGCCGTACCCACTGCGCTGGAATCACTTCGGTCCGTGCTGTCGACGGGCTAGTGTCCCGCGCCAGAAGTTGGTTGCGGAATGCCGAGGTCCAGGTGGTGTCCGGCAAGGCCGCAGCGAGCCCGCGTAGCGAAGCTACGCGGGTGAGCGAGAACGCCGCCGGGCGCCAGCTGGGCCCGGCAGTTCGTGAGCGAACTTCTGGCGCGGGACACTAAGTGCGCGGGGCGGATCATTACCGCGAGCGCGACGAAGGCTCGGCGGCGATCTCTGCCCAGACGGTCTTACCGTTGTCGTGCAGCTGAGTCCCCCAGCGAGTGGCCACGGTCGCGATCAGGTGCATGCCCCGCCCGCTGGTCGCGTGGGCCGCAGCGGGCTCGCTCTGGAGCGCCGGCAGCTGCGTCGACAGGTCCGCAACAGTGACCAAGACTGAGTCGGGTCCGCGGAAGGCGTTGACACGGAAGCGTCGGCCACCGTGGCGCACAGCGTTGCCGACGAGCTCTCCCACGACTAGCTCGGTCGCGTCGACCAGATCGTGACGCCCCCAGGACTCCAACGCTTCGGTGACGAACCGGCGGGCCGCTCTCGCTGCCGTCGGCGTCGGCTCGAAACGACGGGAGACCTCGATCGTGCCAGCTGAGTTGAGCGCAGGCTCGGGCACGACCGCGGAGTGGCGCGTGCAGATCGCGTGATGCGACGCAGATCCATCGAGGCTGTGGGCCGGGTAGGCACAGAACAACGTGAACGGACGACGACCTGCCAGATCGTTCCAGAGCTCCTCGAGAGTGAGCGCGGCCGACACGGCTCCGCGATCCCACAGCAGCGCGACCATCTCGCCGTAGATCCGCACGGGAGCGCCCGACGCGGCCAACTCGGAGACGGTCGTGCCGACCGAGGCGTCGAAGCGGTCAGCATCGGGGGCTCCGTCGATGAGGAACGTCGCCAGTACACCAGCTGCGTCGAGGCTGATGTACTGACCGGTGGCAATCGCACCAGCAACGTCGATACCGGCGGCCACGAGCACTGCGTCAAATGTCGCGCGGTGCGGCGGCGTCGCGACCACGAGCGCCTTCTCGCCCGCGGCGAGGCCGGCACCGAGAAAGCTCGCGACGGCCAGCGCGAGGGTCTCGTCCCGCTCGTAGAACTGGACGACGTGCTCACCAGGGCCGATGGGGTCGTCCTCGAGGTCGGCCAGCACAGAGGAGACCGCTCCTTCTGCCATCAGGTCACATCCTCCGCTGAGGAATTCAGCGTAGACCTCCTGTCCGCACGCCGCCAGGCGCAACATGCGGGACAGGCTCCGTTAACCCCCGTCGCTGTAGCGCAGGGTCCAGGAGCGTCCGCCGTCGTCGGACTCGTGGATACCGACCTTGTTGATCGACGCGTAGAGCCGGGCACCGTCGACCGCGATCGCCTCGGGCTCCAGCGGGTCACCGAGCTCTGCCGCCGATGGCGGTCTGGTCGCGGGACGAGAGAGAAGACGGGCCTGGGCCGTCGTCCAGCTCGATCTGGCGGACGGCCCGACCTCCCGCGAGGGAGGGCTGGAAGCGGGCGAGCCGGCCGGAGTTGAGGACGACCGAGAGGGAGCTTGCCGCCATCGCCACAGCCGCGATGAGCGGGCTCAGCTGCAGCCGGGTGAACGGGTAGAGCACACCGGCGGCGATGGGTATGCCGAGGCCGTTGTAGAAGAACGCGAAGAACAGGTTCTGCTTGATGTTGCGCATGGTCGCGCGGGAGAGCTCGATCGCGGTGATCAGGCCCTGAAGGTCGCCCGAGATGAGCGTCACGTCGGCAGCCTCGATGGCCACGTCGGTGCCGGTGCCGATCGCGACGCCGACGTCGGCCTGGGCGAGCGCGGGCGCGTCGTTGATGCCGTCGCCGACCATGGCGACGAGCTTTCCCTCGTCCTGGAGCCGTCGGACCTCGAGGGCCTTGTCCTCCGGCAGCACCTCGGCGAGCACGCGGGTGATGCCGACCTGCCGAGCCACTGCTTCCGCCGTACGACGGTTGTCCCCGGTGATCATCGCGACTTCGAGCCCGAGCGCCCGCAGGGCGCTCACCGATGCGACGGCGTCGTCCTTGATGGTGTCGGCGACGGCGATGATGCCCGCCGGGCGTCCGTCGAGAGCGACGTACATCGGGGTCTTGCCTTCCTCGGCAAGGCGGCTGGCCGGCTCGTCGAGGAGACCCGGGTCGAGGCCCGCGTCACGGAGCAGCCGGGCGTTGCCGACGAGCACCTCGCGGCCTTCGACGGTGGCCCGCACGCCCTTGCCGGTGATCGAGTCGAAGACGGTCGCCTCGGCCGGCGCGAGCTGACGCTCGCCGGCCGCCTGGACGATGGCCGCGGCGAGGGGATGCTCGGAGGTCCGCTCTGCGGCCGCCACCAGCCGCAGCAGGTCGTCGGCGTCGACTCCCTCGGACGGCAGCACGTCGGTCAGCGCCGGGCGCCCGCGCGTGAGGGTGCCGGTCTTGTCCAGCACCACCGTGTCGAGCTTGTGCGCGGTCTCGAGCGCCTCGGCCGAGCGGATGAGCACGCCGTACCGAGCGCCCTTCCCGGTGCCGACCATGATGGACAGCGGAGTGGCCAGGCCGAGCGCGCACGGGCAGGCGATGATGAGGACCGACACCGCGCTGGCGAGGGCGAACGGGAGCGCCGGTGACGTGCCGAAGTCGTACCAGAGCACGAAGGACGCGACGGCGATGAACATAACCGCGGGGACGAAGTAGCTGGAGACGACGTCGGCAACTCGCTGGATGGGTGCCTTCGAGCTCTGTGCCTGCTGCACCAGCCGGACGATCTGCGCCAGCATCGTGTCCGCGCCGACCTTGGTGGTGCGGAAGCGGAAGCTCCCGGTCTGGTTGATCGTCGCGCCGACCACCGCCTCGCCGGCAGTCTTGCTCACCGGGATCGCCTCGCCGGTCACCATCGACTCGTCGACGCTCGACCGGCCGTCGACGACTTCACCGTCGACCGGGATCTTCTCGCCCGGGCGCACCACGACGATGTCACCGACTTGGACGTCGGAGATCGGGATCTCTGCCTCCACGTCGCCGCGGACGACTCTGGCAGTGCGCGCCTGCAACCCGAGGAGTGCCTTGATCGCATCGCCGGTGCCGGCGCGGGCGCGGGCCTCGAGCAGCCGCCCGAGCATGATCAACGTGATGATGAATGAGACGACCTCGTAGTAGACCTCACGGGCGTTTTCAGGCAGGAGGTCCGGTGCTGCGGTCGCGACGAGGCTGTAGGCGAAAGCGG
>Ga0136633_1000867_pt1 | contig 22701 bp, 16 predicted proteins | sample AntDrymeUQ832206_2_FD_105494 | JGI IMG/M metagenome (GOLD analysis project Ga0136633, IMG submission 105494) | Polar desert sand microbial communities from Dry Valleys, Antarctica - metaG UQ83 (22.06) | ecosystem: Environmental > Terrestrial > Soil > Desert | place: Antarctica: Dry Valley...
CCTGGCCAGGCGGCGCCAGCGACCGGCCAAGCGCGCAAGGACTTACAGGATGGACCACTAGCTTCGACGGGCATGAGCGACGGGTCCGACACCCCGGCGGGACTGGATCCTGCCGACCTCGAGAGCTTCCTGCGCGTGGCCGCGCAGGCCGAGGCGCTTCCACTCGAACACCCCGACGCGGTCGCCGTGCAGCGCGCGACGGCCCGTCTCTACAAGACGGTGAAGATCCGCCGGCGCGTCGAGAAGCGCGACGCGATCCAGGCCAACGACGCCGCCGTCACCGCCGCGACCGCGACCGGCGCGCCGGGCCGGATCGATGACGAGACCCAGGGCCTGCCGCTGGTGTCGAGCGCCCGCGGGGCGACGGCGGGGACCCTCATGGCGCCCCGCGCGTGTTACGTGTGCAAGGACCGCTACGTCGAGGTCGACGCGTTCTATCACCAGCTCTGCCCGCCCTGTGCTGCGCTCAACCACGAGCGCCGCGACGCCCGCACGGACCTGAGCGGCAAGCGCGCGTTGCTCACCGGCGGTCGCGCGAAGATCGGCATGTACATCGCGCTGCGCCTGCTGCGCGACGGTGCGGACACGACGATCACCACGCGCTTCCCGCGCGATGCGGCGCGGCGCTTCGCGACGATGCCCGACAGCGAGGAGTGGCTGCAGCGACTGCGGATCGTCGGCGTCGACCTGCGCGACCCCGCCCAGGTCGTCCACCTCGCCGACTCGGTCGCCGAGCGCGGAGCGCTCGACATCCTGATCAACAACGCCGCGCAGACGGTCCGGCGCTCGGCCGGGTCCTACGCGCTCCTGGCCGAGGCCGAGCGGGCGCCGCTGCCCGCGGGCCCGCTGCCGGAGATCGCGACCTACGGGCGCCCGCACGATGCGCATCCGGCGCTGCTGACCGGCGCGCCCGGCAGCGATCATTGGGCGCCGACCCCGCACGCGCTCGCCGAGCTCGCATTGACCGCCGGATCGGCGTCTCCGGAGCGGATCGCCGCCGAGCGGGCGATCGACGCCGGCGGTCTCGTCCCCGACCTGCATCACGAGAACTCCTGGAGCCAGAGGGTCGAGGAGATCGACCCGGTCGAGCTGCTGGAAGTTCAACTGTGCAACATGACCGCGCCGTTCATCCTCGTCGGCCGCCTGCGCGCTGCGCTGGCGGCGTCGCCCGCGCGACGCACCTACGTCGTCAACGTCTCGGCGATGGAGGGGCAGTTCGGCCGCGGCTACAAGGGTCCCGGTCACCCGCACACGAACATGGCCAAGGCCGCGGTGAACATGCTCACGCGCACGAGTGCGCAAGAGATGCTCGAGAGCGACGGGATCCTGATGACCAGTGTCGACACCGGCTGGATCACCGACGAGCGCCCGCACCCGCAGAAGATGCGACTCGCGCAGGACGGCTTCCATGCCCCGCTCGATTTGGTCGACGGTGCGGCGCGCGTCTACGACCCGATCGTCCGCGGCGAGGCGGGGGAGGATGTCTTCGGCGTCTTTCTCAAGGACTACCGCCCCTGGGCCTGGTGATCAGCAGGCGATCCGGAACGAGCGCAGGTCGAGCTTCTTGTAGACCGAGCTGAAGCGGTAGCGGCGGGCCTGACGGCAGAAGCTCGACGGCCGGCGCTCGTATTCGATGTGGAAGACCGCCTTGTCGCGGCGGATGAACGGCAGCAGGCGGCGGCACTCGTTGTACTGGAAGCACTGCTCGTTGACCTGGAAGTCGAAATCGCCGACGAGCTGGGGGATCTGGCCGAGGTCGTTCTTGAGCCCCGCGGCGAGCCCGCGTTCGTGGGCCTCGGCGGCCAGGAAGCGGTTGAAGCGCAGCTGGTCGGCTCCGGTCAAGGGGAACCCGGAGTCGTTGGCGTAGCCGTCGACGTTGTCGAAGTCGGCCGCGTCGAAGCCCTTGCGCGCGCAGGTGTCCAGGCGCGCCTCGATCACCGGGCGCAGCTGCTCGATCTGGCGGACGTCGAGCCACTGCTCGTCGGGGAAGTCCTTCAGCGGCTTGCCTCGGGCGCTCGCCGGGATCAGGTCGCGGTCCTCGCGGAAATCCTCGTAGGTGCCGGCGCTGAAATAGCAGATGACCCTGCGGCCCTTGGCGTGCAGCGCGCGCACGAGCGACGCGGGATTGTCGAGGCCGTCGATCTCGTAGACCCGTGCCGCGTGCCGCGTGCTGACCTTGCCCTGGAGCTGGATCTGCCAGGAGATGCCGGGACGCGGATGCCAGACGCGCTTCGCGGACGCCGACGCGGATGCGGTCGGTGGAGGGGTCGCGATCGCCCGTGCGCCGGACGGGTCGGCCGGCTGTGCGGACGCGCAGGAGGCGAGGCCGAGCGCGAGCGCGGCAGCGACGAGCACGGTGCGCCGGGTCTCAGGGAGCAAACCGCGTGACCGTGTCGGCGGTGGCATTGGCGACCCAAACCGATCCGAAGGCGACCGCGATCGACGACGGCTCGTTTCCGACCTTGACCTCGCCGATCACCTTGCCGGTCTCCTGGTCGATGCGGGTCACCGTGTCATCCTCCTGATTGGCCACCCAGACCGAGCCCTCGCCGATCGCTACCGCGACCGGCGTGTCGCCGACGGTGATCGGCTCCCCGGTGACCTCGTCGGTCTCGAGGTCGATGCGCACGACGGCGCCGCCTCCGGAGACCGTTACCCAGAGGATCCCCTGATCGATCGCGAGGCCGCGGGGAAATGCCCCGACCGGGATCGGCTTCCCGACTCTCGCACCGCCGTCGGCCGGGTCGATGCGGGTCACGCTGCCCGAGCGCTCGTTGGACACGAAGAACGACTGACCGTCGGTGGCGACGGCCAGCGGACGGTCGCCGACCTCCACTTTCTCTCCGGGCTTGTCCTCCTGTGGGTCCACGCGGGTGGCGCTGCCGTCGCGCTCGTTGACCGTCCAGACCTCTCCCGCGGCCACGGCGGCCGCGGTCGTGCCGCGGCCGACGCGCACGGTGGCGAGGGCGTCGAGGGTGCCGGCGTCGAGCTGCGAGATCGTGCCGGCTTCACGGTCGACCGCCCAGACCTCGCTGTTGCCGGTGGCGATCCAGGCGGCGTCGGCGCCGTCGGCGAGCGGCTCGCCGCTGACCGCGTTCGTCCGGGGGTCGATGCGCGAGATCTCGCCCGTGACGTCGTCGGAGACGTAGATCGCGTCGTCGCCGGCGGCGAGCGTGAGCGCCGGGACTTCAATGGTCTGCGGGCTCTTGGAGGCGGCGGTCGGGGTGGCCGACGCCGTGAAAGAGGCCTCCTTCGACCGACCGGGCTCGTCACCGTCGCCGGTGAACACGACCGCCAGGATCGTGGCGAGCGCCACCGCGATCGTCGCGGCAGCGGCGAGCAGTCCGGCGCGAGGTCCCTTCCCCTGGGCGGTCGCGGTCGCGGGCACGGGGGCTGGATGCGGCGTTGCCGCGGGGGAGGACCCGATGGTCGTCGCCCGGACCTTCGATGCGTCCCACGGTGCTGCCGCACCCGACGCGACCGAGCCGCGGTCGCCGCCCGCCACCCGGCCCTCCGCAGCCGCGACGGCCGCGCGGCCGAGGTCGCCGGCCGATGCGTAGCGGTCGTCGGGATCCTTGGCCATCGCGCGGGCCAGCACGGCGTCGAAGGCCGGCGGCAGGTCGGGACGACGCGAGCGCGGGGAGGCCGGATCCTTCTTGGCGTGCGCGTAGATCTTCGCGATCTCGGATTCCTCCTCGAACGGGACCGTGCCCGTGAGGACGTGGAAGAGCACGCAGCCGAGCGAGTAGACGTCCGTGCGCGCGTCCATCCCGCGCCCCTCGACGATCTCCGGGGCGATGTAGTCGAGCGTGCCGACGTACTGCCCGGTTCCGGTCAGCCCGGTCTCGGAGGTCTTGGACTTCGTCAGCCCGAAGTCGGCCAGGTAGGCGTGCTCGGCGCCACCGGACTCCGTCACGAGGATGTTGGCGGGCTTGACGTCGCGGTGGACGAGCCCGCGCTCGTGTGCGGCGTCGAGCGCGCCCGCGACCTGGGCGATCAACCGCGCCCCGCGCAGCGGCTCGAACGCCCCGCCGTCGACGAGCAGCGCACGCACGTCGGTGCCCTCGACGTAGTGCATCGTGATGAACAACCGCCCGTCCTCCTCGCCGGCGTGGTGGACGGTCACGACGTTCGGATGGTGCAGCGACGCCGCGATCCGTGACTCGCGCTTGAAGCGGTCGCGGAAGCCCTCGTCGTCGGCGAGCGCCGGGGCGATCACCTTCAGGGCCACGGCCCGGTCGAGCCCGAGGTCGGTCGCCAGGTAGACGACGCCCATGCCGCCGCGGCCCGCGATCCGCTCGATACGGTGCCCGGCGAAGACCTGCCCTCGCGTGAGGTCGGCCACCCCGAGGGGTCCTACCCCGCCACCCGCAGCAGCTTCTCGGGGTCGCGCACCGGCGGTCCGTGCCCGAAGAGCGCGAGCGCCGGACGCAGGGCGGCGAGGCGGCGCATCGAGGTGCGGTTGAGCGACGGGTCGATCGTCAGCATCTTTGGCGGCGGTCCCAGGCGGGGGAGGTTGAAAAAGACGTCCCCGCCGATCAGCGTGCGGTCGGCTTCGCGCCAGAAGGCCAGGTGTCCGGCGGAGTGACCGGGAACCTCGAGGACGGTGAAGTCGGCGACCTCGTCGCCCTCCCGCAGGGCGCGGGCGACGGGATGGCCCTTCGGCTGCGGGCCGCGCATCATCAACTTGCCGATGGGGCTCGGCGGCAGCAGCGGTGCACCGTTCTCGACCGCTTCGACGTCCGCTTCCCCGACCCAGAGCGGGATCCCGAGCTTCGTGCAGACGGCGTGGCTGGCGCCGAAATGGTCGGCATGGCCGTGGGTGAGCGCGTGCGTCGTCACGGTTTTCCCTCGCAACTGGCGTAGCACGCTGCGAGCGTCGAGCATCGTGCGGGCGTCGATGAGCACGTCGCCCACCAGGTAGGCGTTGACGGCGTTCGGGGGGAAGCCGCCCAGTTGATGGACGTCGGGAGCGAGGGTGCGCATCGGGCGATCCTACGTATCGCTGGAACCTGGGTGCACGCGAGAATCGCCGAGTCAGCGTTTGCGCCCGTCACTGATGAATGTAGCTGAGCTACTGAGTACGCAGTAGAAAGAAAACTCGCTCTTGAGGATGTGGCGTGGCAACCTGCCTGGAGCCATGTGGTCCTCCCGACAGCGACTCGGCACCGTCCTGTGCCTCGGCTCCGCCGCCGGCTTCGGTGCGATGGCGATCTTCGGCAAGCTCGCCTACGACGCCGGCGTCGGGGTCGTGACCCTTCTGTTCGCCCGCTTCGCCTTCGCCGCGGTCGCGCTCTGGCTCGCACTGGCCGTCAAAGGCGGCCTTCCCCGGCGGCGGCGGCGACCCGTTCTGACCGCGCTCGCGCTGGGCGCGGTCGGCTACGCCACACAGGCCGGGCTGTTCTTCGCCGCGCTGGCGCGCATGGACGCCTCGTTGCTGGCCTTGCTGCTCTACACCTATCCGGTCATGGTCGCCGCGGCGGCCGTCGGCCTCGGTCGCGAGACGGCGAGTCGCCGCCGGGCGGGCGCGCTGCTGGTGTCCTCGAGCGGGCTGGTGCTGGTGCTGGCGGGATCGGCCGGCGGGGGCCTGGATCCGATCGGCGTGGCCATGGGCATCGCCGCCGCGATGACGTACACCGCCTACATCCTCGTGTCCGACGCGGTCACCGCGGACCTGCCGCCGCTCGCGCTGTCGGCGCTGGTGACCGCCGGCGCGGCGGTGACCTTCGGCGTGGTCGGGGCGGCCAGCGGGTCGTTGGACGTCGGCTTCGAGCCGGCCGGCTGGCTGTGGCTGGCGCTGATCGCGCTCGTCTCCACGGTCAGCGCCATCGTGCTGTTCTTCGCCGGGATGAAGCGGGTGGGGCCGTCGACGGCGGCGATCCTGTCGACGTTCGAGCCGGTGGTGACCGTCGTCCTGGCCTTTTTGGCCTTCGGGGAGGCGCTGAGCCCGATGCAGATGGGCGGGGCGGCCTTGGTCATCGGCGCCGTGATCGCGCTCAACTTGCAGCCGCCAGAGGCCCGTACGGCCTGACGCTCGGCGGGCGGTGGCGGGAGTAGGGTCGCCGGATGCGCGTCCGCACCGTCACCCGTGGCCCGCTGTTTGCCGACGACGGTCCGCTCGGCGCCCGCCTGCAACGGCGCGCGCAGGGGATCGCGATCGAGATCGTCGCGTTCCTCGCGTTGACGGTGCTGTTCCCCGTCGCGCTCGCCGCCGCCGTGGTCGTGGACCTCGTCCTCTATCTGGTGCGGCGCAAGCCGTGGATGGCGGTCCGCCTGATCGCCTTCGCGTGGTGGTTCCTGTTCGGTGAGCTGCGCGGGATCTTCGGCGAGCTCGGCATCTGGCTGATCACGGGCGGCCCGCTCGGGCGCCGGTCGCTCAAGCGCCGCGAGCTGGTCTACGACCTGCGCATCCACTGGGCACGCAGCCACCTGGCCGGCGTTCGCGTGTTGTGGGGCCTGACGTTCGAGATCGAGGGTCTCGAGTTGGCCGCGCCCGGACCGGTGATCGTCCTGATCCGGCACGCGTCGATCATCGACAACACGATGCCCGACGCGGTCATCGGCCACGCGCACGGACTGGGACTTCGTTTTGTGCTCAAGCGTGAGCTGCAGATGATCCCGACGATCGACATCGGCGGCCGCTGGGTGCCGACGATCTTCGTGCGCCGGGCCTCCACCGATCCGGCCGCGGAGGTCGCGAAGCTGCGCCGGCTGGCGCACGACCTGGGGAAGGGCGAGGGAATCCTCATCTACCCCGAGGGCACGCGCTACACCGCCGCGAAGCTCGAGGCTGCGCAGGCGAAGATCGCCGAGCGCCAGCCGGAGATCGCCCCGCTCGCGAACCGCCTCCAGAACATCCTGCCGCCACGCCTCGGCGGCCCGCTGGCCCTGCTCGACGAGGCCCGCGACGCCGACATCGTGGTCTGCGGCCACGTCGGCCTCGACGGCTTCGAGTACATCCGCGACATCTGGGCCGGCGGTCTCGTCGGCACCACGGTCAGGATCCGCTTCTGGCGCCATGCGGCCGCCGAGGTGCCCGACGGGGAGGCCGCCCGGATCGAATGGCTCTATGAGCGCTGGCAGGTCCTCGACGACTGGGTGGGCGAGCAACGCGTGCGCTGAGCGCCGCCGCCGGTGCTTCGGAGGGCCCCGTGGCGGGTAAGCCACGCGCATCAGGCCGGTGCGCGCATCGGAGGACGGGCGACGAAGGGCGGAATCGTGGAAACCGAAGAGACCCTCGAATACGAGATCGAGCACGACGGCGACGACGCTCGGGTCATCCTCACCGGCGGCGTCGACCTCGGCACCCTCGACGACCTCCGAGCCGCGATCCGCGAGGCCGCCACGGACGGGACGACCTGCATCCGGCTGGACTTCCGCGCCGTCGACTTCATCGACTCCACCGGCCTCTCCTCCGTACTGGGCTTCCACAACGACGCCTCGCGCAACGGCTACGAGCTCTCCGTGATCGCCGACGACGGCCCGGTCCGGCGCGCGTTCGAGCTCACGGGGCTGGCGCACGTGCTGGCGGTCTAGCGGTCAGCAGTACCAATCGAACGCGGGCGGGCTCAGCATTCCGGCCTGCGCGGTCCCGGGGCAATCGGGTAGTGGGGATCGGCTCACCCCGGGCGGCACGGGCGGTAATGCAGCAATGGTTCGCATTCCCCTCACGCCTGCTGCGTTACCGCCCTCAGAGGGCAGGTTTCGCAGCAACACGCGACGATCACCCGCCGATTGCTGCGTTACCGCCCCTCGCGGCGGCTGATGTCGGCTGATTTTCCCTGGTCGGGTCCGAGATTTCCTCGAACGGCGGCCGGGTGAGGTGGGGTTCACCCGCGCGGGTGGCGACCCCAATAACGCAGCAATCCCGGCGGGATCCGGCAGTCGTGTTGCGTTAGGCCGCTCATAGCCCCAACTTCGCAGCAGACCGCGCCCGCCCGCCCGCGATTGCTGCGTTATGGGGCTGACCGCCGCCTCCGACCGAGCCCACCTTCTCAATGCCGCCGTTTTCAACCGAACCGGAGCGCACAGCGACGCAGAGTGAGTCTCAACGCGCCCCGGTCGCCGGCGATCATCCCTCACGCCACCGCCCGCAGATGCCGCGCGGGCGGACGCTCGCGCAGTTCCGCCACGACCGACTCGATCAGCGCGCGGGAGTCGTCCTCGCGGCCGTCGGTGACCGCGCCGATCAGCCCGCGCTTGCGCTCGATCACGGTCGCCATGGTCTCGTCGATCGTCTCCGGGGCGAGGATGTGCCAGGCGACGACGGCGTCGTGCTGGCCGATCCGGTGCACGCGGTCCTCGGCCTGCTCCTGCATCGCGGGTGTCCAGTCGAGTTCGAGAAAGCAGACGTTCGATGAGCGCGTCAGCGTGATCCCCTGCGCGGCCGCCTTCATCGAGCAGATGATCAGCTGCGGGCCGCCGGGGTCCTGGAAGGCGCGCACCGACTCGTCTCGAGCCCGCTGGGAATCGGACCCGAGCAGGTGCGCGGCGTCCGGGAACGTGTGCAGCAGCGCGTCGAGCACTTCGCGGTGATGGGCGAAGACGACCAGCGGCTCGCCGGATTCGAGGAAGTCGGCGATCCAGGTGCGCGCCGCGGCGAGCTTCCCGCGGGCGGCCAGCCGCTTGAGCGTCGTCAGCTGGGCCAGCCGCTGCGCGCGCAGGGTCGCGGCGATCTTGGCGTCGAGCTCCGACAGGTCCAGCGGCTGTTCTCGCAGCCAGGCGACGACGTCGTCCTCGGCGAGTTTGTATTCGGCCGCGTTGGCCAGCGTCACCGGGACGATCACGCGCCGCTTGGCCGGAAGCTGGGGCAGCACCTCGGACTTCAGCCGGCGCGCGAAGCAGGTCCGGCGCAGGTGCCAGTGCAGCCGCTGCTCGGCGCCCATGCCCTGAAAGCGCCGGGCGAACGATGCGCCCGACCCGAGCTCCTCGAGCCGGCCGATGATCCGCAGCTGCGAGACGAGCTCATCCGGGCGGTTGAGCACGGGTGTGCCGGTGAGGGCGATCCGCATCGCATCGCGAGGCAGCGAGTCGGCGAGCCGGCGGACGGCCTGCGTGCGCTTGGCGCGGGGGTTCTTGCAGTAGTGGGCCTCGTCGAGCACCAGCGCGCGCGGGCGCGCGAGGGCGAGGGCGTCCTTGTGCGAACGGACGATCTCGTAGTTGAGGATCGTCACGTCGGCGCGCGCGAACACCGGGGCGCCACCGTGGATGACCACGACGCTGCGGTTCGGCAGCCACTTCGCGGTCTCGCGCTCCCAGTTGAGCTTCAGCGATGCAGGACAGATCACGACGGCCGGGAACGCGTCGGCCTCCTCGAGCGCCGCGAGCGCCTGCACGGTCTTGCCGAGGCCCTGCTCGTCGGCCAGGAAGCACCGCTTGGCGTCCAGGATGTAGCGCACCCCCGCGTGCTGGAAGGGCTCCAGCGTGCCGCCGAGCCGATCGGCGCAGGCGACCGGATCGGCTTCGGTGGCCCGGGAGCGGCCGATCGCCTCCAGCGCCTCCGTGTGCTGGGCGCGCACCGTGTCCAGCGAACCGCGCGCCTCGGGGGCGACGAGCACGCCGTGCGCGCGCAGGAACGCCTCCAGTGCGTCCACGACGAACGGATCCATGGGAATCGTGCGGGTGCGCGTCTCGGCTTCGGGCAGCTCGAGAAACGCCGCCAGCACGTCGGGATCCCAGGTCGTCTGCAGCTCGAAGCGCGGCTGGGCATGCGCGTCGTGGTCGATCGACAGGATGCCCGGAGGAGGCTGTCCACCCTCCGACAGTCGCGTCGCGCAGCGCAGCGCCGCGGCGTCCAGGCGCGCTCCCGGGAGCTCGAGGAGGGCGTCCGCCGCCGCGGCGGAGAACGGGATCCACACGAACTCGCCGCCGTCCTCGGCCGCCAGCGCCAGCTCGTCGGGCAGGTCGCCGACCACACGGGCCAGGCGGAAGCGCCCGGTCGCCCCGACCTTGCCGGTGGTCACCCGCCCGACCCAGCCCGAACCGAACTCGTCGAGCCAATCGGCCACGTCCTCGGCGACGCGCAGATCTGGGTAGGCCTCGCAGACCGACCGCACATACGGGGCGGCCTCGATCGTGGCCGGCGCGTGCCATTCGCGGCGGTCCCAATCAAAGCGTCGTCCCGGAACACGGCGTACCGCGTCGACGAGATCGGCCTGATACGGGAACGCGAACACCACCTCGCGATGGGCTTCCGAGCCGCGGAGCAGGACGTTCTGGAGCGCCGGGACCTCCCGCATCACCGTCGACGCTAGTACGCGGATCGGACCCCGCCAGGGTGGCCGGACGGCGGCTTCGCCACTACCGTTGGCACGCATGCCCCAGGAAACCGTCGAGCTCCACGGCCAGCCCGTCACCTTCCGCCGCATGGGCGAGGGCCCACCCGTACTGCTGATCCATGGCATCACCTCCTCCTCGCGCACGTGGCGCCAAGTCATGGAGCCGCTCGCCGAGCACCACACGGTGATCGCCCCCGACCTGCTCGGCCACGGCCGCTCGGCCAAGCCGCGCGGCGACTACTCGCTCGGCGCCTACGCGAGCGGCATCCGCGACCTGATGGCGGTCCTGGGCCTGACGACCGCCACCGTCGTCGGCCACTCGCTCGGCGGCGGCATCGCGATGCAGTTCGCCTACCAGTTCCCCGAGCGCGTCGACCGCCTCGTGCTCGTCGACTCCGGCGGCCTGGGCGAGGAGGTCTCGATCGTCCTGCGCGCCGCCACGCTGCCGGGCGCGGAGATCGTCATCCCGCTCCTGTTCACCGAGTACGCCCGCAGCGCGGGCCGCGCGATCGGCGGTGTGCTCTCGAAGGTCGGCATCCGCGGCAGCGCCAACGTCCGCGGCGTCGCCGAGGGCCTGGACTCGCTGGCCGACGCCGACGCCCGCCGCGCCTTCGTCCACACGGCGCGCTCGGTGATCGACCCCGCCGGTCAGCGCGTCGACGCGCGCGACCGCCTGTACCTCGCCGCGGGCGTCCCGACCCTGCTCGTGTGGGGCCGCAACGACCGGATCATCCCCGTCGAGCATGGCATCGAGGCCCATGACCTGATCCCGGGCAGCCGCCTGGAGATCTTCGAGAACGCGGGGCACTTCCCGTTCAATGACGACCCCTGGCGCTTCGTCAGCGTGTTGCGCGACTTCATCGCCACCACGGACGCGGCGGAATACGACGAGGAGCGAATCCGGGCGCTCTTCCAGAAGGGCGAGAGGGCGCTGGCGAGCTGATGCGCGCGCCGCTCATCGTCGCGGTCGCGGCCGCAGCCGTGCTGGCCGTCGCGCTCGCCGGCGCACCCACTGGCTCGGCCATGGTCGACAGCGGCCCGCCGGTCATTCCCGGCACCACGTCGGTCCTGTTCGTGGCCAACAACTGGGACGGGACCGCGGACATCGTGGACCCGCAGAGCTTCCAGAAGCTGGGGCGCTTCAACACCGTGCCCGACCTGCAGGAGCGCCTGGCGGAGATCAACTCCGACCCCGTGCGCATGGGCTACTACATCGGCATCCGGGCGCTCGTCGGCGAGGGCCACGACCAGTACGCCGACGACATGTTCTCCTCCCACGACGGGCGCTTCGTCTACATCTCGCGCCCGAGCCTGGCCGACGTCGTCGGCATCGATCTCAAGACCAACGCGATCGTCTGGCGCTTCCCGATGGAGGGCCAGCGCGCCGATCACATGGCGATCTCGCCGGACGGCAGGCGGCTGCTGATTTCGGACTCGACCGCCAACAAGGTCCACGAGCTCGACTCCGCCACCGGCAAGAAGGTCGGCGAGTTCGCGTCCGGCGATTCCCCCCACGAGAACAACTACTCGGGTGACGGCAAGCTGATCTACCACGCGTCCATCGGCCTGGTCTACACGCCGGCCGACCAGCCCGTGACGGACTCGAGCAAGGGCGAGCGCTACTTCCAGATCGTCGAGGCGGGGACGAACAAGATCCTCAAGCGCTACGACATCGGCAAGATCATGGCCGACCAGGGCTTGGGCCAGTTCAACGGCGCCGTGCGCCCGATGGCCATCTCGCCCGACGAGAAGAAGGTCTTCATGCAGCTCTCGTTCCTGCACGGCTTCATCGAGTTCGACCTGGCCACCGAGAAGGTCACGCGGATCGCCGAGCTGCCGGTCTCCGACGCCGCGAAGGCGATCCCGCGCGAGCAGTACCTGCTCGACTCCGCCCACCACGGCCTCGCGATCAACCCGGAGGGCACGAAGCTCTGCGCCGCCGGGACGATGAGCGACTACGCGGCGATCGTCTCCACCAAGACCTTCGAGCACGTGATCGCCACCAAGGGTGAGAAGCCCTACTGGTCGACCAACTCCGCCGACGGCAAGTACTGCTTCATCTCCTTCAGCGGCTCCGACGAGGTCGCGGTGGTCGACTACGCCTCCGAGAAGGAGATCGCCCGCATCCCCGTCGGCGACCACCCGCAGCGCATGCGCATGGGCATCGTGCGCTCCGAGCTGATCGGCCGTCTGGCCGAGGGCGCGCGCGTTCGCGGCCCGCTGCGCCTGCACGTCGCGCGCGCCCGCCGGTCCGGCGGCGCGCTGGACCTACGGCTGCGCGTGACCTCGCGCGCGACGGGCAAGCTCGAGGTGGCCTACCGGGCCGCGGGCCGCACGGCGCGCTTCAGGCTGGCGATCCCGTCCGGGCCCGCCTCGGTGCAGCGGGTGATCATCCAGCGCCTGACGCTCCCGGCCGCGATGCGCTCCGCGCACACCGGCACCCTGACCGTCTCCTACGCGGGGTCTGCCGACGTCGCTCCCGAGTCGGTCCGTCTGGCCGTCGCGCCCGGCAAGGCCCGCCTGCGCGCCACGCGAGCCCGCCTGCGCTCCGGCCGGATCGAGCTCGACGGCACGATCGCCAGCCGAGCGCGCGGCAGCGTGAGCGCCCGTCTGGCCTATCTCGGCGACGGCTCGCGCGTGCGCACCGTGGCCTTCACCGCGCGCATCCGCGACGGACGCTGGCGCGTCCGTGGGGCGGTGCCGTCCCAAGCGCGCGGTGGCGGTCAGTTGACGCTCGTCTACGCCGGCGACCGCGCTCGCGGCCTGCGCGGCGAGCAGAGCACGCGCCGGATCGGACCTGACGCGCGTGCGGCACGGCCTGAGTAGATCGACTGGCCGTACGTCGTGGCCGACCCGGACGTCCCCGGGCGGGTGTACTGACCTACAGCGGGTCGCGTAGAACGCGTGGCGAGGGGCAAGCTGGAGCTCAAGGGCCTCGCCCGACCGGTCCCGGCCTTCATCGTCGAACCCAAGGCGTGAAGCCGTGAGCCAGTTTGAGGGCTCAAGTACGTTGATTGGAGTGATGACTCTCCGTTGCCCGGTCACGATGGCCTCCCGTCTCATCATCATCGCTCTCATGATCGTCGCAGCCGCCGCGCTCCCCGCGAGCGCCTCGGCGGCGAAGGACGACGCCCGCTACGAGATCGCCGGCGGTTGCTATTCGCTGGCCTCGTCGGGCAAGACGGTCGACGGGCCGTTCCACATGCAGGCGACGGCGCTCGGCCAGTACCTCTTCTTCGGCGCGGCCAAGGACTTCCTGGCCGCCGGGACCGGGGACGCCGTCGTGCGCGCAGCCACGCCGAGCCCTGCAGCCGAGTGGCGGATTGACGTCGCCGACCGCCGGGTCGTCACGGTCACCAACCTCGGCAACGGCCGCTCGCTCGGCGTCGCCGGCAGCGCGCTCACCCAGGTCGATCGGTCGCAGGCCGGGCGCTTCACCTTCGAGCGGGCGACGGGCTGTGCCACCTGGCCCGAGGCCGAGGTCAACGCGACCGGCGAGCCGTCGAAGGGCGTCAGTGACACCGCGGAGGTACGCGGCCTGATCGACACCCACCTGCACGCGATGGCCTTCGAGTTTCTCGGCGGCCGGGCCCGTTGCGGTCGTCCCTGGCATCCCTACGGGATCACCTTCGCGCTCGTCGACTGCCCCGATCACGAGCCCGGTGGTCGCACCGCCGTGCTCGAGAACGCGCTCTCCTCCGGCGACCCCACGCGCGGCCACGACACCGTCGGCTGGCCCACGTTCAAGGACTGGCCGGCCAGTCGCTCGCTGACCCACGAGCAGGTCTACTACAAGTGGCTCGAGCGCTCGTGGCGCGGCGGGCTGCGGCTGTTCGTGAACCTGCTCGTCGACAACGCGGTGCTCTGCGAGGTCTACCCGTACAAAAAGAACTCGTGCAACGAGATGGACGGCGTGCGCCTGCAGGCCAAGCGGACCCATCAGCTCGAGGACTACATCGACGCGCAGTCGGGCGGGCCGGGCAAGGGCTGGTTCCGGATCGTCACCGACCCGTTCGAGGCCCGCAAGGTCATCAATGACGGCAAGCTCGCGGTCGTGATGGGCATCGAGATCTCGAAGCTCTTCGATTGTGGTGAGTTCGACGACGTGCCCGATCCAGGCTGCGACCGCGCGTCGATCGACCGTTCGCTCGACGAGGTCCACCGCATGGGGGTGCGGCAGATCGAGTTCGTCAACAAGTTCGACAACGCGCTCTCGGGGGTGGCCGGGGACGCCGGCCAGACCGGCATCCTCGTCAACTCCGCCAACAAATATGAGACCAACCACTACTGGGCGATGGAGACGTGCACGGGCGACGAGCACGCCCACGACCAGTCGCAGTCGACGGTTCCCGGCATCGAGCGCGATCCGCTCGCCGGCGCCATCGTGCGTGAGTTCCTCGGTGCCGGTGTGGCCCCCTTGTATGCCCCCGGTCCGCACTGCAACAACCGTGGCCTGACCGCGCTCGGCACGCACCTGCTGCACAAGACGGCCGAGAAGCAGATGATCTTCGATCCCGACCACATGAGCGCGAAGGCCCGCCGGCAGGCCCTCACGGTGATGGAGGAGATCAAGCATCCGGGCATCATCTCCAGCCACTCCTGGAGCACCGAAGATGCGTTCGCGCGGATCCTGAAGCTGGGTGGACTGATCACCCCGGCCGAGAAGAGCGCCGGGAGCTGGCTCGACGTCTACCGCAAGCTCAAGGCGCTCGCCGACCCGCGCTTCTTCTTCGGGACGGGCGCATCGACCGACATGAACGGGTTCGCCGGCCAGGGCGGCCCGCGCACCGGCCCCAACCAGCTCACCTATCCGTTCAAGTCCTTCGACGGCAAGGTCACGCTGGACCGCAACCGCGCCGGATCGCGCGTGTGGGACTTCACGGTCGACGGCGTCGCGCACTTCGGCATGTACCCGGACTTCGTCGAGGACGTCCGCAAGGTCGGCGGAGCGGGCCCCGTCGAGGACATGGCGCGTGGCGCCGAGGCCTACCTGCAGATGTGGGAGCGCACGGTCGGCGTCGACCGCGACGGCTGTCAGGAGCAGCGCGCGAGCTTTGATTCCCGCGGCGTCCAGGGTCTGCGCGTCGGCGACAGCGCTGAGACCGCCCTGCAGCGGGGAGGCCAGCCATCGAGCCGGCCTGGCTCCTCGTTGCGCTACTGCGTCGCCGGCGACAAGAGCGCGACGGTCGCCGCCGCCCTCACTCCGCAGGGTCGTGTGGCGCTCGTCGGCTCGACCGGCCGCGGCCATCAGGCCGGTGGCGTCAGCCCGGGTGACGCCGCTTCGGCGCTCACGGGCGCACGCAGCGCCGGCCGCGGCCTGCTCGTCCGCCCGGCCCGCAACGGCCGCGCCTACGTCTTCGGGATCCGGGCCGGCAAGGTGCGCTTTGTCGCCCTCGCCTCCAAGAGCGCTCTGCGCTCCGAGCGGCGCCTGCGCTCCTACATCAGCCTCGCAGGCCTGTAGCGCTGCAGGTAGGGGTCACACACCTGCCTGCACTGCAGGCAGGTGTGTGACCCCTACCTGCGCACCCACCCCTGTGGGAACGCGCCCGCGGGGATGTCGCCGGCGTAGTCGGGGAACCAGCGGCGGGCGATCTCCTCTGCCGGGCGGCCCTCGATCAGGGGGCGCAGGTCGCCGACGATCAGCAGGACGCGCAGCGTGGCGCCGATCTGGAGGTCGGCCGCCGTGGGCTGCTCGCCTCCGATGATGCCGCGGGCGACGAGGTCGTCGACGTGGTCGAGCTTGGCCGGAAGCCCGGCGAGATCCTCGGCGAGTTGGACCGCCGTGATCTTGTGGTAACGCCACGCGGCGCGCGTGAGCTTGATCGCGTAGTCGGTGCCCGCCGGATCCAGCGCGCCGACGCCGCCCAGGGTCCCCATCGCCTCCGGCCGGAAGTGCATCGCGCCGAACGGCAGCCGCCGCCCGAGATCCTGCAACTCGTCGTCGCCCCAGCGCTCGGCCTCGCGGACCTCGGCGGCAATGGCCGCCGGATACAGGGAGGGCTCGGGGGCGAGCACCTCGATGCGTTCGAGGATCGCCACCGATCCGTGCACCGGCTCGTCGCCGATCAGGAGGCCCGGAACCGTCGTACGGCCCTCGCCGTAGAGTTTTTCAATCTCCTCGACGTGTGCGCCGGCGGCCAGCGTCACCTTCTCGAAGTCCAGGCCCTTGAAGCGCAGGCCGGCTTCGGCGGTCATGCACGGGTGCGACGGGGGAAGGACGTGGAGCTGGAGCGTGGGCGGCGTCATAGGGCCGCCGAATCTACGCGCTACCTGACGCTCACGGGGTTGCCAAGCGCGCCAAGAGGGAAGATCTCCAGCATGCAGATCAGCGCCGCCACGCTCTTGGACGCCCTGCGGGGCCTGCATGCCGCCGCCCTCGGCACACGACTGGCGCTCGACGTCGCCGGGGCCGCTGAGGCGCGACGGGTGCGCGGCGAACTGGCCGGGCAGATCGAGGACTACTTGATCCCGCGCCTGGAGCGGATGGAGGCGCCGCTGCTGATGGTCGTCGGCGGCTCGACCGGGGCGGGCAAGTCGACGCTGGTGAACTCGTTGGTGGGGTCCGAAGTGAGCCCGTCCGGCGTCCTGCGGCCCACCACCCGCGCGCCCGTGCTGGTCTGTCATCCCGGCGACGTCGCCTGGTTCGCCGACGAGCGCATCCTGCCGGGCCTGTCGCGCGGGACGGGGGCGGCGCCCGCCGGCCTCCAGATCGTCGCAACCGACGCGCTGGCACCGGGGCTGGCGCTGCTCGACGCCCCGGACATCGACTCCGTCGTGGAAGCCAACCGGACCCTCTCGCGCCAACTGCTCGCCGCGGCGGACTCGTGGCTGTTCGTGACCACGGCGGCCCGTTACGCCGATGCCGTCCCGTGGGATCTCCTGCACGCCGCCCGCGAGCGCGGGACGACGCTGTCGCTGGTCCTCAACCGGGTGCCGGCGGGAGCCGGGACGGAGATCGCCGCTCATCTGAATGAGATGCTCGCGGCCCGTGGGCTGAACGGGACCGGGTTGCTGGTCGTCGCCGAGGCTGAGCTGATCGACGGTCGCCTGCCCGTGGAGGACCTGGCGCCCGTGCGCGCGTGGCTCGATGCGCTGTCGGCCGACGCGTCGGCCCGTGGCGCGCTGGTCGAGCGGACGCTGGCAGGTGCGCTGGACTCGCTCCCGGCCCGGGTCGAGATCCTGCAAACCGGCGCGCAGGATCAGGCCGAGACCGCCGAGCGCCTGCGCGACGACGTCCGCCGCGCCTATGAGCGGGGGCTGGGCGAGGTCGACGAGGCGGTCAAGAGCGGCTCGCTGCTGCGCGCCGAGGTGCTCGCGCGCTGGCACGACGTCGTCGGGACCGGCGACGTCATGCGCGCGCTGGAGACCGGCATCGGGCGCTTGCGCGACCGCCTGCGGGCCGCGATCGGCGGCCGCCCCGCGCCGGACGCGGAACTGCGGACCGCCGTGGAGTCCAGCGTCGACGCGCTCGTGCACGCGGCCGCCGATCGCGCAGCCGAGGACGCCGCGGGCGCGTGGGGCGCGCATCCCGCGGGGCGGACGCTGCTCGCGGGTGCGGGACGCCTGGACGCGCCGTCGCCCGGCCTGATCGCCGCGACCCGCGAGGAAGTGAGGGCCTGGCAGGGAGCGGTCTTCGACCTCGTACGAGACGAGGGCGCGTCCAAGCGGTCCTCAGCCCGCCTGGCGTCGCTCGGCGTCAACGGCGCAGGGCTCACGATCATGCTCGCGGTGTTCGTGCAGACCGGCGGCCTGACGGGCGCCGAGGTCGCGGTCGCCGGCGGCACCTCGGCCGTCGGGCAGAAGGTGCTCGAGGCGATCTTCGGCGACCAGGCGGTGCGGGCGCTCGCGGCCAAGGCGCGGTCGGACCTGCTTGCGCGCGTCCGGCGACTGCTCGACGCGGAGGCGTCACGCTTCGCCGACCGTCTCGATTCGGCCGCCCCGGAGCCGGGCGAGGCGGCGGAGCTGACCGGTGCGCTCGACGCCGTGCGCCGCGCGCGGTGAGCGCCGGCCTGGACCGCCGCCTGGCCGCGCTCGCCAGGGCCGCCGAGCTCGCCGATGGGCGGCTCGACGCTGCTGCCGTCGCCCGGGCGCGGAGCGTGGTCGAACGGGCGGGCGCTCGCTCGGGCCTCGGACTGGAGACGACGGTCGTCGCCTTGGCCGGCCCGACCGGGGCCGGCAAGTCGACGCTCTTCAATGCGCTCGCCGGGCGCGATCTGGCGCAGGCCGGGGTGCGTCGCCCGACCACGTCGTCGGTCACCGCGGCGGTCTGGGGCGACCCCGATCCGGCGCTGCTCGACTGGCTCGGTGCGACGACGCGTCATGCCGTGGGCCCAGGCAGCGCATCGATGGCCGGCGATCTTGTGCTGCTCGACCTTCCCGACTACGACTCGGTCGATGCCGCCCACCGCACGGAAGTCGAGCGCATCATCGAGCTCGTCGACCTGCTCGTGTGGGTCGTCGATCCGCAGAAGTACGCCGACGGTGCGCTGCACGAACGCTATCTGCGGCCACTGGCAGCGCACGGAGCCGTGATGGTCGCGGTCCTCAACCAGGCCGATCGGCTCGAGGAGCGCGCGCTGGCCGCATGCCGCACGGATCTGTCGAGGCTGCTGGCCGACGACGGTCTGACGGAGATGCCCGTGCTCGCTCTCTCGGCGACCTCCGGTTACGGCCTGCCGGCGCTTGTGGCCCTGCTGCGCGAGCGGGCCGCCGCGCGGGCTGCCGCGGTGCAGCGACTGGGCGCCGACGCCGCCGTCGCCGCCCGATCGCTTTCGACGGCATGCGAGGGGCGCGGCGGGCCGCTCGGCCGGGCCGCGCGCGAGCGGGTCGTGGCCGCGCTCGCGGACGCGGCCGGCGTCCCCGCTGTGGCTCGCGCGGCCGCGCGCTCGCACCGCCGCCAGGGAGCCCTGGCCGCCGGCTGGCCCCTCGCACGCTGGCTGCGCCGGCTGCGCCCGGACCCGCTGCGCCGGCTGCGACTGGGTGAGGGAGAGGGAGTCCACACGTCGCTGCCCGGGCCGACCGCGATCCAGCGCTCGTCGGTCTCCTCGGCCGTGCGGTCGCTCGCCGCCGAGGCCGCCGGGGAGCTCCCGGCGCCCTGGCCCGGCCTGGTCCGCCGAGCGGCGACGGCGAGCGAGGACGCCCTTCCCGCCGCGCTCGACCGGGCAGCGGCGGGGACGCCACTGCCCTCGCGCCGTCCGCTCTGGTGGCGCGGCGCGGGTGGCGTGCAAATCGCACTGGCGTGTGCCGCGCTCGTCGGCGCGCTCTGGCTCGCCGCCCTCGCGGTCCTCGGGTACCTACGGATCGCCGACATCGTCGGCACGCCGGACGTGATCGGCCTCCCGCTCCCGACCTTGCTCATCCTGGGCGGCCTGCTCGGCGGGATCGTGCTCGCGCTGCTGGCCCGCTGGATCAACGGCTTCGGCGCGGCACGGCGGGGGAGGCGGGTCGAGCGGGCGATGCGCGAGCGCGTCGAGGCGGTCGCGGACGAGCACGTCCTCGCCCCGGTCATCGCCGAGCTCGGCGCGCGCGACGATCTGTGCCAGGCGCTGCGTGACGTCACGGGCTGATTGGAGCGGAAACCATCCCGTGAGCGTCCCTCACGACCCAGGGTCCGTTCGTCGGATCGTTTTCAGCCGATCAGCACCACGATCTCCTCGCGGTTTCCGGCGGGTACCAGGGCAAGCAGGGCGTCACGTCCCGGGAGTCGCGCAAAGCGTCGGCGCGCCGCTGCGTTGAGGTGTCCGAGCAGGTCGATCGCTTCCGACCACAGGTCATCGTCGGCCGCGGCACGTAGGACACCAGACAAACGATCGTCGTCGAGCAGTGCCACGACGTCGGGCAGCCGTTCCTTGTTCTCGAGCACGAACGCGATCCGGAGCAGGTCGGCGTCTTCGATGACCTCCACGCAGCCGCGAATCGCCTCGCTCGAGAGGTGCCCGACGAAGCGGCCCATCGCCACGTGCTCGCCACGTGTCATCAGCTCGCGCGCGGCGGCCACGACGCGGTCCGGGGGCATCCGGCCGAGCACCGACGCCGCCCGGCGCGGATCGGTCTCCACCGCGATGTCCGCGAGGAACGGCCCGTCGAGGCGCTTGGCGATCTCCACCGCACGGCCGGGGGACATGTGCCCGGTGACCCGGGCGCAGACCAGGGCGCCGATCGCGTGGCGGGCGATCGTCGCGACGAGCGCGACGGGGAGCTTCTCCGATGCGGCGGCCATCTTGGCCAGCACGGTGGAGTCGGCGTCGAAGAGTACGTCCGTGGCCTGGTCGCGCAGCCGGGCAAGGGCGTCCGCCGGGACCGCTTCGAGGTAGGCCAGGTCCTCCGGGTCGGTCCCGAGCAGCCGAGCGAGCTTGACGATCTCGGCCCGGCGCTCGCGGTCCACGCTCATCCGCGCACCAGCTTCATCACCGGACCGCGCAGCAGCCGCGGGATGTGACGCAGCGAACCGTCGAGGGCGGTCTGCAGCGCATTCGACTGGCGCGCTCGCGCATCGGTGATCACGGCGGCCAGCGCCTCGCGCTCGGCGGCGCTCAGGTGCTCGGCGAGCTCGGGCGGCGGCACGGAACCGAGGGCGATGGCGAGTGGGTCGGGCATCCCCTCAGGATCGCAGCACCGAACACCGACCGGATTCGCAGGGCGCCGGCGGTGCAGCGCCGGTCCGACACGCCGCTCGTGATCGGCGCAAGTCTGGCGCGATGGCCCCGTGGGGTTGACATGAACCGAGTCTTGCGTTGGATCACCCCTGCCGTGGCCGCTCTCGCGGTCGCGCCCCCATCTTCCGCCGCCGCCCAGGTTGAGACCACCGGCACCGGCGAGAACGTCACGGGCGTCAAGAACGTCCCGTTCAAGAACCTCCGCGGCGACGCCGCGAATCAGGGCACCGACCTCGAGTTCGCGACGATCGCCGTCGCCGGGCCGAAGGTCACCCCGCCCGGCGCCACCGGCGCCGATCGTCGCGCAGCCGCCGACGAAGCCGGCGGTCGCCCCGAAGGCCAAGCCCGCCAAGTCCTGCAAGCAGCCCAGGAAGCCGAAGAAGGGGGCCTCCAGCGTGGTCGACATCTCCGGCCTCGTCAGGGTCGCCCTCGGCGGCGTCGGCATGGCCATGAAGCAGCTCGGCTGGTATCCGCTACCCCGACAACGACGTGTGGGCCGTGAAGTCCCCGGCGATGAGCCGCAAGGGCTTCTACCTGTTCGGCGACGACCATGCCCGCGGGCCTCCCGTGCCACTCCCCCCAGACAAGCCGGATCACGCGGCCCCACCGGAACCCTCCTCCCACCCGGCCCCATTCTCGGCCCGTTGGCCGACGGCCGCCGCCGGAGCGGAGCGCGATCAAGCGCCGCGACCCCCGCCGGCGGCGGGGCGAGCGAGGTCAGTCGCCGCCGCCGCCGCCACCTCCGCCGCCACCTCCGCCGCCGTCGAAGCCGCCCCCGCCGCCGTCGCCTCCGCCGCCGTCGAAGAAGCCGAAGAACCCGTCTCCGCCCTCACCGCTGTCACCGCCGGCGGAGCGGCTCCTGGGCGGCTTCATCATCAACAGCAGGACCAGCCCGAGAACCACCAACACACCCACTGCTAGAGCGACGCTCATGACCGATCCTCCTTGGATCGTGAGGTTGGAGCGCGAAGCGTCAGGGCGCCACTTCAAGCGCGGGTAAATCTCCCGTGCGGCCCTCCGTGGCGATCAGGACGACGCGTGAAGCGGCGCCGAGATCGAGCTCGGATCGCAGCGCCGCGCAGGCCGGATCGCCGGTCAGGGCGCGCAGGGCGGCGAGCGGAGCCGCCCCGCACTCGCCGATGCGCAAACCGCTCGCGGCGAGGTCGTCCCTCGCGGCGCGCGCCTCGGCGTCGGAGATCACGACGGTCCCGGTGAGCCCGGCCACGAGCGACGGCCATGCGGCCTCGGAGACCTCCGCGCAGTCGAGCCCCGCCATGACCGTCCCCGGTGCCTGGACCGCCACCGGGCGCCCCGCGGCCAGTGACGCGGTCAGGCAGGCGGCGTGCTCGGCCTCGACGCCGACGATCCGCACGCCCGCCGCTGCCCCGAAGCGCGCCGCCGCCGCGGCCAGCGAGCCGACGCCGACCGGCACGAGCAGGACGTCGAAGGGCTCTAGGGCCGCAATCTCCGAGAACAGCGTCGCGTACCCGTCGATCACCCAGGCCGCCGGTCCGGACGCCCCCACGTCGGCGATCTCCAGCACGCCGGCCGCCTGCCCTTCGGCCCGCGCGAGCGCGACGGCCGCCTCGTAGTCGCCGTCGACGACGACGATCTCCGCGCCCTCGCTCGCGATCGCCGCGCGCCGGACCGACGAGGCGCGCGCCGGCAGGAACACGCGACACGCCAGGCCGCGCCGAGCCGCGACGTGCGCCACCGCGCGGCCGTGGTTGCCGGCGCTCGCCGCGACGAGCGTGTGCACGTCGCGGCGC
>Ga0136633_1000869_pt1 | contig 22588 bp, 24 predicted proteins | sample AntDrymeUQ832206_2_FD_105494 | JGI IMG/M metagenome (GOLD analysis project Ga0136633, IMG submission 105494) | Polar desert sand microbial communities from Dry Valleys, Antarctica - metaG UQ83 (22.06) | ecosystem: Environmental > Terrestrial > Soil > Desert | place: Antarctica: Dry Valley...
CATCGGCAGGCAGCCACTCGTCTCCATGAAGAGGATGCCGCAATCGGCGTCCGGGCTGCAGGGCGGGTAGAGGAAGCCGCCCGACATCATGTCATGGCCGCGCGGCTCGAAACACAGGCCGCTTCGGATCCAGTCGAAGCGGGCGATGAAATCCTGCCGCCGCTCCGCCATCGTCGCCCCGCGCAACAGCGGAGCGCCGCCAGCGACGAGGCGGACCGGATTGCCCGCCGTATGGCCGTCGATGCAGAAGAAGGTGCTGCGCGTCACGCCGCGGCGGCGACCTGCAACGGCCGCGTCGCCGCCGCTTCCTCCACCATTGCGATCACCTCGGCGCGTCGGGCGCCGGTCAGCGGCATGCGCGGCATGCGCACCCGCTCGGAGCCGCGGCCCATGATCTGCTCGGCGAGCTTGATCGACTGGACGAGGTCATGCTCGGCATCGAGATGGAGGAGCGGCATGAACCAGCGATAGATGCGCCGCGCCTCGACCCAGTCGCCGCGTTCAGCCGCCGCGACGAGGGCGACCGATTCGCGCGGGAAGGCACTGGTGAGGCCCGAGACCCAGCCGCTGGCGCCGAGCAGCAGGCCTTCGAGCGCGACATCGTCGAGACCGGCCATTACCGAAAAACGATCGCCATAGCGGTTGATCAAGTCGGTGAAGCGGCGCGGATCGGGCGCGCTTTCCTTGATCGCGACGATGTTCGGCACAGAAGCGAGCGCGTCCAGCGTCTCGAAATCGATTGAGACGCGGTAAGCGGGTGGGTTGTTGTAGAGCATGACGGGAAGCCCGCTCGCGCCCGCGACGGTGCGCAGATGCGTGGCGAGCTCGCCCGAGGTTGGGACATAAACCATCGCCGGAAGCACCATCAAAGCATCCATTCCGGCCGCCTCGGCATCTCGGGCGAAGGTGGCGGCACGGGCGGTGCACAACTCCGAGACTCCGGCGACGAGGGGGACGCGACCACCCACGGCCTCGGTTGCGGCGCGCATCACCGCGCGCTTTTCCTCGGGCAGCAGGGAGTTGTTTTCGCCGCAGGTGCCGAGGATGATGAGGCCGTCGACGCCATCATCGACGAGCGCGGTCAGCACCTTCTGGGTGGCGGCGATGTCGACCTGATGGTCGACGGTGAACTGGGTGGTGGCGGCGGGATAGACCCCGGTCCAGAGCGTTGCGGCAGTCACGTTGCGATCCTCTCTTGGCAGAGGGCCGCAATATCGTATACGATTTGGCATGGCAAGGGTAACGGTAATCGGCGGGGGCGTGATCGGCACGGTGGCCGCGTTCGCGCTTCAGCGGCGCGGCCATAAGGTGCGACTGATCGATCCGGACCCAGACTGGCGCGGGGCGAGCCGGGGCAATGCCGGCCATATCGCCGCAGACGAAGTCCATCCTCTGGCGTCGCGCGCGACGCTGGCAAGCTTGCCGAAGAACCTGTTCCTTCGCGGTGGAGCCGCGGGCTTTCCCTTACGCGACATGGCAACTTGGTTGCCCTTTGGATTGCGGCTGATCGCGGCGAGCCGGCCGGCGCGCTACGAGGCGGGCCATCGTGCGCTGGCGAGCCTGCAGGCCGAAGCACTGCCCGCCTGGCGACGGCTGGTGGCGGCGCTCGATGCGCCGGACTTGTTGCGAGAGGCTGGGCACTTCGTGGTCTGGGATAGCCCCGCGAGTGCGTTGACTAGACGGGCGGAACTGGCCGGAACCGACACCGGCAGCACAAGCTGGCGCGACGCGAACGAAGAGGAGCTCGAACTGCTGGCGTCGCTGTCGCGCGCACCTGGCGGGGCGGTGCGTTTCACCGGCACGGGACAGATCACCGATCTCGGCCGGCTCGCCGCGACTTTGCTCGCGCGCTTCGAGGCGCTGGGCGGGGTGCGGATGCGGGGCCGGGCGCGCCTCGAAGGAGATGCGGTGCGCCTAGAGACTGGCGAGCGAATCGAGGCGGACATGATCCTCGTCGCGGCCGGGCCGGCGTCGGGCACATTGCTCCGCCCGCTCGGCCATCGCGCGCCTTTGATCGCCGAGCGCGGCTATCATATCGAGACGGACGGGGGCGCCTGGCCGGCCGACATGCCCTCGATCCTCTTCGCCGACCGGGCGCTGTTCGTCACCCGCTTCGCCGCGCGCCTGCGGGCGACCAGCTTTGTCGAGTTCGGCCGCGCCTCCAGCCCGCCGGACTCGCGCAAATGGGCCCGGCTGCGGCGCCATGCGCACGAACTCGGCCTGCCTTTCAAGGAGCCGGTGGCGGAATGGATGGGCGCGCGCCCGACCCTGCCAGACTATCTGCCCGCGATCGGGCGCAGCCGGCGCGCCCCGAACCTCTTCTATGCTTTCGGGCATCAGCATCTCGGTGTTACCCTTGCGGCGGCGACCGGCGAGGCGCTCGCCGCGCTCGTCGCGGGCGAAGCGCCGATGATGGATTTGGCGCCGTTCGACATCGGACGCTTCGAAGGAGGACATTGATGACCAGCGGCATCGGCGGCGCGTCGGCAGCGAACGTCCTGAGCGAGCTCCGTCCCTGGGCGGACCGCGCGCTAGCGATCGGCGGCGATGAAAGACTCGCGCGGATCGAGAAGGCGCGGCGGCTGATGAGGGATGCGGGCGCGGACGCCCTGCTGATCGGGACGGGAGCGAGCCTGCGCTATTTCGCCGGGATCAGTTGGGGCGCGAGCGAACGGCTCGTCGCGATGCTTCTGCCCGCGCGCGGGCAGCCGATCCTGATCTGCCCGGTGTTCGAGCAGGGAAGCCTGGAGGCTGAGCTCACGATCGAGGCGCGGCTGCGACTTTGGGAAGAGGATGAAAGTCCGTCGGCTTTGGTCGCGGAGGCGCTGCGTGAAACCGGCGCGACGACGCTCGCCATCGATCCGGCAATGGCTTTCGTCATGGCCGAGCGGATCCGTCGCGCCGCACCGTCGCTCAGCGTCATCGACGCCTCGCGGATCGTCGACGGATGCCGCATGATCAAGTCGCCGGCCGAACTCGCCTTGATGTCCCAGGCCAAGGCGATGACGCTGGAGGTGCAGCGCCGCGCCGCCTCGATCCTTCATGAGGGCATCGCGGCGAGCGCGGTGCGCCGCTTCATCGACGAAGCCCATCGGGCCTTGGGCGCGGCGGGCAGCAGCTTCTGTATCGTGCAGTTCGGTCGCTCCACCGCTTTCCCGCACGGCCTTCCCGGCGACCAGCAATTGGCGGAAGGCGATGTGGTGCTGATCGACACCGGCTGCACGGTGGAGGGCTATCATAGCGACATCACCCGCACTTACGTCTTCGGCGATCCGAATGCTGGGCAGCGCGCGATGTGGAATCTGGAGCGCGAGGCGCAGCAGGCGGCGTTCGATGCGGTACGGCCGGGCGTGCTTTGCGAGGCGATCGATGCGGCGGCGCGCGCGGTGCTGGAGCGCGCCGGTCTCGGCCCCGATTATCGGCTGCCCGGATTGCCGCATCGCACCGGGCACGGCATCGGCCTGGCGATTCACGAAGCGGCTTATCTGGTTCGCGGCGACCGCACGCAACTGGCGCCCGGCATGTGCTTCTCGAACGAGCCGATGATCGTCCTGCCCGACCGCTTCGGGATCAGGCTGGAGGACCATTTCCATGTCACCGAAAAGGGTGCGGCCTGGTTCACCGAGCCGTCGCCGTCGATCGACCGCCCGTTTCATTGACCCGCGCCGCCCGCCGCTGCATTGCAGCAAAGGGCTATGAACGGGACACTTCGTGACTGATTTCTACCGCATCCGGCGTCTGCCGCCCTACGTCTTCGCCGAGGTCAATGCGATGAAGGCGGCGGCGCGGGCGCGGGGCGAGGACATTATCGATCTCGGCATGGGCAATCCCGACGGCGCGCCGCCGCCGCACGTGATCGAGAAGCTGGCCGAGGTCGCGCGCAACCCGAAGGCGCACCGTTATTCCGCGTCCAAGGGCATAAGCGGCCTTCGCAAGGCGCAGGCGGCTTATTATCAGCGCCGCTTCGGCGTCGAGCTCGACCCGGACAGCGAGGTGATCGTCACCCTGGGGTCGAAGGAAGGGCTCGCCAATCTCGCCCAGGCGATCACCGCGCCGGGCGACGTCGTGCTCGCCCCCAATCCGTCTTATCCGATCCACCAGTTCGGCTTCATCATCGCGGGCGCCTCGATCCGCTCAATCCCGGCCGCGCCGGGGCCCGAATTCTTCGAGATGCTGGAGCGCTCGATCCGTTTCACCGTGCCGACGCCGAAAGTGCTGGTGATCGGCTATCCGTCCAATCCCACCGCTTATGTCGCCGATCTGGCCTTTTACGAGCGCGTCGTCGCCTTCGCCAGGGAGCACGGCCTGTGGGTGATCTCGGACCTCGCTTATGCGGAGATCTATTTCGGCGAGACGCCGACGCCGTCCATCCTGCAAGTGCCTTATGCCAAGGATGTCGCGGTCGAGTTCACCTCGATGTCGAAAACCTATTCGATGGCGGGCTGGCGGATGGGATTCGCGGTCGGCAATACGGAGCTGATCGGCGCACTGGCGCGGGTGAAATCCTATCTCGATTACGGCGCCTTCACGCCGATCCAGGCGGCGGCGACGGCGGCGCTGAACGGCCCGCAGGAGATCGTCGCGGCCAATCGCGCGCTCTACAAGGCGCGCCGCGACTGTCTGGTCGATTGCTTCGGCCGCGCCGGTTGGGAGATCGAGCCGCCCGCCGCCTCGATGTTCGCCTGGACGCCAATCCCGGAAGCCTTCCGCTCACTCGGCTCAATGGAGTTCGCCAAGCGGCTTGTCGCGGAGGCTGGCGTTGCGGTCGCGCCCGGTGTCGGTTTCGGGGAGGAGGGCGAAGGTTTTGTCCGCATCGCCTTGGTCGAGAATGAGCAGCGCATCCGCCAGGCCGCGCGCGGCGTGAAGGCGATGCTGGGGCGGGGCTAGACGGAAAGGGAGATGGCGATGAACATTCTGGCGTTTCTCTTGCTCCTCACCGCAGGCCAACCGGCCGGCGTGCCGCCCGACCCGGCCTTGCCGCCTGCCCAACAGCAGCGTTCCGGCCTCTGGATCGCCGGCATCGCCTTCGCGCCGGACGATATCGCCAGCGCGACGCAGGAGTTCGAGGGCGAATCCGCCCTGCCGAACGTGGTGATCACGTTCACCGAGTCCGGGCGGGTGAAGTTCCAGTACGCGCAGCAGGGCCGGCTCAACGATCAGCTAGAGATTCGCGTTGACGGAGAGATCGTCGCCAGCCCTTACCTGATGGAGATGATCACGGGTAACCAGATATCGATCTCGGGCGGCTTCACGCGCGAGGAAGCGGCCGCGCTCGCCCGCCGGATCGCGCCGCCGCGCTAGGCGAGATACCGCACAATCGCCTCCGCCGCATTCCCGGCGCTCATCGTCAGCGTGTCGATGCGCAGGTCCGGCGCCTCGGGCACTTCATAGGGCGAGTCCACCCCGGTAAAATTGGCGAGGTCGCCAGCCCGGGCCTTGGCGTAAAGGCCCTTTGCGTCGCGCCGCTCGGCCTCGGCGAGCGGCGTATCGATGAAGATCTCGACGAAATTCTCCGCGCCTACCATTTCCCGCACCATCTCGCGTTCGGCGCGGAACGGGCTGATGAAGGCGGCGAGGACGATCAGACCGGCGTCGAGCATCAGTTTCGCCGCCTCGCCCGCACGGCGGATATTCTCGACCCGGTCGACGTCGGTGAAGCCGAGATCGCGGTTCAGCCCGAGCCGGACATTGTCGCCGTCGAGCAGAAAGGTGTGGCGGCCCTCGCCATGCAGTTTCTGCTCGACCAGATCGGCAATGGTCGACTTGCCCGCGCCGGAAAGGCCTGTGAACCAGAGCAACCTCGGCTTTTGCCCCATCAGAGCGCCGCGTCGGGCGGGCGTCACCACTGACGCCTGCACGTGCAGATTGTCGGCGCGGCGCAGGCCAAAATGGATCAGCCCGGCGGCGATCGTCCGCGCGCTTATCGGATCGATCAGAATGAAGCCGCCAAGATCGCGGCTCTTCTCATAAGGCTCGAATGCCAGCGGGCGGGCGGTCCACAATTTGGCGACGCCGATCTCGTTCAGCGCCAGCGTGCGGGCGGCGAGGGGCGCCGTCGTCTCGACGTCGATCTGGTGCTTCAGGCTCTGGACCGTCGCCGCGACGGTGCGGGCGCCATGCTTGAGCAGATAGCGGCGACCGGGGAGCAATTCCTCTTCGTCGAGCCAGATCAAGGTTGCCTCTAACTGGTCGGCGATCATCGGCGGCGCACCTGAGAAAAGCATGTCGCCGCGCCCGCAATCGATCGGGTCGGCGAGGACGAGAGAGACCGCGTCGCCCGCAGTGGCGCTCTCGCGGTCGCCGCCCATGGCCGCGATCCGCGCCACCGTGGAGGAAGCGCCGCCGGCGACTGTCACCGCGTCGCCCGCTCGGATCGCGCCACTGGCGATCGTGCCGGCAAGATAACGCGCCTCGCCATCGCGTGAGACGAGTTGCACCGGCATCCGGAACGCCCCGATCTCGGCGCGGGCGCGGGGTGCGACCCCGTCGAGATATTCGATCAACGTGGGACCATCGTACCAACTCATCCGCGCCGAGCGCTCCAGCACGTTGTCGCCTTCCAGCGCCGAAACCGGGATGATGGCGCGCGTATCGCCTTCGTCGAGCAGACCGGGGAAGGTGTAGCAAAGGGCGTTGAATGGTCCGGGCTGCCACCCGGCCAGGTCCATCTTGTTCACGGCGAGCACGAAATCGCACACCCCCAGCAGGCGCGCGATCATCACGTGGCGGCGGGTCTGCGTCGTCAGGCCCTTGCGGGCATCGACCAGGACGATGGCGAGATCGGCGGTGGAGGCGGCGGTCGCCATGTTGCGGGTATATTGTTCGTGCCCCGGCGCGTCGGCGAGGAGGAAGCGGCGGTTGGGCGTCGAGAAAGCCAGCCGCGCGACGTCGATCGTGATGCCCTGCTCGCGTTCCGCCTCCAGCCCGTCGGCGATGAAGGCGAAATCGTCGAGGCCGGCGATGCGATCCTCCGGCACCGCGCCGCAGCCGACCAGAAGCCGGCCGATCAGGGTCGACTTGCCGTCGTCGACCGAGCCGCAGGTGAGGAGGCGGAGAAGCCCGGTCATCTCAGAAATAACCCTGGCGCTTCTTGCGCTCCATCGAGGCAGTCTGGTCGCGGTCGATGAGGCGGCCCTGCCGCTCGGACGTGTGCGACCCAGCCAGTTCGGCGAGCAGCGCGTCGATCTCCGCCGCGTCGCTCTCGATCGCTCCGGTGAGCGGGTAGCAGCCCAGAGTGCGGGTGCGGACCCGTCGCACGACCGGCGTCTCGTCCGGTTCGAAACGGAACCGCTCGTCATCGACGATGAGCAGCGCGCCGCCCCGTACCACCGTCGGCCGTTCCGCCGCGAAGTAGAGCGAGGCGACGCGCAAGCCTTCGCGGGCGATGTAGCGCCACACGTCCGCTTCGCTCCAGTTGGAGAGCGGAAAGACGCGCATCGTCTCTCCGGGGCCGATCCGCGCATTGTAGAGGCTCCAGAGCTCCGGCCGCTGGCGGCGCGGATCCCAGACATGGCCGGGGCCGCGGACCGAGAAGATCCGCTCCTTCGCCCGGCTGGCCTCCTCATCCCGCCGCGCGCCGCCGAATGCGGCGTCGAAGCGGCCCGCGTCCAGCGCCTGCTTCAGGCCCTCGGTCTTCCACATTTCGGTGTGGAGCGCCGCTTTATGATCGAACGGATTGATCCCGCGCGCCTCCGCCTCGGAATTGCGATGGACGATCAACTCCAAGCCGGCTTCCGACGCCAATTCGTCGCGCAAGGTATACATCTCCCGGAACTTCCACCCCGTATCGACATGGAGGAGCGGGAAAGGCGGCGGCGCGGGCCAGAAGGCCTTGCGGGCCAGATGGAGCATGACCACGCTGTCCTTACCGGCCGAAAAGAGCAGGACGGGCCGCGCCGCCTCCGCGACGCATTCCCGGAAGATATGGATCGCCTCGGCCTCGAGGCTGTCGAGCGGATCGACGCTCACCGCTCCTGGGCCGGGACGCCGCATGCTTCGAGCGCGGTGGCGATGGCCGGTGCGGCATCGACGATATCGAAGGCGATGTCGAAGGGCGCGCCCTCAAGGTCGCGGGCGCGGATCACCAGCCGTTCGGAGGCCGCGAGCGCGTTGATGAAGCGGCGGACGCGGTCGATCCCGACCAAGGTCGCGCGCCGGTCGCGCACGCTCCACATCATCCGCCGCGCCGGCTGGGAATCGAAGCGATAGGTCAACGGGAGGCTGCCATTGAAGGCGTTACCCGGCCAGAACCAGCGCGCTGCATCCACGCTGATCCAAAGGCGGCGAACCCGGGAGGGGTCGCAGCCGACGACCAGACGGTCGCGATCGGCGCGCAAGGTTGCCGTTGCGCTCACCCGATCGGTGATCGCGTCACGGGAAATTTCCGCGGTCATCGGCCGCGCCGGAACCGGCAGTGCCGCCAAAGAGAGGGCGATCAGCATCATGATCCTGTCCAGTTGCGCATGTGGGCATAGGTGCCCGCCCGGAAGCTGGCAACGTCCCGCAGCCTGAGCTTTGGCTTGCGCGCCGCGCCGCCCCGGCTTACATCGCGCCTCGCAACGGCCGCTCCGGGAAGGGGCGGCCCTTCTTGTTTTTACGGAGGTTTTCATGGCCCAGCCGCTCATGCCCCATGCGACGGCCAGCTGGCTCGTCGATGCCAGCTCGCTCACCTTTCAGCAGATCGCCGAATTTTGCGGGCTGCATATTCTCGAGGTGCAGGCGATCGCCGACGACACCGCCGCGACCAAACTGACCGGGCGCGATCCGTTGCGCTCGGGCGAGTTGACCCAAGACGAAATCAATCGCGGCCAGGACGATCCCGATTACCGCTTGCGGATGCAGAAGGAGCCGGATCAGGCGATGCGCACGCGCGGGCCCCGCTACACGCCGGTCTCCAAGCGGCAGGACAAGCCGGACGGCGTCTCCTGGCTGATCCGCAACCATCCCGAGCTCTCCGACGGCCAGATCGGCAAGCTGATCGGCACGACGCGGACGACGATCTCGGCGATCCGCGAGCGCAATCATTGGAACATCGCCAACATCCAGCCCAAGGACCCGGTCACGCTCGGCCTCACCTCGCAGCGGGAGCTCGATGCGGCGGTGGCGAAGGCGGCCAAGGCGCGTGGCGCGGAAGCGGCGCCGCGCGACCTTCATATCGATCGCGACCGCGAAGCGCTGATCGTGGAGCTGCGCAGCGAACGCGATACGGCGGCGCGCGATGCCGAAGCGGCGCTCGCCGCCGAGGAAGCGGGCGAACCCGCCCCGAGCGACCCGGGCTTTGTCGATCCCTTCCGTAGCTGATCCGGCCGCGGCCGACACGGTCGCGTCGCCCGATTTCTCGCTGGCCGAGCGCGCGCCGGTCGAGCATCGCGGCCTGATCTATCCGTTCGGGCGCACCGGTCCGGAACATGGCAGTCTGACAGGGCTGACGGACGGGATCGGCTGGACGCGGCTGCCGGTTCCCGGCCCGCTCAACCATATCAACATCTGGGTGCTGGAGGATGAGGGCGGCGTAGCTTTGGTCGACACCGGCCTCGATATCCCACCGTCGCGGGCAGCCTGGGAAACACTCTTCACGGGCGCGCTGGCCGGGCGAACCGTGACGCGCGTCATCGTCACCCATTTTCACCCGGACCATATCGGCCTCGCCGGCTGGCTCTGCGCGCGCTTCGCCGTGCGCTTGTGGATCACGCGCGGCGAATGGCTGTTCGCGCGGATGCTCACATCCGACGTGCGTGACGCGCCGCCCGCCGAAGCGCTCGATTATTGGCGCGCCGCCGGCTGGAGCGAGGAAGCGATTGCCGAGGAGGCGGGCAAGGGCTGGGGCCGCTTCGCATCGGTGGTCAGCCCGGTGCCAGTGGCGATGCGCCGGCTGGAGGAGGGCGACGTCGTCCGCATCGGCGCGCGCGACTGGCGGGTGCTGATCGGCAGCGGCCATTCGCCCGAACATGCCTGCCTGATCGACGAGGCCGGCAAGGTGATAATCGCCGGCGATCAGGTGCTGCCGCGCATCACCTCCAATGTCTCGCTCTCGCTTAGCGAGCCCGAGGGAGACCCGCTCGGCGACTGGCTCGCCTCGATCGCCAGGCTGCGCAATTTGCCGGACGATCTGCTCGTATTGCCGTCGCATGGTGAGCCCTTCACCGGGCTCCACGCCCGGCTAGATGCGCTCGCCGAGGGCCATCATGGCCGCCTCAACGCGCTCCATGAGCATCTCTCCGAGCCGCGCCGCTCCGTCGATTGCTTCGGAATCCTGTTCGCCAGGGCCGTCGGCGACCATGTCGGGCTCGCCACCGGCGAGGCGCTCGCCCATTTGCGCTATCTCGAAGTGACCGGTCGCGCGCTGCGCGAGGTTCGCGACGGCGTGTGGTGGTTCCGCGCGGCTTGACCGTCCGCCGCGCCACGCTCATTGCTCAGCCATGGCCGACGACGCTCCCGCCCTCACTTTCGAAGCCGCGCTGAAACGGCTCGAGGAGATCGTGCGCCAACTCGAAAGCGGCGAGGCGCCGCTCGACGACGCGATCAAGCTCTATGAGGAAGGCGACCGGCTGAAGCAGCAATGCGAGGCACGGCTCAAGGACGCGCAGATGCGCATCGAGCAGATCCAGTTCGACCGGGACGGCGCGCCGGCGGGAACGGCGCCCTTCGGTGGCCACTGAGGCGCGGGTGACGACGGGGGCAGCCAATCTCGCCGCGGCGCTCGTTCAGATCGGGGAGGAGGTCGATCGGGCTTTCGACGCCCTGCTGCCGATTCCCGAGGACAGCCGCGCGCGCCTGTTCGAGGCGATGCGCTATTCCGCGATCGGCGGCGGCAAGAGGATGCGGCCCTTGCTCGTCGTCGCCGGGTGCGCGCTCTTCAACGTGGATCGGACGCGTGCGCTCCGGGCCGGACTCGCGGTCGAGTGTATCCACGTTTACTCGCTGATCCACGACGATCTGCCGTGCATGGACGATGACGATCTGCGGCGCGGCAAGCCGACCCTGCACCGCGCCTTCGACGAATGCACCGCGGTGCTCGCAGGCGATTCGCTGCATGCGCTGGCCTTCGAAATCCTCGCCGATCCCGCGACGCATGAGGATCCCTTCGCGCGCGCCGAATTGATCGCGGAGCTGGCCCGCGCGTCCGGCCCGGCGGGCATGGCGGGCGGGCAGATGATCGATCTGATGGCTGGCGATATCGCGCTCGACATGGACGCCGTCACGCGACTTCAGCAGCTCAAGACCGGCGCATTGATCGGCTGGTGCCTGGAAGCCGCGGCGATCATGGGGCGCGTCCCGCCCGAGGGCCGCTCCGGCCTGCGCGGCTATGCCCGCGACATCGGCCTCGCCTTCCAGATCGCCGACGATCTGCTCGATCATGAGGGCAGCGAGGAAAAGGCGGGCAAACGCGTCGGCAAGGATGCCCAAGCGGGGAAGGGGACGTTCGTCTCATTGCTCGGGGCGGATCGCGCGCGCCAGCAGGCACAGGCGCTGGTCGATCAGGCGATCGATCATTTGCGGCCGTTCGGCGAGGAAGCCGATTTGCTGCGCGCCGTCGCCCGTTTCGCGGTAGAGCGTGACCATTGAGGCGGGGGGAGCCGCGATGAAGACAGCCGTCTATCCGGGCACGTTCGATCCGATCACGCTCGGCCATATGGACATCATCCGCCGCGCCGCGCACCTCGTCGATCGGCTGGTCATCGGCGTCACCACCAACCCCTCCAAATCGCCGATGTTCACCGTTGAGGAGCGGCTCCTCATGGTGACGCGCGAGACGGCGGGGGTTTCCGAAAAGATCGCGGTGGTCTCGTTCGATTCGCTGCTGATGGATTTCGCGGTGCGCGAGGGGGCGTCGATGATCGTGCGCGGCCTGCGCGCGGTCGCCGATTTCGAATATGAGTTTCAGATGGCGGGCATGAACCAGCAATTGAACGACGATATCGAGACGGTCTTCCTGATGGCGGGCGTCTCGCTGCAGCCGATCGCGTCCAAGCTGGTCAAGGAGATCGCGCTTTACGGCGGAGATATCGGCAAATTCGTCACGCCGACGGTGGCGGCCCAGGTCCGCGAGCGGGTCGAGAAGATCGGTCGCAAGGGCGCTTGAGGCGCAGCGACGCGGCCCCTACAAGGACGTTCCTCCAGAGACGGAATTTTTCGCGCATGCGCCTGTTGTCGTATCTTGCCGGCCTGGCCGGTTTTCTCCTGGCCGCTCCCGCTTTTGCGCAGACGCCCGAACCCGCGCCGCCGCCGGCCGCGGCGCAGACCCCGGCTGTCGCGCCTGCCACTCCGCCCGCTCCGGCGCCGGTCCGCGTCCCCTCGGCTCCCCCCCCGCTCGAGCCCGAAAATACCTGGGTGCTCGATCTCTCCACCGGCGGGCGGGTGATGATCCAGCTCCGCGCCGACGCTGCGCCGGCCCATGTCGAGCGAATCAAGGCGCTGACGCGTCAGGGTTTCTACAATGGTCTCATTTTTCACCGCGTCATCGAGGGCTTCATGGCGCAAGGCGGCGATCCGACCGGGACCGGCGGCGGCGGCTCGCCTTTGCCCGATCTCAACGCCGAGATTAATGGGTTGCCGCATGTGCGCGGCTCGGTCGGCATGGCGCGGGCCCAGGCGATGAACAGCGCCAACAGCCAATTCTACATCATGTTCACACCGCGCTTGATCATGGACCGCGACTATACCGTGCTCGGCCGCGTCGTTTCAGGCATGAACTATATTGACACGATCAACCGCGGCGAACCGCCGCCGCAGCCGAGCCGGATCGTCCGGGCCTCGATCGGCGCGGACAATGTCGCACCGCCAACCGCCGAGGAAATGGCGGCGGCCGCGGCGGCGCCGTCGGGCGCGCCGGCCGCGGGGCTGCGCTCGGGAACGCAGGCCGGCCCGGCCGTTCCGCCGCCGGTTGCTGGCCCGCGCCGGCTTGAGCCCGTGCGCGGCCCCGATCGGCGGGGGCCGCGCGGGCGATAGGTGCGAGTCGAGCTTTTCGACTTTGAGCTGCCGCCGGAACGGATCGCGCTGAGGCCGGCCAGCCCGCGCGATTCGGCGCGGCTGCTTCAGATCGACGGTGGAGCGCTGTCCGATCATTTGGTGCGCGATCTGCCGCGCCTGCTGCGGGCCGGCGACCTGCTCGTCTTCAACGACACCAAAGTGATTCCGGCCCAGCTTGAGGGCCAGCGCGGTGAGGCGCGGATCGGCGCGACCTTGCACAAAAGAGAAGGACCGCGCGCCTGGCGGGCCTTCGTCCGCAACGCGAAGCGGCTGCGCGAGGGCGAAGCGGTCGATTTCGGCGCGGGCGTCAGTGCTCTGGCCAGCGAGAAATCCGCCGACGGCTCCGTGCTGCTCACCTTTGCCGGCGATGAGCCGGTCGAGCTGCTGCTGGAGCGCGCCGGGCGGATGCCGTTGCCGCCTTATATCGCCGGCAAACGCGAAGCGGATGCGCGCGATCGCGACGATTATCAGACCATGTTCGCGGCCGAGGATGGCGCGGTCGCGGCGCCGACCGCCGCGCTCCATTTCACCCCGGCGCTGATGGCGGCGCTGGCGGAGGCCGGGATCGGCCATGAGACGCTGACGCTCCATGTCGGCGCCGGCACCTTCTTGCCCGTCAAGGCAGACGACACGGCGGACCATGTCATGCACGCCGAATGGGGCCGGATCGGCGCCGACGCGGCGGCTCGGATTAATGCGGCGCGGGCCGCGGGCGGACGGGTGATCGCGGTCGGTACGACGAGCCTGCGCCTGCTCGAAAGCGCGGCGGGCGAGAACGCGCAGGTGCGGCCATTCGAAGGCGACACCGCGATCTTCATCACGCCGGGCTATCGCTTTCGCGCGGTCGACGGCCTCCTCACCAATTTCCATCTACCGCGCTCTACCCTGTTCATGCTGGTGAGCGCGCTGATGGGCGTGGAGGCGATGCAGGCGGCCTATGCGCATGCGATTCGCCATGATTATCGCTTCTATTCCTATGGCGATGCGAGCCTGCTTCTGCCGAAATAGTTGACATCGGCAACTATTTCGGCATGATCGCTTCATGGCCGATGCCGTTGCCGCCTTGCGCGCCTTCAACCGCTTCCAGACGCGTTTCGCGGGCATGCTCGACGCGCATTATATGGACAGTGAATTGTCGCTGGCGGAGGCGCGGCTGCTCTACGAGATCGCGGCGCGCGAGGAGGCCCATGCGGCGGAGTTGCGCGCCGAGCTTGGCCTTGACGCGGGCTATGTCAGCCGGATGCTCCGGCGGTTCGAGGGCAAGGGCTGGATCATGCGCGGACGGGGCGCGGATGCGCGACGGCGGCCGATCCGGCTTGCGCCGGAGGGGCGGGTCTTGTTCGACGCGATTGACCGCCGGACGCGGGAGGTGACGGCGGCGCGCATCGCAGGTCTGAGCGAGGGCGACCGCGAGACGCTGACGGCGGCGCTCGGCACGGTCACGGCCTTGCTCAGCGGCGCCAGCGCGCCCTGGCACATCCGCACCTTCCGCGCTGGCGACCTGGCCATGATCGCCTCGCGCCAGTCGGTCCTCTACGAAAGCTATGGCTGGGTGCTGCCGATGGAGATCCTGCAGGGCGAGGTCACCACCGCCTTCCTGCGCGAGTTCAAGCCGGGCCGCGAGCAATGCTGGGTCGCCGAATGCGCGGGCATGATGGCGGGCGCGGTCTTGCTCGTCGATGCGGGGGACAATGTCGGCCAGCTGCGGCTGCTCCATGTCGAATCCTGGGCGCGGGGCCGGGGCATCGGCCAGGCGCTGGTCGCCGAATGTGTCGAGTTCGCGCGCGAAGCGGGCTACGCCAGGATGCGGCTGTTGACCCACAGCATCCTGCTCAGCGCGCGGCGTATTTACGAAGGCCAGGGCTTCCACATTGTCTCCACCGAAATGCATGACGAATTCGGCAAGCCGGAGCAGGGCGAAATCTGGGAGCGCGACCTGAACGACTGAGCTTGCGCGCCGCGCACTGTGTTACTATGCTACGTATGTAACACAGTGGGAGCGGCATGATGCGAGGTTTGAGACTGACTTGGGTTCTGGCTCTGGCGCTGGGCGTCGCACCGGCGGCCGCCGCTGCGCAGCAGCCGGCATTGCTGATCGTTGGAACGCCGCATTTCGGCAATCCCGGACGCGACATCGTCAACACGCGCGTCGTCGACGTGACCACGCCCGAGCGGCAGCGCGAGATCGAGGCGATCGTCGAGCGACTGGCGGCGTTCCGGCCGACCAGGGTCGCGGTCGAATGGCCCATCGATGCGCAGGCGCGGCTCGACCAGCGCTACGCCGATTATCGCGCGGGCCGCTACCGGCTCAGCGCCAACGAGACCGACCAGATCGGCCTCAGGCTGGCGGCGCGGCTCGGCCTCCAGCGCGTGGACGCGGTCGATTGGGGCGGTAACGCGCCGGGCGCGGACAGCGATTATGATTTCCCGGCCTGGGCGCAGTCGCATGGGCGCGGCGACGAATGGCGGGCGCGGGTTGAACGGCAGCAGGTGGAGGCCGATGCGACGGCGCGGCTCATGGCCTGCACGCCCGTTTCATCCTGGATCCGGCAGCTGAACACGGCCGAAGAGCGCAGCGCCATGCAGCGGCCATATTATGCGATTGCGCAGATGGGCGACAACGCCGCCAATCCGGGCGCCGCCTGGGTTGGGGCCTGGTATGCGCGCAACCTGCGCATCCTCAACAACCTCGTCGCGCTGGCGCCGCGGCCGCAGGATCGGATCGTCGCGGTCTACGGCGCCGGACACGGTTTCCTGCTCGATCAGCAGGCGCGGGAGGCGGGCGCATTCGCGGTCGCCGACACGTTGGAATATCTGCCGCGGTCCGACCGCGACGAATGGACGCGCTGTCCCGATTGACCCTAGAGGGCGGCGGATGAACCCGCCGCCCGCCTTGTCCTTCATCATCGCCGCCCTTGACGGCGCCGCGCGCACGGGCGTGATCGACACGCCGCGTGGGGAAATCCGCACTCCAGCCTTCATGCCGGTCGGCACGGCGGCGACGGTGAAGGCGATGAAGCCGGCCGATGTGCGTGCGAGCGGCGCCGACATCATCCTCGGCAATACCTATCACCTGATGCTGAGGCCGGGCGCGGAGCGCGTCGCGCGGCTGGGCGGGCTGCACGCGTTCATGGGTTGGGAGCGGCCGATCCTTACCGATTCGGGCGGCTATCAGGTGATGAGCCTGTCGGAACTGACCAAGGTGAGCGAGGAGGGTGCCGCCTTTGCCAGCCATCTCGATGGCAGCCGGCACATGCTCAGCCCTGAGCGCTCGATGGCAATCCAGACCCTGCTCGGCTCGGACATCGTCATGGCCTTCGATCAATTGGTCAAGACAACCGACACAGCCGACGCGCAGGCGGCGGCGATGGCGCGATCGATGCGCTGGGCGAAACGATCGCGCGAAGCTTTCGACGCGCTCGGCAACCCGCGCGCTCTGCTCGGTATCCAGCAGGGCGGGCTCGACGAGAGGCTTCGGCGTGAATCGGCGGAGGCGCTGATCGCGATCGGCTTCGACGGCTATGCGGTCGGCGGGCTGGCGGTGGGGGAGGGGCAGGAGGCGATGTTCGCCACGCTCGACTTCGCCTGCGGACATCTCCCTACCGACAAACCGCGCTACCTGATGGGCGTCGGCAAGCCGGACGACATCGTCGGCGCGGTCGAGCGCGGCATCGACATGTTCGATTGCGTGCTGCCGACCCGCTCGGGCCGAACCGGGCAAGCCTTCACCTGGGATGGCCCGATCAACATCCGCAACGCCAAATTCGCCGACGATCCGGCGCCGCTCGATCCCGAATCGCCGACGGCCCAGTGGTCGAAAGCCTATCTCCACCACCTCGTCCGCTCGGGCGAAATCCTCGGCGCAATGCTGATGACCGAGCATAATCTGTGGTTCTATCAGAAGCTGATGCAGGGGCTGCGCGATGCGATCGCGGAAGCGCGGCTGGCGGCGTTCGCGGCGGCGTTTCGCGCCCGCTATGCCAAGCGGGGCCGTTAGAAGAGCGGCCGACCGCGGTCGTCGGCGGCGACGACCACCTGGCCGGGCGGGATGCGGCGCAGGGTCCGCCCCTCGGTGGTGGGATTGCCGGGATAAGTGCCGCCCCTTTGGGCGAGCAGGACGGTGCGCGCCGGTGTGCCGCCGCCGGAAACCGCGACGGCGATGTCGCGCCAGCCGCCCGTGCGACTGTTGAGCATCCGGACCGGCGGATTGGTGACACTCGCCCGGGCGAGCTGATGGAAGCTGTTCTGCTCCGGCGAGTAGACGTAGAGATTGCAACCGCCCGAGCCGCAAGAGTTCGCCGACATGATATAGACGAGGGCTTCCGGCCGGCCGTCGCCGTTAAGGTCGGCCCAGCCATGCGCGTAGCGGGTGTCGGGCGAACCCGCCCGGTCCTCGGCGAACCGTTCTTGCAGGAAAGCGTGGAGCGCCGCGTCGCGGCTCGGCTGGGCGGCCACCGGTGCAGCGACGACGACGCCGAGCGCGGCGGCAAGCACGAGGCGCAGGTTCATGCAATATCCTATCGATAGAGCGACCGGCTGGGCGTCTCATTGTCCAGCAAGAGCCGGCCTCGGATACGGCGCGCGAGCGGAGCGTGCGTCGCATAACCGGCGCCGTCGAAGCGCACGCGGGTGAGGCGCGGCAGGTCCATGCCGCCGCCGCGCGTCGAGACGGCGAGGTCGCGCCAGCCGCGCGTGCGGGTCGGCAGGAGGCGCACCGGGGCGCCGACGATGGTGAGTTCGCTGACCTGCCGCCACGATGCGCCGTCCGGCGTGTAGATGTAGAGCGCGCAGCCGCCGGAGCCGCAGAAGAGGCCGGCCTGAAGGGAGACCAAAGCCTCATCGCGCCCATCGCCGTTCAGGTCGGCGAAGGCGGCGGTATAGCTGGCGTCGGGCCATTCGGCGCGGGCTTCGGCGAAGCTGGCCTGCAGAAATGTGCGGAACGCCTCCTCGCGCGGGGACTGCGCGGCGGCGGTCGCTGGAACGAGCAAAGCGAGGGCAAGGAGAAGGCGCGTCTTCACCTGCTCAATCTGACATTTCGGGGGCCGCCATTCCAGCAAAAGCTGGCGTGGCGGTTCAGCCGCCGAAGCCAGCGCCGAGGAAGCTGGGGACCGGGCCGTTCCACCCTTCGTCGGGCTGCTCCGCCTCCGTCTCGCGCTCGCGGCGCGGCGCGCGCGGCTTGCGGTCGTCGGCGGGGCGGGGCTGCGCCGTTTCCGGGCGCGGTTCGCGTTCACGGCGCGGCGAGCGCGGGGCGCGTGCTTCGCGGGGCTCACGCGTCTCACGCGGCGCGCGGGCCTCACGCGTTTCTCGCGGTGGGCGGGCTTCGCGCGTTTGACGCGCCTCGCGGGGCGCCCGTTCCTCGCGCGCTTCTTGCGCAGCCGCCGGCGCGGCGTCGAGCTCGGGGATCTTGGTGCTGGTCAGCTTCTGGATATTGTCGATCGACTCGGCGTCGGCGGGCGTGACGAAGCTGATCGCGATGCCCGTCTTGCCGGCCCGGCCGGTGCGGCCGATGCGATGGACATAATCGTCCGGATGCCACGGCACGTCATAATTGAAGACGTGGCTGACGTCCTTGATGTCCAGTCCGCGCGCGGCGACGTCCGAGGCGACGAGGACGTTGATCTCGTCCGCCTTGAAGCGGGCCAGCTCGCTGATCCGCTCGGATTGCTCCATGTCGCCATGGATCTGGCCGACCTTGAGATGGCCGCGCTTCAGGCTGGTGGCCAGCTCGCGCACCGTCGTCTTGCGGTTGCAGAAGACGATCGCGCTGCGCACGCCGCCGCCGCGCAGGATATCGGCGAGCGCGTCGCGCTTCTTGCGCGCGTCGACGCGCAGGATGCGCTGGTCGATCAACAAATTGGTCTGGGCCGGGCGAGCGACCTCGATCTGCTTGGGATTGGTCAGGAACTTGTCGGCAAGCTTCTTGATCACCGGCGGCATCGTCGCGCTGAACAGCAAGGTCTGGCGGTTCTTCGGCAGCTTCGAGCAGATTTCCTCGATGTCCGGGATGAAGCCCATGTCGAGCATCCGGTCCGCTTCATCGATGACGAGCAGGGTGCAGCCGTTGAGCATGATCTTGCCGCGGCCGAACAGGTCCATCAGCCGGCCCGGCGTCGCGATCAGGACATCGACGCCCCTTTCCAGCTTCTTGATCTGATCGGCCATGTTGGTGCCGCCGATCAGCAGCGCCATGTTGAGCTTGTGATATTTGCCATATTTGTCGAAATTCTCGGCGACCTGCATGGCCAGCTCGCGGGTCGGCTCGAGGATCAGCGAGCGCGGCATGCGGGCCCGGCTGCGGCCCTCGCCGAGAATGTCGATCATCGGCAGCACGAAGGCGGCGGTCTTGCCGGTGCCGGTCTGGGCGATGCCGATCAGGTCGCGCATCATCAGGACGGAGGGGATCGCCTGGATCTGGATCGGCGTCGGCGTATCGTAGCCCGCCTCCGTGACGGCGCGGAGCAATTCGTCGGAAAGGCCGAGATCGGCAAAGGTCATGCGAAATCCGTGATGTGCGCGCTCTTGAAAACAGGCGGCGCTTCCCTCCGGCGCTTGTGCGCGAGCGCGCCGGAAGTCAAGGCGAGGAGGCTAGGGCCGCTGTGGCGTCAGGGTGCGGAAAGCGTCGATCTGGCATTCGCCGCCGGCGCGGCTGCGGATCGCGTCGCGATCGGCGCAGATGCGGCCGTCGGCGGTCGCGTTGACATAGAAGCCGCGATAATAATCGAGCGCCGGGCAGCGGCTTTCGAGGCGGGCGCGCAGCCTGGTGCTGTCGCGCAGGATCAGGTCCACGCTATTCTGGCCGATCAGGGTCGCGCCGATGATCGTGTTGGCCGAGATGCAGCGCGGGCCGCCGCTCTCCCGCCAGCGGATCAGCGAGGCGCCGGCGGTCGCGATCTGGCGGGGGCGACCCTGCGGCACGCGGATGATGATCTGGTGACGTACGCTGACCCCGAGCCCGGGCTGCGCGCGTTGCTGACGCGCGCCTTGCCCGCCGCCGAAGGCAAGCAGGAGGAAGGCGGCGGCGCCCGCAATGATCATCGGCGAAAATCCATCCGCGTTCGGCTTCGCCCTCGCTGCTTGAACGGGCGATTAATTGCACGCCATCATCCGTCTCGCTATCGCCCGGCCATGGCGCACCCCACTGCCGAGCTGCTCGACCGGCTGGCCAATCTGCTCGGGCCGAAGGGATTTACCAACGACGCCGCGACGATGGCGCCCTGGCTGGTCGATTGGCGGGGGCGCTATCATGGCGCGGCGGCGGCGATGCTGTCGCCGGCGAGCACGCAGGACGTCGCGGAAGCCGTGCGGCTGTGCGCCGCGGCGGGCGTCGCGTTGGTCCCGCAGGGCGGGGCCACTTCGATGGTGGGCGGCGCGACGCCGGACGCTTCGGGCGAGGCGCTGGTCCTCTCGCTCAGGCGGATGAACCGGATTCGCGCGCTCGATGCCGAGGCCAATCTGGCGATCTGCGAAGCGGGCGTCGTGCTCGCTGACCTGCACGAGCGGGCGCTCAAGGCCGGCCGCCGCTTTCCGCTCACGCTCGGCGCGAAAGGTTCGGCGACAATCGGCGGGCTGGTCTCGACCAATGCCGGGGGGACGCAGGTGCTGCGCTTCGGCAACATGCGGCGGCTGGTGCTGGGCGTGGAGGCCGTGCTTCCGACCGGCGAGACATATAATGGGCTGGCCGCGCTGAAGAAGGACAATCGCGGTTACGATCTCGGGCAATTGCTGATCGGGGCGGAAGGGACGCTGGGCGTGGTCACCGCGGCCAGCCTGCGTCTCGTCCCGGCGATCGGCGCGCGCGCCGTCGCCTGGGTCGGGGTCGAGACGCCGGAGGCGGCGTTGCGTCTGCTCCGTCACGCCGAGGCGACGTTGGGCGATGCGATAGAGAGCTTCGAGCTGGTGCCGCGCTCGTCGCTGGACCTTGTTCTCGCGCACATCCCGGGGGGGCGGGCGCCGCTCGCGGATGCGCAACCGTGGAACGTCCTGATCGAAGCGGTCGCACCGGCATCGTCGCCGACGCCGGAGCCGCTGCTGTACGAATCGCTGCGCTCGGCCTTGGAGACGGGCCTGGTCGCGGACGCCGCGATCGCCGCCAATGAAGCGCAAGCCGAGGCCTTCTGGCGGCTGCGCGATTCGATCTCCGAGGCCGAGAAAAAGGACGGCCCCGCCGCCAAGCACGACATTTCGGTCGCGGTCGCCGATATGCCGCGCTTCATGGTCGAGGCGGCGCGGGTGGTGGAGGCGCGCTTCGCCGGAACGCGCGGCAACGTCTTCGGCCATCTCGGCGACGGCAATGTCCATTTCAACGTGCGCGCGCCGGAAGGGGCCACCGCGGAGTGGGTCGAGCAGGAAGGCGAAGCGATCAGCGCCTTCGTCCACGACCTCGTTACGGCGGCGGGCGGCTCGATCTCGGCCGAACATGGCATCGGCCAGATGAAGGTCGCCGAGCTTGCCCGGCTGGGCGGGGCGGCGCGGCTGACCGCCTTGCGCGCGATCAAAAGCGCGCTCGATCCCGCGGGGATCATGAATCCGGGCAAGCTGGTCCCTCTTGCGGAAGAAGCGCCGCGCTCATAGACGGGCATCCGATCGCCGCGGCCGCCGTGCCGCCGTGTCCCACTTTCAACGGAGTCATGATCATGGCGACACAGCCGCCGTCCAACCTGCCGATCCTTTACAAGGACCTGACCCCGCTTTCGAGCAGCGAGCACGTGAATTACAAAACGCGGCCCGCCGAGACCGCAACCTATTTCGCCGGGCACCACGCCTTCCCGCTGACGGTCGACGAGTTCATCTTCGCCCAGCGCAATTTCCCGATCGTCTTTTCCGCGGGCGACAATCCGGTCCCGCTGGCGCTGATGGGGCTGAACGAAGGCGTCAACACGTTCATCGGCGACGACGGCAAGTCGATCACGCCATTCTATGTGCCGGCTTATGTCCGCCGTTACCCCTTCATGCTCGCGCGGCTGCAGCCCGATGCGCAGGAGATGTCGCTCTGCTTCGATCCGACGAGCGATTTCGTGGGTGAATTCGAGGACGGCATGCCGCTCTTCGAGGATGGGAAGCCGAGCGAGAATCTGAACAACATCATGAAATTCTGCGAGGATTTCGAGATCGCTGCCCAGCGTACCGCGCAATTCGTCGCCGAGCTGAAGGCGATGGAACTGCTCATTCCGGGCGAAGTCTCGATCCAGCCCAGCGACGCCGGGCAGCCCTATCTCTACAGCGGCTTCCAGATGGTCTCGGAAGAGAAGTTGCGCGAGATGAACGGCGATCAGCTGCGCAAGATCAACCAGAACGGGGTCCTGCAGCTGGCGATGGCGCACATCTTCTCGCTCTCGCAGATGCGCGACCTGTTCGGCCGGCAACTGGAGCTGGGCAAGGTGCCGCCGCAGACCCCGGTCGTCGCGCCCGCCACCGCCTGATCGTCAAGCTATTGAAACGGCGCGACTCGCACCTAATTTAGGAGCAGCGCCGGCGTATCCCCCCTTTACGACGGCGCGCCGCGCTCCTCTCGAAACGGAGGGGCGCGCCTCCCTGAACTTGGCCGTCCCACGCTTGCGTGGGGCGGTCATTTTATTTTCGGCTTTACTCGGCTGCGATCGCGCAATTGCCGCCCAGCAAC
>Ga0136633_1000870_pt1 | contig 22585 bp, 17 predicted proteins | sample AntDrymeUQ832206_2_FD_105494 | JGI IMG/M metagenome (GOLD analysis project Ga0136633, IMG submission 105494) | Polar desert sand microbial communities from Dry Valleys, Antarctica - metaG UQ83 (22.06) | ecosystem: Environmental > Terrestrial > Soil > Desert | place: Antarctica: Dry Valley...
AGACGATCCCGAAACCGGGCAGCATCATGATGTAGACGGCCGGGTGACTGTAGAACCAGAAGATGTGCTGGTAGCCGAGCACGTACCCGCCGCCGTCAGGGACGAAGAAGCTCGTGTGCATGATCCGGTCGAACATCACGAAGAACTGCGACCCTGCGATGAACGGCGTCGCGATCACGACGAGGAGTGAGGTCGTGAAGTTCGCCCATACGAGGAGTGGCATGCGCCAGAACGTCATCCCCGGCGCGCGCATCGTGATGATCGTGACCAGGAAGTTGAGGGCGGTCATGATCGACGACGCCCCCGCCCACTGGACGCCCATGTTGAAGAACGTCTGTCCGAGCGGCTGACCCTCGGCGAGCGGCGCATAACCGGTCCAACCTGCGCCGAACGCACCTCCGGACACCACGAAGCTCGTGACGAACATGAGGCCCGCGATCGGCAGCAACCAGAACGAGAGCGCGTTAAGGCGCGGGAAGGCCATGTCCGGCGCACCCAGCATGAGCGGCACCACGAAGTTCGCGATGCCTGCGAACGCCGGGATGATGAAGAGGAAGATCATCAGCGTCGCGTGCACCGAGACAAGCCCGTTGAACGTCTGCGGGTCGACGAACTGGAGGCCCGGCTGCGCGAGCTCGGCGCGGAAGAGCATCGCCATCAGCCCGCCGATCGTGAAGAACACGAACGTCGTGACCAGGTACTGGATCCCGATCACCTTGTGGTCGGTGTTGACCCGGAAGTAGTCCTTCCAGCTCGTCGCGCCGTGCCCGGAGTGATCCTCCGGCCGCGTCGGGCGACCGACGATGTAGTGCAGCCAGTAGTCGAACGACCCGATGCCGGCGAGGAAGCCGATCGGGGCGGTCGTCATGCCTGCGACAGCGGCGATGACTTCCCAGTGCAAGATCGGATCCCAGCCCCACCACCAGCGCAGCCCTGCGACGATCAGCAGGCCGAAGACGAAGAACGCGAGTGCCATCCACACGCCGCGCACGAGACCGGGGCCGAAGAAGAGGCGCCAGTACGGGCCCCGCGGCGGCTCGTAGTGCTCCGGGTAGCCGTGGTCCGGCCCGGGGTGGTCGGGCGTTGCGTGCTCGAGCGTCGTCGTCACGCGTTCTGCTCCTGGATCCAGCGGTCGAACTCGGCGCGCGAGACCACACGAGCCTTCGCCCGCATCGTCGCGTGCCCGAACCCGCAGAGCTCCGCGCACACCACCTGAAACTCACCCTCGCGGGTGGGCGTCACGATGATCGATGTCTCGATACCTGGCACGGCGTCCATCTTCTGTCCGAAGTTCGGCACCCAGAAGGAGTGGAGGACGTCTACCGCGGTCATCGTGAAGCGTGCCTCCTGGTTCACCGGCAGCACGAGCTGGCCCGAGCGCAGGTCGTCGTAGTCCGAGTAGACGAACTTCCAGGCGAACTGCTGTCCGATCGCGTTGATCTCGAGTGGGCGGGTGCCGGCCTCGCCGTTTCGCGCGAGCACGACGGCGCTCACGACCCCGATCGCGATGACGAGGATCGCGGGCACGGCAGTCCATGCGATCTCGAGCCCGGTGTGCCCGTGGATCGGCGGGCCGTCCGCGTCGTCGTCGAGCGGCACGCGCCACTTCCACACGGAGAAGACGATCACGGCGGCAACGAGCGCGAAGATCCCGATCGAGATCACCGTGGCGAACCAGTACACGGCCTGGATGCGGTCGAACTCCTCCGAGGCGGAGGTGGGCAGCCACTTGAAGACGACCGCGACAACGGTCAGGAGCAACGCGATGACGACGCCGATGGCGACGAGCTGTGCGATACCCCTACGCACCGAGACGAGAGTACTTCAACCCGCCGCGGTCATGCACGGAGAGGAGCTTCCGGCTCACCAGGTACCCTCGGCCGGTGCGCAGGCTGCGCTTCTGCGTCCGCTTCTGCATTCCGGGGGCCGCACTCGTCGTCGTCGTTCTTGCCGCCGTGCTGGGTGGCCGTCAGTCGTCGTCAGGGAACGAGGCAACGCTCCACCCGCCGCGGCAGCTCGACGCGCGCCACGTGTCGCAGAACGTTCCACGGCCGCTCGGGAGCGGGAAGCCCGTCACGCTCGCCTTCGCGGGTGACGTGCATTTCGAGAGCCCGATTCGCGAAGAGCTCGCAGCAGATCCACGTTCTGTGCTGCGCTCCATCCGACCCGTCCTCGGCGAAGCCGATCTCACGATCGTGAACCTCGAGACGGCGATCACCACGCGCGGCGCACCGATGCCCAAGGCGTACACGTTCCGGACTCCTCCTTCCGCGTTCGAGGCGCTCGCGGCGGGAGGCGTCGACGCGGCATCGATGGCGAACAACCACGGGATGGACTTCGGCTTGACGGGGCTTCGCGACTCGCTCGCGGCGGCTCGCAAAGCGCGGTTTCCGGTCATCGGGATCGGACTCGACGCACGCGCCGCCTACAGCCCGTATCGCGCGACGATTCGCGGCCAGCGGATCGCCGTCCTCGCGGCGACGCAGGTGCTGGACGACCACCTGATCAGTTCCTGGAGCGCGGATCCGAACGGCCCCGGACTCGCGTCCGCGAAGAACGTGCCGCGGCTCCTGCAAGCCGTGCGCGAGACCAGAAAGACGTCCGACACGGTCGTCGTCTTCCTGCACTGGGGACTCGAGCTCGCGTCGTGCCCGACCTCGGATCAGACGACGCTCGCACGGTCCCTCGTGGGAGCGGGCGCGGACATCGTCGTCGGCGCCCATGCGCATCGGCTGCTCGGCACGGGCCGGATGAACCGCGCGCTCGTGTCGTACGGGCTTGGCAACTTCGTCTGGTATTCGGCTCGACCGGAGACGGTGGCGACGGGCGTCCTCGTCGTGACCGCGACCGGCCGTCGCATCGACGGGTACCGCTTCGAGCCTGCGCGGATCGTCTCCGGAACGCCGCGACCGCTGTCGGGATCGGAGCGGCGAAGCGCGCTCGCCTCGTGGCACGGCCTTCGACGCTGTACCGGGCTCCAGAAGTAGATCGCGGGGCCGCTTAGCAGGACACGCTCGGCTCGAGGTCGGCCGCAGAGCGATCCGCTCCACTGACGACCGTATCGGCGAGCTGACCCAAAACAGGTGGGCGCTATCCTTCGGGGCCGCTCGGGCCGTTAGCTCAGTTGGTAGAGCAGGGGACTCTTAATCCCAAGGTCGAAGGTTCGAATCCTTCACGGCCCATCGTGATCTCCTCAAAACGGCTTTTCTGGTCTTACAGCGGCCCCGATCCACATATGCGCGTACGCAAGTAGCGCGGGCGCTCGCAAATTGCCCAGAGGCAACTGTGACTCCACGAACCACACGTAGTGCGAACGGCGAACCAGCCGGAGTAGCCGCAGAGCGAGCCGCGATTACTTCTCTCACCTGACAGCCTCCCCTTCCGAGCGCCACATCGGCGCGAGGTTCGATGCGCCGTTCTAACCGCAATCGAGCTCAAGTCTCGATCTACGCTGGTACCAAACCGTGATTACACCACTCTCCGAGCGCATACGGTCGCGGCCCGATGTCGCCGTCGTCGCTGGGCTTGTGCTCAGCTGGGTCGCGGTAAGCGCAGCGCTCGCGCTCTGGTACACGAGCCGGATTCGCGACTGGTCGGTGATGACCGACGAGCTTCAGTACGCGAAGCTCGCGACCGCAATCGGGGCGTCCGGGTCGCCGCTGCCGTCCATCCACGAGGCGGCGGTCTCGATCTCGAATCAGCTGTACCCCCTGCTACTCGCGCCCTTCTACGGCGTGCTCTCGGCACCGTCGGCCTTTCGTGCGGCGCACATCCTGAACGCCCTCGTCATGGCGAGCGCGATCTTTCCCGTATATCTGCTCGGCCGGCAGGTGCTCTCCCGTCCGTGGGCACTCGCCGTCTCGGTGCTCTCGGTCGTCATCCCGTGGATGGTTGTCGCGGGATTCCTCATGTCCGAGGCAGCCGCGTATCCGGCCTTCCTGTGGGCGCTTCTCGGCCTCCAGCTCGCGATCGTGTCGCCCAGCCACCGCAACGACGCCCTCGCGGTGGGCGCGCTCGCGCTCGCATTCCTCGCTCGTGCGCAGTTCGCCGTGCTCGTGCTGGTGCTGCCGCTCGCGATTCTGGCGTACGAGATCGCACGGGCGGGCGGAATCGGGCTGAAACCAGACTCGAGGAGACTGCTCGCCGGCGCGCGGAACGCCGTGTGGAGCCATCCGCTTCTCTCGGCGCTGTACGCGTTGGCCGCGATCGTCGCCATCGCCGCTGCCGTCCTCGATTCGGTCGGCGGGGTGCTCGGTTCCTACGCGGTCACGCTGGAGCAGGGATCGCTGCTTCCACTCGACACTTGGCCGTCCGCCGCACGGCATGTCGGCACGATCGCGCTCGGAGCCGGGTTCGCTCCGCTCGTCCTCGGCGGCGCCTGGATGCTCGTGACACTCCTTCGGTCGCGAAACGACAACGAAAGGGCTCTGGCGACCCTCTTCATCCTGACCGTCGTCCTCCTCACGATCGAGACGGCGTCGTACAACGTCCGCTTCGGTGGAGCAGAGGTGGTTCGCGATCGCTACCTCTTCTACATCGTGCCGCTCTTCCTCGTCGGGACCGCGGCAGCACTTGGCGGTGCCGCGCGCAGACCGCTGGCGATCGCAGCCGCGTGCCTGACGGTCCTGGTCGCCGCTACCTTCCCGCTCCTCGACCTCGAGGTGTTCGAGGGGCTCAACGTGGACTCTCCGGGATCCGTGGTCAACGACGTTCTCGGCGATCTCTCGGGCAGCCTTGGCACGGAGACGTTCGTCGCGCTCGGCGCGCTAGTCCTCGGCGCTGCACTCGTGGTGGGACTGCTTTACGCACCTCGGCTTCCTCTTGCACTCGCGGTGCTCTCACTGCTCTTCGTCTTCTCGACTCTCACCCTCAGAACCGCCGGCGAGCGCGTGCTCGCGAGCGACAGCCCGAGTGGGCGGCCCATGACCGGCCAACGCGGGGTCGTGCTCGATTGGGTCGACTCAGTCGTGCCCGGAGACGCGGAGGCCGCGCTCGTCGCCTTCCCGGTTTCGACCGTCTGGCATCTGAGCGCGATCCGCTGGTGGGATGCCGAGTTCTGGAACCGGAGCATCACTCGCGCATACGTGACTCCCGACGGGATGTTCACGTACACGCCGTTTCCGGCAGAGCCGCTCGGGCTCGGCTGGGAGACCGGCGAGGTCGCCGGTTCCGCAGACGCCCCCGCATATCTCGTACGCGCGCCGAACGACCCGCGCTTCGGGCTCCGGGGCGCCCTGCACGCAGCGAACCTCGGCCTCGAGGTGGTCGTGGTCGATCGGCCGTACCGTGCCACCTGGGCCAGTAGAGGGCTCGACGCGGACGGATGGACACGGCGTGGCCGACCCGTCACGCTGCGTCTCTACGGGCGCAAGGAAGAACCGGCCGAGATGGTCGAGCTCGAGTTGTCCATCCTCGCGCCGACGGGCACCCCCGCCCTCTACCGGGTCGATGCACCGGGCGAGGCGAGAGCCGTGCCGCTCTTTGCCGGAGCGACTACCAGCGAGCGGATCCAGATCTGCGTCGCTGCTGGCTCCGCGACCGACGTCACCCTCACCGGCTGGAGTAATGCACGCATTCCCGAGGTGCCGACGGGACCGCAGATCGAAGGGACGCGCGCGGTCGGCGTCGGCCTCACTCGCGTTTCCGTCAAGCCGACCGGCGTCGGCTGCACCGCGGCTCAGCCGGATTAGCCGCCCACTCCACCGAGTGCGGCCTCGAGATCCTTCTCCACAGCGCCGAGAGGAGGTACGGGCTCACCCGGCGGCGCTCCGACTTCGACGGGCGGAAGCAAGCCGAGAGGATCGTCGAGCAACGGGTCGGCCACGTCCTTGACGGCCGGCAGAGGAGGCACCGGCAACGGAAGTGCCGGGAGAGGAGGCGCCGGGAGAGAAGGCGCGGTCGCTTCGACTGAATCGCCTGTAGGACCAGCGCGTGGCGGAGCCGTGACGGCCTCAGGCGGCGCTGGAGCAGCCCCCGGTGCCGTCGGAGCCTGATCTGAACCCGACGCCGTGGTCGCCGCCTGCGGCGGCGACAGATCGACTGGACGCCCGCGAGCCGGATCCTTTGTCGCCACTGTGGAGGGCAGCGTGGCTGTCGCGCCGCGCTGCCGCGGCGACACGACGGGTGCCGTGCGTACCCCGGTATCGCGGTCGGCGACTGGAGAGGGTGTCTTCCGTGATGGGCTCCCCCCGTCCGTCGCCCGCTCGACCGCGACTCCCCCCAGAGCAACGGAGCCTGCAACGACAGTCGTCGCGACGACCTTCGCCGTCCCTCCGGCGAGCAGCGCCTTGAGCTTCCCGACCATGGAGATGAGATCGATGCCGAGCAGCGGACGCTGGCCGGAGGTCGTCAGCGCCTTGGCAAGAGAACGCCGTGCTCGCGTCAACAGAGCATACGTCGCCGTGGTGCTCATCCCGAGCTGCGTCGCGATCTCGTGCGACTCGAGACCATGCCACTCCCGAAGCACGAGCGCCTTGCGCTGGCTCTCCGGAACGGATGCAAGCGCGTCCTGCAGCTCACCCCGTAGCTCGCGGGTCTCGATCTCGTCGCCGGCCGAGCCGGGCATCGCATCCAGATCGAGCTCGGTGGTGAGCGAGCCGCGACGGGACAGCGTGCGTAGGTGCCAGCGGCAGACGTTCTTGGCGATCGAGTGGAGCCACGCGTACTCGAGCTCAGGAACCTCACCGCGCTCGAGCGCGCGGTGCGCATAGAGGAACGTCGTCTGCACCGCGTCCTCGGCGTCCGCCCGGGACCCGAGGAAGCGGAGGCAGTAGCCGAAGAGCCGTTCCGAGTGCTCCTCGAAGAGAAGGCCAGCATCCGACGCGGCCGCCGGTGCAGGCGAGATGGGTGCTGGGACGGCGCTGGCCATGGGTTGTGGCGGCTTTTGTGCCTTCTCAATGTAGGAGAGCCCCGGTTGGGCAGCCCATCACTCGGAAGGGGCATTTGTGCCCACACGCGCACGATCGGGGCGTCCGCGGCATCTCAGGGACTAACGCGACTCGAACGGAGCCCACATGTCCCTGCACACCCGAGCGACCGAGCCCCAATCTTCACTCTCACGTTTCTGGCGCCGAGGCGCGCTTGACCGGCAATCCCGGTGCTCGGCTCTGTCCTGCGCAGCGGCGGCCCGCTCCTGGTTCTCGAATCCGTCGAGGCGCCCGCGCCCCAGGCGAAGGCAGTGAGGGACCCGAGAGAAACTCGAGCTTCGAATGACGCCACGGCGAGTCCGGACGATGGCAGGCTCGCTGCCAGCGCCGTCGGCGCCGGCGTGTCGCACAAGTCCGCGGGCGATGTGAGTAGTGGCGGCGGTCCGTCCGCGGCTGGCAGCTCGGGAGCGACCGGCGATGGCGGCAGCGGCGCCGGCGCTCCCGGCAAGCCAGAGGACGATCCCGGAGCTAAACCGGTCGACGACCCCGAGATACCGCCGGTGATGTCTCCAGCTCCCCCCGCAGCGAGCAAAGAGCCGGGGGCTGCCGGCGAGGCTCGCGACGCCACGGTCTCCGCCGGCGCTGCCGGTGCCGAGGTCAGCGTCAGCGAGGAAGGCATTCAGTTGCAAGTCGGCGAAGAACAGCTCGACGTCGCGCCGGCGTCCCGGGCTCCTGTCATCGACGGAACGCTGGTGCCGTACCGATGACCGTTCGCCGTCACACCGGCGTCCTCGACCGCTCGACTGAGCGAGCGCCGCGACTCGTGATGCTCTTCGCCGTTCTGACGGCGTTCTGTGTTGCCGCCGCTGCGCTTGTCATCGTGTTCATCATGCGCCAAGCCGACGTCTCCCAGGCGGAGCAGGCGGCAGTCGGGCGTGCGCGCCTCGCGGCCCAGGCCGTGCTTCGACCCGAGCTGCGCCCCGACGATCTCTCGGACCGCGTCGGCGGCGCGCGGAGGCTCGAGCTCGATCGCCTGTTCGCACAACGGGTGCTCGTGCAGGACCTCGTGCGGGCAGAGCTGCACGACGCGGCGGGCAAGAGCACTTACACGACGAACGGAACCGCCCCTGCAACGAAGGCAGCGACTTCGGCGCTCCGCGACGCCCTTGCAGGCACCGTTGTCTCCGTCCTCACGCGGGGTGTCAACGGCTCACCGCTCCTAAGCACTTACGTTCCGCTCACGACGGAATCCGGTGACGTCGCCGGTATCGTCCGGCTCGATCAGGACTACCGCGCCATCGAGAGCTCCGCGCGCCAATACTCACTGCTCGTCGCCGGTGTCTTCGTCTTCCTGCTAGCCGTTCTCTTTCTCGTCTTCGTTCCGGTTCTCGCGCGCGTTACCTCGCGTGTCCGCGATCACTTACGCGAGCTCGAGTACAACGCGACACACGACGAGCTAACGGGGCTTCCGAACCGTCTCGCCTTTCGAGCGGCTGCGGCGGAGCTCGTGGCGTCGTCCAGAGCCGGAGCGCTCGCCATCATCGACATCGACGGCTTCACGGACATCGCCGAAACGCTCGGTGAGCGCGGCGGCGACACGATCCTGCGCGAGGCCGCAGTGCGGCTTCGTTACGAGCTCGACGACGTCGCGCTCCTGACTCGGCTCGGCGACGACGAGTTCGGCGTCCTCCTCTCCGACACAGGCGCACAAGGAGTCGACGAACTCGCCGAGCATGTCGAGCGGGCCCTATCCACACCCGTCCTGGTGGACGACGTGCGTGTGGCGTTGACGGCGACCATCGGCGCGGCTCTCATCGAGCACGGCGCCGACTTCGAGCTGCTCCTACGGCGTGCTTCCAGTGCGCTGTCGCTCGCGAAGCGGCCCGGTCAGCCGAGTACGCGCGTGTGCGGGCCCGAGGTCGATCTGCGCGACGTCTCGTCCCTCGCGATGGCGGCGGAGCTACGCGACGCGCTCCGCAACGGCGACCTGCTCGTCCACTTTCAGCCCCAGTCCGACCTCACGACCCGTCGGATTCGCGGCGTCGAAGCGCTTCTGCGCTGGGAACATCCGCGCGACGGGTTGCTCACCGCGAATCGGTTCATCAACTACGTCGAGCGGAGCGGGCTGTCGAGGATGGCGCGTCAGCTCGTGCTCGAGCGGTCGATCGCGCAATGGCGGGAGTGGCACGGGCACGGGATCGACCTCGAGCTCTCGATCAACCTAAGCTCGGTCGACATGCTCGACGTGTCGCTTCCCGAGGACGTCGAGACGCTACTCCACCGATACGGCGTTCCCGCAGATCGCCTCATCCTCGAGATCACGGAGCGGACACTCGTCGCCGACGAGCGGCGCGCCCGGGCCGTCATCGAGCGCCTCATCGCTCTCGGCGTCCGGATAGCGATCGACGACTTCGGCACCGGCTATTCGTCGCTCGCGAGCCTGTTGTCGTTCCCGATCCGTCAGGTCAAGTTGGACCGATCGCTGCTCGCCGGCGTACCGGGAGATCCGCGCGCAGAAGCCGTCATCGGAGGCTGCGTCGAGATCGCTCACGGCATCGGCGCGACCGTCGTCGCCGAGGGCATCGAGACGTCAGAGCAATGGCGCTTCGCATCGCTTATGGGCTGCGACATCGCGCAGGGCTATCTCGTTGGGCGCCCCGGGCGTGCCGACGGGCTGACAGCGCTCCTGAAAGCGCCGAACAGGATCCCGCTGACCATCGTCGCCTGAGCGTCGAACCCGGCGCCTAGGGTATGCCGGGGTGAAGATCGTCTCCGTCGTCGGCAATCGGCCGCAGTTCGTCAAGAGCGCCGCACTTTCGCTCGCGCTCGTGTCCAAGAAGATCGACGAGGTCGTCGTCCACACGGGTCAGCACTACGACCGGGAGCTGTCCGAGGTCTTTTTCGAGGAGCTCGGGATCCCGTCGCCGCGCTACCGCCTCGACCTCCACACCGCCGAGCCTCGGGCGATGGAGGCAGGGATCGGCCCTGTCCTCGAGCGCGAGCAACCGGATCTGGTCCTCGTCTTCGGCGATACGAACTCGACACTCGCCGGCGCCCGCGCTTCGATCAAGGCGGGCATTCCCCTCGCACACGTGGAGGCAGGGCTGCGGAGCGGCGATCTGGCGATGCCCGAGGAGCACACCCGGATCGAGGTCGATTCGCTCGCCGCCCACCTCTTCTGTCCGGACGAGCGATCGGCCGAAACGCTCAGGCGCGAGGGCGCACACGGCGAGATCCACGTCGTCGGGGACGTAATGGCCGATGCGAGCATGCGGTTCGCGCCCGCAGCCCGCGAGCGCAATCCCATCCCGTACGAGCCGGGCTCCTACGTCGTGGCGACGATCCATCGTCAGTCGAACGTCTTCCAGCCACGCCTCGGAGCGATCGTCCAGGGCATCAACCGCGTCCCCGAGCCGGTGGTCTTCCCGGCTCACCCGCGCACCCGGGCGAACATCGAGGGGGCAGGTCTCGTGCTCGGTTCGCACGTTCGCACGTATGGCCCGCTCGGTTACCTGGAGCTCGCGTCCCTCGCTTCGCAGGCGCGGGTAATCGTCACGGACTCCGGTGGCTTGCAGAAGGAGGCGTACTGGTACGGCGTGCCCTGCGTGACCGTTCGACCGTCGACTGAGTGGGTGGACACTGTCGAAGTCGGCGCGAACGTCCTCGTCGACGCGAATCCGGGGGCAATCGCGTCAGCGGTCGCAACCGCAGCGATGCCGGGCGAGCGACCGGTGCTGTACGGCGACGGCCATGCCTCTGAGCGGATCGCGCTGGTGCTCCGCGCTACGATGCGCGGCCGATGAAGCGGGACGTGGCCATCGTGGGCGCGGGCTACGTCGGCCTGCCGCTCTCCCAGACCTTTGCACGTGCTGGTCGCACCGTCGTCCTCGTGGACGTCGACGCCGACCGAGTCGCGCAGCTCAACGAGGGCAAGAGCTACATCGAGGACGTCGCCTCGGACGGCTTCGCCCAGCTCGTCGAGAGTGGCGCGATCTCCGCGACGACCGACTACGACGAGCTGCGCGAGGCCGACGCGATCCTGATCGCGCTTCCCACCCCGCTCTCGAGACAGCGCGAGCCGGACCTCACGATCCTGCTCGCCGCTACTACCGAGATCTCGAAACGCCTCCGGAAGGGGCACCTCGTCGTGCTCGAGTCCACGACGTACCCAGGCACGACGCGCGAAAAGCTCCAGCCGATCCTCGAGGAGGGCAGTGGCCTCGAGGCCGGGCCGGACTTCCACCTCGCGTTCTCTCCCGAGCGCGTGGATCCCGGCAACCGCCACTGGACGACGAAGAGCGTCACCAAGGTCGTGGGCGGAATCGACGTAGCTTCAGCGGAGGCGGCGGCCGCTCTTTACCGCTCCGCGATCGACACCGTGCACCTCGTGTCCTCGCCGGAAGCGGCGGAGCTCACGAAGCTCCTCGAGAACATCTTCCGGTCGGTCAACATCGCGCTCGTGAACGAGCTCGCGCAGCTCTGCGACCGCATGGAGATCGACGTGTGGGAGGTCGTCGAGGCGGCGGCGACGAAGCCCTTCGGGTTCATGTCGTTCCAGCCGGGACCCGGCCTGGGCGGGCACTGCATCCCGATCGACCCGTTCTACCTCACCTGGAAGGCACGAGAGTACGGCTTCTACACAGAGTTCATCGAGCTGGCCGGGAAGGTGAACGAGTCGATGCCGTACTACTGCCGCTCGCTCGTCTCGCAGGCGCTGAACCACTCCCGGCAACGCTCGCTCAGCGGGTCGCGCATCCTCGTGCTCGGCGTCGCGTACAAGCCGGACATCGCCGACATGCGCGAGTCTCCGGCGGTGAAGCTCATCCATCTCCTGAAAAACGCGGGGTCGGACGTCTCCTACCACGATCCGTACATATCCGAGTTCGAGGAAAACGGCGTGGAGATGCGGTCCGTTCCGCTCGACCCAGGCGCATACGACTGCGTCGTCATCGTTACCGACCACGAGTCGGTGGACTACGAGCAACTCGTCGACGACGCGCAGCTCGTCGTCGACCTGAGAAATGCCACCGGTCGAAGCGGGAAGCACTCGGAAAAGGTCTGGCGCCTGTGAGCCTCCGGGTCGGTCAGGCCGGGCTCGGCGAATGGGGCCGCAACCTCGCCCGCAACTTTGCCGACCTCGCCGAGCTCACCTGGCTCACCGACCCCGCCGAGGGCAAGCGAGCTGAGTACGAGGCCCGCTACCCGCAGGCGCGCTGGACGGACAGCTTCGAGGAGATGCTCGCGGATCCGGCACTCGACGCCGTCGTCATCGCGACGCCGGTGCCGACGCACCACGAGCTCGCGAAGCTCGCGCTCGTGGCCGGGAAGCACGTTTTCGTCGAGAAGCCGCCCGCGATGACTGGGACCGAGATCGACGAGCTCGTCGATCTCGCAGAGAAGCGCGAGCTCGTGCTCATGCCAGGGCACCTGCTGCTCTATCACCCTGGAGTCAGGAAGCTGAAGGAGCTCGTCGACTCGGGCGAGCTCGGCGACGTCCTCTGTGTGTACGGAAATCGCCAGAACCTAGGCCGCATTCGCCCCTACGAGAACGCGCTCTGGTCACTCGGCGTACACGACCTCTCCGTGATCCTGCACCTACTCGATGAGGATCCGGTCGAGGCGATCGCGTTCGGTCGCGACTTCCTCCAGCCGGGCGTCGAGGACGTCGTCTTCTGCTATCTCCGCTTCCCGTCGGGCCGCATCGCGCACATGCACCTCTCCTGGCTCGATCCGCACAAGATGCGGAAGATGACCGTCGTCGGGACCGAGAAGATGGCCGTCTTCGACGACATGGAGCTCGACCGCAAGGTGACGATCTACGAGAAGTCGCCGTGGAAGCCGGTCGCCACGTACGGCGAGTGGCAGACGCGCACCGGCGATATCCACATCCCCAAGATCGCGACCGACGAGCCGCTCAAGCTCGAGTGCCTGCACTTTCTCGAGCTCGTCGGGGGCAGAGGCGACCGGCGCCAGGTCGCGCGGGACGGAGCACGCGTGGTGCGGGCGCTCGACCAGCTCACCGCATCGCTCCACGCCGGCGTCCCCGCCGCGTGAGCGACGACATCCACCCGAGCGCCGTCGTCCATTCGGGCACCGTCATCGGCGAGGGCGTGAAGATCCTCGAGAACGCGGTCGTGGGCAAGCAGCCGACGCTCTCGCCGCGCTCGACGGCGAAGCGCGAGCCGCTGCCACCAGCAGAGCTAGGAGACGGGGCGATCGTGTCCACGGGTGCGATCGTCTTCGCCGGCACCCGGATCGGCGCGCGCGTCATCGTCGGAGACCAGAGCTGCATCCGCGAGCGAGTCACGATCGCCGAAGACGTGGTCATCGGCCGGGGTGCGCTCGTCGAGAACGACACGACGATCGGCGCGGAGACACGGATCCAGGCGGAGGCGTACATCACCGCGTACTCGACCCTCGAGGACAACGTCTTCGTCGCACCGTGCGTCGTCACGACGAACGACAACTTCATGGGTCGGACCGAGAAGCGGCTCGAGCTCATGCGCGGCCCGACGATCAGGCGCGGCGCGCGAATCGGTGGCGGCGCGATCCTCTGCCCGGGCGTCGAGATCGGCGAGGAGGCGTTCGTGGGTGCGGGCGCAGTCGTCACGAAGGACGTTCCGCCGCGCGCTCTCGTCGTCGGAAACCCGGCGCGCGTGCTGCGCGAGGTCTCGGCTGACGAGCTGCTCGGCGAGCCTAGCCCTTGACGATTCGCAGGCGGTACGACGTCGTGCCCGGATTCGAGATGCGCACCTGCACGAAGAACGTGCCGGTCGCGGCGGGGCGATAGGAGAAGTACTCCCGGCCACCGGGCTTCGTCGATACGCGAGCACGTAGCCTGTACGCACGAACGTCCTCGATGAACCTCGTCTTGGGAAGCCAGAGCGCAAGGCTCAGATCCGCGTCCTGTACCGCCCCGGTGAGCCCGAGGTAGACGCGCTTTCCCTTCTCCAAGCGGATCGCGTAGACATCGTCTTGGTCGTCCCAGAAGTCAACGGTTGCTTGGACGTGGCGGGTGCCGCCGGACTTCACGGAGATGCTCGCTGCCCGCGAGCCGGCGTCGTCGTTGGCCTCGTAGCGATCGGCCACAGGGAGCGGCTTCGAGAGGGCCGCGATCGCGGCGGCGACGTCGAGGCTGCCCCAGCCGGAGAGCGCATCTCGACCTACTGCGCACGCCGCGCACCCCGTCTCGACGTTCGCGTCGATCGCGGTGCTCTCGAGAATCGCCGTCACCTGTTCTGCACCCAGCTCGGGCCGGAGGCTGAAGAGGATCGCCGCAGCAGCGCTCGCCTGCGGTGCTGAGAAAGAGGTTCCCTGAGCCTGGCGATACTCGTCCGGCCCGCAGCTCGAGAAGCCCTGGTCGGCGCAGGCGGGAAAGCGCGAGGTGAGCGGGCGAGGGAAGGTGGAGAAGATCTGCTCGCCGGGTGCGGCCAAGTCGTTGTAGATCTTGTCCCGATTCGAGAACCGGGGGACGTTTCCGATCTGCGTGACGGCACTCACTCCGAGAACGTGCGGCAGCGCCGCGGGGTAGCTCGCGAACGACCACGGGCTCGCGGGCGCCTGATCGTCGTTCCCCACCGCAGCGACCACGACGACGCCGTTCTCCACGGCAAACGCGACGGCGTCGGCCTCGAGACGCGAGAACGTGTCGCGGTCTGGCTCTAGCGGGTCGCGGACGCCACCGAGGCTCATGTTGATCACCCGCGCTCCGCGATCCACGGCCCAGCGTATCGCCCGTACCTCGGCGTCGATCGGAATCGTGCGCGACGGCGTTACGACCTTTGCGACGAGCAGCTCGGCAGACGGTGCGAGGCCTGCGATGCCGACCCCATTGTCCACGCTCGCGGCGATGAGGCCGGAGACGAACGTCCCGTGTCCGAGCGGATCCACTGACGGCGACCCGCCGACGAAGCTCTTCGCATCGAGCACACGCCCGACGAGCTCCGGATGCTTGAGATCCGCTCCGGAGTCGATGACCGCGACCGGAACCTGCTCGAACGCCGGATACGTGAGCCAGGACTCGTAGAAGCGGCTACGGGTCAGATACCACTGCCGCGAGACGAACGGATCGTTGGGAACGAGCGCGAGCCGCCGAGAGCGCAGCGGCTCGACGTAGCGGATGCCGCGAATCCCTGCGAGCGACCTCCCCACCGGCAGCTCGACGATGATCGCCGGAATCGGCGCTAGGTTCTCGACGAGGCGTGCGCCGCGCCCTTCGAGCGCCGCCACGACCTCACTGCTCTGCGCCCGCGAATCGAGGCCGACCGCAAGGCGTCCAGCGGAAGCCAGCTCGGGCACGACCAGGGCGCCGACGAGCACCGCGAGAGCGACGAGCGAGCGGCGGCGCATCATCCCCTCACCGTCAGGAGGGGAGAGAAACCTTCAGCGAGGCCGCCGCTCGGCGAGGTGCGCGCACGGTACGTGCCGGGCACGACCTCAGCCGCGATGCGAAAGGCACCGGAGTCCGCAAGCGTCTCGCCGACATGCACCCACATCGAGCCGCGCAGCCGCTCCACGTGCACGATCGTTCCCGCGAGCCGCGGCAGGACCGTGCCCGCGAGCACGCCGGCCTCGGCCGGCTTGGCCAGGCGCACCTTGTGGCCGACCCGAACCAGCAACACCTGGCTCACGACCTTACTCGACGGCAGATCCGTCGACGCGGACGCTTCGATGCGATAGCTCGTCGTCTTCATTGGGGTCACTACCGTGGACACGGTGCCGTCAGGAGCGCGCTCGAGAGGTCCAAGTGTCGTCCACGTCTTGCCGTTCGTCGAGGCCTGGAGCTGCGGGGACGCAACGTTCCGCGCAATACCGCTGAGCCGAACGGACGAACCGAACTCGAGCGTGCCGCGAGGCCGATCGAGGCGAAGGACGCCGATCGTGAGGTACGTCGAGCGGAGGGCGAGCGCGCTGCGTACGACACTCGCCGGCACGCTCGTGGCGCCTCCCGGTGTCTGGAGGCTCAAGGTGCGGATTCGGCCCGACGGAGTTGCGACGCCGGAGGCGTCGAGGACACGCGCCGAGACGTCGAGCTTCGCCTGCAGCGTTCGGGCGCCGAGCAGCAGGGGTCCCCAACGATGGTGGGGAGAAGCCTTGTCCCACGGGTCGGGTCGCGACACGAGATACGGGACTGCCTCTCCAAACACGTCGGCGGCGCTTGCCGTCTTTCCCCCCGAGCTCGAGAAGTAGAACGCGGTGATGACCTGGCCGGCGTGGGTCAGCACCTGACCGGCGGTCTCGCGGATGGCCTTGGTCGCCTCGTCCTCCTCGGACTCGATGCCACCGTAGACCTGGCTTCTCACGTCGGAGTAGAGGTCGAACGGCTTTCCCTTGACGATGCTCTTGAGTGCGTACGTCCTGGCGGCGACAGCCTGCGCCTTCAACGCCTCGAGCGGCCAGGTGTGTGGCATCTCGTCCGCGACAACGCCCCCGATATAAGCATCGAGAGCGATGTTGTTCACGACCCGCAGGTAGCCACCGGAGGCTACGACCTCGAGCTTGCCCCGGTACGGCCGCCCTTCGAGAGAGAGCGGCGCCTTCCCCGGAATGATGACGAGCGGGCCCTTCGAGGCCACGGGCGCCTGGGGCAGCTTGAGTTGCGATGTCAGAACGAGAGCACCGGCCGCGATCTTGGTGGCGGTCCCGCGCACGTCCTGCACTCGGAACGCTGCGGGGGACTGAACGGTGATCGCCCGCTTGCCCTCGGCGAGGAGCACGCGCACATCACTTCTCCCAGCCCGCCCGAGCTTCGTGCCGAGGTAGTAGTGCGCGAGGATCTGGTCGTAGGTACGACCTTCCTTCGCCTGGCCGTACGCGCCCCACTGGCTGAGCCCGACACCGTGACCCCAGCCTCGACCGGACACGGCGAAGACCGCCTCGCCGACAGTGCTGTCGGCGGGCGCCGGAGCCTGGGCAGCCGCCGTCGTCGCCAGGACGGCAAGGAGGACGACGGATGCGAGCAAGAGGCGCACGGAAGGCTCGAGAGGGTAGCGCGATGCGGTTAACCCTTTGTGTTCTCGGCACAAGGTCTAGCACCTAAAAGCCAGTTTCGCAGAGAGAAGCTGCCCTGGACACCTACCGGGGTTGCTCGACGTCACCCGGATGGTCGAGCGCCTCACCGAAACGGCCTATTTCCAGGCAGTTTCCACGACGGGGGCGCGGTCTCTGAGCGGCTCCCACCACTCGCGGTTCGCGGCGTACCAGGCAACGGTCTCGGAGAGCCCGTCGCGCCAGCCGTGCTCCGGCTTCCAGCCGAGCTCCGAAGCGATCTTCGTGGCGTCGAGGAGGTAACGGCGGTCGTGTCCCGGCCGATCCGGGACGATCGTCTTCAGCGACTCGGGCTTGCCAGTCAAGTCGAGCACCAGATTCGCAATGTCTTCGATCGTCGCCTCGATCCCCGACCCGACGTTGTAGGTCTCACCCGGCCGTCCGTCGCGGAGTACGAGGTCGATTGCCGAGCAGTGATCGAGCACGTGCAGCCACTCGCGCTTGTGGTCGGTTGACGCGTAGAGAGGCAGGGACTTGTCGTCGAGGGCGTTCGTCGTGAAGAGCGGAATGACCTTCTCCGGGAACTGGTACGGGCCATAGTTGTTCGAGCAGTTCGTGATCGTCACCGGCAGTCCGTACGTCTCGAAGTAGGCACGCACGGCGTGGTCGGCGGCGGCCTTCGACGCGTTGTAGGGGGTACGTGGCCGGTACGGGGACTCCTCGGTGAAGACGTCGTCCGAGTCGAGCGGCAGATCGCCGTAAACCTCGCAGGTGGAGACGTGGTGGAAGCGCTCGACCCCCGCACGTCGTGACGCCTCGAGCAGCGTCTGCGTTCCGAGCGCGTTCGTGCGGAAGAAACGTCCTGGATCGACCACGGCGAGGCTGTTGTGAGACTCCGCAGCGAAGTTCACGACAACGCCGATCTCTTCTTCGCGCAGCGTCTTCTCAGCGAGCTCGCCGTCGCCGATATCGCCCTGAACGAAGACGATCTGATCCTCCACGGCCGCCAGGTTCGGCCGGTTCCCCGCGTACGTCAGCAGGTCGTAGGCGACCACGTGGTCGTCGGGGTAGCGCTCGAGCCAGTAGTGGACGAAGTTCGAGCCGATGAACCCGGCTCCGCCGGTAACGAGAAGTCGCATGGCGCGGAAAGGCTAGCGACCCTTGTAACTGATCGTTACTTGGGGTGGTCGTTCCGGCCGGCGGCGATCGCGGCCAGGCAGGCCCGCAGACCCTCCCGCCAATGCGGCAATGCCGCTGCTCCGGCGCGCTCGCTCCGGAGGACGCCGTACGCGGGGCGAGGTGCGGGCCGGCCGAGCTCCTCGGTCGTGATCCGGCACACACGGCAGTCCACGCCCGCCTCCTCGAATATGGCCTCTGCGAAGTCGGCCCACGTGCAGTCGCCGCCTGCCGCGACGTGCCAGAGACCGCGCTCCGCATCGGACCCGACGAGATCGTGGACTGCAGCGGTGAGATGCCCGACGTACGTCGGGCATCCTCGCTGGTCGTCGACGACCGACACCTCGTCTCGCTCGTCGGCGAGCCGGAGCATGGTGCGAACGAAGTTGTGGCCGGTTGTACCGAAGAGCCAGGACGTGCGGACGACCCAGGCGTCGGGACCGGCGGCGGCCTCGCCGAGTAGCTTCGAACGGCCGTACGCGGAGAGCGGATTCGGGGCATCCGACTCGACGTACGGCTCGCGCTTTCGCCCGTCGAAGACGTAGTCGGTGGAGAACGCGACGAGCGGCGCCCCGAGCTCCGCGACATTCGCCGTCCCGCCGACGTTGATCGCGCTCGCCCCCTGCGGATCCGCCTCGGCGCCGTCGACATCCGTCCAAGCGGCCGCGTGCAGGACGAGATCGACCGCACCTTGTAACTGATCGTTACTTGGCGGGCTGGCGACGTCCCACTGCTCGCGGCTCAGGGCAACGACATCGTCGCCGGCGAATCGCTCCTGAAGCGCCCGGCCGAGCTGGCCGCCTGCGCCGGTAATCAAGACGCGCCGGATCAGGACGCGGCGTCAGCGTCCCGGGCTGACAGGATCGGCTCGGTGCTCTTCCACAGATGCGCCACGCGCGGATCGTTCCAGGGAATCGTGTGCTCGTCGGGGGCGGCCGGGTCGTACTCCTCGGTCACGTGGTAACAGAAGAGCACGTCGGTAAGAGCCTCGAATCCGTGCCCGTGCCGGCCGGGGATGTAGATCGCGACGGGGTTCTCGTCCCCGATGTCCTCGGTGAACGTCTCACCAGACTCACGGTCGAGGACGACGACGCGCGCCATGCCGTGGAGGCACGAGAAGAGGTCGTCTTGCCCGCGTTCGTGGTAGTGGAGCCCGCGCACGACGCCGGCCCGCGAGAACGACACGTTGGTCTGCACCATCGGCTTGGGCAACGCGCTCTCCCGGCGGAGCTCGCAGAACCAGCCGCGCTCGTCGGAGAAGACCTCGAGTGGGAAGCGCTCGACTCCCTCGATCACTTGTTGGCCCCTGTCTCCTCGATCGTGCGGCCGATCTCTGCGAGGTGCTGCCAATGCTTGCCGGCGTCTTCCCACCAGCCCTCGACCTCCTGCGCGTGCAAACGGCCCGTGACGGCGTAGTGACGGTTGACGTCGGTGATCTCGAGTTCGCCCCGGCTGGAGGGCTCGAGCGTGGCGATGACCTCGAAGACGTCCGGCGGATAGCAGTACAGACCGACGACTGCGTGTGACGTGGGCGGTTCCGCGTAGCGGGTATCGACGACACCGGCTTTCTCGACAATGTCCGTCACCGCACCATCGTCGCCGTACACGACGACGCCGAAATTCTCAGGGTCCGGAACGTCCTTCACGAAGATCTGTGCCCTGTCGGCCTGGTCACTCCACTCCTCGATCGCCTGCGCTTGCGAGAACTCGAAGATGTTGTCGCCGAGCACGACCACGAGCGGGGCGTCGCCGACGAAGTCGCGCGACATGCCGACCACCTGCGCGATCCCGCCCGGCTCCGTCTGCACCTTGTACGTGAGATCGAGCTCGAGGATCGGATCGCCGCCTCCGCGTGGCGCAAGCCTGCCGTCCCCGAGCAGGTCGATCATCTGCCCCGCATGACCTTTGCCGGTGATGACGAGCACATCGGTGATCCCCGCGCGCTGGAGTAGTTGCAGCGGGTAGTAGATCATCGGCCACTGCCCTACCGGCAGCAGGTGCTTGTTCGCGACGCGCGTCAGCTCGCCGAGGCGCGTCGCCTCTCCTCCGGCGCAGATCAGGCCCTTCGACTTCACGGCGAAGGATGCTAGTGGCCGCTCGGTTGGAGCGCGGGACGCCGGTGCCCGAGCGGGGACGGCTCGACGCGAAGAATGCGCGCGATGCCCTCAGGCAGCCACCAGTTCCACTTACCGAAGAGCTTCATCGCACTCGGGACGAGCAGCGCGCGCACGATCGTCACATCGATCAGGATCGCCGCAGCAAGCCCGAACCCGAACTGCTGGAGACCGACAACCGAGCCTGCGACCAAACCGAGGAACGCGGCGAACATGACGAGACCGGCAGCAGTGACGAGACGCCCGGTCTTCGTCAGTCCGAGCACAACCGCCTCCTCGTTCGTCGCTCCGTTGTCCCACTCCTCGCGCATCCGCGAGACGAGGAACACCTCGTAGTCCATCGAGAGGCCGAAGAGCATCGCGAAGATCATCACCGGGATCCAGCCCTCGATCTGGTCATAGGAAACGAGCCCGATCCATTCGGCGACACCGTGCTTGAACACGAGAACGAGGAGGCCATAGGCGGCACCGATCGAGAGGAGGTTGAGGACGATCGCCTTCAACGGCAGCAGCAATGAGCGAAACGCTCGCACGAGCAGCACGTACGTGGCGGCCAGCACGCCCAGGACAAGCCAGGGAAACCAGCTGTAGGTGAGGTCGAGAAAGTCTCTGCCACCCGGCGGGCCACCTCCTGCGTACACGCGCGTGCTCTCGGGAAAACGCGCGGCCGGCACGATCTCGCCGCGAAGGCGATCCACGAACGCCAGGCTGTCCGGCTTGCCGTACTCGTCCTCGGTCGTCGCGGACACGACGAGATATCGGTGGGATTCGTCCACGTGCCGGCGTGACGTCGGGTCGAGTACGACGTCTGCGATTTCCGGATCGGCGACCAGTCCGATGACGAGCCGCTCCGTCGCGGCTACGACTGCGGGCTCGCGCACACCTTCGGACCGCCCCGTGTCGATCACCATCTCGACCGGCGCGAGCGCGCCCTCGCCGACCGCAGCGGAGACGAGACGCAGCCCCTGCACTGCCTCGAGCTCCTCGGGGATGCCGGTGTTCGAGCCCGGGCCGACCTCGATCGTGGTGAGTGGCGCAGTCAGTAACAAGAGGAACGCGGTCGTTCCGATCGCGTACGTCTTCGGCCGGCGCATGATCGAGCGGGCGAGCGTCGCCCAGAATCCACGCTCGTGGTCGGCGCGACGATCGAGCAGGCTCTGCGGCAACACGCGCACGCGCTCGAGAGGCTCCCCGACGAGGAAGAGCAACCCGGGCAGAAGCGTGAGCGCCGCCGCGACCGAGACGACCGGCAGCAGCAGCCCCGCGATGCCGAATCCGCGCATGAACGGCAGTGGCATGAAGAGGAGCAGCGCGAGACCGATCGCCACCGCAGTGCCGCTGAAGACGACCGCTCGTCCCGCCGTCTCCATCGTGCGAACGATGACGGCCTCCTTTGGCCGTCCGGCCCGTAGCTCCTCACGGAAGCGGTAGACGACGAGAAGGGAGTAATCGACCGCGATTCCCAGACCGACGAGCGAGACCATGTTCGTGATGTACGTGTTGAGCTCGAGGACGTTGGCGAACACCCACACGAGCCCGAGAGTCGTTGGGATCGTGACGAGCGCGAACACGAACGGGACGAGAAATGCCAGCGTTCCGAACGTGAAGATAAGAAGCAACAGCGCGATCGGAACCGCGATGTAGAGCTCGCCGACCCGAAGGTCGCGCTCGAAGACCGGATCGAGATCGTGCTCGATTGCCGGCTGGCCGCTGACGTACACCGTCGCGTTTGGGACCTCGCCGACCGCCAGACGAATGTCGTCCGTGTAGCCCTTCGCCTCGGCCGGATCGAGCTTCGTCACGATCGTCGCGCTGACCACGCTCGCGTTGAGCGCCGTGACCGACGCGAGCTGCCCCGTCTCGACCGCCGCTGCGCCGCGCACGGCCGCCGCACGAACACGAGCTACGTCCGCCTCTGCAGGACCTCGTGTCCGCACCACGATCGTGAACGTCCCGTCCGTCGACTGTCCGAAGTGCTCCTCGAGGATGACCTCGGCGCGCCGCGTGTCCGTGCCCGGAAGCGTGAAGCGGTTCGTTAGGAGGTCGCTGAGGCGGCTCGACGCGAGAGCCGAGACAACGACGACGGCGATCCAGGCGCCGAGGATTGGCCAGCGCCAGCGGAGCGTGAAGCGAGTCAGACCTCCCCCGGGCCGGCCGACGTTCTGCGGCGCGCGAGCCGGCGTGCGGCTTTCTTCCGTTTCACGTTAGGAACAGCGCGAACCGCGGTATACCAGACGTAGAGAACAAAGCCGACGAACCCCGTGGCGAGGGCAAGAAGACGGCGCGGCCGGCGCAGCAGGGCGAGTAACCCTCGCACCGCATCGATGCTAGCCGACATACTTCCGCCCCAAGCCGCAGAAAGGTAGGCAGGTCATGATTGGCAAGACGAAGGACAAGCCGACAGTCGCAGTCGAGACGCTGCGGCCGTACGTGAAGCGCGCG
>Ga0136633_1000871_pt1 | contig 22584 bp, 18 predicted proteins | sample AntDrymeUQ832206_2_FD_105494 | JGI IMG/M metagenome (GOLD analysis project Ga0136633, IMG submission 105494) | Polar desert sand microbial communities from Dry Valleys, Antarctica - metaG UQ83 (22.06) | ecosystem: Environmental > Terrestrial > Soil > Desert | place: Antarctica: Dry Valley...
GCAGGTCTGCTCCTGCTCGTCGCCATGCCGCTCGGCACGCTCTACGTCCGGCGCCGCTTCCTGGGCCGCGGGGGTGGGGCGATCGAGCTGTCCTTCCGGTTGAAAGGCAGCAAGCCCGGGAGAGGCTGGGTGCTCGGGATCGGGCGGTTCGTCGGGGACGACCTGCAGTGGTTCAGGGTCTTCTCGCTGAGCAGCCGGCCGCGCCGGACGCTCTCGCGGCGCGACCTGTCAGTGCGGGGTCGACGCCTCCCGCGGGGCACGGAGAGCCTCTCTTTGCTCAAGGGCGCGGAGGTGCTGGAGCTGCGCGCGTCGTTCGGCCAGGTGGAGATCGCGCTCGAGCCCTCTGCCATCACCGGCTTCCTGGCCTGGCTCGAGGCCCGTCCGCCCGGGGCGACCCTGCCTGACTAACGCTCGCCGCCGGGCTTCCACAGGACATCGCCCTCGGGGTTGGCCACCCGCGCCAGGATGAACAGCAGGTCGCTGAGCCGGTTGAGGTAGAGCGCCGGCTCCTTGGTGGTCCGCTCGGGATCAGCCTCCAGCAGGGCCCAGACAGCGCGCTCTGCCCGCCGTACGACGGTGCGTGCGACGTGCAGGAGCGCTGCCCCCGCGGTGCCGCCCGGCAGGATGAAGCTGGAGAGCTTCTCGAGCCTGGCGTTGTAGAGGTCGCAGGCTTGCTCGAGCCGGGCGGTGTAGTCCGGCAGCACCCGCAGTGGCGGGTACTTCGGGTCAGGGTCGATCGGGGTGCAGAGGTCGGCGCCGACGTCGAACAGGTCGTTCTGGATCCGGCGCAGGAGCGTGCTGACGTCGTCCGGCAGCCCGCCGAGGGCGATCGCCGCGCCGATGCAGCTGTTGGCCTCATCGACGTCGGCGTAGGCGGTCAGCCGGGAATCGGTCTTGTGCACCCGGCTCATGTCGCCGAGCGCCGTCGTCCCGTCGTCGCCGGTCTTGGTATAGATGCGGGTGAGGTGAACGGCCATGGTGCTCAGACTAGAGCGACCTCAGCCACACTCCTTCAGGCCGCACAGGAACGGTTGCACGGGGCCGCGGTAGGTCGGGTTGTCCAGGTCGCCGTTGCCGTCCAGGATCTCGATCCGGTCGTCGGTCTCACCGGACCTACGGTCGATGAGCACCACGCCGTCGAAGTGGTCTTGGCCGCTGATCGGCCGGAAGGAGCCGGTCGCGTCGTCGTCGTAGGAGACCTGCCCTGTCCGTGGCGTCGGGATGACGACGAGCAGCTCTCCGACAGTCCCCGGGAGGCTGTCGAGGACGAACGCCAGCGCCGGGGGCGTGGCCTTGTTGGCGGGTCCGATGAAGGTCCGCGGTCCGCCGGACTGGCCCTCGGAGTAGGAGAAGGGGTGCGCCGTGTCGGCACCGTTCTTCCAGGCCTGTCCCATCAGGAACCTGACCCCGCTGTCGGTGTCACCGGAGAACAGGATCTTCAGCTGGACCTCGTCCGCTGTCGCACCGAGGTTCGGCGCCAGCGCCTGTTTCGCTGCGGGCATCAGATCGCTCTCGCCCGCGCCGCGCGTCGGCCACGGGAGCAGGTTGCCCGGCGCGGCCGCAGGCGGCGACGTGGTCGCCTGGGTGGTCGGCGTCGGAGCCTGGGTAGTCGGGGCTGCAGGGGTGAGGTGGGCCGTCGGGCTGCCCGGGAGCAGTGACGGCACAACCACGACAGCCGCGGCGACGACGAGGGCGCCACCGGCAAGGGCTGCAGTGAGGCGACGTCGGCGGATTCCGGCAGCCCGGCGCTCGATGCCGGCCATCGGGTCCGGCGGTGCGGTGAGAGTGGCGGCGCGGGTGTGCAGGGCGTCGTGCAGCTCTTCGTCGATGGGGCTCATGCGAGTGCTCCTGTGGGGAGGGAGGTTCGGGGGTCGTCACGCAGGCCGCTGCAGTCCCGCAGCTTGACCAGCGCCCGTGAGGTCGTGGACTTGACGGTGCCGACGGAGACTCCGAGCACCTGCGCCGTTTCCGCTTCGGTGAGGTTTTCGTAGTAGCGCAGCACCACGATGGCGCGCTGCCGAGGTGGCAGCGTGGCGAGTGCCTGCCAGAGCGCGTCATGCAAGTCGCTGGCGCCGGTCTGGTCGGGTGAGCCGGCGTCCGGAACTTCGTCGTACGCGGTCTCGGGACGGCGCCGGCGCCAGAAGCTGGTCTGGGTGTTCACCATGATCCGGCGGACGTAGGCGTCGAGGGCCTCGCGCTCTCGGATCCGGTCCCAGGACAGGAAGGTCTTGGCCAACGCCGTTTGCAGGAGGTCCTCCGCGTCGGCGCGGTTGCCGGTCAGCAGGTAGGCCGTGCGCAGCAGCGGGCCGGACCTGGCTGACACGTAGGCATGGAAGGCCTCTCGTGCGGGTGCATCCACAGCAGCATCCTCTCCTGGTGCTCATCAGGAAGGACGCGGAGCGAGGGCAGAAGGTTGCGTGCGCTCTCAGCCGGAGCTGACGAGCTGGCGGGCCAGCTCCACGTCCTTGGTGAAGACTAGGACCTGGAACTCGCCTGCTTGCTCGGAGATGCCCGCCCGCACACCGGCTTCCTGCAGCAGGCTCCTGAGCATCTCGGCGTCCTCACGGGTGCGCACAGAAGCTACCGGCGTCAGCAGCCCGAGATCGATCTCCGTGCTGCTGGGGGCGCTCGGGCGGGAGCCGGAAGAGAACACCCACCGGCAGATCAGCACGACCGACACGAGGGCCAGCACGCTGACGAGCTGCACCGCGACGAACGAGGACCCCATCGGTCCATTATGTCGCCCATTCATCGGAGACGCACATCACGGTGCTGCGGTCGGGTGGGGCTGGTTACGCTGAGGTGACAGAAGGCGGAGGCTCTTGATGAGCGAGCGGGACAAACCCTGGGTCATGCGGACCTATGCCGGGCACAGCACGCCTGCCAAGAGCAACGAGCTTTACCGCACCAACCTGTCGAAGGGTCAGACCGGGCTCTCGGTGGCCTTCGACCTGCCGACGCAGACCGGCTACGACCCGGACAGCGAGCTCGCCCGGGGCGAGGTGGGCAAGGTCGGTGTGCCGATTAGCCACGTCGGCGACATGCGGGCCCTGTTCGAGGGCATCCCGCTGGCCGAGATGAACACCTCCATGACGATCAACGCCACGGCCATGTGGCTGCTGGCGCTCTACGAGGTGGTGGCACAAGAACAAGGAGCAGTCCCGGCTCAGCTGGCGGGGACCACGCAGAACGACATCATCAAGGAGTACCTCTCGCGAGGGACCTACGTGTTCCCGCCCGGTCCCTCACTGCGGCTGATCACCGACATGGTGGCCTACACGGTCACCTCGATCCCGAAGTGGAACCCCACCAACATCTGCAGCTACCACCTGCAGGAGGCCGGAGCCACGCCGGTCCAGGAGATCGCCTACGCGTTGTGCACCGCCATCGCCGTCCTCGACGCGGTGCAGGCCTCCGGTCAGGTCCCCGAGGAGTGCTTCGGCGATGTCTGCGCCCGGATCTCCTTCTTCGTCAACGCCGGGGTCCGGTTCGTGGAGGAGATGTGCAAGATGCGCGCCTTCACCCGGCTCTGGGACCAGCTGCTCGCGGACCGCTATGGCGTCACCGACCCCAAGCAACGGCGACTTCGGTACGGCGTACAGGTCAACTCACTCGGCCTCACCGAGGCGCAGCCCGAGAACAACGTGCAGCGGATCGTGCTCGAGATGCTGGGCGTCACCTTGTCCAAGAACGCCCGCGCGCGAGCGGTCCAGCTGCCGGCCTGGAACGAGGCCCTGGGCCTCCCTCGACCGTGGGACCAGCAGTGGTCGTTGCGGTTCCAGCAGGTGCTGGCCTTCGAGACCGACCTGCTCGAGCACGACGACCTGTTCGAGGGGTCGGTCGTCGTCGAGGCCAAGGTCGCTGACCTCTGCACGCAGGTCCAGGCCGAGGTCGACAAGGTGCAGGGCATGGGCGGCGCGGTCGAAGCGGTCGAGTACATGAAGACCCAGCTGGTCGCCTCCCACGCCGAGCGCCGGCGGCGGATCGAGGCCGGTGAGGACGTCGTCGTCGGCGTCAACCGCTTCACCACCACCGAGCCCAACCCCCTGCTCGCCGACGCCGACGGGTCGATCCTCACCGTCGACCCCGAGGTCGAGGGGCACGCCATCGAGGCGATCCTGCAGTGGCGGGGGCAACGCGACGCCGAGGCCGTGGAGGAGTCCCTGCTCGCGCTGCGCGATGCGGCCAAGACCGACGTCAACCTGATGCCCGCGACGCTTTCCTGCGCGCGCGCCGGGGTCACCACCGGTGAGTGGGCCGGCGCCCTGCGCGAGGTCTTCGGTGAGTACCGCGCCCCCACCGGTGTCAGCGGTACCGCCCTTGCCAGCCCGGGCGAGGCGATCGCGGTGGTCCGTGACCGCGTCAAGCAGACCGGTGTGGAGCTGGGCGGCCGGCTGCGGTTCCTCGTGGGCAAGCCAGGTCTCGACGGCCACTCCAACGGTGCGGAGCAGATCGCCGTACGCGCAAGGGATGTTGGGTTCGAGGTCGTCTACCAGGGGATCCGGCTGACGCCTGCTCAGATCGTCGCCGCGGCGGTCGAGGAGGACGTCCACGTCATCGGGCTGTCGATCCTGTCCGGCTCGCACATGCAGGCCGTGCCAGCGGTTCTCCAAGGTCTGAAGGAAGCCGGTGCAGGGGACGTACCGGTCGTGGTGGGCGGGATCATCCCCGAGTCCGACGCAGCCAAGCTGCGCGAGCAGGGCGTGGCGGCGGTGTTCACGCCGAAGGACTATGACCTGACCGTGGTGATGGGCCAGATCGTCGACGTGGTGCGCGAGGCCCACGGCCTGTGACGGTGCTCTCTCGGGCCGATGCCGCTGCCGTCGCCTCGCGCCTGGTCGGCAACGTCGAGCTGGTCGTGCACGGGCGGCGTGCTGCCGTCGAGCTGGTGGTCGAGGCCGTGCTCGCTGGCGGCCACGTGCTGGTCGAGGACGTGCCCGGAAGCGGGAAGACGACGCTCGCCAGGGCAGTCGCGCGCAGCCTCGGCGGGAGCTTCCGGCGGGTGCAGGGCACGGCCGACCTGCTGCCCGCCGACATCACCGGCAGCGGGGTGTGGGAGCCAGGGCAGCGGGAGTTCAGCTTCGTGCCGGGGCCGGTGTTCGCCAACGTGGTGCTGGTCGACGAGCTCAACCGCACACCGCCCCGCACGCAGTCCGCGTTCCTGGAGGCGATGGACGAGGGGGCAGTCACCGTCGACGGGGTGCGGCACCCGCTGCCCGACCCGTTCGTGATGCTGGCGACCCAGAACCCCCTGGAGCAGTACGGCACCTACCCGCTGCCCGAGGGCCAGCTGGACCGCTTCGCCGTGACGCTGTCCCTCGGTGCCAACGATTCCGCGACCGAACGACGGGTCGTGCGCGAGCAGCTCGACCACGCGACCGTCGATGAGCTGACCGCAGTCACCACGCCGGCGGAGCTGATGGCGATCAGGTCCGAGGTTCGCCGTACGCACGTCGCGGAACAGATCCTTGACCTCGCCGCGCGGATCGCGGAGACCACCCGCGACCACCCCTCAGTCGCTCTCGGTGCGAGCACCCGGGCGGTGCTCGCCCTCGTCCGGTGTGCCCAGGCGAGAGCACTGCTGGGCGGGCGCGACCACGTCCTGCCCGACGACGTGAAGGCGCTCGCTGCCCCGGTCCTCGGCCATCGGATCGTCCTGCAGGACGGCGGTCAAGGCCTGCGCGCCGGCCACCGACTGGTCGCCGAGCTGGCATCACACGTCCCCCTGACTCTGCAGTCCTGATGCCCCGGCCGACCCGCGCGCTGGCCCTGGCACTGCTCGGCGCACTAGTGCTCAACCTGGTGTCGCGAAGCTCCGGCAACACCTGGATCGCCCTGACCTCCGGCGCCGTGCTGGCTCTGCCGCTGGCGTCGCTCCTGCTCCGTCCCCCGCTTGCTGGTGTGCGGGTCGAGCTGCGTGGGCAACGGGTCGTCGCGGGGGAGGAGGTCGAGATCCTCGTCAGGGTGCTCAACACCGGCCGGCGCGAGAGCCCGCCCGCGACCTGGCGCCACGGGCACCCGGCACTGGAGGCTGTCGAGACGTCCCTGCCGGCGCTTGCTCCGAGGCAGAGCACCGAACTGGTGCTGAGCAGGCGCGCCCACCAACGAGGCATCCACCACTGGGGTACGGCGGAGCTCACCACGACCGCTCCGTTCGGCCTGCTCCGTTGGTCGCACCGGCACGAGGTCATCGGCTCGCCGCTGGTGGTGCACCCCGCGACCGGCACCTCGGGGCGGCTGCTCGACGGCGGGGCGGGTACGGCCGCAGAGCGCTCGCTGCCGGTGCCCGGCGCGGGCATGGAGGTGCTGGACCTCAGGCCGTGGCGACCAGGTGACGCCCGCCGGGAGGTGTCGGCCCGGGCGTCGGCACGGCACGGTCGGCCCGTGGTGCTCCAGCGCGAGCGGGACGCCGGTCCGACCCTGGTCATCCTCGCCTCCGGTGGTGGCAGCGGGCCCGCCTGGGAGCACGCCGTCTCGAGCGCCGCCTCCACCGCCCTGATGGCGCTGCGGGACGGGCAGCCGCCGATCGTCATCGCCGACCCGCCACCGAGCCGGATCGACAGCGTCGGGCTGCTCGACTTCTTTGCCGGGGTCGACCACACCGGCCCGTTGCGAGAGGTCCACATCCGCTCGGCGGCCCAGCGGGTGGGCCGGGGCGGGACCCTCCTGCTGCTGGCTGCGCCCGGAGCGGCGGCGCAGGTTCGGCGGGTGGCCGACGGGTGCCCGATCGAGGTGCTCCATGTCGACTAGCTCGGCGCGGACCAAGGCGGGGCCGGGAGTGGTCGCCGCCATCGGGGCCGGCCTCGCGGCGCAACTGTCGGTGGCGACGGTGGGCGCCATCCCGTGGGCGGTGCTGCCGCTCGTGGCTGCCGGCTTTGTCATGGCCGGCCTGGCGGCCGATCGGGCGACCGGACGTCGCTCCGAGTTCTTGCGCTGGGCCGGCACCGCTCTCACCGTGATCGCCGTCGTGGTGATCGCGCCCGCCGTCCTGCAGCCCGGTGATCGGGAGGCGGTGAAGCAGGGGCTGGGCCTGATGCTGATGGCCGCCCAGATCGGGCAGGCCCTGTCGTGGCGGCAGCTGCGGGACGTGCGCAGCGGGCTGATAGCCAGCTTCGGCCTGCTGGTGCTCTCGGCGTCCTACGCCCCGGACGTGCTGATCGGGGCGCCCTTGCTGCTCGGCTGGACTGCCGTGGTCGTGGCGCTGGCCAGGTTGGGCGGCCTCGGGCGGGTCGAGGCCGGCCGCACCGCGGCGGCTGCGGTGGCGCTCGGCCTGGTCGCCTTCCTGCTGGTGCCCGCACCGCCCACCGACGCCGCGCGCAGCCGGCTCTCGACCCTCGCTGCCCAAGGGCCGGCGTCCCGGCTGCCGATCGATGCCTTCGACGCGGGCGAGCTCGACCTACGCCAACGCGGGCCGCTCAGCGCCACCGGGATCATCCGCGTTCCCCAGGACTCACCGTCGCTCTGGCGGGCGACCACCTTCGAGGACTACGACGGCACCCGCTGGCTCAAGCACGCGGCCACGCGAACGGCTGAGGGGTTCGGCCCGATCTACGCGATCACACCGCCGGACGGCCCGACCCGCACCGACGTGGTCGAGGTGCTCGGCGGCTCGGCCACGGTGTGGTCGCCGGGCCCCATCGTCTCGGTCGAAGCCGCCGGCGTGCCACCGCCGCTGGTCGACGAGCACGGGGCGGTTCGGCTGACGCGGGGGATCGCGGGCTACGCCGTCACCACCCGGCAGGTGCCGGACGAGCAGCTCCGCAGCACCACCGGGACCGACAACGCCGACCCCCGATGGACCCAGCTGCCGGCCACCCTGCCCGCCAGAGTCCTCGCCTTGGCGGCACAGCTCACGGCAGGGGCGCCGACCCGCTTTGACGCCGCCGAGGCCATCGCTACCTACCTGCGCCGGGAGGCGACCTACCGGCTCGACTCGCCGGTCCCGCTCCCGGGCGAGGATGCGGTCGACCGGTTCCTGTTCGTGGACAAGACCGGCTTCTGCGAGCAGTTCGCCAGCGCTGAGACGATCATGCTGCGTGCCGCTGGCATTCCGGCCCGGCTCGTCACGGGCGTCGCCTATGGCGTCAAGGACGGCAACCGCAAGCTCTTCCGGGTCAGTGACCTGCATGCCTGGGTCGAGCTCTGGGTTCCCGGCACCGGCTGGGTCGCGTCAGACCCGACGGAGGGCGTGCCGCTCGCGACCGGGGGTGGCGGCCTCGACCTGCGTAGCCGGCTGTCCGCTGCCATGAACCGGCTCCTCAACCAGGTCGTGGCCGTCCCCGGCGGCCGCCGAACGCTTGCTGTGGTGCTGCTCGGCGTGGCTGCCCTCGCGGTCGCCGCGCGACGCCGGCCACGAACGAGGGTGCCGAGCAAGGCGGCCGGTCACGCCGGCCCGGCGCTCGCGGCTTTCCTGCGCCTCGACCAGCGACTCGGTCAGCGCCGTCGCAAGGAGACGGAGTCGTTGCGCGAGCTCGCCGCTCGGCTCGACCCGGCACTGTCCGGTGCATTGGGCGTGGTGGAGCGGGAGGTTTACGCCCGGGAGCAGCCGCGCGCCGAAGAGGTGACGGCGGCTGTCGCCGTACTCGAACGGGCTAGTGCTCCGGACCCTGCAGCACCTCGTGCTCGACGAGGGCGCCCGACAGGACCAGGACGTAGAGCTCGTCGCGGGTGAGGCCCAGGTTGCTGCCGACCACCGTCGCGAACGCGTCGATGCACGCGAAGCCGCTGGCGAGCATCCCGCGACGACCGGCCTTCATCGCCAGCCGGTCGGCCTCCTCGACATCGGTCACCGCGTCACGCGGCAGGTAGGGGCGGACGTCGGTTGCCGCCGCGTCGTGGTCGGGCGCCTCGTTGAGGCAGGCCGCCATCAGCCATCCGTTGCCGCGGTTGCTTCTGTGGACCAGGGCGAGGAGCTCATCGACCCGCGTTTGCTGCATCTCGGGGGAGTCGGTGGGGTCCACCTCGACGAGCAGCTGGGCGACCGCACAGACGAAGACCTCGAGCAGGTCTGGGCCCTGCACGTCGGCAGCCAGCAGCTCGTCCAGCAGGTCGACGGCCAGGTCCACCTCGAGCCCGCGGGCCAGCGCCAGCCCCACGGCCTGGGCGGCCGCCTCGACCGGCAGGATCCGCCAGGCGCCCGGACCGATCCCGCCACGTGAGCGGATGAAGCGGGCCAGGGCCAGGCAGTGCCTCACCCCGTCGTTGGCCAGCTCGACCGGCAGCGGGGTGCCGGCCGCGAGGCGCACCGAGCACAGCACCTCGACCCCCTTCAGGGCGGCGCTCACCCGCGAGACCGGCTTCTGCTCCAGGGCATGAACCGTGAGAACCGCGGCAGTGCGACGCAGCCAGTCGGCGCCCAGGGCACCTTCGTCATGCAACCGGCTGGCCAGCTCCGACGCCACCACGGGGTCGGTGTCGGAATCGCCGGCAGCTGCCACCGCGAGCTCGACCCACATGCCCGCGAGGCGGTACATCGCGGCATCGCTGGACATCGCCAGCCGGCGCAGTAGGTCGTCCGGAGCCAGTTCGTGGCCGTAGGCGTTGCGCGCCAGTCGGGCGATCGCCGTGACCGCGGCCTTCAGGGCCTCACCGATCTCAGCACCCGACAGGACAAGGTCAGCCGCTGCCTCCTGTGCCTCGTCAACGTCCTCGCGGGAGCGGATCCGGGGCGGCAGCTCGGTCAGGATCCGGGTGACCTCCGGCTCGAACGGCCCGGTCTGGTCGATCACCGCCTGCACCACGGGGGGCCCGGCCACCATGACCGCCGTCGCCAACGCGCTGCACAGCCGGCTCCCCAGCTCGGTCTGGAACTCCTTCGGCGCGTAGTCGAACGCACGCAGCAGCCGGGTTGAGGCGTGCTCTGCCTCGAGGTCGCCCTTGTAATGCGCGATCACCGCGCCGGCCAGCGTTTCTGCCGGGGACAGGTCGGCGGCGTGCTCGTGCGCGTCGTCGTGCAGCAGCAGGTCGACGTCGTCGGCCAGCCATGGGGTCAGCCGTCCGCGCAACGCGTCGACCAGGTCGGTGACCGGCAGCTGCAGCTCTGCGGCCAGCCGCTCGCAGTCGACCGGCTGGGCCCAGAAGCCCTCCTCTGGCTCGGCGTCCATGACCGCGAGCAGGACCATGCGGCCGTCGTCGCCCGGCTGGCCTGGCAGCGCCGCGACGAAGGGCGCGATCGGCAGCTGCCAGGACAGCGACTGACCCTCTGACAGCACCCGCACCGTGAGCGTCGATGACGCCCGGCCGTCACCGTGCACGTCGACCTTCGCCTCGAGCGCGTCCAGTCGGTCCCCGGCGCCGGTGGGCAGGAAGGTGTAGAGCACCACCGCGGGCTCGAGGGTGTCGGCGGAATGGGCGTGCAGCACGGCGCCCGCCGCGCAGGCGTAGACCGGCGGCCGGTGCTGCTCGGGAGTGCTCACCCATTCATTCTCGCTGATCCGGATGGCAGGCTGCGCGGCATGACCCACAAGGAGGATCTGCACCTATACCTACGCGTGGGGCGGGATGCCCTGCTGTGGAAGCTCGAAGACCTGAGCGACTACGACGTACGGCGACCGCTCACGCCGACCGGCACCAACCTGCTGGGGATGGTCAAGCACGTGGCCAGCGTCGCTGCCGGCTACTTCGGAGACTGCTTCGCGCGGCCGTTCCCAGAGCGCCTGCCCTGGTGGGCCGAGGATGCCGAGCCCAATGCCGACATGTGGGCTGCTGAACCACGCGAGGAGGTCTTGGGCCTCTGGGAGCGTGCCTGGGCGCACGCGGACGCGACCATCTCCGAGCTGCCGTTGGAGGCGACCGCCGCGGTGCCCTGGTGGCCGGCCGAGCGGCAGGAGCCCAGTCTGCATCTGCTGCTGGTGCACATGACCACCGAGACCCACCGGCATGCTGGCCACGCCGACATCCTGCGCGAGCTGATCGACGGACAGGTTGGAGTTCGTCGAGGCGGCAATGTCGACCCGACAGACTGGGCTGCCCACCGCGAGCGGCTGGAGCAGGTGGCTCAGGGCTTTCGCTGATCGCTCGTCCTGAGGGACTCGGCACGGTCGATCCAGCGCTGTCCGAACTCGTGTCGGCGGTAGATCTCGATCGCCACGTCCAGGTGCTCGTCGGCACCCGGCAGGCCGCGCGCGGTGAGCGCCCGCGCCCACCTGACCCGGAATTCCGCGTCGAGCTGGACGGAGGGGTAGCGCTGCGCGGAGGTCACGGCGGCGGCGAAGAGCTGCTGCGCCTCCCTGACCTCACCCCGCGCCAGGGCGATCTCCGATGCGATCTCGTCGAAGCGGCCGGGTAGCCCGCCCCACTCCTCGCGGGGGAACGCCGCCCGTAGCTGCTCCAGCTGGCCCTCCGCCTCGTCCAGCCGGCCCGCGTCGAGCAGCGTCTGGGCGCGCACCAGGTCGATGAAGATGCGGGGACCGGTGAACGGGTGGTCCGCGGGGTCCACCTCATCCAGCACCGACATCGCGGCCCGTGTGTCCCCCATGAGGTTCAGCAGCAGGGCGAGCCACCCCATGTTGATCCAAGACACCAGTGGGACACCTGCGTCCCGCCAGGTGGCGACGTTCTTCTCCATCACCGACAGCGATGTCTCCCAGTCGCCCTGCACCAGCGGCACGCGCAAGGGCAGCGTGCTCGACAGCCTCGGCAGAACAGCGGGTTCCGAAAAGAAGGACCGGGCGGCGCTTGCGTCTCCCAGCATCAGGCTTTGGTCAGCGGTGTACTCCAGCAGCAGCAACCGCAGGTCGGGGATGTGCGTCAACCGACTGCTTTCGAGCTCGCGCTGCATGGCGGTGTGGGCGGCTGCCATATCCCAGCTGTAGACACTCAACGCCCCTGCTATCCACGCCGCGAAGAAGGCGCCTGCCACATGGCCGAGCCGGTCGGCCGCCTCCCATGCCTGCGCCAGCAGGGCCTTGCCCTCCATCATCCGGCCGTCCATGGCGACGAACCAGCCTTGCAGCGCAGCGGCATTGACCCACAAGGCCTCGTTGCCGGTGCTGTCCGCGAGCGCCATCGCCCGGTCTGCGGCGGCAGCCCCCTCCTCGAGACGGCAGCCCCACAAGCCCGCGCTCGCGATCCCCACGTAGAGGTAGCCCAGGGGCACCGAGTCCGGCTGCTGCCCCAAGGCCGCTTCCGCGGCGCGGTAGTGGTGCAGGGCGAGCGGGATGTTCATGGTGGCTGGGAAGGACGAGTAGGCCCTGCCAAGCTTCGAGTGCACGAGAGCGGCACGGGCCTCATCGCCGACGGACTCGTGCAGCGTCAGCGCGCGTTCGAGGTAGCGGATCCCCTTCAGCCGGTCGGCGCCCGTCACGTGCATCAGGTCACCGAGCTGCTCCAGCAGACGGAGCAGGTGCTCCTCGCCAGCTTGCTCCTCCTCCACCAGCTGCAGCGCCGCCTCGAGATGAGTCACCGCCTCCTCGAAGGCGGAGGAGCCGTAGGCCGCCCGGCCGGCCTCGAGGGAATAGGCGATGGCCTTCTCTGCGTCTGCTGCCGCGCCGGCGTTGCGATAGTGAACGGCCAGCGCGGGCACGTGCCGCCGTACATCTCGTGTGTGGACGTGCTCGATCGCCTCAGCGGCTCGTAGGTGCAGCCGCTGCTTTCGGGGCAGGGCCAGCTCGTCGTACAGGGTCTGACGCACGAGGGCGTGGGTGAACTCGTAGGCCGGCGCTCGGCGGGCGCGGGCCTCCTCGAGCAAGCCGCTCTCCACGGCCTCCTCGACGGCGTTCAGCGCCATCTCCTCGTCGCCCGTCATGGCGGCCAGCACGGCGAACTCGACCTCCCGCCCGAGGACAGACGCCTGGCCCAGAACGGTGTTCGCGTCGTCGCTGAGTCGAGCCAGGCGCTGGCTGATGACGTCGCGCACCCCCTCCGGCAGCCCTAGCCCGCCACCCAGATCGTCGTTGAACATCCAGACGCCGTCGCGCTGGTAGAAGCGGCCCGTCTCGATCATGTGCCTGAGGACCTCGGCGATGAAGAACGGGTTGCCCTCGGTCTCGCGATGGATCGCCTCGGGCACGCTGAGTCCTCGTCCCCGGAACTCGTGCCCGGCCGCCGCCTCCATGAGGTCGCGGACCTCCTCGACGGACAGGCCCCGTAGCAGCACCCGCTCGTAGGCGTGCTCTCGGCGCAAATCGCCCAAGGCCTGCGAGAGGGGATGGCGGCGGTCTAGGTCGGTCTCCCGGTACGTCCCGAGGACCAGCAGCTTGCCGAGCCTGGGGGACCGCACCAGGTGCCTCATGAGGATGAGGGTCGGCCGGTCCGCCCAGTGGAGGTCATCGAGCACGAGCACCAGCGGGGCGTGCTCGGTGGCCGTCTCCAACACCGTCGTGACCGCCTCGAACAGCCGGTAGCGCTCGGTCTCCGGGTCGCTCGCCTCCTGTCGCGGCTGCCGCTTGTCCATGGCGGGCACGAGCCGGCTGATCTCCGGCCCTGCGCTGGCGATCGCGTCCCTGAGCACCTGCCCGGCCCCGCCATCGAGCACCTCTCCGAGGCACTCGGTGAAGGGCTGGAAGGGCACGCCGGAGTCCTCGTCTGCGCGTCCATAGAGCACCAGGCCACCAGCGGCGATGACTCCCGCGCAGAACTGCGAGCACAGTCTGGTCTTGCCGATGCCGGGCTCCCCGGCGACGAGCACGAGCCGGGTGCGGCCGGCGAGCGCCAGTGCCCACTCCGCCTGCAGTCGCTCGAGGTCGGGCGCCCGCCCGATGAACGCCGAGGCCGTCTGGGGAACCAGGGCAGCAGGCAAGGTCGGCGCCGCTTCCTCCAGCGCGTCTGGCGGCATCCGGGACTGGTCGTCATCGCGCCAGGCCACTTCCCACGCCCGGACCGGCTCCGCGAGGCCCTTCAGCGGGATGCTGCCCCGCGCCTCGAAGCGGAGCCCGCCGCGGCTCCCGGCCAGCCCCCGCACGAGGTCCGAGACCAGGACCTGACCCCCGGCAGCGGCGTCGCAGAGCCGAGCCGCGACGTTGACCGGCATCCCGTAGAAGTCGCCGTCCTCAAGGCTGACCTCGCCGGCGTTGAGGCCGATGCGCACGCTCAGGCCAGCCGGCTCGCCGGAGGTCACCGCCAGCTGGATGGCGACGGCGCACTGCACGGCGTCGATGGCGCTCGCGAAGGCTGCCATCACCCCGTCTCCTGTCCGCTTCACCTCGCGGCCGCCGGTCTGGGTGATGGTGTCGCTGAGAGCGCGGAAGTGCTCGCGCCGGAGCAGATCCACCGCGTCGTCGCCCAGGCGCTCATGCAAGCTCGTCGAGCCGACGAGGTCGGTGAACAGCAGCGTCACGGTGGAGCGGTCAGTCATCGGCATCCCCTGCGCTCTGGTGACATCACACTCTCGCAGGCGTCAGCTTAGGGAGCCGGACGGCATGCTCCACAGAGCGGCGACGTGGGACGCATCGGTGCCACAGCAGCCCCCCAGGGTCGTGATCGCAGGAACGGCTTGCAGCAGCTGCGCAGTCGTGCGGCAGAGCAGGTCCCGATCGCCCTTGTCGAGCACTTCCATCACGTCGAGCTCGGCATGGGTGAGCGTCGAGGCGTTGGGCCGGAACAAGCGCAGCCGCGACTGCCACTCGCCCCCGTCGAGGGCTGGCAAGACGTGCATCGGGTGGGCGCAGTTCACGCCGTACCAGTCCGGCGCTGCCTGCGCGTCCACGAGTTCGACGGCCTGAGCGAGCGGCGTTCCGTCGGGCAGCGTGCCATCGGTCTCCACGGTGAACGAGATGCCGATCGGTACCCCGAGCGACCGGGCGGCCCGCACGATCCCGATGGCTTCCGCAGACTCGCTGAGGGTCATGGCATGAGCCACGTCCACTCCGGCCTGGGCGAAGGAACGCAGTTGGTGCTGGTGGTAGTCCGCCGCCTCGTCGGCGCGATGCCCGGCGGCGACGTAGCCGTCCCCGCGCGGGCCGATGACCCCGGAGACCTGCACCCGGGCCACGTCGGAACGGCCTGCCACCCGGCGGATCAGGTCTACCGCTTGCTGGTTGACGTGATCGAGCGCCACCGGGTCGTAGCCAAGCCGGGCACCCCAGTCCCGGTTAGCTCGCCAGGTCGGCGTCTCGAGAACCAGGCCAGCACCGGCGGCGCGGGCGATCTCGGCGTAGTCGTCGTAGTAGCTCTCCAACACCGCCGTCCCGGCGGAGTCCTGCACGAGCGGAAAAGCCGCGAACTCGGGCAGCTCGATTCCTCGGAGGAACAGCAGGTCCGTCTCCAGGCCTCCGTCGGTGACCCATTCCAGCATGTGAACTCCCTATCAGACCGGGCTCATTGACCCCCATCTTGGCTCAGGGGCTCAGGCCAGTGAGCGTGACGTCGACGAGCCGATGGACGGCCGCGTCGGAATCGAGCGCCCCGGCGGCGGTAAGCGCGTGCATGCAGAACGTCGCACGGTTAGCAGCTCCCGTCATGGAGCAGGTCGGCGAGTTGCTGCCTCAGGTGTTCCTGCGCCTGAACGACGTGCTCGCCTTGGTGCAGCAGCGCCCCCAGGTCGTTGCCGTGCTGGCGGCGCGTCGCGCTCGCGTAGGCGATGAGCACCGCACGAAGCCGCTGATGCGGTGTCCCCGGCCGTGACGCTGCCTCCGCGGCATGAGCGGTCACTGGGGGCGGTAGACCTCGCCGCGATGGTCGATGCGCAGAACGACGACCTCGTGGAGGTGGTCGTTGATCCGGTACAGCACGCGATAGGTGCCGCGGCGTGCGGAGTGGATGCCAGCCAGGTCGTCGCGGAGGCGCGTGCCGACGCGGCGGGGGTGGTCCAGGAGCGCACCGGTGACCAACTCGATCACGGCTGCCGCTACTGCTTCGGGCAATCGTGACTGGACGGCCCGGACTGCCGGCGGGGTCAGGACCAGTTCGTAGGGTTCGGTCACGACCGGAGCGAACGCACCGCGTCCACACCGCGCACCACGTCACCGGACTTGTAGGCCGCGTCGGCCTCCCGGATATCCGCCAGAGCGGCCGGGTCGCTTAGCACCGCGAGGGTCTCCTCGAGCTCGGCCAGATCGTCAGGGCTGAGTATGACCGCGGCAGCTCGCCCGTTGCGGGTGACCGTCACACGCTCGTGCTGATGCTCGACACGATCGACAACCTCGCTGAAGTGATCCCGCACCGCGCGCAACGGCTCCACACTCATGCACACAATTGTGGCGCTCATGGAGGTTCTTGGCAAGGCCACGGTGACGCCGCCCGACCAGCGCTGCGCGGCATGAGCGGATGTCCCTGATGCAATGCGCACGTGCATGCACCCTGGCGGGTGCGTTCACCGGCGAGAGGGGTGGCCCGACGTAGACCCGCTCGGCATCGAGGGCGCGGACGGCGCGCCGGCAGCTTTGCTCGCTCACGAGGACCCGACGAAGCTCCTGAGCGGTCGCGGCTCTGTCACGCTGTCGTTGTGGTCCACCTTCCGGTCAGGCCTGTCTGGCTCGTCGCGACCTTCGAGCGTGCACGCCGGGCTCGCAGTAGGTGGCGGACGCGTCTACTTCGCGGGACTGGCACCCCTCGGCCTGATCGGCTCGGACGGCCAGACCGACCCGGCCCGGCGGGGTACGGCCGCCTGCAGTGGCGAGGCCGCGAACCACGATGTGGAGGTGCTGTGTTGTTCGACCGGCTGTTGGCTGGCGCTCGTGGCCTTCCGCAGACTCAGTCGTCGTAGAGCCGGTACTGCTCGTTGGCGTCTGTCATCCATTCCATGTCAGCAACCGACGTCTGAAGCGCCCCGTGATCGACAAGGGCCCGTCCGTAGGTCGGCAGGCCTTCGACGGACCCCCATAGTTCTGGTTCCCACATGTGCGACCGGATCATCGACTTGCCGCAGTGGAACATCGCTTCCTCGACGCGGATCAGCAGCGCCACGGCAGGCACCTTGTCGCGCACGGCCATTGACCGCAGCAGCAACTCGTCCTTGACGATCTGCGCTGTTCCGGACACCCGAACCACCTCGCGGCGCTTGGGGACGATGAACATCAGCCCGACGTGCGGGTTCTCCAGGACGTTCCGGAAGGTGTCGCCTCTGCGGTTGCCTGGTCGATCTGGAACGGCAAGTGTCTTGGGATCGAGGACGCGCACGAACCCGGCAGGGTCGCCCTTGGGGGATACGTCCATCGCCCCTGACGCCGACCCGCTCGAGAGCACGACGAACGGGCTGCGTTCGATCCAGGCTCTGCAGTGCTCGTCGATATGGTCGATGACCTTCTCGACCTGGTTCTCGAACTGCTCACCAAGGATCGACTCGACCTCGCCGATGGTCGTGACGAGCTGCTCGGGAACGTAGGCAGACGGCATTGCTGCTCCTGACGGATCTGGGCGGGAGAGTGGCGATGGGCCGGGCGGTGTCCGTGCTCAGCGACGCGCCTCGTACACCGCGTTGAACGGCGTCTCGGTCGCCCGCCGGAACGAGGTGAGGCCCGCCTGCTCGGCGACCCAGCGCGTCCGCGCCTCCCCGGCCTGCGCACCGAGGGCGAGACCTACCTCCTGGCTCTTGGACGCGGGCACGCACACGGTCGTCGAGACCGAGTAGAAGATCCGCCCGACCGGGTTGAGGTTGTCCTCGAGCCGGTCGCCTGCGTTGGGCTCGACGAGCAGCACGGTGCCGTCTGGTGCCAGTGTGCTGCGCACATGCGCGAGCGCGCCGACCGGGTCGCCCATGTCGTGGAGGCAGTCGAACAGGGTCACGAGGCCGTACCCCTCGCCGGGGTAGTCCTTGGCCCCGGCGAGCTCGAAGCGCACCCGGTCGGCCACGCCGGCGTCGGCGGCTGCCTTGCGCGCCGCGTCGACCGAGCCCTCGTGGGGGTCGGTCCCGACGAAGCTCGAGCGCGGATAGGCCTCGGCCATCAGGATCGTCGAGGAGCCGCGCCCGCAGCCGACGTCGGCCACGCGGATGCCGGCCTCCAGGGCCGGGACGACGCCGTCGAGGGCGGGCAGCCACGCGCTGACGAGGTTGCCGATGTAGCCCGGGCGGAAGAACCGGTCGGTGCCCTCGTAGAGGTCGTGGTGGTGCTCGCCCCAGCCGATGCCGCGACCTTCGCGGATGGCGTCCGCCGTCTTCTCGTAGTCCTTGATCGTCGACGCGGCGACCTGCAGCCCGCCGGGGGCGAAGAACGGGTTGTCCTCGCTCGTCAGGGCAAACGCCTGCTCCTCGGTGAGGTGGAAGGCACCGTCCGCGTAGACGGCGTAGCCGCTGGCGGCCTGCGCGCTCAGCCACTCGGTCAGGTAGCGCTCATCGCACCCGGTGCGCTCGGCGAGCTCAGCGGGCGTCACGGGCGCGCCGTCCGCCATCGCCTTGTAGAGCCCCAGGCGGTCGCCGACCAGGACGGTCGCGGCGTGCAGCACCGCGCCCAGGTCGCCGGCGAACGCGCCGATGAAGTCGTTCAGCTTGGCCTCGTCGATCGCCATGGTGGTCCTCTCGAATCCGTAGGTGCGAGGACCGTACGAAGGCCACCTAGCAGTTCCCTAGCGACGCGGTGCGGTGCACGATGTCGTCGTGGACGTTCTGCTGCTCGGGCCCTTCGCGGTGCGGGTGGACGGCCTGGAGGTGCCCGAACGGGCGTACGGCGGTCGGCTCACCCGCCGTCTGGTCCGCCTGCTGGCCTGTGCACCGGGGCGCACGGTCACCCGAGACGGCCTGATCGACGCGTTGTGGGGCGCCAACGCCCCCGCCGACCCGGACGCGAACCTCAACGTCCTGGTCAACCGGGCGCGCAAGGCCCTGCCCGGTGCCGTCGAGAAGGCAGGCAGCAGCTACAGACTGGGCCCGTCGGTGGCGATCGACGCCGAGCGCTTCGAGGAGCTGGTGACCGCGGGCGACGGCGAGGCGGCCCTGGAGCTGTGGCGCGGAGACCCCCTGCCCGACGACGCCTACGAAACGTGGGCGGAACCGGTGCGGGCGCGCCTTGTCCGGCTCCACCAGGACGCGCTGGAGCTCGCCGCCGTCGCCGCCCTGGCTGGTGGGTCGGTGCGGCACGCGGCGGACCTCGCCGCCCGCGCCGTAGCGTCGGCTCCGCTCCGGGAGGCGGCGCACCTGCTGCTCGTCCGGGCGCTGGCCGCCGGCGGCGACCAGGCCGCGGCGCTGGCTGCCTACGGGCGATTGCGCGCGGCGCTGGCCGAGGAGCTCGGCGTCGACCCCTCCCACGAAGCCGCCGCGGTGCACGATCGGCTGCTGCGCGGGAGCGTCGAGCCGGCAGTCGAGTCAGGGGCGGGTGCCTTTGTCGGCCGCGACCGCGAGCTCACCGCCCTGTGCCGGCTCGACCCGCTGGCCGTGGTCGCCGACCGGTCCGGCTCGGGGAAGTCGAGGCTGCTGGCCGAGTTCACCACGAGGCTCCGGGAGCCGTCCGTCTGCGCGCGCGCAGTGCTTGCCGAGCGCGAGGCCCCGTGGAGCCTCGCGCGCGCCTTACTGACCGGCGCCGACCTCGATGGTCTGCCGCAGCGCGCCCGGGCCGCTCTGACGGCGCTGGTCGAGGACGGCGAGCCCGTGGGCGTCGATCCGGAGAGCTGGCGCGCGCTGGTGCTGCACGGCGCCGCGGCCCTGCTCGCCGGTCACGTCGTGGTCGTCGACGACCTGCAGTGGGCCGACGCGAGCAGCCTCGACCTGCTGCGCCTCGTCATCGATCGTGGCTCTGCCCGGGCGGTCCTGTTCGCCTACCGGCCCGAGGAGGTACAGCTCACCTCGCCGGTGGCTGCCTTGCTCGCCGACACCGCGGAGCGGGCGAGCGCCGTCGCCATGGACCCGCTCGACGCGCGGGCCGTGCGCCGCCTGGTCCAGCCCGACGAGGTCGCCGACGTCCTGGCGGCCGAGACCGATGGCACACCGTTCGCCGTGCTCGCGGCCGTGCGCGCGCTCGGCGCCGTCGCCGAGGCGGACCGCTGGCTGGTGCGGGGCAACGATCTGGTGGCGCGCGCGCGCGCGGCAGCGCGAGCGGGACAGCGCCGGGCCGTCCTGGTGCGGGCCGAGCGGTCGTCGGCGGCGGGTAAGGAGCTGCTGAGCCTGCTCGCCCTGTTGGGCCGGCCCACACCGGCGTCACTGCTCGCCTCGGCCACGGGGTGGCCGGTGGCCGACGTGCTCTCCGCGCTAGTCGACCTCTCAGGGGCGGGCCTGGCGCGCGCTGGCCCGCAGGGCTTCGCTCCGGCCCACGACCTCGTGGCCGAAACGCTGCGGGACCAGCTCGACGCGGCCTCTCGAGCGCGCTTGCACGCGCTGCTGGCACCGGCGGTCACGCGGGCCGATGAACGCGCACGGCACCTGGCCGGCTCCGGTGACGTCTCGGCTGCCTGCACAGCCTTTGCGCACGCGGCCGACGAGCGGTTGCGCGCGTTCGCCCACGACGAGGCGGCGCGCCTGGCCGACGAGGGGCTGTCGCTCGGTCCCGAGGCCCCGGCGCGCCTGGCGCTGCTCGAGGTCCGGGCCGAGACGCACGTCCGTCGGGGCCAGCCCGCCCTGGCGCGTAAGGACCTGCGCGCCGCCGTCGTCCTCGCGCCCGCCGGCGTCTCGCGCTCCCGGCTGCTGGCCCGCCAGTCACGGCTCGCGTCCGGAGCGGACGACATGAAGCGCGCGTCCGCCCTGGCCGAACTGGCCCTGGCCGAGGCCGGGACCGACCCGGCAGCCCGCGCCGATGGACTCTGCGCGGCCGCGCTCGTCGACATGAACAGCGACCGCTCGTCTCGTGCGGAAGAGCGGTTCTCCGAGGCCCTCCACCTGTTCGAGAAGGTGGGGAACAGCCGCGGCGTGGCCGACGTCCTCGACGGCGTGGCGATGCGCCAGTTCATGGACGGCGACGTGACCGGTGGGATCGCCGCGTTCGAACGCGTCGCCGCGCTCTTCCTCGACGCCGGCGACCTGTTGCGCGCGGTGGTCCCGGGCTCGACCGGGGGCCATGCGCTGGTCTTCGCCGGCCGGGCGCAGGAGGGGCTGCACCGGACGGAGGAGGCCCTGGACCTGGCCCGTTCCTTAGGACACGCCGATGGCGAGGCCTTTGCCCTCTGGCACCGCAGCGAGGCCCTGACCGCAGTCGGACGGCTGGAGGACGCGCTCGACGATGCCAGCGCCGCGCGGCTCATCGCGGAACGCCTCGGGCACCGCGGCTGGACTGCGGCGGCAGCGCGCGCCCAGGGGATTGCGCTGCGGGCCGACGGCGACCTGGCGCGCGCGGAGGACGCCTTCCGCACCTCCCTAGTCCTGAGCGGCCAGGTACGGCTGCTCGCATCCTGGGCGCACGCCCAGCTCGCGATGGTCCTCACCGATCGCGGCGCGCTGGACGAAGCTGTCATCCAGGCCGCCGCCGCGCTCGCCGAGGGGCCGCCCCTTGCCCACTTCGAGGCACGGCTCGCGGCCTGCAGGCTCGCCGCCCGCGGTCACGCCCTCCCGGGGGCGCCGGACCTGACTGCGGCGTTCGCCAACGCCGCCAGGAAAGGTCATCACTCCTCCGTGTCGGAGCTGGCGCGCCTCTAGCCCAACGGTGCCCCAGAAGCGCCTGCGGCGGCTGAGGTGCTGGCACCCGCCCCGGTGCGCTCACGCCGGATGTGTCAGGTGCCTGAGGCCATGTAGGCCGCGAGGATGTAGTTCGGGTGCCGGTCGAGGTTCTTGCGCGCTCTGTCGTAGCGCATCGTCGTCCGAGGGTCGGCATGACGCGCGGCGATCTGCACGTCGCGCAGGTCAACGCCGGCGTCGAGCATGGTTGTCACGAACGTGTGCCGAAGCATGTGCGGGTGCATGCGGGGCAGCCGGACGCCGGCCGCTGCCGCAAGCTGCCTCAGGCGGCGGGTGGCGGCGTGGCGGTCCATGCGCGTTCCCCGCCGGTTCAACAGCAACGGGCCGCCCGGCCGATCTCCAGCGGCTCGGTCTACGGCGCGGCTGACCGCGGGCGGCAGTGGCACGAGGGCGACCTTGCCGCCTTTGCCGCGCACGCGGAGCACTCGGTGGCCGTGCTCCTCGCCGAGGTCTTCGATGTTGGCGCCGACGGTCTCGAAGATGCGGAGGCCGAGGAGCCCAAGCATGCACACGAGGGCGAAGTCGAACGTGTTGTCGGATTGGCGGCCGGCGCTGAGCATCGCCTCGAACTGCAGATGCGTGAGGCCCAGCGTCGGTGACTCCGGGGGGACCGTTGGCCGCCGGACGTACTCCGCCGGTGAGTGCTCCAAGACCCCGTCGATCACGCAGGTGCGATAGAAGCCTGTGACTACGGACAGGCGTCGGGACACGGTGGAGGGCTTGAAGTTGCGGACGTCCTGCAACCACCGCAGGTACAGCTCGAGGTCATTCCGCTGTGCCGCCAGCGGGGCGAGCAGCCGGTCTTGGCACCAGACGAAGAACACGCGTAGGTCGGACTCGGTGTGTGTCCGGGAGGTGCCGCGGTAGCGAGACAGGTGTGCGCCGGCCGCCCGCCGCAGTTCGAGCGGGCCGTCCTGGAGGGCACCAGATGACGCCACGTTGCCATCGTGCGCTTGCGGCAGCGTGTCGGCTAGCGGCCGTCCGAGTGAAATGCGGCATGAGCGGATGCTCGTGGCGCATGTCGACCAGGGCGTCAGACTGCTTGCGGGATCTGGCGCTCGGTCACGTGAATTCGTTCTCCTGTGGAGGGGCGGGCACAGTCGCGCCGCGGGCGA
>Ga0136633_1000872_pt1 | contig 22566 bp, 19 predicted proteins | sample AntDrymeUQ832206_2_FD_105494 | JGI IMG/M metagenome (GOLD analysis project Ga0136633, IMG submission 105494) | Polar desert sand microbial communities from Dry Valleys, Antarctica - metaG UQ83 (22.06) | ecosystem: Environmental > Terrestrial > Soil > Desert | place: Antarctica: Dry Valley...
CGTCCCCGCGCGCAGCGCCAGGAAGTCGTCGTCTTCGGGGCGGCGCTCCCACAACCCGGGCTCGCGCGCGTGGGCCCGGTGGACGAGCACCGCGGCGTCGGGAGCGAGCGCGCGCAGCGCCTCGGCCTCCTCGTCGCGGGCTTGGCGCAGCTCGGCGACGGCGTGCTCGACGTGCTCGCGGAACTCCCGTGCCTTCTCCTTGTTACGCCCGCGGCCGCCACGCTTCTCCTCCATGAACGACCCGACGGCCATGACCGGAGCCAGGAGCGAGAACATCAGGAACAAGACGTTCTTGAGGATCAGGAACATGGCGACGCCGAGGATCAGCGGCAGCAGCGCAGTGATCAGCGGGACACGCGGCGGCTGCGCGTCGTCGGGCGGTGACGGGATCCTGCGCGTGCCCGCGGGCAGGGAGCGGCGCACTCGCGGCGGGCGGTTGAACGGGACCGCACCGTCCCGGACGATGGTCGCGCCGTAGCGCTTCGCCGGGTCGATCGCCGGCTCGACCCGCAAGAGCGTGCGCCCGGCCCGCACCAGCTCGCCGTGGGCCAGGGGCCTGGGTGCCGTGACCGGGAGCCCGTCGACGAGCGTGCCGTTGGCCGAGCCGGCGTCCGAGACGGTCGCCGCCCCATCGCGCACGCTGATGGCGAGGTGACGGCGCGAGAGCGACGGGTCATCGACGGTGACCGGCGCCTCGCGCCCCACGACGTGTTCGCCGGGCGCGAGGACGATCCGGCGGCCCATGTCGGGGCCTCCGGCCACGACGAGCGCCACGCCGTCGGGCGTGGCCGGAGCCGGGAGCGGGAGCTGGAGATCGACCGCGTCGTCGAGCGCCACCACGTCACCCGAGCGCAGACCGGCCGCCACGACCGGCCGCCTGGAATCGATCGCCTCGGCGCTCCCGCCGCCGCGGGAGATCTTCGGCGAAGCCGCGTGGACCCCGACGTGGGCGGCCAGGGCCTCGAGCAATTCGCCCACGGTGCACGACGAATCGACTTCCACGGCGACCTCGCGCCGCTCGCCGGCCGCCTGCACGACCAGCCACAGCTCGACGCGGCTGGATGTCCTGGTGCTGACCTGGTCCAACATGCGCCGCAAAGCTAGACCACATCGCTACGTTTCCTCATGCAGATGGAGTTCGTCCGACGCCCCAAGACCTTTGCCGCGCTGATCCTGGCTCTCGCCATCGGTTTCTCCGCGGCGTTCGCCGGCTCGGCCGCGTTCGGCGGCTCCGAGGGAGACCTCCCCGTGGTCGACTCCAGCCGCGACGTGCGCATCGCCGAGGTCCCGGGAACGGCCGGGCTGCCGTCGCTCAGCGCGCCCGCGGTCAAGCCGAAGGCCGCGAAGCCCAAGGCCAAGAAGAACAAGCGCAAGGCCGCGAAGAGGAAGGTCCCGACCACCACCGTCAAGCCGCCGGTGATCACCAAGCCGCCCGTGGTCACCCGCCCCCCCGTCTATCAGCCGCCGGTCAGCAAGCCCAGGCCCCGTGCCACCGCGGCTCCCGTGGACGAGTTCGAGGAGTTCTGAGGACCCCGAGAGTCATCGCCGGGCTCGCGCTCTGCGTGGTCGCCGGCGTGCTCGTCACGGTCCTGGCGTTCTCCGCCTTCGGCGGCGGCGGCGACGGCGGAGAACTCGACCGGGTGGACGCCGCCGGATCCGCGGGAATCCCCGGGGTGGAGGGCGATCCTGTCCTGCCGGACCTCACGGCTACGCCGGCGCGGACGCCGTCACGGACTCCGACCGCCACCAGCACCGCGGCGCAGACCGCCACGAGCACCCCACCGGTGCGCACCCCCGTGCGGACACCCGTGCGGACACCCGTCCGCACGCCCACCCGCACCGCAACCCCGACCGAGTTCGAGGAGTTCTGATGCGTATGACTCGACTTCCGGCCATCGTCGCCCTGCTCGTCGTCTCGCTCGCCGTCCCCGCGCTGGCCCAGCAGGCCGGGACTCCGGTCGAGCAGGCCGGGACCTACGACGTCTACGACGCCCAGACCTTCAACTCGCTCGACGCCGGGGGCCAAGAGATCAAGCCGATCTCCGCCGCGCAGTTCGAGAAGACCTTGACCTACAACAGCGAGCTCTACACCACGAACCCGCTCGACCGCAACGTCGGCACGGGCAGTCGCGAGATGACGATGTGCCTCAAGCCCAACGCGATGAAGGTCGTGGGCAGCCGTACCGCATGGGCGCGCTTCGCGCCCGGATCGGCGGGCACGCTCCACGCCGAGGTCGCCACGAGCTTCAACGTGATGCTGCGCATCTGGAAGGGCCCTTACAAGCCGGCGGGCCAGGTGCCGCGCTCGAGCCTGGCCGACGTCTACTGCGAGGACCGGCGCACGATTTCCAATGAGTTCAGCGAGGTCTCCCCACACATCGAGGCCAACGAGGTCGTCCTGCTCCAGACGCTCACCGTCTGCGGCGAGGTGGCGGCGAGCGCGACGTGGGAGCAGGCGTGCCCGAGCGGCGACGACACCAAGCCGGGCGGTTCGAACCAGCTGAAGATCCGCTTTGTGCCCGACAACGCCGACGGCGACGAGGTTCCCGACACCCAGGACAAGTGCCCGGAGCCCGGTGTCGCCCCCGACGGTTGCCCCAGGGCATCCGATCCGAGGCCGGACCCGATCGTGGCCCCGGTCATTCCCGCCGCACAGGGCCGCCTCGGTGGCTCCTTCACCCGCTTGGGCACGACCCGGACGAAGATCGGCAAGCTCTTCGTCACCGGGGAGGTCGGCTCCAGGATCACCCTGCGCTGTCGCGGCGTGCGCTGCCGCACGTTCTCGGTCCGCGGCCGTGGGCTCAACCGCCAGATCTCGGTCCTGAGGCGGGTCCGCCGCGTCCTGCGCGCCCGCCAGCAGTACATCGCCACGATCAGCAAGCCCGGCCGGCTGACGACCAAGGTGACCGCGACGGCGAAGCGCCGGGGCGGGATCTCGCTCTCCTACTCCTGCCTGGACGCCGCGGGCAGAACCACCCGCTGCCCGTAGCCCCGGAAGGAGCCGGGACCCGAGGTCGGGGTCGATTCCGACCTCGCTGGTAGGATTTACCCGCGGATGATCTTCACCACGAAGGCCGAGTACGGCGTGCGGCTGCTGATCCAACTCGGCATGCACGCCAGCCCGCAGGCCCCGATCCCCGTCTCGCTGAAGGCGATCGCGGAAGCCGAGCAGCTGCCGCTCGCCTACCTCGAGCGCATCGCCGCGCTGCTCAAGAAGGCCGGGCTCGTCACCTCCACCCGCGGTGCCCACGGCGGCTATCTGCTGGCCACGCCCGCTGAAGAAATCACGATGGACCTCGTCGTGCTCGCGCTCGAGGGCGCGATCGCCCCGATGGAGTGCTTCGTCGAGCACCCAGAGGGGGAGGAGCACCGCGTCTGCTGCTCGCACCAGACCGACGGCCAAACCTGCGCGACGAAGCTGCTCTGGACCCGCGTGCAGATGGGCGTCATCCGCTCGCTGCAGCGCACCACACTCGCCGAGCTCGTGGCGTTCGCCCACCGGCCCGAATCCGCCGAAGTCCCCGCTCTGACCCAAGGAACCTGACACCACATGGCTGACCTCGAGATCCGCAACCTGCACGTCTCCGCCGGCGACAAGCAGATCCTGAAGGGCGTGGACCTCCACGTCCGCGACGGTGAGTTCCACGCGCTGATGGGGCCCAACGGCTCCGGCAAGTCGACGCTCGCGAACGCGATCATGGGCCACCCCGGCCTCGAGATCACCGAGGGCCAGGTCATCTTCGACGGCCAGGACGTGACGGAGGCCGACCCCGACGAGCGCGCGCACGCGGGCCTGTTCATGGCCTTCCAGTACCCGACGGCGATTCCGGGCGTGACGGTCGCCAAGTACCTGCGCACGGTCATGAACGCGCACCGTGCCTCGCGCGGCGAGGACGCGATCTCGCTCAAGGAGTTCCGCAAGACCGTCGAAGCCGCGATGATCCAGACGAGCGTGCCGAAGGAGTTCTCCTCGCGGTACCTCAACGACGGGTTCTCCGGCGGCGAGAAGAAGCGCATGGAGATGCTCCAGCTCGCGCTGCAGAAGCCGTCGCTCGCCGTGCTCGACGAAACCGATTCGGGCCTCGACATCGACGCGCTCAACGTCGTCGCCGAAGCGGTCAACACCGTCGCCTCGGAGACCGGCATGGGCGTCCTGATCATCACCCACTACCAGCGCATCCTGCACATGGTCAAGCCGCAGTTCGTGCACGTGATGTTCCAGGGCCGGATCGTCAAGCAGGGCGGTCCGGAGCTCGTCACCCAGCTCGAAGCCGAGGGCTACGGCTGGATCGCGGACGAGGTCGGCGCCGCCGCATAACCCGTGGCTCTTGCCACCCCCATCAGCACCGAGTTCCCGACGCTGGCCGCGCGCCCGGGCGTCGTCTATCTCGATTCGGCGGCGACGTCCCAGACCCCGCGGGCGGTGCTCGATGCGATGGGCCACTACTACGAGCACGCGCGCGCTTCGATCCACCGCGGCGTCTACCCGCTGGCGGTGGAGGCGACCGACCTCTACGAGGGCGCGCGCGCGAAGGTCGCCGCGTTCGCCGGCTCCACGGTCGGTGAGACGGTGTTCACCCGCAACGCGACCGAGGCGTTCAACCTCGTCGCCTACGCGTGGGGGCGGGCCAACGTGGGGGAGGGCGACCTCGTCCTGGTCACCGAGATGGAGCACCACTCCAACCTCGTTCCGTGGCAGATGCTCTGCGCCGAGAAGGGTGCCGCACTCGAGTACGTCGGTGTCGACGACGACGGCCGGCTGGACCTCGATGCGCTCGACGTGCTCTTGAAGCGCGAGCCGAAGCTGCTCGCCGTCACCCACGTCTCCAACGTGCTCGGCACGATCAACCCGGTCGCCGAGATCGTCGCGCGCGCCCACGCCCACGGGACCGTCGTCGTCGTCGACGGCTCGCAGGCCGGCCCGCACCTGCCGATCGACGTCGGCGCCATCGACGCCGACTTCTACGCCTGGACCGCCCACAAGGCCTACGGCCCGACCGGCATCGGCGTCCTGCACGGCCGCCGCTCGATCCTCGAGGCGATGCCGCCGTTCCTCGGCGGCGGCCACATGATCTCCAAGGTCGGCCGCCTGGAATCGACCTGGGCCGAGCCGCCCGCCAAGTTCGAGGCCGGCACGATGCCCGTCGCCGAGGCCGTCGGCTTCGGCGCCGCCGTCGAATTCCTCACCGAGGTCGGTATGGACAACGTCTGGGCGCACTCGGTCGAGCTGAGCACGCACGCGCTGGAGGTCCTCCCGTCCGTTCCCGGGATCGCGCTGCACGGACCGCTCGACCCCACCGCCCGCAGCCCGCTGATCTCCTTCACGCTCGAAGGCACCCACCCGCACGACGTCGCCGAGATCCTGGCCCGCGACGAGATCTGCATCCGCGCCGGCCACCACTGCGCACAGCCGCTGATGCGCCGCCTCGGCGCCCCGGCCACCTCGCGCGCGTCCTTCGCGCTGCACACCACGCGCGAGGAGATCGACGCGCTGGTCGACGGCCTGCACCGCGTGCGGTCCGTTTTCCGCCTCGGCTAGGAGGCTCCTAAAGCTCGTCGGCGAACGGCAGCAGCGTCGTCAGCAGCCGCCACACCGCGGAAGTCGTCGTTGGCATCAACGCGACGCTTTCATCGTCCTCTGCAACGACGAGCCAGATGCCCTGCTCGGTCGCGTCGAGCACCTCGACGCCGCGGACGCCGTCGTCACCCCAGCGTGCGGTGACGCGCCAGTGCCGGAGATCGTCGGCCGCGAGGGCCCGCAGCAGCTCGGCCTCCTCGCCAGGCGCATGCGCGTCGACGCCGGCGGCCAGGAAGTCCTGCAGGCCCTGCCGCGTCGTGCGCACCCCGAGCCTCGCGCCGTGGCGCGGGCCGAGTCCGAGCAGCGGTGGAAGGAGTGCCATGACCTCCTGCGGGTGCATTCCGGCCGCGTCACCCCCGATCGCCACCATCGCCGCCCCGGGAACGAGCCAGGCCTGCAGGCCGGGTTGGCCGGCAGGGTGGAGGATCTCGGCCTCGAGCGTCGCCAGCGGCTGCTCGCGCGCGTGTTCGAGGGAGGGTTCCTGCAGCCAGGGCGCCCGGGTGTCCTCCACGCTCAGCTCACGATCTCGATCGAGGCGACGATCGCCTCGCCGAGCTCGGCGATGGCCCCGTAGCCCGTCGCTTCGGCCGTGAAGGAAACGGTCCAGCGCCGGTGGGTCCCGAGCAGGTGCCACTGGTCGAGCGTGAGCGTGCTCGTCCCTGCGCGGTAGCAGCCGAGCAGCCGCACCGCGGTCAGCCCGCTCACCTCGTCCTCGCCGAGGTCCAGCAGCGCGAAATCCGTCAGCTGCGCCGACAGACGCGGCAGCTCGGCTTCGAGCAGCGCCTCGGCATCCAGTTCCACGGCGGGTCCGCTGATGACCGTCACGTTCTCCGTGAACGCGCCGGCCCGCCGCTCGGCCGGCAGCAGCGCGAGCAGGTCCGGTGAGGAGTCGAAGACCTCCCAGGAATCCGGGACGTCGATGGAGAGCCCCTGATGGGCGCTGACGTGCGAGCTAGTCATTGATCACCTGGTCTGCCGCCTCCTGGCCCCCGATCGAGCCGCCGATCCCGCCCACGATGCCGCCGATGCCCGCTCCGATCGGGCCGCCGATCATGAATCCGATGGCCGCGCCGCCCGCGGCCCCGGCCACGCCGCCGCCGGCCGTCGCCGCACCGGTGGCCCCGGCGCGGAGGTAGTACTCCTGGTTGGTCACCGTCGGGTCGAAGTAGTCGATCTCGGCCTGGCTCATGGTGCCGCTGATGGCGTCGAGCGCAGCCCCGGCGGGCATGAAGACGCGGCCCAATCCGCGGATGCCGTGGCCGAGCTTCCCGCCCGGCTTGACACCGAACAACGCCCAGCGCTGAGTCACCGGCCGGAACTGGTAGGTCTTGTTGCCGAACGCGGTCCTGCGATTGCGCATCTGCCAACGGGCGCGCACCGTGCTCAGGTCGACCCTCCGGCCCTTTTCGTGGCCGCTCCAGAGCTCGAGATAGCGGGTGAACTTCGGATCGTTGATGTCCACCCACTTGTTCTTGTAGCGCTTCGCGACGCCGCGCAGCTTGATCGCCTCCCAGCCGGGGGGCAGGGTGATGTAGCCGCCGAGCATCGCCATCGGGACCTGCATGGCCATCGCGTGCTGCTCGACCCAGGCAAGGAACGCCTCGTCGGAGTCGGGGATCGGCACCGACCTCGACTGCTCCTGCATCACGCACGAGAAGCGGATGTAGTCGTCGAGCTCGCCGGCGCCATCGAGGTTGTGGACCATCTGGCCGAGGTCGGCGCTGCGGCCTGCCTTCTCGAACAGCAACGCCGTCCACTGCAGTTCGCGCGCGGTCTTGCGGGCTTGATGGGCGAGCTGGCCGCCGACGTCGCGCGCGCCCGAGAGGATCGAGAGCACCTCGGCGTGCACGCGCGTCGGTCCCATCGCCGGTAGGGGCCCGTTGAGGCCGTTCGTCAGCTCCTCGAAGTCGCCCCCGAGGGCGTCGAAGCGCTTTCCGGCTCGGCGCAGATCGCCCGGTTCGCCAAAGACCCTTTCGGATGCGTCGGCCATCAGGCCCCCCACGGCGGGTCGAAGATCGGGTTGCCGCCTCCCGGGGAAGACCGCTCCGCCTCCGCTGCGGCCTGTGCCGCTGCGCGACGCCGCTCGGCGGCGATCTCCGCCTCGACCCGGGTGGCCTCCTGCTCGAGCAGCGCAGCTGCCGAGGCCAGCTTCTCCGCGATCGTCCCGGCGGCGGACTTGTAGAGCCGCGCGTCGGTCTTGTAGCGCTTGAGGTAGCGGCCCTGGCCGTCGATCTTGCCCACGGCGGAGACGGCCTGGTCGCCGACCGTCGTGAACGCGCCCGCCTTCACCCGCAGCGTCGCGGCGAAGAAGCGCATCGCCGCGGGATCACCTGAGGCCATGAGCAATCAACGGCTGGTGGTACGTGGATCTGTTGCGCGGGTCTGCGAGCGCATCGGGCCTCCCCGCTGATCCTACTCCGGCCTGCGAGGATCGCACGCCGCCGGGAGGGGGCGTGCGTCGCTCGACCGGACAACTGCGCGGTGCCGCGTCGATCCGAGCCTCCAATACCCTGAACCGCGTGGACGACCTCTACCGCGACCAGATCCTCGACCACTACAAGAACCCCCGCAACTGGGGCGAGATCCCGACCGCGGATCTCGAGGCCGAGGACAACAACCCGCTCTGCGGCGACGAGCTGAAGGTCCAGCTGATCGTCGGCGAGGACGGGAAGATCACCGACGTGGCGTTCTCCGGACACGGCTGCGCGATCTCCCAGTCCGCGGCCTCCATGGCCTCCGAGGAAGTCGTCGGCATGGACGTCGACGACCTCATCCGGCTCGACAAGGACTTCGTCCTGGACCTGCTCGGGATCGACATCTCGGCCACGCGGATGAAGTGCGCTCTGCTCTCGCTGAAGGTCCTGAAGTCCGCCGGGCTCGGCCACGCGGTGGCCTGGGAGCCGGACACGCCCGAAGCCGCCCGGTGAGCCGGTGAGCCGGTGAGCCGGTGAGCGTCCCCTCGCTCGACGGCCGCGTGTTCCGTGCCGTGGAGAACGCCGACGGCGAGGTCAGCGCGGGGGAGACGCTGTTCCACTACAGTCAGGACGCAGACCTGGTACACGCTCGATACGAGGGCGGGGGCATCCGGATGGGCTTCCTCGTCGGCACGCGCGACGGCGACGCGCTCGACTTCCGCTACGCCCACGTGAACGCTGGCGGCGAGACCGCAACGGGCCAATGCGCCACCCGCATCTCGGTCCTCGGCGACGGCCGCCTGCGCCTAGACGAGACGTGGGCCTGGGACTCCCGCGCGGGGTCGGGCACCAGCGTCGTCGAAGAGGTCTGACCAGCAGACCTGTTCAGGGCGCGTCGGGTGATCTACCGTAACTCCCATGCGTGCCCTCAAACTGACTTTGCTCATCGCCACGGTGGCCGTGGCCGCGATCGCTCCGCCGGCCCACGCCCGCGTCGAGCGCCAGGCCTTCCAGATCAACGGCCTCTACCCCGACCGCATCGGCGCCGTCCTCAGCTTCGTCCCGGTCGCCGGCATGCCGGAAGGCACCAAGGAGTTCCGCGTCCGCGCGGGCGGGATCACGTTCCTGGGGCGCTGGGCCAACTTCCTGGTCAGCCGCCACGACACCACCGAGATGCTCAAGTTCGCGCTGCGCGGGTCGCGCGGACGCTACGGCCAACTCGACGAGGTCTATTACACCGACCGGCCGCTCACGGCGACCGAGAAGAAGTCCTTCGTGGAGCGGATCGACCTGCTGCGAGACGCCGACGTGCTCGTCGTGACCGCAGGTCATCCCGCCTGCGCCGGACTCACGCGAGCGCAGGCACGCTCGGTCGCGCGCGGTGAGACGACGCGCTGGTCGCAGGTGACGCAGTCACCGGGGGGCGAGGCCGACACGATCGCCGTGCGCTTCGCCGGTCGGCGTGGTTACGAGGAGCCGCGCCTGGGCGCGACCAAGTACCCGTCCTCCGCGCGCGGGACGACCGACGGCGGGCTCCGAGAGGCCTTCGACGGCAACCGCGCGGTCGCTGGCGTGACCTCGTGGTCGCGGGTGCGCCGATTCACGAGCCGGGTCTGCACCGTCCCGCTGGACGGGATCGCGCCGACCGACGCATCCGTGCGAGCCCTCAGCTACCCCGAGTCCTATCCCATCCGCGCGGTCACGCTCCGCAAGCGTCAGTACATCGCGCTCAACCGCGTCCTGCGCACGCGCTACCTCGCGTTCCTGCAATCCGAGCGGGCCAAGCAGTTGTTCCGCGATCGCGGCGCGCTCGTCGTCGGGGACACGCCGGCCGACTGAGCCCGCGGCTACACTGATCGAACTCCGACCACCACGGTCGGATTAGTCAGACAAGCCGCCTTCTTGAGCCCCCTCATCGACATCTGCCCGGCCTCCGAACTCGCCCCCGGCGAGCACCGGATCGTCGAGTGGGAGGATCTCTCGATCGGCGTCGTCAACTGCGCCGGAACGCTGTACGCGATCGAGGATCGCTGCAGCCACGACGACGGCCTGCTGTTCGAGGGCGAGATCGACACCGAGAAGTGCACGATCGAATGCCCGCGCCACGGCTCGCTGTTCTCGATCGAGACCGGCAAGCCGCTGAACTTTCCTGCCTACGTCCCCGTGGACACCTTCGAGGTGCACGTGGAGGGCGACATGATCCGAGTGGAGGTCGATTGATCCCATGAGCACCCCCGAAGTCATCGCCGAGCAGGAGTCCCTCAAGGACATCAACGCCAACTACGAGGAGCGCTACGGGTTCCACGACTCGTCGGAGAACTACCTCTACAAGGCGCCGAAGGGCCTCACGCGCGACACGATCCTGCACCTTTCCGCGCACAAGAAAGAGCCGCAGTGGATGCTCGACTTCCGCCTCAAGGCCTACGAGCACTTCCTCAGCCGCCCGCAGCCGACGTGGGGCTCGCCCATGCTGGCCGACGTCGACTACGACAACATCCACTACTTCGTGCGCGCCTCCGAGAAGGCCAGCCGCACATGGGACGACGTCCCGGAGGACATCAAGAACACGTTCGACCGCCTCGGCATCCCGGAGGCCGAGCGCAAGTTCCTCGCCGGCGTCGGGGCTCAATACGAGTCTGAAGTCGTGTACCACCAGGTGCGCGAGGACCTCGAGGCCCAGGGCGTGATCTTCAAGGACATGGATTCGGGCCTGCGCGAGCACGAGGACCTCGTGCGCGAGTACTTCGCCACGATCATCCCGTCCAACGACAACAAGCTCGCCGCGCTCAACAGCGCCGTGTGGTCGGGCGGGTCGTTCGTCTACGTGCCGCCGGGCGTCAAGGTCGAGATGCCGCTGCAGGCCTACTTCCGCATCAACACCGAGAACATGGGCCAGTTCGAGCGCACGCTGATCATCGCCGACGAGGGCTCCTACGTGCACTACGTCGAGGGTTGCACGGCGCCGGTCTGGTCGTCGGACTCGCTGCACTCCGCGGTCGTCGAGCTGATCGCCAAGCCGGGCGCGCGGATCCGCTACACGACCGTCCAGAACTGGTCGCAGAACGTCTACAACCTCGTGACCAAGCGCGCGATCGCCGAGCGTGACGCGACCGTCGAGTGGGTCGACTGCAACCTGGGCTCCAAGCTCACGATGAAGTACCCGTCGGTCTACCTGATGGGCGAGCGCGCCCATGGGGAAGTGCTCTCGATCGCGTTCGCCGGCAAGGGCCAGCACCAGGACGCGGGCGCGAAGATCGTGCACGCGGCGCCGAACACGACGTCGAACATCTTCGCCAAGTCGATCTCCAAGGACGGAGGCCGCTCGTCCTATCGCGGCCTGCTCGAAGTCGCCAAGGGCGCCCACGGGTCGAAGTCCACGGTCGTCTGCGACGCTCTCCTGCTCGACGAGGACTCGCGCTCGGACACCTACCCGACGATTCGCATCGGCGAGGACGACGTCAACGTCGGCCACGAGGCGTCGGTCTCGAAGGTCGGCGAGGAGCAGCTGTTCTACCTGCAGTCGCACGGGATCCCCGAGGACGAGGCGTTCAAGATGATCGTCAACGGCTTCATCGAGCCCGTCGTCAAGGAGCTGCCGATGGAGTACGCCGTCGAGATGAACCGCCTGATCGAGTTGCAGATGGAGGGTTCCATTGGCTAGTCCGACGGATCTGCCGCGCTTCAAGGGCAAGCCGGGCTGGGAGTTCACCGAGATCCCGGGCTCGTTCTCGCTGGACGCCTTCACGCCCGTGGTGGGTGGGCCGTTCGAGTCGGTGCTGCCCGCCTACGTGCTGGCGCGCCCGGTCGACGTCGTCGAGCTCGTGCAGGTCGACGGAGCGACGGGAGAGGGTGTCGCGGTGGAGGACGGCCCGGTCGTCCTGCCGCTGGATGTCGCGCTGGAGCGTCACCCCGAGCTGGTCACCCCGCACCTCGGGAAGATCGTCGACGCCCACGAGGACCTCTTCACGGCGCTGAACTCCGGCTCGTGGAAGGGCGGCGCGTTCGTGTGGGTGCCGGCCGGCGTGAAGGTCGACGCCCCGCTGCTGCTCACCACCGTCTCCGCGCTCGATTCCAGCGCGCTGCACCGCCGCGTCCTGATCGTGCTCGAGGAGGGCGCCGAGGCCGAGGTCTGGGATCAGCTCGTCTCGGGCTCCGACGACGTCTCCACGCTGGTCACCTGGATGGTCGAGCTCGTGGTCGGCCAGAACGCGCGGCTGCGCTACGTCTCCGCCCAGGATCTCAACGAGAAGTCCTTCGTCTTCGGCACCCAGCAGGCCACCGTCGCGCGTGACGGAAAGCTTGACTGGGTCGCGCTGGGCTTCGGCGGCGGCACCGGCCGCATCCGCATGGTCACGACACTCAACGGCCCCGGCGGTGAGGCGAAGGTGACCGGCGCCTACGCGCCGCACGGCCGCCAGCACGTCGACTACGACACCTACCAGGAGCATGCCGCTCCGCACTGCCTGTCGGACCTCGCGTTCCGCGGCGTGCTGTCCGGCCGGTCGTCGGCCGTCTGGCGCGGGATGATCAAGGTCCACGTGGGCGCGCAGGAGACCGACGGCTTCCAAGAGTGCCGCAACCTCCTGCTGACCAAGAAGGCCCACGCCGACGCGATCCCGGGCCTCGAGATCCTCGCCAACGACGTCCGCTGCACCCACGCCGCGGCGATCGCCCAGATCGATCCCGACCAGGTCTTCTACCTCCGTTCGCGCGGCCTTTCCGCCGATGCCTCCAAACGGCTGGTGGTCGAGGGGTTCCTCAGCGCGCTGGTGGAGCGCTTCGTGCCGGATTCGCCGCTGCGCGAGGCTGCCGCGGCCGCGCTCGAGGCGCGGCTCGAGCGCGTGCTGGCCTGACCCCGGCGGGACCGCGCGATGACGACCGCTCGCGGTCGGTCGCGGGCCTGCCGCGTGATTGACGACGCGGCAACGTAGCGCGGGGCTCCAGACGACTCCCGGTGCGCGCGCGACACGCGGTCTAGCCTGGCTGAGCTGATGCTTCGCCGTCTCACGATCCCGCTCGTCCTCGCGCTGCTCGCGCTCGCGCCGGCGGCCAACGCCGCAGCGCCCTCGCCGACGCTGTTCCCCTCCGACAGCCTGACCGTCGCCGACGCCTCCCAGCTGACCGGCAAGCGCGTGAACCTCCCGCTGCCCGACTGCGGCGCGCGGCCCTCGGATTGCGAGGACGTGCGGCTGCTCAACCAGCTCGACGGCTTCGACCTCGACCCGCGCATCGCCGTCGGCTTCGGCGTCGACATCGACGTCAAGAAGGTCACCAAGGACACGCTGTATCTGCAGAAGGGCGACCAGCGCATCGGCCTCAACCGCCTCGTCTGGAGCCCCGCGCGACGGACGCTCTACGGGCAGCCGGTGAGCTTCCTCGAGGAGCAGTCGACCTACCGGCTCGTCGTCACCGCCGCCATTAACGGCACGGCCGCGAGCACCACCTTCACCACGATGTCCGCCACCGACCCGCTGCAGCGGATGCGCCGCCAGCTCGACGACGGCAGCGCCTACGACGCCGCCGGCATCGCCCTCGTGGCGCGCGGCATCGCCTTCGACGCGACGTTCCCCGCGGCGACCGTGCTCGACATGGTGCGCAACAACGACGTCGGCGCCGGCAAGACGGCCGAGGAGCGGATCGTCAACACCGCGCTCGACAACGCCGGGACCTATGCGTTCGGCTTCCTCAGGGCGCCGAGCTGGCTCGACGCCGACCGCACGATCCCGCAGGTCGCGACGAAGTCCACCGCCCGCGTGCGCGGGTCCGAGACGCTCGGCGTCGCACTCATCCTCCCGGCCGGGACACCGCCGGAGGGCGGCTGGCCCGTCGCCATCCACGGCCCGGGCGTCACGCGCTCGAAGTACGACGTCTTCCTCGCCGCGGACTTCAACGCGCGCAAGGGCTTCGCGACGATCGCCATCGATCCCGTCGGCCACTCCTACGGACCGAAGGGCGTGCTCGACGTGACCACGGCCACGGGGACCAAGCCGGTGCCGATGCACGGCCGCGCGCTGGCCGACGTCGAGGGCGACGGCAAGCTCGACGACGAGGAGCTCCAGGCTCCACCACCGCCGCATCCCAAGAGCTCGCTCGGCTTCCGTGACGGCCTGCGCCAGACCGCGCTCGACAACATGGCGCTCGTGCGCGCGATCCAGCGCGGCGTCGACGTCGACGCCGACGGCGTCAGCGACCTCTCCAAGAGCCAGATCGTCTACTACGCGGTCTCCCTCGGCGGGATCTACGGGACGATGTTCATGGCCGCCGAGCCGCGCGTGCCGGTCGGCGCGTCGAGCGTCCCCGGCGGCCCGATCCTCGAGATCGCCCGCCTCGCGCCCGGCTTCCGCGCGCGCGTGGCCGCCGTGTTGAAGAACCGCAAGCCGGGCCTGCTCAACGGCGGCCGCGACGGCTTCACGGAGTCCGCGCCGCTCTACGTCGATCCCCCGGTGACCGCACCCGCTCGCGGGGCACTGGCGATCCAGGACGTCGGCGCCGGGTCGAACTGGCTGAACCGCCCCGGCAGCCCGGAGACGTTCGCGCCGCTGCTGCGGCTGCGCCCAGCGTCCGACGTCCCCGTCAAGCGCGTCATCTACCAGTTCGCGTTCGGCGACAAGACCGTGCCGAACCCGACCAGCGCCACCCTCGTTCGCGCCGGCGGACTGCAGGACGTGACCTCCTACTACCGCAACGACCGCACGCCGACGGCGTCCCAGAACCCGCACGGCTACCTGCTCGACCCGCGATCCACCGGCCGTCAGCCCGCCCAGCAGATGTTCTCGGACTTCTACACCTCCGACGGGATGACGATCCGCGACCCGGACGCCGGCGGCAACATCTTCGAGGTCCCGCTCGCCGACTTCGCCGTGCTCGAGCGCCTGAACTATCCGCTGGCGCCGGCCCAGGGCGAGCCGCCGGCGGAGACCGCGACCGACGTGGCGACGCCGCCGGTCGTGAAGCTGCGCGTCTCCGTCACGCCGCGGCGCCTGCGGGCCGGCCGGCGGGCGCGCTTGAGCGTGCGTGTGACCTCCGGCGGGAAGTCGCTGGCAGGCGCGCGCGTGGCGATCGGGCGCGTGCGGGCGAAGACGAGCGCCAGGGGACGCGCGACGCTGCGGGTGCGCCCGCGTCGCGCGGGGATCGTGAAGCTGGTCGTGCGGTCGGGCACGCGCCGCGCGACCGTGCGGTTGCGCGTGCGCCGCTGAGCGGCGCGCCGCCGGCCGCTGCCCAGCCACCACGCTGATCGTGGTCGCCGTGTCCTTCTGACGCAAAGACGTTCCCGCGGGAACGTTTGCGCCCGCAAATACGACCCGACCCATACACGGACGGGACGAAATGTGCGCTCTTTGCGCACATTTTGTGGTGCATCGGATTGAGGAGGGGGGCGAAGCTTCCGACCTTGAGAGCTAGGAGAGGGTGAGAGCTGCGGCGCGGGTGCCGTGGCGGATCGCCTTCAGGCCTTCACGGATGAAGGCTCGGACAGGGGAGTCCAGGAAGTGACTCGGAGAACTTCGCGACCCGGAGGCGGTCGCGCGAACAACCACGACCGCGCGCTCGCGGTCATCCACGACAGCGCATCGGCGATGCTCCGCCATGCGCGCGATTTCAGCATCTGTGCAGCGGACGCTGAAGACGCGTACCAACGCTCGCTGGAGATCCTGCTCGTGCACGTCGACCGGCTCGACGACGCCACGGTCACGGGTTGGCTCAGGACCGTTGTCCGGAACGAAGCCCTCGCCATCCGCAAGGCCCGCCAGCGCCTCCTCGCCGGCGAGGAGATCGACTTCGATGGCTACGAGGCCGAGCTCGACGGCCCCGACGAGCGCCTGCTGCGATTCGACCGCGTGACCCGTGCCGCCGAGGCCCTCCGCAGCTGCAAGCACGACGAGGTCACCGCACTGATGCTGGCGGCCGAGGGGAACACCTACGACCAGATCGCGGAGCTTCTCGGCTGGACCCGGACCAAGGTCAACCGGGCATTGACCGAGGGACGGGCCCGCTTCCGTAAGGCCTACGTCGCCATCGAATCCGGACAGGAGTGCGAGCGCTGGGCCGAGGTCCTGTCGGCGATCGTCGACGGCGAGGCGTCCGCGAAGGACCTGGAACTCGCCCGCCCGCACCTGCGCAATTGCCCGGCCTGTCGCGCGGTGCTCCGAGAGCTGACCGATTCGCGGACGGCCATCCGCGTGGTGCTCCCCGCCGGGATTCTGGCGGCCCCCGGTTCGGCCGATCACGGCGCCACGGTCCTCACCCGTCTCTACGAGCTGCTCGTCGGCGGCCTGCAGGACACGGCGCTCAAGGTTCAGGCCGCGGTCGACGCGATCGGGACCGGCAAGGCCGCCGCGGTCGCCGCCTCCGCCGCAGCGATCGCCGGGGGTGGCATCGCAGCCGAGCGCGTGCTCGAGCCCGCTCGGAGCGCGCCCGTGACAGCCGCGGCCGCGCCCACGGCTTCGCCAGAGGCGACGCCGACGGCGACGCCCGCCGAGGAGCCGGCACACGCGGCGACGCCGGCGCCGCTCGCCGCGGCCCCGGCGGCGACGGCCTTCGCGACGCCCGCTCCGCGCAAGTCGAAGCCGCGGCCCAAGTCCTCCGAGGCCTCCGAGGAGTTCTTCGGCACTCCCGCCTCGCCGTCCAGGCCCGCGGCGACCGCACCGTCCAGCACGACGCCGGAGCCGAAGTCCAGCAGCTCCGGCGAGAGCGAGTTCTTCAACCCATGACCCAAACAAGGAGCAGCATCCACATGTCCAGCCCGTCGCTCGGAAGGGCCCTCAAGGCGATCGCCGCACTCTGCCTCGCGCTCGCCTTCACCACCGCACCGGCCCACGCCGGGTCCTACGAGGTCGGCGCCTGCTTCGGCTCCGAGAACGCATGGGTCCCGATGAACACCAACGCGCACATCACGGCGTACGCCGTGTGCCCGGCGGATCTTCAAGCCACCAACAACGCGAACACGGGCATCCTCGCCCGCAACGTCGGCGGCACCGGCTCGACACCGTTCATGACCTCCGCCTGGATGAACTTCGGCACGCCCGACGGAACCTACGTCTCTCGCATCCGCGGTCGGATCCATCTGGCCGGCGAGATCGGCGGTTGGGTGGACGGCCTCTTCGACCGTGATGGCAATCGCTGGGTCTACGGCGGGCCGGGCACCTATACCCCGTCTGGCTACGTCGCCTTCGACCTCGGCGGAATGCGCACCCGCAACCTTGCCGCGCTCAGCCGCTGCGAGCAGGCCTCCGGTTGCCCCCGCAACGACCAGTACGGCCTGATCTCGCTCGCCACGGTCACCGTGACCGTCTCCGACGAGGCCGCGCCGGGGATCGCGAACCCGCGGGCCGAGGTCTGGTCGACCGATGGCTGGCTCCGCGGCCGCGAGTACGGACTCTCCTTCGACGCGACCGACGCCGCCGGCATCAAGCGCCTGTATCCGGAGGTCAGGACCTCCTCCGGTGTCGAGCCCGGCGCGATCGCCAACCAGTCGTGCAATTACAGCCTGCCGGCGCCCTGCCCGAGCACGGCCGCCTGGTACGGCAACATCAACGCCGCCTCGGTGCCCGACGGGGTCCACGTCCTGCGTCTCGTCGCCGAGGACGCCGGCGGCAACTACGGCTTCATCGACAAGACGATCCGCGTCGACCACACGGACCCGCCCCAGCCCGCCGGGCTCACGGTCGGCGGCGGGTCCGCGTGGCGGACCTACGACAACCGCCTCGTCACCTTCAACCCGATCAACGAGAACGGTGCCCAGTCGGGCCTGACCCAGATCCACCGTGCCTGCCGCGCGGGCACCGCCGACTGCCGTGAATGGGAGTCCCGCTATTACGCCGGGAGCACGACCCACCAGCATCCGACCGGCCTGGCCTTCGCAGGCCCGGGGGAATATGAGCTCTCCATGCGCCTGCGCGACGACGCCGGTAACATCGGTCCGTCGAGCGACACGGTGACGATGCGCTTCGATGATCAGCGGCCGGGGCCGGCCGATCCGGCGAAGGCGAACGGGTGGCTGAACGCCGCGGAGGCGGCGGGGTATGACCAGTTTGTGAAGCTGGAGGATCTTCTCGCCGAGCCCATTTCAAAGATCGGCGGCTACTCGCTGACCACCGACGGTTCCGATCCCGACGAGACGATCGACTCGGCCGGCGACAGTCGCGGCGTGCTGTTCAGGATCAACAGCCTCAGCGAGGGCGTCACGACCATCAAGGCGCGCGCCGTCACGAATGCGGGCCTGGGGTCGCAGGTCGTGAAATCAACGGACGTCCGGGTCGACAAGTCGCCGCCCTCGGTGGCCGTGGAGGCCGCGCCCGCTCCCTCCCAATGGTCTCCGGAGGCCGTTACCGTGCCGCTTCGCGGCACCGACCAGGCTCATCTCTCCGGCATGACGCCGGCCCCGGCCGACCGCCCGGCGACCGAAGGCGCATACATCGAGTACCGGCTCAACGACGCCGAACCCGTTCGAATTCGCGGCGATGTCGCATCGGTTCAGGCCGGGAACGGGGAGCACGTGCTCACGTTCAAGGCCGTCGACGTGGCCGGCAACGAGAGCGAGATCAAGACGATCCGATTCAAGGTCGACTCGGTCGTGCCGGGCGTCGCGGCGCCCGCGCAGCACGACGGCTGGCTGTCCGCCGAAGAAGCCGACGCGTTCCGCCAGGACCTGCGCCTCGCCGACGAGTCGGCGCACGGCCCGTCGGGGATCGCCGGCTACAGCGTGACCACCGACGGCACCGAGCCCGACGGCTCGATCGACGTGACGGGTGAGGCCATGGCCTTCGCGGCGATTCCCGAGGGGATCACGACGATCAAGGCTCGTGCGGTGTCCGGCGCCGGCAAGGCCGGTCCGGCGGGTTCGGCCGAGGTGAAGGTCGATCGCAGCGCGCCTGAGGTCAGCCTGCCGCAAGGCTCGCCGGATCCTCAGACCTGGCAGCGCTCGACCGTCCATCTCGCCATCGGCGCGTCCGACCAGGCGAACCTGTCGGGCGTCGACGGTATCTACACCCGCGTCAACGGAGCACCGCCGGCACGGACCGCGGGTTCGTCGACGACGATCAGCGTCCCCGACGACGGGCGCCACACGATCACCTACAACGCTCGCGACGCCGCCGGCAACGAGTCGGCCGAGAAGACGGTGGCGTTCAGGATCGACGGCACCGTCCCGGAGACGGCGGCGTTCGAGGCACCGGACCTGGCGCAGCCGCTGCGGGTCACGGCCGCGGTCGCCGATCGCACCTCCGGCGTGGTCTCGGGCACGATCGAGATGCGTCGCGCCGCAGGCGGCGACTGGATCAAGCTCGCCGCGCGCCCGGGTGCCGAGTCCACCCGCCTGACTCCGGCGTCCGGCCGCCTGACGGCATGGATCCCGGACGCGAGCCTGCCCGAAGGGACGTACGAGTTCCGGATGCGGGTGCTTGACGGCGCCGGGAACGAGCGGATGTCCGACCGGGCGGTCGACGGCTCGAAGTTCGAGCGGACGGCGCCCTTCCGGCTCGGGTCTCAGATCACCGCGGGAATCGTCGCAGCGGCGGGCAAGAAGGTGAGGCTGCGCGCGTGCCGGTCAGGCCGCACCGTGGCCTTGCGGCGCAAGGCGAAGCTGTGCCGGCGTACCAACGTTCGCCGCAAGCGGCTCGCCAAGAAGGGCGAGATCCTCGTCACCGAGCACACGATCACCTTCGGGAAGACGGGGCTCGTTCGCGGTCGGCTCGTCGACGCGGCCGGACGGCCGGTCGCGAACACGCAGATCCGGGTCCGCTCGACCCTTCGTGCGACCGGGGCGGCGCCGTCCGATGCCGGCGCCGCCCGGACCGACGCCGACGGCCGGTTCACGTTCCGCGCGCCGCGAGGGCCGAGCCGCACGCTCCACCTGGAGTACGAGGGCGACCAGACCCGCGCCCCGATCGCCACGACCGTCGCGCTCAAGGTGCGCGCCCGGACGACGGTCAGGGCCGCTCGGAGGCTCCTGCGCAACGGTCAGAAGCTGAGGATCAGCGGCAAGCTCCTCGGCGGCGTCATCCCGGCGCGCGGAAAGGTCGTGGAGCTGCAGGCCATCGTCGGAACCCGCTGGCAGACCGTCGCGACGGTTCGTTCGAACGCGAACGGCGCGTGGACGTTCTCCTACCGCTTCCAGCGGACCCTCCGGCCCACGAGCTACCGGTTCCGGGCCAGGATGCGACGCGAAGCGGCCTATCCGTTCGAGCTCGGCCACTCGAAGGATCTGCTCGTTCGCGTCCGGCCCTGAGCGGCCGGAGGTTCACCAAGAGGCGACGGGCCCCGCACCGAATCGGGGCCCGTCGCTGTTCAAGGGTCTGCCCATGCGAGCCGAAGCACCGTCTACCGTGAGCTGTGTCGTGAAATGGCTCGGAGCATTGATCGTCGCAGGCTCGGTCCTCGCAGCGAGCGCGACGACGGGGGTCGCCGGGCCGGACATACGCGGCGCGATCGGCACCCCGGTCGAGGCGATCGTGTCCTTCGAAGGCGATCCGGTGGGCGACGTCGCACGGTCGGCTCGCTACCGCGGAGACCTCGGAGGCCGGCTTTCGGGCGCAGAACTCGAGCGCCTGCGTTCCGGCTCCGGTCGTGCGGTCGCAGCGCGGCGCGAGCGGGCGCGGGACTCGGCGCTCGGGGTCGCTCGGCGGACGGCCCTGCGAGCGCCGGCGGCCGACCGGACGCTGCAGCGACTCGTACACGAGGCGGGCGCGCAGATCTTGGAGGTCGATCCGATCGCGAATTCGCTCCGGGTGCGGGGACTGCCGTCTGCGCTCGCCGGGGTGGCCCGGCTCCGGATGGTCAGGAGCGTCGAGCCGGCGGTCATCGCGAATCCGCTGGGCCTGGGGGACTCGAGCGCCGCCGTCGGCGCTCCGGCGTTCTGGGGCGCGGGCTTCCTCGGCGGGCTCGGCTCAGCCGATGTGCCGAGCCCAGACGGGAAGGGGAGCGCGGATCTCGCGATCCTCAACGACGATCCCGAGCAGGCGCATCCGGCCTTCAACGGGATCGAGTTCCAGACCCCCCTCTACAGCCCCGGCGGCACGAGCACCCTCTGCGGTCAGGCGTCATTCGGCTGCGAGCACGGAACCGAGGTCACGTCTATGGCGGTGAGCCGTGGCGCGTCGGGCTGTGAGGACTGCCGGCCGCAGGACGCGATGGAGAAGGGGATCGCTCCGGGCCTCGACACGGTGCTCAACGCTTCACCGGATTTCTCGAGTCCGAGCGCTTGGGCATTGGGCTTCGACACCGAAGAAGGGTTTCCGGGAGACCGGATCCAGCCCGGCGCGCAAGATGCCGCGGAAGTCCTGAACAACTCGTCCGGAAGCCCTGCAGATGCCGATGACGACGCGGGCCTTCGAGCCGTCGATCGGGTCGTTTCACAGTTCGGGGTCGCTTACACACAGCCCTCGGGAAACGAGGGCCCGAGCCGGACCGTGAACAGCCCGTGTATCGCCTTCAACACCCTCTGCACCGGCGGCTACGTCATGAACAGCATCACCACCTCGTCCGATGACACGATGGCGCCCTTCTCCAGTCGCGGGCCCACCCCGAGCGGACGCAAGAAACCCGACCTGGTGGCGGTGGCCGATTCGGCGGTGGCCAATCAGCACTGGCTGACCGAATGCGCACCGCAGGGCGTCCAGGAGGACTGCCTGTGGTCGTCGAACACGGGGACGTCGTTCGCTGCCCCGCAGGTCGCCGGTGCTGCGGCGCTGCTCGCCGGGTCGGGGCTGTCGGACCCGCTGGCGCAGAAGGCGGTCCTGCTCTCCTCGACGCGCCTTGGTCGGGCGACGCCAGCCTCGGCCATGGGGACGCAGACCGGGTGGCAGCCCGATTGGGGTTGGGGGGCCCTGGATCTCGAGCAGGCGCTCCAGCAGCGGACGCACTTCTGGACCGGTGACGTCGAGGGCCGGCAGGCGCAGTTCTTCCGGTCGACGGTGCAGAACCCCGGTGAGCGGGCCACGCTGGTGTGGAACCGGCGCAACATAGGCTGCCTCGGGGCGGGCTGTGGCGACAACAACTCGCAGAACTTCGTCCTCTCGAATCTGGACCTGGTCGAACGCGACGAGGCCACCGGTGCGGTGCGCTCGAGCTCGGCCTCGGCGATCGACAACGTCGAGCAGGTGACGTCGCCGTCGGCGGGCGAGGTGGTCTACGTGGTCCGGGCGGCCTCGGAAGTCGACGGTCCGGATGCGGTCGACGCCGAGCCCTTCGCGATTGCCGCTCGCGGGCAGGTCTTCCCGCTCGAGGCACCACGGCCGGACATCTCCATCGAGCCGGCGCCGGCGGCGATCCGGCGCAACGTCGATCTGTCCCTCTCGACAACGATCGCCAATCCGTCCGGCGACCTGACGGCAGAGCAGGTCACGGCGACGCTCGAGCTGCCCCCCGGGGTCGAACTCGCTGCGGGCTCGTCCCCGGCGACGGTGGCGGTCGGGACGCTCGCCAAAGACGGCACGGCCGGCGACTCCGCGGCCGTTCAGTGGGTCGTCCGGGGTGCGACCGACGGCGTCAAGGACCTGCGTTTCCGGGTGACCGCCGAGCGATATGGCGAGACGCTGTCGCGCGTGTCGAGCAGGAGCGTCCGGATCGATGGGGCGGCGC
>Ga0136633_1000873_pt1 | contig 22561 bp, 12 predicted proteins | sample AntDrymeUQ832206_2_FD_105494 | JGI IMG/M metagenome (GOLD analysis project Ga0136633, IMG submission 105494) | Polar desert sand microbial communities from Dry Valleys, Antarctica - metaG UQ83 (22.06) | ecosystem: Environmental > Terrestrial > Soil > Desert | place: Antarctica: Dry Valley...
GCCGCACGATCATCGCCACCCAATTTCACCCAGGACAAGCCCGCACCCCCTCAACCGCCCAAATCACCCAGGTCCAACACGCCTGGGCCGCCGCCGGCCTCTGAACTGCGAAAGTCGAGTGACTATCGGTGTATTTGTAAATGTTGTGGGTGACGTGGCGTGAGAATGCTCAGGCGGCGACCTTCTCGTCTGTCATCTCGTCGTTGTCGTTGGTGTGCCAACGGCGCTCACCTTCGAATGGCTGGTGGCGACCGTCGCGTGCGTGCGCGTGCTGTTTGTGAGCGTGGACCGAGCCTGCCGGTGACGTTGTCGCGGGCGGCGATGGCGTAGTAGTAGGTGGTGTGGGCGCGCAGCTGGCCGATCGCGAGGGTGACCTTGGCGCCTACGGCGGTAACGGTGAAGCGGCATGCGCCCTTGCAGAGGGTCTGTGCGCGGCCGAAGTCACGCGCGTCGCGGATCGGGCGCAGTGACTGCTTGACCAGGTAGGCGCGTGCGGCGGGCGGCGTTGAGGCGTCGCTTCCGGGAGCGGCGAACGTCAGGGTGATCTTGGTCCTGGAGCTTGCTGCCGCCTTGAGCGCCGTCGCGCGCCCGGGGGTACGGGCGTGGCGCTTGAGGCAGAGCCCGACCGCGGCGCGCCTCAGACGTTTGGGCCGGCGGGCTGCGGCGGCGCGGCAGCGACGCAACGCTTGGGCGCGCTTGGCCTGCGCGGCGAGGGCCAAGGCCAGTCGGTTGACTGGGCGAGCGGGGCTGGTCACGTCCCCGCTGGGACTCGGGGCGCCGTCGGTGGCTGGTGGCGGGGCCGGGCCGGCGGCGCTTCCGCCACCGGCGGACGGCGCGATCGGGCCCGCGCCGCTATCGGGTGTCGCGGCCGGCGGGTCGCCGGCCGGCGGGATTACCTCAGAGCCGGGGCAGCGGGCGCCGTTGTCGCCGGGCTGCAGGTTGACCGGGCCCGCCGAGCCGGGCGGCTCGTTGTCGCCGATACTCTCCTGGTTGCAGTAGCCCAAGCGACCGAAGCTGCCGCGGCCCCAGCAGCGCACGCTCGTGTAGTCCAGGCGCGCGCAGGTGTGCTCGCGGCCGGCGCTGATCGCCGTCGCGGCGCGCCCGGCGCCCACGTCGACGGGGCCGACGGAGGCCGGGGTCTCGTTATCGCCGACCGGGTTCTGGTTGCCGAAGGCGTCCACATCGGGGTAGCCCAGGCGGCCGCTGCCGGCCAAACCCCAACAGCGCACCCCGCCGTCCTGGAGGACCGCGCACGTGTGGGCCTCACCGGCACTGATCGCCGCGGCCGCACCGCCGACGCTGACCGCGCCGACGGTGGCGGGGGTCTCGTCGTCGCCGATGTCCTCGGTGTTGGCGTACCCCAGCTGGCCGTTGACGGCCTCGCCCCAGCAGCGCACGCTGGCGTCGCCGAGCAGCACGCAGGTGTGCGCGCCCCCCGCGCTGATCGCCCGCGCCGTCGCCGGGAGCTCGACCGGCGCAATCCGATCCGGGGTCGTCGTAGGGCTGTCACCGAGCCACGTCCTGTTCCCGTAGCCCAGCTGGCCGCTGTTGTTGCGTCCCCAGCACTTGATCGTGCGGTCATCGAGCAGCACGCACGTGTGCTCACGGCCCGCGCTGATCGCCAAAGCTGTGCGTCCGGCGCCCAGCTTCACCGGGCCGACCGAGCCCGGGGTCTCGGTATCCCCGATGTTCCTCGTGTCGCCGTAGCCCAGGCGGCCGTCCATCGGGAAATCCCCGCCGCCGAAGCCCCAGCAGCGCACGCTGCCACCCACCAAGATCGCGCACGTGTGCGCCGCCCCGGCACTGATCGCCACCGCCGGGCCACCCAAGTCGACCGGGCCCGCCGCGCCCGGATCGGTCACGTTGTTGGTATTGGCGTAGCCGAGGCGGCCATCACCGCCGAAGCCCCAGCACCGCACGCTGGCGTCGTCGAGCACCGCGCACGTATGAAAATCACCCGTAGCGACCGCCCGGACCGTGCGCCCCGCCCCCACGCTCACCGGGCCGGCCGCAGCGGGCGTCTCGTCATCACCGACCGCAGACGTACTGGCGTACCCCAGCTGGCCCTGATCGCCGGCGCCCCAACACCGCGCATCGCCCGCGCCGAGCACCCCGCAACTATGAAACCCGCCCGCATCCAGCAACCCCGCCGCTACCGACCCGGGGGCGGAAGCCTGCTCGGCCCCCGCCCCACCCGCCAAGACACCCGACAACACGCACGCCGCCAGCACGCACACCGCGACCCGCCGCCGACAGCCAACACCTCGACCTACAGGGCGCCGGTCAGCAGCCGACACCATCAGCGCGTCAGGAATCGGGAGTCACCTGCTTCTCGGTCTGCGCGCCGGCGATCGGGCCCGCCTGCGAGCCCGTGTACTGAATCGACAGCTGCCCGCCCCTGCGCGCCGCCGCCGGCAGCCGCTCTGACAACCGCCAGCTACCACGCCGGATCGGCGCGCGGAAGTTGAGGAAACTCACGGTACCGCCCGCCTCATAGCCCAACCGGACGCGCACCACACCGCGCGCCAGGCTCGTGACCGTCCCGGAGACCTGCAACACCCCGCCGACGATCCGGGCCGTCCGCCTGACCAAGCGGGCCGGGCGGCTCGCCGCGCGCAACCGCACCGCGTCAGGCCGCACCCGGGCGTTACCCCCGTAGCGGACCTCCACGATCCCCGTTCTCAGCCGCGCCTGGGCCGTCGACAACCGACGCGACAGGCGCACCGTCCCGCGCACGATCGGCGCCGAGAAACTCACCGTGCGCCCAGCAGCCGCGAACCGGAAGCGGACGCTGCCCGTCGCCAGCGCCGTCGTACGCACCAACAACTGCAACCGACCAGCAGCAACCCGCGCGCGCTCGACCCGCAACTTCGCCGCCAACCGCGACACCCCGACCACCGGCGGCCTCGGCTGCGTCCCGGGGCCCGGCTGCGGACCAGGACCCGGCTGCGGACCAGGACCCGGCTGCGGACCAGGACCGGGCGGCGGGCCAGAGCCACCCGCAGGCAGGCCGCTCTCCGAACCACCGTCACCGGCAGGCGCGCTCACGCTGACCGTCGTCTCGCCGCTGCTCGGCGGATGAGAGCCATCACCCGCGTACCTCGCCGCAACCGTCTGGGCAGCCGACCCCGCCGGCGTGAAGGTCGCCCGGCACGACGCCTCCCCGCCACCCGACGGCGCCAGCGTGCACGAGCTCGCGCCAAACGAGCCCGCGCCACTCGACGAGAAACCCACCGATCCCGTCGGGGCACTCCTCGGCGAGCCGCCCTCGTCCTTGACCGTCACGGTGCACGTCGCCGCCCCGTCCGCCGTCACCGAGGTGGGCGCGCAGCTCACCGACGTCGACGTCGACTTCGTCCCCACAAAGCCGATGCCGACGGTATCCACCGTCGCGCACAAAGCCACCGAGCTGCAGGCCACCCCGGTCAGCGTGTTCGCGCCGACGATCGGCACGACGGTGAAGCTGTCTGGACGCGCCGGATCACCCTCCACCGCACGCCCCGCCGCGTCCACCGCGACACACATGCTCACCGACGGGCAAACCACCGACCGCAGGAAGTTGCCCTCATCGATGACGTTGGCCGTCGGCGTGCCGGGCGCCGTCGGGTTGAACGTGACCGCCTGCCCGGTGCGCCCCACGGCCGTGCACTGGCCCGCCGACGGGCACGCGATCGCGAACAGGCCGCCGGCAGAGTCGATGACGGCAGGGGCGCCCCCCACCGATGCGCGCGGGTCGAAGGTGACCACGCTACCGTTAGCGAGCGCGGTGCACTGACTCACCGACGGGCACGCGACGCGTAGGAACTGACTGTCGGCGCTGAGGACGGTGCGCTCCGGGGTACCCGGTGCGTTGGGATCGAAGGTGGCCTGGTTTCCCCTGTCGTCGACAACGGTGCACTGCGTCACCGACGGGCACGACAGCCCGCCGGCGTTGGCCGAATTGCTCGGGACGATGATCGGCTTCGGGGTCGGGGCGCCGGGCGCCGCCGGGTTGAACGTCAACGTCCGCCCGCCGCTGTCCAGGACGGTGCACTGGGTCGCCGAGGGACAGACCACCTTCCTCAGCGGGCGATCGTCGATGCGGGTAATCGTTCGGGTGGTCGGTGCGCTCGGATCGAACGTGATGACGTTCCCGCTGATGCTGGAGTCGGCCGCCTGGCTGAAGCCGATGGCGACGCACTGGCGAGCCGTCGGACAGGCCACGTCGCCCAGTTGGTTACCGGCGCCGATCGTGACGGTGGCCGAGCTCGGCAGGCTGACGGTGGCGGTCGGGTCGAACGTCACCGTTTGCCCGGCGCCGTTGACGGCCGTGCACTGGGTCGTCGAGGCGCAGTCCAAGCCTTCTCCGAGATCTCTGACGCCGATGCTCACCACGCCCGGGGTGCCAGGCCCGTTGGGGTTGAACGTGACCTGGCCCCCCCTGTCGTCGACCGCGGTGCACTGGCTCGTCGTGACGCACGCCACCTGGAGCAGCCGGCGCCCGGGGTCGACGGTGACCGGAGTCGGGGTGCCCGGGTTCTGGGGATTGAACGTCACCGCGTCGCCCCCGTCGTTGACGACGGTGCACTGGGTCACCGACGGGCACGCCACGTCCTGCACTCTTGCGGTGCTGACGACCACCCGTCCCGGGGTCCCGGGGTTGGCGGGGTCGAAGGTCACCGCGCGGCTGGCGTCGTCGACGGCGGTGCACTGGGTCACCGACGGACAGGCCACAGTGGCCAGTCCGTTCTGGTCGAAGAAGGAGACGCCCGGGCTGACGACGGCGCGGATCGGGTTGCCCGGTGCCCTCGGGTCGAACGTGACCACGCCTCCTTCGGAGTCGACGGCGGTGCACCGGGTCGTCGATGGGCACGCGATCGCGGTCAGCGCGATGTCGCTGCGGGGATTGATCGTGGTGAAGGTCAGGGTGCCCGCTGCGTTCGGGTTGAACGTCACCTGCTTGCCGCTGCCACCTTGGAGCTGGCCGATGGCGGTGCACTGGGTCGTCGACGGGCACGCCACCGCGCGCAGGGATCCGCCGGGGGCGATGGTCTTGCGGGTGGGGCTGCCCGGTGACGTCGGGTTGAACGTCACCTGCTGCCCGGAGTCGTCGACGGCGGTGCACTGGGTCGTCGACGGGCACGCCACGTCGCGCAGAGGCTTGCTGCTGCCCGTAGCGGTGAGGGCGATCGGGTCAGACCACGACAGGGTCCCGGCGTGCGCGGGCGTCGCAAACGCGGACGCGGACGCGATCCCCAGCGTGGCCACGGCCAGCCCCAGCCGGGCGGTCACAGCCCAGGGCGCTGCTTGTCCCGCGGGTGCTGCCGCCCCTCGTGCCACTGCCACTCTAATCCGACCCATGCGACCCACCTCTTCCGCTTCGATGCAGCCAAGCCGAAATGCGCGCACACCGGGCGCGTATCGGGAGGGCGAGAATAAGGAACCCCGGCGCGGACAGCATGAGCCGTTCGGCTTATTTTCAGACCAGCTCATTGCAGCCGACGAACCTTCCGCGGCGCGGCGACGCGCGGATGTTGTTAGTGTCGGCTGGCGCGTCCACAGCGGGCAGTCTCATTCTCTTGATCGACTGCACGAGCCCGGCGAGATGCCGCGCAGTCACGCTGCGCAGGCCCGGTGTGATGTCGCCGTTGCCGGAAGTATTCATGGCTTCTGATCTTTCAGTATTCATGGCTTCTGATCTTTCGATGTCCCGTAGAGCGGGCGCCCTTGCCGTGTAGTTCTGGACGCTGGTGAGCAGACGCGCGCGGGTTGGTGGTGTTGGTCCCGAAGGGCCGTCTGGCTCAGAGCCCGCGGAGCGAGCTAGGACGATTCACCCGCAAGCAACGATAGTGAGGCTAGGGAAGCAGCGCGCAAAGAACATGAGCCGATCGGCTCATCTTCAGCCGTGCGGTGTCAGGCAACGAACCTTCTTTCACGCGATCAGTCGTCGCCAGGCGGCTGCTGCGCAGGAAGCTGCGCGGCCAGCTCGCCGCGCCCGGCGACGCCGAGCTTGGCGTAGATGTGTGAGAGGTGGTTCTTGACCGTGGCCGGCGCGACGTGCAGGCGCTCGGCGATCGCGCGGTTCGCGAGGCCCTGGGCGGCGAACGCGGCGACCTGCTGCTCGGTGTCGGTCAGGCTCGACCAGCCACTGGCGGGGCGCGCTCGCTTGCCGCGGCCCTTGGAGGCCTGGGCGGCGGCCTCCTCGATCGACAATGCTGCCCCCTGGATGCAGGCGGCATCGAGCTCCTCGGGGGTGAGCGACCGCCCGATGAGCTCCACATCGGCCTCGTAGCGGGCCGACTCCCACGGGGTGCGGGCGTAGCCGCCGCGCTCGCGCTGAGTCTGGGCCGCTCCGAGGAGCCGGGCGGCGTGCTCGTAGCGCCCGGCGATCGCCGCCAGGCCACCGATTGCCTCCAGCGATGCCGCGATGCCTGGGCGCGCCCCGATCTTGCGCCGCAGGCTCAGGCCCTCGTCGTGCAGCGACGCCGCGCGCTTGGCATCGCCCGCGTCGCGCGCCAGATCGCCCAGGCCGTGCAGCGCCGCGGCGGCCGACCAGTCGTTCTGCGCCCCGCGTGCGAGCCCGAGCGCCTCCTCGAACAAACGTCGCGCCCGGTCGACCTCACCCTGGTCGACGGCCAGCTGGCCCATTGCCTGCAGCGCTCGGCAGTGCAGCGTGCCGCCGCCTACGCGGGCTGCCTCCTCGAAGCGGCGAGCGGCGGCAGCGTGGTCGCCTTCGGCATGCGCGACCGTGCCCAGGAGGACCAGCGGGCCGAAGAGCTCGGGGACCGTGCCTGCCGCGGCGATGGCGAAGAGCTCGTCGAGCAGCTCCCGCGCCCGCCCGTACTCGCCCCGGCCGACGGCGATCTCGGCCAGATAATCAAGCGCCCTCACGGTGCCGTAGCCCTCGCCCAGCTCGCGCAGAACGTCGACGGCCTCCTCCAAGAGCCGCTCGGCCGCACCGTAGTCGCCCTGGCGCAGGGCGACCTTGCCCAGCCCGATCAGCGCCACGCGCAGTCCCTGCTTCTCCTGCGCTCCGCGCGCGACGGCGAGTGCCTCCTCGAGCAGGGGACGGGCGGCGGGCAGGTCGTTGCGCGCGGCGTACGCGAAGCCGGCGACGAACGCCCCCAGCGAGAGGCACCACGAATCCCCGACCGCCCGTGCGCCCGCCGCGCTCTCCTCGAGCGCGTCGCGCCAGCTTGGATCTCCGAGCAGCAGCTTCGAGTCGCCGAGGAGCAGGAGCGCGCGCGCACGCCCCCGCAGGTCTCCGAGCTCGTCGAAGCACGAGAGGCTCTCCTCGAGCACGGGGATGGCGGCCTCGGCGTCTTCGGTCATCAGCGCCATGAACCCTGCGGCCCACAGCGCCTTGGCCTTGACGGCCGAGCGTTGCCCGTTGCCGGCGGCCAGGGCACGGTCGGCGAGCTCCCGGCCCTCGCTGAAGTGGCAGCGCACCCGCCAGAACACCGCCAAGGCGCCCGTCAGGCGAAGCGCCCACTCCGGTCGGTCGTGGACCAGCGACCAGTCGATCGCGCACCCGAAATTTCCGCGCTCTGCTTCGAGGCGCGCGAACCAGTGCTGCTGGACCGGGCCGGTCAGCTCGGGCTCGGCCTGTTCGACGAAGTCCAGGTAATAGCGAGCGTGAGCCGCCCCGGCGGCGAGCACCTCGCCGGCCTCTTCGAGCCGGTCGCCGGCGTAGGCGCGGATCGTCTCGAGCAAGTGATAGCGGCCCGTGCCGTTAGTGGTGTCGGCGACCACCAGCGACTTAGACACCAGCCCGGCGAGCGGCTCGACGAGCGCCACACCGTCGAGCTCCTCCGGGGCGCAGACCGCCCTGACGGCCTCCAGGGAGAACCCTCCGAGGAACACCGAGACGCGTCGCAACAGCAGGCGCTCCGGCGCCGAGAGCAGCTCGTGGCTCCAGTCGACCGCGGCCTGCATGGTGTGGTGGCGTGAGAGCTGGCCGCGGTTGCCCTTGACCAGCAGGCCGAAGCGGTCATCCAGGCGCTGCGAGATCTCCGCGGCGGTCAGCACCTGCATCCGCGCGGCCGCCAGCTCGATCGCCAGCGGGATCCCGTCCAGGCGCCGGTTGATCTCCGCCACCGCGCCCGCCACGTCCTCGGAGAGCACGAACGCCGGCTGCGCGGCGCCCGCGCGCTCGACGAACAGGCTCACCGCGTCGTAGGCCATCAGGCGCTCCGGCACGAGCGGCTCGCCGGGCGCGGGAACCGAGAGCGCCGGCACCTGGCACACCCGCTCGCCGGTGATCGACAGCGCCTCGCGACTCGTCGTCAGGATGCGCAGCTCAGGACAGCCGCGCAGCAGCGCGTCGACCAGCTCGACACAGGCGTCCAAGACGTGCTCGCAATTGTCCAGCACCACCAGCACGCGACGACTGGCGAGCCGGGCGATGATCGTGTCGGTCAAGCGCTCACCAGGGACCTCCTGCACCGACAACGCAGCCGCCAGGGCTCCCGGTACGAGCGCGCCCTCGTTCACGCGCGCGAGTTCGACCAACCACGCGCCGCCGGGATGCTCGGCGGCGAACCGGCGCGCCAGCTGGAGCCCGAGGCGGCTCTTGCCGATGCCGGGCGGTCCGGTCAGCGTGACCAGACGCGCGCCCTCCAGCAGCTCGGTCGCCTGGCCCATCTCCTCACGACGCCCGAGGAAGCTGCTGTAGCTCGCGGGCAAATTGCCGACCTGCGCCCTCGCCGAGCCCGCCGCCGGAGACCTCACCGATCGAGATGCCTCCGACGGTTCGTCAGCGCGCAGCGAGGAGCCGGAGCCAATGCCGGCCAAGGAGCTCTCCACAACGCGTCACCTCCCTCTGCGGGCAGCTCCCTTCACCGCCGCTGGATGAAAGAAACCCGACCCGATCAACCCTCCGAGGATACCGTCGAACAGCGGGCGCGACATAGTGTGCCGGCCACCTACCGGGGTTTCGCAATTGGTGGGCATGCAGAACCCGATGCGGGCCAGCATTGGTGACGGTTTCAGCGATTCGGGCGATGTCAGCTGTGTGCCCACGCGCGCGGTAGCCACCTCAGATCCTGCGTCATCGCCGGACCGTCGCGACGTCCCTGGCCGATGAGGGGCTCGCGCCGGACTGCCCCGGCCCGCTCGATCCTGCGCAGGTCCGGTTGGCGCGCACTGCCAGCCGCAGCGGGGGCCAGGGGCGACTACGTCGAACGCGTCGCTGGGGGACGCGACGAACTCTCACCGGCAGGACTGGCAGCGGTGGGCGATCTGGGCTGCGGGGCTCGACCAGCTCGCCGACAGTCGCGACCGCTAATCCGCCCACACCGCCACGCGACGCGCGCCGTCTCGGCCGCAACTCACTGCTTCGCGCCGGAACTCCCAAGGCCCCGTACGCGTCCCGCACGCGTTCCCTCCTCCTGCGGCCTTTCAGCCATGGCGCTGACGACGAGCGCCGCCGCGCACTGCGGCGCTTTTTCCCGAACAGACCAGATGCACTGCGTGACTGTCACAGCTGGTGTGACACTCCGTCGGCACCCGTGACGGGCGATCAAACCGGTCGCAAGGACCGCTTCGGCCGAGGCGAACTGCTCACCGAGGAGGGGGATCGAACGGGTGCCTCAGGGCCGCTCGAAACTTTCTCGTGGGAACGAGCCCGGGCCGATCAGTAGGGGGCTATGGGGCACAGCCGAAGCGATATCGCCCAACGACCGAGAGGTGATCGTCAACGCCGCTTCGGCGGCCGACGAAGGTCTTGCGGAGGTCGCGCGGGATGATGACTGCGGGCAGCATCTCAAGCGACTCCTCGGCGGCCTATGCGGAGTACCTCGACGCCAAGGCCACGGCCCCGGAGCGCGGCGATTACTACCTCGGCCGTGACGGCCTCCCGGCCGAGGCGCCGGGGCGTTGGCACGCTCCGGCCGCGGCGTTGGCCGCGCTGGGCGTCGATCCGGCGGCGCCGGTGGAGCGCGGGGCGTTGGAGGCGTTGATGGAGGGGCGCGCGCCGAGCTCGACGCGTGAGCAGCCGGTGTGGCTGCGTCGGGCGGGGGCCGATGGGACCCGCGCGGCGGGGCTGGACGTGACGTTCAGCGCGCCGAAGTCGGTGAGCATCGCCTGGGCGCTTTCGGCCGGCGAGCAGCGCGACGCGCTCGAGGCCGCTCATCGCGGCGCCGTCGCGGAGGCCTTGGAGTACCTGCAGGCGACGGTGCCGACCGTCGCCGTCTATCAGGGCTGCGGTCTGCCCGCGCGCGAGGTGCCCGCTGCGGGGCTGCTGGCGGCGGAGTTCGTGCACACGACCGCGCGAGGCGTCGAGAACGGCGTCCCTGATCCGCAGCTGCACTCTCACTGCGTGATCACCAGCGTGCTGCGCGCTGACGGCTCGGTCGCCGCGGTCCGCTCAAGGCCGGTCTTTCGGGCCGCGCGGGAGGTCGGGGCGTTCTACCGCGCCTGCTTGGCCCAGCGACTGGGCGAGCTGGGTTATGAGATCGAGCACTCCACCGGCAAGGACGGCCGCTACTTCGAACTCACCGGCGTGGGTGAGCAGGCGCGCGCGGCGTTCTCTAAGCGCAGCCAGGAGGTCGGGCGTGCCGCCGAGCGCTTCCGCGCGCAATACGGGCGCGCGCCGCAGCGCGGTGAGCTTCGCGCCCTCAAGCTCGCCAGCCGCCAGGCCAAGCAGCCTCGAACGCGCCCCGAGCTCACTCAGGCTTGGCGCGACACCGCCGCCCACGTCGAACTCGACCCCGAGCGCATCGCTGAACTCGAAAAACGCCGATCTGCCGACCGACCTGATCGGGAGCAGTGGCGGACGGACGTCGAGGACGGTCTGACACGGGCCCGCGCGACGTTCACCGAAGGCGAGCTCAGGGCCACCGCGCTTGAGCAGGCGCCCGGGCGCTTCGCGGCGAGCGCTGCGATCGGGCAGATCCGGGAACTGCGCGAGTCCGGCCAGGTGCTCAGCCTCCAGGGCGGCCTGTTGACGACCGCGCGCGTCCGCGCCCAAGAGCAGCGCGCCGTCGACGCCCTCGCACGGCTCGCCCAGACCGAGACCGTGCAGATCGAGCTGGGCGATCGGGCCGCGGGCGCTGCCGCCGTTCACGAGCGCCTCGGCGCACCACTCTCCCCAGAGCAGCTCGACGCGCTCAGTGTCCTGACGGGCCCTGAGCGTGCCGCCGTGCTGATCGGGCCGGCGGGTACCGGCAAGGGCGTGGTGATCGATGCCGTCGCTCGCGCGGAGACTCTCGCGGGGCGGCGCGTGATCGGTGTCGCGGTCGCCGGATCGACCGCCGAGCGCCTCGGACACGACAGCCCCGCCCTCCAGGACAAGAGCGTGAACGTCGACGCGCTCCTCGCCCGGGCGCAGAGCGGGCAGATGCCGGTCGACGCGAAGACCACGGTGATCTTCGACGAGGCCGGCATGGCCGACACCACTCGCCTCGAGCGCCTCACCGCAGCCGTAGAGCAGGCCGGCGGCAAGCTCGTGCTCGTCGGCGACGAGCGCCAACTGGCCTCCATCGGCCCCGGCGGACTGTTCGCGCGCACCAAGGAGCTCGCCCCGACCGCCGAACTGTCCGAAGTGCGCCGCACCCAAGATGAGGCCGAGCGGCGGGCGTGGCGTCAGCTACGGGCCGGGCAGCCTGACCTGGCGATGGGTCACTACCGAAGCCGCGGGCAACTGCACATCACAGACACCCGCGACGAAGCGCTCGAGGCCGCCGTGCGCCGCTACGACAAGCTCGCCCAAACCCACGGCCTCGAGAACGTCGCGCTGATGACCGACGGGCCCAACCTCGAAGTCGACCGCATGAACGCCCGCGCCCAACAACTACGCGCCCAACAAGGCCAACTCGGGCTCGACCAAGTCGAGCTCCACGATCTCCCCTACGGGCTACGCGCCGGCGACCGGATCACCTGGACCAAGCCCCAGGCCGTCCCCAGGCAGGCGCGCGTCGAGAACGGCACCCGCGGCAACATCATCGCCGTCGACACCGATGAGCGACGTGTCCTGGTCCGCCTCGACGGCACCGAGCGCGAGATCGACGTCGACGCCGATACGGGGGTGCTGCGCCTCGCCTACGCCCAACACCTCTACCGACAGCAAGGGGCCACCGTGCAGCGCGCGGTCTCGCTGACCGGCGGCTGGCAGACCACCCGGGAGGGAGCCTACGTCCAGGCCTCCCGCGCACGCAACGGCACCGACTGGCACATCTCCCGCGACGACCTCGGCATCGACGGAGACGACACCGACCGCATCGACCGCCTCGCCGCCGCCATGCGCACCCCCGGCACCCAAACCCCCTCGATCAACCACGCACTCGCCGACGAGGCCGGCTTCGATGTAGCCGACCTCAGCCCCCACGTCTACCGCAGCCGTGCCCCGTCGCGAACGCGCCACCGCGGCTCCGCGAAGTCACTGGAACCCGAGCTCGAGCTCGAGCGCTGACGACCGAACTCACGTCCGCGGGGATCCGCCGCGGGCGGCAGCCCGGTGTGACGCGACGTAGCGCTGTCGGCTCGGGGATCGTCGTGTGTCAGGTGCCAGACCGCCGCCGCGATCTCGAACAGCACCCGGCTCCTGAGGTCCTGCTCGCGCTTCTCGGCGTCGGCGTCGTAGGCGGCGAGCATACGCGGAACCTCCGCCAGCGCTGCCTACTCGGAGTAGCTGCTCTCGGGACCCGGCCCTTGCGCCTGATCCAGCCGGCGTTGCGGGTGCTGCGCCGCGCAAGTCCGGAACTGCCCGTTCGCGGCACACAGCAACGCCGGAGCGACGCCGCGAACGCCGGCTGCCAGGCGGTGTTCTGGGCTCCCGACGGGCGGGGTGCAAGTCTGCGCTGCGCTGCCGTTGTTGGTGGCGGCGGGGGAGCCGGCTGGCGCGGTGCTTCTGAGGCGGGGCATGGCGTCAGTGGTCGGCGGCGGCGGCGATGGTGCCGGCGCGGCTGACGGCGCTCGCGATGACGAGCTCGGTGAGCTTGGGGCCAAGGCCGTAGAGGGCGCAGACGAGGCGCTCGACGGCTTCGACGAGGAGCCGGCCGCGGGTCAGGCCATCGTCGATGGCCTGCTGTGCGTCGGCGCAGGCGACGTCGAGAACCGAGACGTCCTTCGGCACCAAGACGCTGGCTAGTCCGGCCGCGGCGGCGGTCGGCGGGAGCGCCTGAGCGACGACCTCAAGACGGGCACGCGGTCCGTCGACCGTTGCTGTCACCTTGCGCGCGTGTCGGAACGTCAGCCGATCGCCGTCGATCGCCGGGCGGCCGAGGGCGCCGTCGGAGGTGACCTCGAGCGTCAATGCAGGATCCAAGCGGACGGAAGCGGTCTCGGTGGCGGGCAGTGCCGCGGCCACGGCGGCACGATTGACCTCGACGCCGTGGGTGCGCCAGGGGCTCTTGACGACACGAACGAGTTCGGGCGCCACGGTGCGCAAGGGCAAGAGTGCGCGACGGTTCGCCGCGACGACCCGGACGAGCACCTCGATGGCTCGGAGCGCGTCGGCATCGCCCTCCGGGTTGCCGGCCCCGTTGGTGAGGACCGTGACCGCGGGCAGGAGCCCTTCGTCGGAACCTTCGAGAGCCGTCAGAAGCGCTGCGACCCCGCCCGAGGGCGTCCAGTCCGCCGGAATCGCCACGTGGCGGTAGGGCATCGTGTTCATCGGTCTCGGCTCGTAGTTGCGCCAGATGTCGCGAGGAATCTTGCCGCGCACCGAATACCAGAGGTCAAGCAGCTCGGAGTTGAGCAAGCCGCAGAGGTAGGCGACCGATAGATCGAGCTCCCGCGCTGTTGCGATCGTCGTCTTGATCGACGGCTGCCACGAGCCGTCTTCGTCGAGTGCGAACCGTCCTCGATCGGTGCGGTAGAGCGCGATGACCTTTGGCGCGAGCATCTCGTCACGGTCTCTCGGCCAGGCCGTCTCAAACCATCGTCGGCCGGCGTTCCGGACGAACTCAGCACGCGTTCTCAGCACGTCTCGCCAGGGTTCGAGAGCCTCGACGACCGCGGGGTCCACTGCATCGTCTCGACCGATCCAGACGATGTCCGTGTGGTCCTGGTCGTCGATCGCGCCGTAGAGCAGCGCGCGCGGCTCTGGGTTGCGGGCCAGCAGTGTCGGATGATCCTTCCACGGCGCCTCGCAGCTGATCTGCGGGGGTAGCTCGAGGATCGGCTCGCCTGTCCGATGTCCGGCAGCCGACAGCCGCGCCTTGATCTGGTCAGAGAGCCGCTTTTGGATGCGGGCGGTGTAGGCGTCAGCCCCACTCTGGATCCCTTGGAAAACGTGCCACCGTTGTTCAAGCAGCTCGACCGGGAACCGCTTGGCGTCGAGGCGGCCTTGGAGGTGAGCGACCACACGACTCGCGACGTCTCGTGTCGTGTGCTTGACCGGCCACGGCCGCGTCGAGCGCAAAGCCACTTGCGGCACATCGTGGACGAGCAGTCCGTTCTTGCGGCCGGTCGCGCCGTTGGCGCGGCGGCCCATCTCCTTGAGCAGCGCCCGACGCCCGGGTACGTGCGAGCCGTCGGCACCCGAGAGCGCGGAAGCCGTCTCCGCCTCGCTCTCGAGCACCACGACGCGGAGCTTGTGTGTCAGCGCCGGCTCCGCGCGCGTGGCGATGAGGATCGCGGACTCGACGGTCGGCGGTGCGGCGCCCGCTCGCGTGTCGCGCTCCTCCCGCTCGGTCGCGAAGACGCGCATGCTGCCGAAGAGGAAGAGCTCGTCGAGGCGGAGCTTGCCAGCGAGCTGCTCTCGCAGCCACTCGGCGTTGCCAGCGTTCATCCAGCCGGCCGGCGTGATGACCGCGAGCCGGCCGTCGGGCGCGAGCTTTTCGGCCGCCATCAACAGGAAGTAGTAGAGGTAGTCGCTCTTGCCGCGGTAGTCATCCTTCCATCCCGGGAGGGCACGCAGGCTGTCGAAGAGGACCTTGTTGCCGGCCTCGGCGACATACGGCGGATTGCCGACGACGAAGTCGAAGGTGCCGTCCTGGCGGATCTCGTCGAATCGCCCCTGCTTCTCCTGGTCGAGGGCGACGATGCCATAGCGCTCATCGGCACTGAGGACCGCGGCGTCGGCGCGGAGCGCGGGGTCGACGGCAAAGCTTCTGTCCCGGCCGGCTCGGGCGCCGAGGGCGTCGGTGTGCACCACGCCGAGGGTGAAGTTCGGCAGCGGCTGGCCGACCGCGCGCATGCGGCCGAGCAGCCGGGAGACCTGCAGGAGCAGGTTGACCTCGGTGAGGAAATACGGGAAGGGGCTGATCTCGCAGCCGTGGAAGCAGCGGACGATCGCCTTGAGGCCGTCGCGAAGGTCATCCGGATTGTCGTGACCGAGCCCGGCCTCGTCGACCACACGCCGTGCGGCCTCGACGAGAAACCCACCCGATCCGGTCGAGAAGTCGAAGATGGAGCGCGCGATCCGCTCGTTGCCCTCGATGCGAAACGGCCCGTCGTCGCCCTGGTAGCCGACACGGTCGAGCATGAACGAGACGACCGACCGCGGCGTGTAGAACTGGCCGAGGCGGTCGCGGTCGATGTCGTCGACGTAGGACTCGTAGAGACCGCCGAGGACATCGGCTCCCAGGCGACCGAGCGGTACGGGCACGAGCGCGTACAGCACCTCGGCGAGGGCCTCGTCGCGGGGCCGGTACCAGTCGTAGTTGTTGTCGGCCCCGAAGAGCCAGGGGTAGCGTTCCCGCCCGCGGAGGTAGGCCTCATCGAGGACGCGGCGCAGGCTCTTCTCGAGGCGGTCGTAGGCGAGTCCGAAGCCACCGTCGTAGAGACGATCGTCGACGAAGCCGGCGTCCTCCCACGAGCGGTAGAGCAGGATGCGGATGAGCGTCAGCTGGGAGACGCGCATGAGGTATTGCCGCCAGGCTCGCCCGGCCAGGCCGCCAGCCGATGGGTAGTCCTTGGCCGAGGCGGGCAGGTCGGCGGGATCGGCGCCGGGTTCGATCTCGCGCGCCAGGACCTCGAGCTCAAGACGGAGGCGCCGTTCGTGCTGCGGGTTGAACTCGAAGTCGTCGAGCAGCACTTGGTGCTGGGCGGCGGCGTCTTCGGCAAGCGTGCGTGAGAGCAGCCGCAGCCGGGAGACGAGGAAATCGAGGTCGATGTCGACACGCTCGCCGCGGCCGAGCTTGAGCTGCCACGGCTCGGCGGCGGCGACGAGCTCGACCTTGGCGACGAGGTCCATCGCCTGGTGCAAGAACAGGCCGCAGAAGGCCTCGAGCCGCCCGGCCTCGACGGGGGCCATCGCCTCCCCCTTGGCCGCCTGCCAGAGCGGGAGCAGCTGGAAGGAGAGCTGCGGATCGTGGCCCTTCACGCCGCGCCGGTAGACGCGGAGCTCGCGCAGGTTGAACAGCACGCCGAGGTCGAGCTGGCGCTGGTCGATGTACTTGCGGATCTGCGCCTCGTGCGGCTCGAGCTCCTGCGTCGAGCTCTTGGCGTCGAGCACGAACCGGTGCGCGACGAGGTCGATCGGGGTGAAGTCGGGCTTGAGGCCGCTACGCCCGAGCTGTGGGAAATAGGCGTCCTTCGGGAAGCCCAGCAGCGCCTCGAGGATCTCGGCGAGGATCGGCTCGGTGAGGAGCTCCTCGTCCTCCCGCGGCCGGGTGGTCTCGAGGTAGGACTGGAACGACTTGGCGCCGTTCAGGCTCTTGTAGCGCCCGGCCTGGGCGTCGAGTACCGCTGCGAGCCGCTCGATCTGCTCCGCGGAGGTCACGAACGCGCATCAAATCGCGGAGAATGCGTGCCAAAACTGCGGTCGGCCGCCGTGGCATCCGGAGCCTCATCTAGCTTGGAGGACATGGAGCAGCGGGACCCGATCGAGACCATGACCGACGCCGAGCTGGACGCCCTGCGCGGTGCCGCGGCCTGGTACGCGAAGTACAACCACGCGAAGATCGAGGAGTCCCTCGACAACCGCTCGGCGTACGCAACGGTGCAGCGCGAGCGGTACATCGCCCTCGTCTCCGCGCTCCGGAAGCTCGGATTCGACATGGCGCTGCCAGACGCGTTGGCGGCCGAGCTTCGTAGCGCGGCGTAAGCGTTGGGGGCGGGCACGCCAGCCGACCCTATGCGTAGAGACCGTCCGTCGCCAGCGTGTCGTTCTCGAGCCAGCCGTCGGTGAGCAGCCGTCGCGCTGTCGGCTCGAGGAACGTCGTACTCAGGTGGAGCCGGGGCGGTAGACGTCAGCTCGGTGGGCCACTCGGACGATCACCACCGTCGAAGAGTCTTCGTCGATCCACAGCAGGACGCGGTAGTCGCCTCGGCGGGCGCTCCTGAGCCCTTCAGCTCGCCGATGAGCGGCTTGCTCAAACGCGCCGGTTCTCAGCCAGAACAGTGGTCATAAACTCGACGATCGCGACGGCGACCCGGTCCGGCAGCCGGCGCAGCTGGAACGGAGTGGACCGTGCGGAGTAGGTGGCGGTGGCCCTCACAGACGTGACCTGACCGCACCGCGCCTCGCCGGCGGGTCTACGGCCCGATTCGAGCCCGGCGGGTCGCTCGCTGCCATCAGGCGGCGCGAAGAAAGCGGCGCAGCGCTTCCCGGATGACCTCGGACGTGGTCGTGCCGTCGTTGCGCGCGCGCCTGAGGAGCTCCTCGCGCAGCTCGGGATCTAGGCGCACCGACTCCACCCCGGCGGGACCGTCGCCAAGGGTGGGCCGGCCGCGCTTGCCGCGGCGGGCGCGCAGCTGCTCGACGTCGTAACCGGCCTCGGCCTCGGCGGCGAGCGCGGTGATGTCGTCAGGATCGGTCATCGCTCGAGCAGCTCCTGGTACTTGGGGCGCATCGGCATCGCGTGGATCGCGAGCTGCACACCCTCACTGGTGATCAGCACGACGACCTCGAGCAGTTGCCCGCGCGATCGGGACCGAGCACCAGCCAGCGGTCGGGGTCCTCTCCGGCGTCGTCGATGGCATAGGCATGATCAATGGCGTGAGCGATGTCCGGGTCGGCGACGCCGTGCTTGCACGCCGCCTCGTGGATCCTTACGCAACGAATCGTAGTACGAAAAGACGTGAGCCGGAAGGCGAGAGCCTAGGAAGCGCCCTGAGCCACCAGGTCCCCGTGCGGCTCGCGGCGACGGCGCCCCGCCAGCGCGACCTAACCACGCAATGACTCCCGCCGTCCACGGACATGGCGCCACACCGGCCTACAGATGCGAGAAGGCCCGGGCGACGAGATGCTCCTCTCACCCGCCCACGCGGCCATCCGTATCGCGCTCGAGCGTCGAGCTGCGCGCGGGACGCTCAGCGCGCGTCTCTTCGAATGCGATGTCGAGCCGCCCGAAGAACTCCGGCGAGAACCGCGCCGACACGTACCGGTCGGTCGTCGAAAGCTTGGCGTGCCCCATGAAATCTCGGACCTCGACCGAGGTGCCGTGACGCGCGAGCAGGCTGCCGGCCGCGTGGCGCAATCCGTGAAGCTTGATCGGCCGCAGACCCGCCGCGGCGCAAGCAGCCTTGTAGCGCTTACGTAGCGCGGAGTCATCGAGGCAGTCGCCTATGCGGCTGCAGAAGACGTAGTCGTCGCCGCCGGTGAAGATCGTCCGTTCGGCCTGGCGCTCGAGCGCCTGGACGGCGCCGGTGCTCAACGGGATGTAGCGGAAGCGGCGGCCCTTGGGGTCCTTCTCCTCCCCCGCCGAGATCGCGATGCGGACGAGCAGGGTCCGGCCGGCGAGGTCGACGGCCGACCACTTCACGGCGCGCAGCTCGCCGATGCGCAGGCCGGTGTGGAGCAGGACGCGGAAGAGGTCGGCGTCGCGGGCGTCCTCCTCGGCGCGCATCACGAGCTCATCGTCGCCGACCGCGATCTTCGACTCCTTGCGGTGCGGGCCGAGGGCCATCGCCTCGGCGAGGGCCTCGACCTCGTGGAGCTCGTAGTACTCAAGCGCGGCGATCATCGGCTCGCGGCGCTTGTCGGTGGCTTTGATCGGGTTGTGCGCGATCGCGTAGGTGTCCTCGCGGTTGGCGTAGACGAAGATGTTGCTGACCGTCTGGCGGTGCTTGTTGACGTTGCGCGGCGCGAGCCCGGCGTCGTCGAGTGCGCTCAGGAACGCGCTCGCGTCGCGCGGGGTGATCTTGCGGATGTCGGCGTCGCCGAACGCGGCCATGATGCGACCCGGTGACGTACCGGTTCCGCGTTTGTGCGGGCGCCCGGGTTCGTGGAGCAGGCAGGTGTAGTCGCGGACGGTGGCCGGCGTGGCGCCCTTGACGTGCTCGATCCAGTGCAGCCACTCGAGCGCGACCTGGCGAAAGGTGATGCGGCTCGCGCGCTCGCGGCCCTCGGCGGCTTCGACGATGCTCGCCTCGACGAGCTGGGCGGCGAGTACGGTCGCGGCGCGGTCATCCAGGAAACCTTCGGGCAGTCTCCCCCGCCGCTTGCTCCACGAGCCGTCGACGGCGCGTTCGAGCCATGCGGGCCCGAGCCGGCGCTTGGTCTGACGGCCGTCGATCCGCCACTTCGCCTCGTAGTACGGCGGGTGCTCGGCGTGCTGGCGCACGACGATGACGGGGGCGCCGGTGTGGCTCATCGAGGACGAGCCTACCAGCGCGATCTGGCCGTGGGTACCACTATTTTCGGCCGTGGGTACCACTTTTTCCGTGGGTACCACTATGGGTACCAAACGAGCCCAAAACGGCTCTAATAAGCCGTTTTAGCGCGATCCAGAGCGAGCGTAAACGCTCGTTTTCACCGTGTACCGCGAATTTGCCATGCAGAAGGTCGAGGGTTCGAGTCCCTTCATCCGCTTGACCAGAAAGCCCCGTGTTTGCGGGGCTTTCGTCGTTCCGGGCGGTGTCGCCGTCTGAACGCGAAGGTCTCGCGGTACCACTCCGCGGTACCACTTGGGGCCTGAATGGGCGTGGGACTTGGAGATCGCGAGCTCGTGGTCGACGCGGTCGCGCGCGGGTCTCGGCCGGGAGTCTGGATCGAGGCCGAGCACCGTGCCGTGCTTCGCGCTGGCGGACGAGCCCTCCGACCGCTACCGCGCCGCCGCAGCTGTGCTCGCCGCAGTCGTGCTGCTTCCGGGCTGAAAGCAGCAGCCGCTGCGGGTGACCGCTCGCGGCATATGGCTTCCCGGCACGAGCGGTGGTCCGGCGTCCCGCGGGCGACCGACGGCAACGGAGAAGGGCACGCCTCCCCGGGGGTGACCGTGAGGTGATAGCGACGGTGGTGGGGCCGGCGGCTTAGATCCCTACAGCCCCGCGATGGGCCAAGGGACGTCACAGCGACGCAGGTCGACCTGGACAGCTGGCGGGACAGCGTCCGAGTGAACACATGAGCGACGCTGCACCCCAGCTCTCGCGGTGCTACGCCGAGTCGAGGTCGTAGAGAATTTCCTGCGGCTCCGGGCGCACCTTGTGAAGCCGTCGCAGGGTGCCAAGGAGAGGCTCGAAGGCGACCGTGAGAGGGTTCGTGACCGTGACCGGCCGCTTTGGATCCACGAAGACGGCAAGGCGACGTGTCGAGTCCCGCACGTCATTCCACTCGCCAACGTTGATGCCGTAGAAGCCGCCGTTCTCGCTCGGCACCGTGAGGCTTTCACCGACCCGTTCGTTGTCGTCGTCGGCTGGAGGGTCGTCGAACAGGAAGGCCAGCCCCCCGTTGTGCCACACGTACGCAGCGACGCTCACCTCCACCTCCAACCGATCTGCGGACTGCGTGACCGCGGCGCTGATGTTCCGTGGTTCTGGGGTGGTCTCGTAGATGGAGTCCCCCTTGACTGTCTTGACCACGTCCTTCGCTGCCTGGTCGGGGCCGATGTCCGTCGCGTCGATCCCTCGGAGTGCCGCGAGCAGCGGGGGTGGCTGGCAGTCGTCCAGCCGGACCGGGATGAGGGTCGTCGCGTCGGCGACCTTCCTGACGAACGCGGCTTGCCACTCGGCCTTGACCCACGGCCGCTTGAGGCTCTCCTCGGTCATGAACAGGAAGAAGTGAGTGCAGCGCCCGAGCGCCGTATCGATGCCTTCGACGATGCTGTCGCCGGGTTCAATCGACCATGCGTCGTAGAACACGTTGTCGCGATCAAAGGCGGCTTCCAGCGCTTCGGCGTAGCGGGCAACGAACGGCTTGTCGCCGTTGTAGTGGCTCACGAAGATCATCGGTCGACCGTACTCGGGACCGAGCGGTTGCTCGACATGAGTTCCTGCCGTAGCGCGCGCCCCTACGTTGCCATCATCGCCTGGCCGGTGCTCCGCTCCGCTGGGCGCCCGCCCACCCCGCAGTCATCAACGGAGCATGACAAGAGGAGGCCCGCCTTCATCGCAGTCCGAAGCGCAAGGGGAAGAGCGGACGATCCGCTGACGTGCGGCGGCATCGCGTCGTGGTGCTCAGGTTGACCGCCTGACTGCGAGTAACAATCGAACCTCATGTCCGCGTCATCCGCCCGCCCATGTTGCCGCTCCGGGTAGCGAAACCTCCGTGTGGGTGCTTGCCGGCGGGGCTTGCCAACGCTGCGACCTGAACGAGCACCCAGACGTACGCTCGGATTGTGGAAGGAGCGTCGTTCGACATCGAACTGGAAGCCATGACCATGACCGTCTACAGGAGTGACGGTCAGCGCATGACGGTCCTGCTCCCGGAACGGCGACGGTCGAGCTCGACCTGGGCCGCCCCGTGAAGGACCTTCTTGCGGGACGCACGATCTTCTACCTCGACCAGAACCAGTGGTCGGAGGTCTCTGCATGGCGCCACAGCCGCGGTTCGGTTAGCGAGCCTGAAGGCGAGGCCGCGCGCGAGCTTGTCCAGCTCGCCGAGGAAGGGCGCATCGTGCTGCCGGCTTCTGCCGGGCACTTTGTGGAGACGGCCCCCTCTCCGCGAACGTTCTTCTGCGGGCCACGGCGGCAGCGTAGCTAGCTTGGCGAGCAAGGCGCCACCGGCGTCGCGCTACTGCCGGTCGAGCCGTTCGAGGATCTGCTGCTCGGTGAAGCAGACTTGCGCAGTAGCACCGGTCAGCGCCGGTAGCGGCGCACGTAGGCGGAGTAGCCGGGCAGGTGCAGGTGGTCGTTGCCCTGAGCCCGTGCCAGTTCAAGCTTGCGTTGGCACCACCAGTTGAAGTCGTGGGCGCCGGGCGCGTACGGCCGGCCCTGCTGCTCGGCGTAGCAGTCCATTCAGCGGCGCATCGTCTCTTCGAGCACGGCGTCCGAGTAGCGGCGCGGTTGCCGTCCGGCGATGCCTGAACCGCGCTTCGATCGCCCACGCCGTCGAGGTCTCCGACAGCGCCAACGCCTCCTTGGCTTTGAGCCACGTGCCCCAGCGGCGGATAAGCCGGGAGAACGGCTCGATTGCCTCGCTTTGCTCGGCGAGCTCGGCGCGAGCACTCTTGTAATCGGCCGGCGCGAAGTTCGTACCCGCGGCGACCTCCGCGGCGCGGCAGAGGCTGCGCAGGAAGCGCTCGGTGTAAGACTCCTCGCTGGCGCGGCGCGCCGTGCGCTTGGCCCCGAGCCGGGCGAACGCCTCCTCCTGCTCGTCTGCGCTCAGCGTCTCGAACAGCACCACGAGGAGGTCCTTTCCAGAGTGTAGTGTCTGGTAAATAGCTGGTGTTTGATGTATGGTGTGGTATGCGCCCGCCCACCGCACCGATGCCGATCGCAAAGAGCCAGCGCGAGGTGCTGCAGACGTTGGCCAGATCAC